>Ga0105248_10000431_pt1 | contig 47530 bp, 41 predicted proteins | sample KBSS34metaG_FD_81524 | JGI IMG/M metagenome (GOLD analysis project Ga0105248, IMG submission 81524) | Switchgrass rhizosphere microbial communities from Kellogg Biological Station, Michigan, USA - KBS S3-4 metaG | ecosystem: Host-associated > Plants > Roots > Rhizosphere > Soil | place... | reverse complement strand
GGAACGCGCCGCCGGAATCGACCAGGTAGACGCAGGCCAGGCGGTTTTCCAGCGCGACTTCCTGCGCGCGCAGGTGCTTCTTCACGGTCATCGGGAAATACGTGCCGCCCTTGACCGTCGCGTCGTTGGCGATGACCAGCACTTCGCCGCCGTGCACGCGCCCGATGCCGGTGATGACGCCCGCGCATGGCGCCGCGTCGTCGTACATGCCGTGTGCCGCCAGCGGCGACAATTCCAGGAACGGCGAACCCGGATCGAGCAGGGCGCGGATGCGTTCGCGCGGCAGCAGCTTGCCGCGCTCGGTGTGCTTGTCGCGCGCCTTCTCGCCGCCGCCGAGGGCGGTCTTGGCCATCTGCGCACGCAAGTCGTCGACGGCGGTTTGCAGGTGCGCGGCGTTCGCGCGGAAGTCTTCGCTGCGCGAATCGATCTTGCTTGCGATGGGCGTCATGCCATTCCTCGGTGCGGCGAGCGCGTGCATGTAAGCACAGCGCCCGGGATTGCGGAAGCGCTGCCGATGGCCCGAAACGCAACCGGCCGCGCGTGGCGGCCGGTCTCGTCGAGCGCAGTGCTCTGCAGGAGCAGGATTACTGCTTGTTCTTGTCCTTGTCGCTCACCGCATCGGCTGCCGCGTCCTTCGCATCCTTCGCGGTCTTGGCGATGTCGTGGCCGACTTCCTTCGCGCCGGCGCCGACTTCGCGGCCGGCCGCCTTGGTGGCGTCCCACGCAGTGCTGGCGCCGTCCTTGACGGCCTGACCGGCGGCGGTCGCGCCTTCCTTCACCATCGTGCCGGCGCTGCTGGCGGCGTCCTTGGTCGCGTCGAGCGCATTGCCGGCAGCGTCCTTGGCCTTGTCGGCGGCGCTTTGCGTCGTGTCGCCGGCCTGTGCGGCGGTCGCCTTCATCGCCTGTCCGGTTTCGTTCGCCGCGCTCTTGATCGCGTCGCCGGTCTGCTGGGCGGCGGCAGCGGTGGCGTCAGCTGCCTTCTGCGCGGCAGCCTTGGCGTCTTGCGTGGCCTTCTGGGTCGCTGCCGCGGCCTTGTCGGCGGCGTCCTTGGCCTGCTGCTGCGAGCTGTCGCTGCAGGCGGCCAGCACGCCTGCGATGGTGACGCCCAGAGCGAGCTGCACGAGCTTGTTCGTGTTGGATTTCATGATCGTTTCCTCCCCGTGGTGAGCGGACGCCGGGTCCGCGATAGCGAAAGCCGGGCGCCCGCTCTCGCGAACGCCCGGCCCATCACTGCAAGCGCATCAAACCAGTTCGATCGCGATGGCGGTCGCTTCGCCGCCGCCGATGCACAGCGAGGCGATGCCGCGCTTGCCGCCGCGCGCCTTCAGCGCATGCAGCAAGGTGACCACGAGGCGGGCGCCGGAGGCACCGATCGGGTGGCCGAGCGCGGTCGCGCCGCCGTTGACGTTGATCTTCTCGTGCGGGATGCCGAGGTCCTTGATCGGGGCCATCGCAACGACCGCGAAGGCCTCGTTGACTTCGAACAGGTCGACGTCCTCGACCTTCCAGTTCACCTTGGCGAGCAGGTTCTTGATCGCGCTGACCGGCGAGGTCGTGAACCATTCCGGTTCCTGCGAGAACGTCGTGTGACCGACGATGCGCGCGAGCGGCTTCAGGCCGCGCTTCTTCGCCTCGTCCGCACCGATCAGGACGGCGGCGGCGGCGCCGTCGGAGATGCTCGACGAGCTTGCCGCGGTGACCGTGCCGTCCTTGCGGAAGGCGCCCTTGAGTGTCGGGATCTTGGCGATGTCGGACTTGCCCGGCTGCTCGTCGGTGGCGAACTCGACGTCGCCTTTGCGCGTGGCGACCTTGACCGGCACGATCTCCTCGGCGAACGCGCCGCTGGCGATCGCGGCCTGCGCGCGCTTGACCGATTCGATCGTGTAGGCGTCCTGCGCTTCGCGCGTGAAGCCGTACTTGTCGGCCGTGGCCTCGGCGAACACGCCCATCGAGAGGCCGTCGTACGGATTGGTCAGGCCGTCCCAGGCCATGTGGTCGACCAGCTTCGCGTCGCCGTAGCGCAGGCCCGCGCGGGCCGACACCATGTGCGGCGCATTCGTCATCGACTCCATGCCGCCGGCGACGACGACGCTGGCCGAACCGGCCTTGATCAGGTCGTGGCCGAGCATGATCGCCTTCATGCCCGAACCGCACACCTTGTTGATCGTGGTGCAGCCGGCGGCTTTCGGCAGGCCGGCGGCGAGCGAGGCCTGGCGCGCAGGCGCCTGGCCGAGATTGGCCGGCAGCACGCAGCCCATGATGACTTCGGAAACGTCATCGCCGCCGAGACCGGACTGCTCCAGCGCGGCCTTGATCGCGGTCGCACCGAGCGTGGTAGTCGGCACGCCGGTGAACTGGCCGAGCATCGAGCCGATGGCGGTGCGCTTGGCACCGACGATGACGATATCTGACATGTCTACCTCTGAAAGTGGGGTCGCGACGAGCGCGGATGGGGCGCGAATTATGCGCCGGGGGTTCCGGTGGCGGCAAACGAATGGCGTGCGCCGCCGCTTGCTGCCAAGTGGGGGCGCGGCGGGTTTTCACGCCAAAGCGAGCGGATGCGCAGGCTACATCCGGAAATCGGAGCCGCGAACCGGTTTCAGATTCGGCGCCTGATGTCCGACTGCGGCGGCACGCAGCAACAGCGCGTCGAGAACGTTCAGCCGTTCTTCCGCCGTCATTGCGCGGGCAGCCTCGAGATCGTGCAGGGCGGCGGGGTCCAACCGCATGAAGGCGCCGCGCTCGGCGTCATGCAGCGCCTGCAGGGCCAACTCAGTCAGTGGCGCGGAGGAGGTCATCGAGAAGCCGTTCGCGATTGAAGAGCCTGAAATAAGTCCTGACCTCGTCAAGGTCCATGCGGTCTCGATGGACTTTGAACAATTCGACGAGATCATTGAGATCTTTGAGCCGCCGCGGGTCGTCGCTCAACGCCTGAACTTTGAGACCGACGAGGCCTTCGACGGAGATTGCGCGCAGTCGTAGTTCGCTCAACCCGTATTCAGAAGCACGTGCCAGCAAATTGCGGCTGATGGGACGCCGCGCAAATAGTACATCCAGTCTTTCGCCATGGCGCACATAGCTGGCTATGTCTTCGCGGCGGTCGATCGGCTCGTAACCGTGCTCGACAAACACGTGGTGGGCCGGTTCCGCGTCTTCCGAGCGCATCAGCATGTCCAGATCCGCTGTCGCGCGCAGTACACCGTGCAGATTGACGGCTACGCCACCGATCAGCGCGTAGTCGATACCGGCGGCGCGCAGAAAGCGGTCGGTTTCGCGCAACTGGGCGAGCAGGGGCGATCCCGCGAGCGTATTCACGACTTGCCGTGAAACAGCTCGCGTCCGATCAGCATGCGGCGGATCTCGTTCGTGCCGGCGCCGATTTCGTAGAGTTTTGCATCGCGCAGGATGCGGCCGGCCGGATATTCGTTGATGTAGCCGTTGCCGCCGAGCGCCTGGATCGCCTCCAGCGCGACCTGCACGGCGCTCTGCGAGGCGTGCAGCAGGCACGAGGCCGGATCGATGCGCGACTTCACGCCGGCGTCGTAGTTCTGCGCGACCATGTAGGCATAGGCGCGCGAGGACTGCAGCGCCGTGTACATGTCGGCGATCTTGCCCTGCATCAGGCCGAACGTGCCGATCGGCGCGTTGAACTGCTTGCGCTCGCGCACGTAGGGCAGGGCGGCGTCGAGCGCGGCCTGCATCAGGCCGAGCGGACCGCCGGACAGTACCAGCCGTTCGGTGTCGAGGCCGCTCATCAGCACGCGCACGCCTTCGTTGACCTCGCCGACGCGGTTCGCGTCGGGGATCTCGCAGTTGTCGAACACCAGCTCGCAGGTGTTGGAGCCGCGCATGCCGAGCTTGTCCAGCTTCTGCGCGGTCGAGAAGCCTTTCATGCCTTTCTCGATGATGAAGGCGGTCATGCAGCGCGAGCCGGCCGGGCGGTGCGCCGTGCGCATGTAGACCAGCAGCACGTCGGCATCGGGCCCGTTGGTGATCCACATCTTCGAGCCGTTGGCGACCCAGTGGTCGTCCTTCTTCTCGGCACGGCAGGTCATCGAGCCGACGACGTCGGAACCGGCGCCCGGCTCGCTCATCGCGAGCGCGCCGACCCATTCGCCGCTGCACAGTTTCGGCAGGTATTTCTGCTTCTGCGCTTCGGTCGCATTGTTCGAAATGTTCTGCACGCAGAGGTTCGAATGCGCGCCGTAGGAGAGGCCGACCGAGCCGGACGCGCGCGAGATCTCCTCCATCGCGACGACGTGCGCGAGGTAGCCGAGGTCCGAGCCGCCGTAGGCTCCCGGCACCGTCACGCCGAGCAGGCCCATGTCGCCGAGCTTGCGCCACAGATCCGACGGAAACGCGTTCTCGCGGTCGATCAGGTCCGCCCGCGGCGCGATCTCCTTGTCCGCGAACGCACGCACGCTCTCGCGCAGCAGGTCGAGTTCTTCACCGAGGGGGAATGGGCGCATGTTCGTCTCGCGGTCACGGAAAGGCGGCGCGCGCAACGCGTCCATAGGGCGGGTTGCGAGCGGGCGGCACTTTGCCACATCCGCGGCCGCGACGTTACCCCGCAGAAGCCAGGACGAACGCCTTGCGCGCTGCGCAGCCCGGAATGGGGCGGCACGCGGCTGGGTTCACGAGCCGTCCGTCCAAAAGCAACTCGGCGAGATTCGATCGGCGGGAGACGTCTCGACAGGGAAGGCGTCTCGATACAAAAGACGTCTCGATAGGAAGGAGGCGTCATTCCCGCGAAAGCGGGAATCCATTTTGCCTTACTCTGGCAGAAGCACATGGATTGACCAGCTTTGCTGTTGTAAAGCGCTTCCGTTTGCGCGGGAATGACGTCGCGCTATCGTCGACTCGCGCATCGCGGCAATCGCATCGCCGCCGCCGCATCGATCGCCGGATCCATCGCTTACATCCGCTTACCAATGCTTACGTCTTTTGCGGGCTCGCGACGCGAGTCTTCATGCAACAATTGAAAGATATATACAAGTCGAGAATGAGCGACGAAGTTCTCCGCGCGAAACGCTTGCCCAGCGTTCTCATGCGGACGATACCCCGCTGTTTCCTGCTCTTCGGGCAGGCCGATGAAACTCGGTGTCGACCGCAAGGTGCCGTATTCCGGCGCCACGGGGTGTTTTTGTCTCGTGGATACCGACCGTTGTTCGAAACCCCCTTCACGAATAGGCGAGACGATGACCGGCGACGTTTTCCATTGGTTGGACGTCATGGAGACGCCGAGCGATTTCGACCGTACCGGCGCGGTGAACTCCGGCGTCATCCATCGGGTCACAACCGCGCCGAGTGGTGTGCCGGTCCATGTATCGGATGACGCCTTCGAGCCTATGGAGGTCGTCATCACGAATCCGTAGCCAGCCGCAGGCAGTATCGCGGCAGGCAAAGGCCTCCACGCAGGAGGCCTTTTTCTTGCCGCTTCACGAACCAAAGTCGATCTTGGCCGGAATCTTGCTTCCGGCAGCTCGGCTCAGAACAGGATCCAAAAAGGTAAGTATGAAGAAGTCCACATCGCCCCTGCGCCTGGAAATCAGCCGCGCAGCGCGGGCGCGCCAGCTCAACTGGCAAGCCATCGAACAAACCCGCCGGTTGAAGAAGTCGAAGAAGCGGGCCAGCAAGAGCGGGCATGCGCGCCTGGAGCCGGACTCCGCCAGCGAAACGCCGCGCCCGACGAGCGACGCCGACTCGGCCGAGTAGCCCTCAGGCTCGCGCTTGGAGGGCGGCATCGCCGCCATCGAAGCGCTCCCGGTTTCGTCACTGCAAAAGAGCGATCGAATCCTGCGTCGGAAGAACGCCGCCGATCTGCGGCCTGTCGGCCGCGTGACGGCGTTCTTCCTGACCGGAGTCGCTCAGGCCGCGTTCGCCTTCTTCGCCGGTACCAGCTGATCGCGCACCGGCAGGCTGCGAATGCGCGTGCCGGTCGCCGCGAACAGCGCGTCGACGAAGGCCGGTGCGACCGGCGGCAAACCGGGTTCGCCGCCGCCGCCGAGCGGCTGCGAGAAGTCGTCCGCGCCGACCATGTGCACGTGGATCTCGCGCGGCGCCTCATTCATGCGCAGCACTTCGAACTGGTGGAAATTCGTCTGCTCGACGCGGCCGTCCTTGAAGCTGATCTCGCCGCGCAGCGCGAGGCCGATGCCCATGATGACGGCGCCTTCCATCTGCGAGCGGATGCGTTCGGGATTGACCTGCGGGCCGCAGTCGACCGCGATGTCGACGCGCGGGATCGTGATCTTGCCGGCGGCATCGACCGCCACCTCGCACACGGCGGCGGTGTAGGTGACGAAGCTGCGATGCGCGGCGATGCCGAGGCCGCGTCCTTTGGGCAGCTTGCGACCCCAGTTCGCGCCCTTGGCGGCCGCTTCGATCACGCGGCGCCAACGGCCGGTGTCGACGGGGTAGAGCGCCGGGTCTTCGCCGTAGTTCGGAACGTCGACCAGCGCCTTGGCCTCGAACGCGCGATCGGGCCCGAGCAACTCGATCAGGAAATCCTTGTGGTCGCGCCCGGCCGCGTGCGCGAGTTCGGCGACGAAGCTCTGGATCGCGAACGCGTGCGGGATGTTGTAGACCGAACGAAACCAGCCGATGCGCGTGTGCGCCGGCGCCTCGGGATTTTCGATGCGGATGCTCGGGATCGCGAACGGCAGGTCGGTGATGCCCTGGCCGAGTTCGCCGGGCGATTCGTGCTTGCTGTCGGGACCGAACGTCGACGAGATCGACGGCGCGGCGCTGCGATGCAGCCAGCCGGTCACCTTGCCGGAGGTGTCCAGCGCGGCTTCGAAATGCTCGATCGATACCGCGTGGAAATAGTCGTTCGCTAGGTCGTCTTCGCGCGTCCAGGTGACCTTCACCGGCTTGCCGGTCGCCTTCGACAGCAGCGCCGCCTCGACGATGAAATCCGGCTTCGATTTGCGGCCGAAGCCGCCGCCGAGCAGGGTCACGTTGACGGTGACGTCGTCATTGGACAATCCCAGCGCCTTGGCGACCTCGTCGCGCGCGGCCTGCGGCGCCTGGATGCACGCCCAGACCTCGCAGCGGCCGTCGGCGAAGCGGGCGACCGCTGCCGGCGGTTCCATCGTCGCGTGCGCCAGGTGCGGAATGTAGTAGTCGGCATTGACGCGCTTGGCGGCGGTGGCGAACGCCTTGTCGACATCGCCGTCGTTGCGGATGACCTTCGCCGGCTGCTTGGCCGCGGCTTCGAGCTGCTGCCGGTATGTCACCGAGTCGTAGCCCGCATTGGGGCCGTTGTCCCACTCGATCTTCAGCAGACTGCGTGCCTTGATCGCCGTGCCTGTATTGTCGGCGACCACGGCGATGCCGCCGAGCGGCTTGAAGCCGGACGGAATCGGCGAACCGTCGAGCGGCACGATCTTGACCACGCCGGGGAGTTTCTCGGCGGCCGACGCATCGAACGACGCGACCTTGCCGCCGTAGACGGTCGGCCGCGCGACGACCGCGTACAGCATGCCGTCGAGGCGCGTGTCGATGCCGTAGTGCGCGCGTCCGCCGACGATGTCGGCATTGTCGATCAGGCCGACCGTGCCCTTGCCGATGTAGCGGAATTCCTTCGGCGATTTCAGCTGCAGCGCTTCGGTCTTCGGCACCGGCAATGCGGCGGCCTTGGCGGCGAGTTCGCCGTAGCCGAGCTTGCGTCCCGAGGCGGCGTGGACGACTTCGTGCACGCCGGCCTTGACCTCGCCGACGTCGACCGCCCACGTTGCGGCGGCCGCCGCTTCGAGCATCGCGCGCGCGGCGGCGCCGGCGCGGCGCAGCGCGGCGAAACTCTGGCGCAGGCTGCGCGAGCCGTCGGTGTTCTGGTTGCCGTAGCGCGCCTCGTCGCCCGGCGCTTGTTTCACCTTCACGCGCGACCAGTCGGCGCCGAGCTCGTCGGCCACGACCAGCGCGACGCTGGTGCGCACGCCCTGGCCCATTTCGGAACGGATGCAGACGACGCTGACGGTGCCGTCGCCGGCGATCTCGACGAACAGATGCGGGTCGTCGCGCAGGCCGTTCGGCATGCCTTCGCCGCCGTACTTCTTCGGCGGCTTGGGTGCGTCCTTCTTCGCTTCGTCGGCATGCGCCAGCGGCAGGCCGCCGAGCGCGAGCACGAGGCTGCCGGCGCCGAAGCCGAGCACGAAGGCGCGCCGGCTTTCGTTGATGATCGCGAGCGGTGCGCGCTTCATGCCGCACCTCCGTGGCTCGCGGCCAGCTTGATCGCGGCGCGAATGCGCGTGTAGGTGCCGCAGCGGCAGATGTTGCCGGCCATCGCGCTGTCGATGTCGTCGTCGCTCGGGTTCGGCTTGGTCTTCAGGAGCCACGCCGCCTGCATGATCTGGCCGGCCTGGCAGTAGCCGCATTGCGCGACGTTGAGTTCCTGCCAGGCCTTCTGCAGCGGGTGGTCGATGGTCGGCGACAGGCCTTCGATCGTCGTCACCTGCTTGCCGGTCATCGCCGCCATCGGCGTGATGCAGCCGCGCGTCGCGACGCCGTCGATATGCACGGTGCAGGCGCCGCACAGCGCCATGCCGCAGCCGAACTTGGTGCCGGTGAAGCCGAGCGTGTCGCGCAGGTACCACAGCAGCGGAAGATCGGGATCGCCGTCGAAATGCTGTTCGTGGCCGTTTACGGTCAGGGTAATCATGGTGTGCCTCGCGGGTCAGCCTGCTGGGAACCCGAGTAGCTTACGCCGCACCCGTTGCTCGCTGCGATGCGGCGAATGAACAGATATTCATCGCATGCCATGCGTATCGCGCTGCGGCGAAGTGTCGGTCAGCCGCTGCAGCCGTCGCCGTACTTGAGCCGGATGCGCAGCTCCAGGGCCTTGCGAAACAAGGCGAGGCGCGCTGAGTTCGTCGAGTCGTCGCCGTGCAGCAGCTTTCGCGCGATATAGATGACCTGGCCGTCGTCGGATACGCGGCTGTCGCCGATCTCATAATCGTCGATGACCGCGAGCTGCAAGGTATCCGGATCCTGATCGGCGACCAGGTCCTTGCCCGCACCGAGCACCAGCGTCGGCTTCATCGCATTGAACATGTCAATGCGAATGCGCGCGCATTGCGCGACACTCGGGGCGCTCGCCGTTGCGGCGAACGCCATTCCGAATGAAAGCGTGGCGGTAACGAGAATCGATGGCATCAGCGCATTCCTTGGCGTTGGGCGCAAACCGTACGCCAGGCTCAGCGCGATGTCATGCCGCCGGTAGGTTACTGTCCGCGCATGCGCCCCAGGAACCGCGGCCCGTTGTTGCCCATCGTCGGCAGCTTGATCTTGCCGATCGCGTTGATGCGCTCCTCGGCCATGCGGTCGGCGGCGAGGTAGGTCGGGATCTTGTCGCGCTCGGCGATCTGGAAGATGCGGCCGACGTTGATGTAGATCGTGCGCATCATGCGCATCGCGCGTTCGCGGTTGTAGCCGTCGATCTCGAGCGAGATGTTCATCACGCCGCCCGCGTTGACGGCGTAGTCCGGCGCATACAGGATGCCGCGCTTCTCCACTTCGACGCCGATCGCGTTGTTGGCGAGCTGGTTGTTCGCGGCACCGCAGATGATCTTGCACTTCAGGCGCGGCAGCGTCTGCTCGTTGACCGTGCCGCCGAGCGCGCACGGGCTGTAGACGTCGGCGTCGGTGTCGTAGATTTCATCGAGGCCCACGGCAGTGCAGCCGTAATCGTCGACCGCCTGCTGCACCAGGTCCTTGTTGATGTCGGTGACGAACACCTTGGCACCTTGTTCGCGCAACAGCTTGATGAACTCCATGCCGACGTGGCCGGCGCCCTGCACGGCGTAGACGTGCTTGCCGACTTCCTCGTTGCCGAACTTGTGGCTGAGCGCGGCCATCAGGCCCTGCAGCGTGCCGTAGGCGGTGAACGGGGAGGGGTCGCCCGAGCCGCCGTGCACCTGGTGCACGCCGGTGACGAACTCGGTTTCGCGGAACACCCATTCCATGTCGTTGACGTCGATACCGACGTCCTCGGCCGTGATGTAGCGGCCGTTGAGCGAGTTGACGAAGCGGCCGAACGCGCGGAACAGCGCTTCGGACTTGTCCTTCGCCGGATCGCCGATGATGACCGCCTTGCCGCCGCCGAGGTTGAGGCCGGCCACCGCGTTCTTGTAGGTCATGCCGCGCGACAGGCGCAGCACGTCGTTGAGCGCTTCGGCCTCGCTCTTGTACGGCCACATGCGCAGGCCGCCGAGCGACGGACCCAACACAGAATTGTGGATCGCGATGATGGCCTTGAGGCCCGCGTCCTTGTTCTGGCAGAACACGATCTGCTCGTGGCTGGTCTCGGCGATGGTTTCGAAAATCATGGGAACTCCGGATGGGGCGCGAACGCGGTGGTCGCGGTATGGATGCACGTAGAATTCACTCCCGGAGAACACGCCAACGCGTTGTTTCCAGAAGGTTTTGCTTCAGGTGCGAACAGCCGATACGGGAAAAAGGCGCGTAGTGTAGCCGCGCCGGCCCGGCCACGACAGTGCGACGCCGCGCCGCCCGGTTCGATGCCGCAGTGCGGATTGCCGTCTGCGCGCGCGCGGCGCAAGATCAAGCGCTTTGCCGCCCTCGAACCGGAGTGTCCTGCATGTCGTACCGTCCGTTGTCGTCCGCCATCCTCGCCGCCTGCTTCGCTATCGTGCCGCCGCTGCTGCATGCGGAAGACGCGCAGGACGCCGCCGAGCGCAAGGCGGCCGGCGCCGTGTTCACCGCCTACAACAAGATGCTGGAATCGAAATTCGCCGTCGACGTGCACACGACCGACGACAAGGGCAACAAGACGCAGGCGCTGGCCGAATACGAAAGCCTGAGCCGCATCCATGTGAAGACCGAGCGCATGGAAGTGGTGACGATGCCGGAAGGCACCTGGGTCAAGGCCGGCGAAGCGGGCTGGGCGCAGCCGCCGACCGAGATGGCGGCGATGGTCAAGCAGTTCGTGCCGAAGTCGGCCGCCGAGCTGCAGGCGAGCTCGAAGAACATCAAGGACGAGGGCGCCACGACCTTCGAAGGTCAGCCGGCGCATCTGTACAGCTACGACACCGAACTGCAGGTGATGGGCGCCGACGTGAAGTCGCACAACAAGGTCATCATCAACCAGGCCGGCCAGCTCGTGCGTTCGGAGAGCGACGGCGAGGCGATGGGCATCAAGTCGCACTCGGTGCAGGACATCCGTTACGACGACAAGATCAAGGTCGCGCCGCCGCAGGGGTGAGGGGGCGGCTCTGCATCGGGCTGACGCGTACACGCCAGCCGACTACACGCTAACCGACGTCATTCCCGCGCAAGCGGGAATCCATTTGCATTGCGCGCGATCCCCATAGCGTCTGACTCTCGTGGGAAACCCCGTCGTTACTGCGCAAGCACAAGCGCATCACGATACCCAGACGGTCGATGCCTTTGGTGGGCGTGAAGCCAATGGATTCCCGCCTCCGCGGGAATGACGACCTGTGGGGGGCGCTACAGTCCGGTGATGGACTTCTCGCGTGGCGAGCCGCGGTCCCAGACACGCGAGCTTTACCCTCGGCTCTGTGAGGAAGCAGCCCCTCGTTGCGCGAGGAAGCCCGAGCGTCGCACGCTTCAGCCACTCCCCCCTTCACGGCTACTGCGTGGAAACTGCGCAAGCGCAGGATTCGTCGCTTCCCAGGCAAGCTTGTGCGATGTCCAGATCTCGAAGGCCGGCGCGCAGCCGTCGGGTTCGTCGAGCGACGCGGTGGTCACGTCGACCACGTCGGCACGCGTGTCGCGCGCATAGCCGATCGATGTGCCGCAGTCGCCGCAGAACGTGCGGACGACGCCGGCCGAGGAACTGAATTCGCGCGGCGTGCCGGCGAGCCATTCGAAGTCGCTCGCGCGAAACACCGTCCACGCCAGCGACGGCGCGCCGCTGGCGAGCCGGCACGAACGGCAGTGGCAGAGCGTGCGGGCGACCGGCTCGGCGGTCGCGCGATAGCGGATCGCGCGGCAGAGGCAGCCGCCTTCGTAAGGTGTCGGCATGGATCGGCTCCGATAGATGGATCGTTCTTCGATGGCTTCAGGCCGGCATTCGCATACGTCGGAGCCGCGTCGCGTTCGAGCGGAGCCGCTCACGCGGGCCATGTACCGCATTTGACCGTTCGAGCCGGATTCTGCGCCGATGGCAGCGTGCCGCCCGGCGCATGCGCCGTGTCAGCATACGTGCAGTATCGATCGTTGGTGGCGGTTTTCGCAAAAGTGGCGGCGCTCGGAGGGGACGACACCAGGGAGAGGCGGCACTCGGGAAGGGCGCCTTCTCGGCGCTGGATTCCTCATGCCACTTTCGTGGCGGACTCCTTCACTCATGAACGTGGTGACACGGCAACGAGCTCATCGACAGACGTCAAATCAGGATGTGCTCGGCAGGTTGCCATCATTGCCGGCTTGCTCCTGCGTCCAACAACAGGAACTTCCATGCGCTACTTCATCCTGGCAACAGGGCTTCTCATGTTCGGTACCGGCACCTGGTTCTTGATCACTGCAGTGTCCGACCTGCGGAAGGCTTCCATAAGCCGGAGCTGGCCCATCGTCATCGGAAAAATTCAAGCCGGAACGGTGAAAGTGAGAAGGGGAAAAGCTTTCACGGACTACTTTGTCGACGTCACCTACACCTATGTGGTGCACGGTGTGTCTTACAGCGGCGCGCGCGCGGGTTTCGTGAAGCGCGAAAAAAATTGCGGCTTCGTTCCGACGCGTCGAGAGGCGGAAAGTCGCCTCCTGCATTTTCCGACAGGCCGCTCGGTGAACGTGATGTATTCGCCGCGGACACCACGGATCTCAACCTTGGAAACCGGAGTCGATGCGTCGGGCCTGATCAATCGCCTGGTCACCCTTTTGCTCGGGCTGTTGTTTCTGGCTCTGCCCACGCTCGTCGCTTGCGTCGTGCTCCGGTCCCACGCGTAACGCGCGGTGACGTCGTCGATAGGCGGCTCGGCGGGCACGCGATGGCGCACGCGTGGTAGCCGCTTCCGCGGGAATGACGGCAACCGGGAGTGGCTTATCCAAGGAAGTGGGGCATTCAAGGGAATGTCGGCATCGAGGTGAGCGACGGCGCTCGGAAGTTCGACATTCGAAAAGCGTATCCGGAAGTACGGATCGGCACTTGACTAAAGCACGAACGATCGTGCTATATTTCGCCCCATGGCCACCATCGCCCCCACTCCCAAAGGCGTCGCTACGCGCGACCTGATCGTCGAGCGCGCCTATCAGCAGGTGCGGCTCGGCGGTTTCGAGGGGCTGTCGATCGGCGGTGTCGCCAGCGCGGTGTCGATGTCCAAGAGCGGCGTGTTCGCGCATTTCGGGTCGCGCGAAGAGCTGCAGCTGGCCGTGCTCGAAGCCGGCGTGCAGCATTTCATCGAAGCCGTGTTCCGGCCGGCGTTGCGCGAGCGTCGCGGCCTGCCGCGATTGCTGTCGATCATGCGGCGCACGCTGGAATGGATGAGCGGCAGCGTCGGCGGGTGTCCGATGGTCAGCGCGGCGATCGAATACGACGATCGCCCCGGCGCGATCCGCGATGCCGTCGCGGGCTACCAGAAGCGCCTGCGTACGGAGTTGGTGAAGGCCATCGGCATGGCCGCCGAGACCGGCGAGCTGCGCGACGATACCGACGGCGAGCAGCTTGCGTTCGAGTTCTTCGCGATCGAGCTCGCCGTGCATCACGACTCGCGTCTGTTCGACAAGGACATTGCCGTTCAGCGCGGCCTGCGCGCCGTCGATCGCCTGGTCGCGTCCGCCCAATCGTAAGTTCCCTGTTTCAGATGAGGTGTCGCCATGTCCATTGCACTGTCAAAAAATAGCACGGTCGTTCTAAATTCGATCCGTCTCGCGGCCCTCCGTCTCGGCATCGGCATCGGCGGCACGTTCGCACCGGGCGCGATCGTCGAACGCGCAGCGCGCTGGTTCTCCACGCCTTCGGCGAAAGCGCGCGAGCGTGCCGGCAGCGTGGAGTCGGATGCGCGGCGCGGCGTGATGTGCGTCGACGGCGAGCGCCTGGCGGTCTACGAATGGGGCGAGCCGCAGTCGCAGCCTTACGTGCTGCTGTCGCACGGCTGGTCGAGTTTCGCGCTGCGCTTCCAGCCGTGGATCGCGCCGCTGCGCGCGGCCGGCTATGCGGTGGTCGCGTTCGACCAGATCGGCCATGGGCAGAGCAGCGGCGGGCGCAGCACCTTGCCGCAGTTCGCGCGTCATCTCGCTTGCGTTGCCGAACACTACGGACCCGCAGCCGCCGTCATCGGACATTCGATGGGCGGCGCAGCGACGGCGATCGCGATGACCGAAGGCCTGCGCGCCGAGCGCGCGATACTGATTGCGCCGGCGGCGGATCTCGCCGCGGCGCTGCGACGCTTCACGCGCGGCATCGGTTTGCCGCGTTGCCTTTCTACGCGGCTGCGCGAGCGGATCGAGGCGCAGGCGCAGGTCCGTTTCGACAGCCTCTTGATGCACCCGCGCGTGACGCGTCTCGCGCAACCCGCGTTGATCGTGCACGACCTCGACGATCGCGAAGTGCCGTGGGAGGAGGGCGAGCGCTACGCGCGCTACTGGCCCGGCGCGCGGCTGCTCAGCACCGGCGGGCTCGGCCATCATCGCGTCGCGGCCGATGCCGGGGTGATCGATGCGGCGCTGCAGTTTCTTTCCGGCGGCCGCGTCGGCGAGCGCGTCGTGTCTACGCCGAACCTGCCGTACGGCTACGCGTGAGCAGTGGGCTGACTTGCTGCCGGCGCTTGCGCTCGGGGTGATCGCCGAGCGTCTGGTCGCGTTCGGCTGCTGATCCAGTTCAGCACGAATCGACATTACCTCCACATGGCGTCGTCATTGAACGCGAGAATCCAAATTGCTCTGGATCCGAAGCATTTGGATCCCCGCGTTCGCGAAGATGACGTCGAACCACGGAACGTCGAAATCGCCGAGACACGCGGCGCCGTCATTCCCGCGGACGCGGGGGCGCTTCACAACAGCGAAGCGGGTCAATCCAAGTTGCTCGGATCAAAAGCACTTGGATCCCCGCGTCCGCGAGGATGACGTCGAACCACGGAATGACGTCGGACCACGGAACGGTCGAATTCCGAACTCCATGACGAAATCATCGTGACCCCTTCGGCATGCATCCCTGCGTCGAGCGCGAACTGAGGGGCCGCACCATTGCCGACGTCTGCAATCCATCCCGGATCAGGGCGCCTCGAAGCCGTCCCTGAACACCGTGTCGGAGCCGGCCTCGTAGGCGCCGATGTCGCAGGCGATCACGCCGTCGCCGTTGCCGTCCATCGGGCGTGGCTGGCCGCGCTGGTCGAGGTTGGCGACCTGCGATCCTGCGCAGACATCGTCGTCGGCGGCATCGATCGCGACGCTGCCGGGAAGCAGCGCATGCGTTTTGGTCGGTCCGCCGTTGGCTGCGAGCGGGGCCAGCGCAAGGTCGGCCGGCGTCGTCGATGCGGTGGCGATCAAGGTATCGGTGCCGCAGCTGGCGTCGGTCGCCAGGTTGTGCGTGCTGCCGTCGCCGTCGATCGCCTTGCTGCACAGCGTGATGTCCGAACCGTCGGTCGTCACGGTGTTGGCGATCAGGCTGTTGCTGACGGTGAGCGTCATCGTGTCGGGCGCGGCGAGGTTGATCGCGACGCCGCCGCCCTGGGGGATGTTGTCGACCACGGTGCTGTTGATCAGCGTCACGCTGCCGCTCGTGCTGATGCCCCCGGCCGCGGCGTAGGCAGCCGCGCCGGCGCCGAAAGTCGCGTTGCCGGAAACCGTGCTGTTGACCAGCGTCACGGCGCCGCCGGCTGCGATGCCGCCGGCTTGGCTGTTGTAGCCGAACGTGGCGTTGCCGGACACCGTGCTGTTGATGAAGAGCGCATCGAACCAGCCCCAGAACACGATGATGCCGCCGCCGCCGGCGGTGTCGCCCTCGGTCCAGTTGTCGGCCACGGTGCTGTCGGTCAGCGTGGCGCTGCCGAACGCGACCATGACGCCGCCGGCGAGGCCGCCGTAGGCTTCGGTCCAGTTGCCGGTCACCGACGTGCGCGTCAGCACCGTCGTGGTCGCGGTGAACAGTCCGCCGCCGACGCTGTTCTGTCCGGCGGTCGAGTTGCCGGTGATGACCGAGTCGACCATCTCGAACGCGGTCATGCAGCGGATCGCGCCGCCGTTGTCGCCGTCGGCCGTGGTGCGGCCACCGGTCAGCGTCATGCCGCTGAGCACCGTCTGCAGGGACGCATCGCCGGTGATGTCGAAGATGCGCGACGCGCCTTGCCCATCGATCGTCAGCTGGCCGGCGCCGGGTCCGGTGATCGTGGTGTCCTCGGCCAGGGTCAGCTGGCCGCTGACCAGGCTGATCGTGCCGGCGACGCCGGGCGCGAACACGATGTCGTCATGGCCGGCCTCGCCGGCGACGCAGCCGCCGTGCGCCGTGTTGTCGTTGGACGCCAGGGTGGCGTCGCGCAAGGTGCACTCGCCGGGGATCGAACCGTCTTCCGTAGTGGTCACGGTGATGGTGGCCGCGTGCGCGGCACCGACGGCGAAGACGGCGTTCAAGGCCAGGGTCAGGGAGCGAAGTCGACACGACGTGATCTGCATACCCGCAAAGTTCCCGATGAAGTGGCGCTGCTGTGTCCGCCAGCGCGGTCCGGAGCGGGGCATCGATCGCTCCGCGGGGAGCCACCGTAGTCGGCGGCAACGCCGAAGTCGTTGCGAACTCATGCGGAATCGTCTGTAAAACGATTCGATCATGCGTTTGAAAGGCCCGTCGCACCGCGATGCAGCGCGATCGGGCGCCCGCGGAGCCGGGCGCGGTGGGTGGCTACGGGCTGGAGGCCGCCGCCGGCGGTGCCAGCAGCGCGGCCGGAATCGAGCGCTCGCCGGCCAGCCCCTGCGCCAGATGCAGGGCATGAGCCCAGGCCTCGGACTCGCCGCTGGCGTGGTACACCGCGACCTGCAGCAGGGCGCTGTCGAAGTCCTGTTCGGCCCAGACGCCGACGCGCCCGGCGCGGGCGACGGCCTCGGCCGTGCGGCCATGGTCGAGCAGCCAGTGGACATAGGCATCGGCGGCCAGCACGATCGTATCCGGCACGCCCTGCGCCTCGGCGGTCGCGGCGGCTTCCTTGAACACGCGTTCGGCGTTGGCGTCCTCGCCTTGGGCCGCGGTCCATTCGGCCTGCGCGACCAGGGCGTACACGGCGGCCATCGGCTCCGCAGCCGTCGCATCGGGCGCGCCGATGTCCGCCTGCAGCGGATGGCCGCTGGCGGACGAAGCACGCTGCAGCAGCAGGGCGACCGCTGCGCGCTGGTCGGCATCGAGGCTCGACGGCGGCGGCCACACGGCCAGCGCCTGCTGCGCCGCGGCGACGACCTGCTCGCTGCGCCCCTGCTGCCAGGCGAGGTCCGCACGCGCCCACAGGCCGAAGCGGTCGAGCCCGTCCGGCTTGTTCGCGTCGGCGCGCGTGATGGCGGCGAGCACTTCGGCGGCCTCGCGCTGCCGGCCGAGCGCGACCAGCACCAGGGCGTACTGGCCTTCGGTCGCGGCGCGCAAGCCCGAATTCTCGAGACGTTCGCGCAAGGCCCACAGCCGCTCGCCGGTCGCCAGCGCGTCCGGCCAGCGCAGCAGGCGCATCTGTGCCTGCAGCATCGCGCTCAGGTTGTAGCGCAGGGTGTCGATCGAGCCGAACGACTCGCTGATCTCGGCCGCCGCGTTGAAATACGGAATGGCTTCGGTGATGCGCAGCCGCGCGAACTCCAGGTGGCCGAGGTAGTTGTTCATCTCGCCGAGGCCCTGGCGGTCGCCGGCGATTTCCAGCTGCGAGCGCGCCTGGCCGAGATCGAGCGCCGCGTCGTCGAAGCGCCTCAAGAAGACGCGTGCCGCGCCGCGCTCGGCGAGCGCCTTGCCGAGGTCGGCCGGCGAACGCGTGTCGTGCAGCGCCTGCACCGCCGCGTCGAACGAGCGCTCGGCGGCGGCCCAGCCCTTGTCCTGGTCGACGGCGATCCAGCCCTTCGTGCGCAGCGCTTTCGCGCGCAGGCGCGGCTCGGCGGCGAGGGCGGGGTCGTCGAGCAGCGCGTTCAACGCCGCTTCGGCTGCGTCGGGCTTGCCGGCGTGATAGTCGATCCGCGCCAGTTCGTAGCGCAGCTCGGGTTTGTCGCGCAGGGCTTGCGGTGCGTTCGAGAGGATCGCGCGCGCGGCATCGAGTTCGTTGGTCAGCAGCGCGGCCTTGGCGCGCTGCAGGTATTCGTCGAGCGGCCCGTCATCGCCGGTGTCGCCGGCTGCCGGCTTGCCGAGCGCGGCCAGCAGCAGGTCCGTCGCCTGACGCGCGGCGTCCATGACTTCGTTGCGCTCGGAGGCGACGCGGCGGCGCGCGTCGGTGTCGGCGACCGCGGCCAGTTCGATCGTCCAGCCGTTCTTCACGCGCGAGACGGTGCCGCGCACGAGCACGCCGGCGCCGAGCGTGCGCTTGAGCGTGTCCAGGCGCTGCGCCTCGGGCAGCGCGGACGTCGCATGCAGCGCCGCGACCACGCTGTCGCTCGGCGGCACCGGCAGGCCGCTGCGGCGCAGCTGGCTGGCGACCAGGTCCATGATGCCCAGGCGCATCCAGCCCGCATTGCGGTCTTCGGTCGCGTCGACGTCGAACGGCAGCACGACGATCGCGCGTCCGGCCTCGTGCGCCAGCGGCGTGGAGGCGAGGCGATGCCAGCCGAAGCCGATCAGCGCGGCGGTCGCGATCAAGGCGGCCGTCGCCAGCAGCGCGATGCGGACGCGGCGCGCGACGGCATCGATCGAGGCGGGCGATTCCGCCGGGGCAGGGGGGCGCTTCGATTCGGCGACGGCGGCAGTCTGCGGCGCATCGCTCGCTGCGACGAACGGATCGGGCGCAATCGGCGTGCGCTCGGCGCTCCGCTCGATGCCTTCGGCGTCCGCCGCCATCGTCTCCGTCGTCGCCACCACCCAGCGATAGCCGAACCCCGAGATCGTGCGCACGCTGCGCTGCGCGTTGCTGTCGTCGCCGACCGCGCGGCGCACCTGCATGATCAGCTGGCTCACCTGCGCGTTGGCGACGTCGACGCGGCCCCACAGCGCCGCGATCAGCTCGTCGTGGCCGACCGCGCGGTCGCGGTGCTCGATCAGATACGCCAGGCCGTCGAACACGCGCCGCGGCATCGGCAGCAGGCGGCCGTCGCGCCACAACTCGCGCGCGGCCGGATCGAGCTGATAGCCGTCGAAGCGGTACATCCGTGGAGTCATGCTGTGATGATCGCTCTGCTCGCGCCGATGTGTCCGCCCCCAGCGGCAAGGCCGAATCGTAACGGTTCCGCCCAGCGGCTGCGCCGGTCCCGCGCTGCGGCGCGCCATCGGCACGCACCGCGTAGAATAGGCATCCTCGTCAGTTCGCCGGACCAGAGCCTCCATGAGCACCATCGCCAAGCATGTCGCCACCGCCAGCAGCATCGAGCAGGCGCCGCTGCGTTTCGTCACCGCGGCCAGCCTGTTCGACGGCCACGACGCCGCGATCAACATCATGCGCCGGCTGATCCAGGCGCAGGGCGCCGAGGTCATCCATCTCGGCCACAACCGCTCGGTCGAAGACGTGGTGCGCGCCGCGCTGCAGGAAGACGCCGACGCGATCGCGCTGTCCTCGTACCAGGGCGGCCACGTCGAATACTTCAAGTACATGGTCGACATGCTGAAGGAACGCGGCGCCGGCCACATCCGCGTGTTCGGCGGCGGCGGCGGCACCATCACGCCGGAGGAAATCCGCGAGCTGCAGGCCTACGGCGTCGAGCGCATCTACCACCCGAACGACGGCATGCATCTCGGCCTGGTCGCGATGATCGAAGACGTCGTCACGCGCGCGCGCGGCGCCGCCGAAGCGCGCGTGCTCGGCGAAGCCGCGGCGCACGAAGCGCCGGCCGCGCAAGTGCCGATCGACGACGAGATCGCCGTCGGCCACGCGCTCACCGCAATCGAGGAAGGCCGCCACGACGTGGCCCAGCTCGACCGCCTGCGCAAGGAATGGCACCTCGCCGGCAGCCGCACCCCGGTCGTCGGCATCACCGGCACCGGCGGCGCCGGCAAATCTTCCGTTGTGGACGAGTTGCTTTTGCGCTTCCTGCACGCTTTCCCCGACATGCGCATCGCCGTGCTCGCGGTCGACCCGACGCGGCGCCGCTCCGGCGGCGCGCTGCTCGGCGACCGCATTCGCATGAACTCGCTGCGCAGCAAGCGCGTCTTCATGCGCTCGATGGCCACGCGCCGCCAGCACGCCGCGACCAGCATCGTGCTGAAGGACTGCATCGCGTTCCTCAAAGGGCAGGGCTACGACCTCGTCATCGTCGAGACCGCCGGCATCGGCCAGAGCGATTCGGAGATCGTCGACCTGGTCGACTTCCCGATGTACGTGATGACCAGCGACTACGGCGCGGCCAGCCAGCTCGAGAAGATCGACATGATCGACTTCGCTGAGCTGATCGTGCTCAACAAGTTCGACAAGCGCGGCGCCGAAGACGCGCTGCGCGACGTACGCAAGCAGTGGAAGCGCAACCGCGTCGCGTTCAAGCTGACCGACGAACAGGTACCGGTGTACCCCACGATCGCCAGCCAGTTCAACGACCCCGGCGTCACGTGGATGTTCACGAACCTGTGCCGCCTCTTGCGCGAAAAACTTTCGCTGCCCGATGACGTGCGCGTCGATTGGAAACCCGCGTTCGACACCTCGCTGAAGGAACCGCGCGCCACGGTGCTGATCCCCGGCCAACGCGTGCGCTACCTCGCCGAGATTGCCGAGCAGGGCCGCGGCATTAATGCTGGCATCGAAAGCCAAGCCGAAGTCGCCGACCGCGCGCAGTCGTATTGGCAGTCGCTGCGCGATCTTGAGGATTCCGCCCTGCCTGAGAGATTGGAGTTCTATCCACACCAAAAATTGCAGGCTGGAAACTTAACCTACAGCCAGACTGCAGGTGGGTCCCCCAATAGCACGGGCGCTCGGCCAGGAATACGGGTCGCGGCGGGTGAGAGCACGTTATCCGGGATGCTCGTCGAGGAAAATCCGGATAAGACACTGCTGACCCTCCGCCAACGCTACAACGACGCCATCCAATCCCTCTCTTCGGATGCGCTGAAGCTGCTGCGCGACTGGCCGCAGCGCCTGAAGTCGATCACCGACGAAGTGACCGAGTACGAAGTGCGCGGCAAGGCCATCAAGGTCGAAAACTACCGCGAGTCGCTCAGCCACCAGCAGATCCCGAAGATTGCCGCGCCGACCTACAAGAGCTGGGGCGAACTCCTCGTCTTTCTGCAAAAAGAAAATCTTCCCGGAAGCTACCCGTATACCGGCGGCGTGTACCCGTACCGCCGCACCGGCGAAGACCCGATCCGCATGTTCGCCGGCGAAGGCACGCCCGAGCGCACCAACCGCCGCTTCCATTACCTGAGCCAAGGCCTCCCCGCCGCGCGCCTGTCGACCGCGTTCGACAGCGTCACGCTGTACGGCGAAGACCCGGCGCCGCGGCCGGACATCTACGGCAAGATCGGCAACTCCGGCGTCAACGTGCCGACGCTGGACGACATGAAGAAGCTCTATTCCGGCTTCGACCTCTGCGCGCCGACCACGTCCGTCTCGATGACGATCAACGGCCCCGCGCCGATCATCCTGGCGATGTTCATGAACACTGCGATCGACCAACAGGTGGAGCGCTACCTGCGCGAAGACACCGCGCGCTGGAACGACGCGAACAAGACGATCGACAAGCTCTTCGAAGGCCGTACGCGCCCGAGCTACAGCGGCGAGCTGCCGAAGGGCCACGACGGCCTCGGCCTCGGACTGCTCGGCATCACCGGCGACCAGGTGGTCGATGCGGACACCTACGCGCGCATCAAGGCGAACACACTGAGCACCGTGCGCGGCACCGTGCAGGCGGACATCCTGAAAGAAGACCAGGCGCAGAACACCTGCATCTTCAGCACGGAATTCGCGCTGCGCATGATGGGCGACATCCAGCAGTACTTCGTCGACAGGAAGGTGCGCAACTTCTATTCGGTGTCGATCAGCGGGTACCACATCGCCGAAGCCGGCGCGAACCCGATCAGCCAGCTGGCCTTCACCCTGAGCAACGGCTTCACGATCGTCGAGTACTACCTCGCGCGCGGCATGAAGATCGACGACTTCGCGCCTAATCTGAGCTTCTTCTTCAGCAACGGCATGGACCCGGAGTACACCGTCATCGGCCGCGTCGCGCGGCGCATCTGGGCGCGCGCGATGCGCGAGCGCTACGGCGCCGACCCGCGCAGCCAGATGATGAAGTACCACATCCAGACCAGCGGCCGGTCCCTGCACGCGCAGGAAATCCAGTTCAACGACATCCGCACCACGCTGCAGGCGCTGTATGCGCTGTTCGACAACTGCAACAGCCTGCACACCAACGCCTACGACGAAGCGATCACCACGCCGACCGAGGAAAGCGTGCGCCGCGCCGTCGCCATTCAGATGATCATCAACAAGGAACTGGGCCTCAACTTCTGCGAGAACCCCTGGCAGGGCAGCTTCATCGTCGACAAGCTGACCGACATCGTCGAAGAAGCCGTCTACAAGGAGTTCGAGGCGATCAGCGAACGCGGCGGCGTGCTCGGCGCGATGGACACGATGTACCAGCGCGGCAAGATCCAAGACGAAAGCATGTACTACGAACACAAGAAGCACGACGGCAGCCTGCCCCTGGTCGGCGTCAACACCTTCCTGCCGAAGGAACACGCCGGCGACATCGTCACCGAGATCGAACTGATCCGCTCGACCGAAGAAGAGAAGGGCCAGCAGATCGAAAACGTGCTGGCCTACCAGAAGAACCGCAACCGCCTCGCGCCCGCCGGCGAAACCTCACACGCCAACGCCGCCGACGGCGAAGACGACGCCAAGGAAGTGCACGACGGGCACGGGCTGCGCTATCTGCAGGACACGGCGCGCGACCGCAAGAACGTGTTTGCGGCGTTGATGGAGGCGGTGAAGACGCATAGCCTGGGGCAGATCAGTCATGCGTTGTATGACGTGGGTGGGGAGTACAGAAGGAATATGTAGGGATGCCGATTATCTCGACATTCTTCGGCATCTACGTGCGGATGTACTTCGCCGACCACGGCCCTCCGCACATTCACGTCGAATATCAAGGGCATGAAGCCCTGATCGCGATCACCGATGGGCGCGTTCTTGAAGGCGAATTGCCGAGGAGGGCAGGCGCCCTCGTGGCGCAGTGGTGTGTCGACCACCGATCGGAACTGGAGCAGAATTGGGCAAAGGCGCAAGCGCTGCTGCCGCTGAGCAGGATTCCGGGGGCCGACAATGATTAAGCTGATCGCGATCGAGCCGAGAGACGGCTACAAGTTGCTGTTGCGCTTTTCGGATGGCTCGTGGGGGACCTACGACTTCGCGCCGTTCGTAGACGCAAATACCCAGATGACGGCCCCCCTGCGCGAGTCAGCGTTCTTCGCAAGACACTTCATCGAAGCGGGCGCGCTTGCGTGGCCGAACGGCTTCGACCTCAGTGCGGGTTCGTTGCATCAGCGGTTGCACCAGAGCGGTGAGTTGCAGCGCAGCGCGGCTGCGGCCTGACCTCACGCGATCGTTCGATGGTGGCTTAGCGATACCAAGTGCCGCAGCAGATTCGCGACGAAGGGGGGACGGATGGCCGAGGCTCAGGGAAAGGACCGAAGGGCAGAAGCGTTCCGTGAGGCGGAGATATCGAACCTTTGCGCTTGGATGAAGCTTAGCGGTGGGCGGAAGGTCGACTTCTTCGAAGAGATGGTCGAATTGGCTTATCACAGCGGGGCACTAAGCCCCGATCGGTTGGCGCTCAGAGACCGGAAACCTATGGGAACTGCACTCTGACCCCAGTTTTCAACCGCTACGGAGGTGCCCATGAGCGAGATCGTGTTTCTGGTGGAAGATGCGCCTGAGGCCGGGGTCGCCGCTCGCGCGCTCGGCCACTCGATATTCACCGAAGCCGACACCTACGAAGAGCTGCGCCACCTCGTACGCGACGCCGTGCAGTGTCACTTCGATGAGCCCGATCGACCGAAGGTGATACGGCTGCACTACGTCAAGGACGAAGTGCTCGCCGTATGAAACTCCCTCGCACCTGTGACTAGCCTGCGCGCTCGGAACGACCGAGCGGTTCTGGCTCGGACTGCAAGCTGGAAGAGGCGCTACGCGCACTGCTCTTGCGTCGGTAACCTGGTTGACGTTGCCGCTGCCCACTAGACGTCATTCCCGCGAAAGCGGGAATCCATTTGCATTCGCCGCACAACAAAATGGATTCCCGCTTTCGCGGGAATGACGTCACATAGGGTGGACACGTGTGGTCCGCATATGCGCTCGGCCCGCTGCGATCGGTTCGCCAAGCGGGTAGACGGCCAGCTGACTTACGGCTTACCCGCACCCCAGTCATAGGTAATCGTCAGGTGATCGGCGCTGAGCTTCGCGCCGGGCACGCCCTGTTTCTGCATCTCGGCGAAACACTGCTCGGCCACGTTGCGGGCCTTGTTGGCGTCCGCGTGGCCGTTGAATTCCATGCCGCTGAAATCCAGCGTGCCTTGCTGGCGGATGTCCTCGTCGCGCACGCCCGGGTCGGTGCGGATGGCGAGGTTCCAGAAATGCTTGCCGTCGGGGCCGTCGGCGCCTTGGCCGTTGTTCGTGAAGCTGGCGCCGGACCGCGTGTCGGTGATCGTCTGCGTCGTCTTGATCTGGTTGCCGCCGTTGGCCGACGAGTAGTAGCCGGGAATGTGTTCCAGCAGGTTGCCGAGCGGGCCGCGATCGCCCGCGTCGCGCGTGTAGATGCCGATCTCGCCGCCGTAGGCGCCGCCCGCGGCGTAGCTGCCTTTCCACAATTCCACTCGGTAGCCGACGCCGTTGGCTTCGAACTCCATCGTCTTGTCCTGCAGATCCATGCCCATCAGCTTGCCGACGGTGTCCATGACGCCGTGGAAGCCGGCGATGCTCTGCAAGCCGTGCTCGTTGGTGGTGTAGTAGTCCTGCCCCGGCACCTTCTCGAAGCTGAAGATCTTGCCGGCCACGCTCGCGATCAGCGGGTTGCTCATGGCGGCGTCGACCACATGGCCGATCGCACTCTGCAAGCCTGGCACCTGCGCTGTCGCGCCCTCGACGCTCGGCCCCTTGGGACCGGCGAGCCAGTCGACGAAATCCATCGGCGACTGCGACTTCGCGTGAAGCTCCTGCAGCACGCCGACATCCGTCGCCACCTGGTGCTTCACGATATCCGTGGCCACCTTGCCGACGCCTTCCTTCGCAACGGCGTGCCGAACCTCTTTGGCACCGTCGGCCACGGCGTGACCCACATCGCCGACGGCCTTGGCGACCTGGCCGCCCACCTCGGCCGCGTGCTCCAAGGCCGGGTGGATGACATTGTTGAACAGCGTGCTGATGGGGTTGCTCATGGTCGAAAGCTCAAGGGTTGCCGTAGGGTGAACCCTGCCGGTGATGCGGAGTGGGCACAAGTAGGGAAAACCCTGCCAATGGGGGAATAGCGGTGGCCGCTATGGGGCGAATCGACGACATGATCAGCTGCTCATCAGGGCTCAGTATGAGTGTCCGACAGGGTGCATCGACCATCGGGCCGAACTGGAGCAGAATTGGGCGAAAGCTCAAGCGCGGCTGCTGCTGCGCAAAATTTCGGGCGGACAATGATTAAGTTGATCGCGAGCGAGCCAAGACATGGCCACAAGCAACTGTTGCGTGTTGCCGACGACGGGGGGCTACGACTTCGCGTCGTTCATCAATGCGGACACCGAGATGGCGACGCCCGCGCGAGCGTGTGTTCTTTGCAAAAAAAATTTGTCGAGGTGGTTGCGCTTGAATGACCGAATGGCTTCGATCGCAGTGCAGGTTCGTTGCGTCGGCGTTTATACGAGTGCCGTTGGTTGCAGCGCTTCGTGGCTACGGCCTGATCTCGCGCCATCGTTGGATTGCGGCCCGGGTGACACCGCAATGCCACAGCAGATTCGCGACGAAGGGGCAGTGGGCGGAAGGCCTAGAGAAAGGACGGAAAGGGAGAAGTATTCCGGGATGCGGAGATTGCGAACATTCGCGCTTGGGTGAAGCTTGGCGGCGGGAAGAAAGTCGACTTCTTCGAAGATGTGGCGGAGTTTGCGTTTGGCAGCAAAGTGTCGCGGCCTGAGAAATTGCCGCTAAGGAAAGCTTAAAAAAGTCAATTTGACCACTTTTAACTGGCAACTAGACGCCGGAAACTCTCAGACAAATATTCTGATCTCTTTATTTCGAATAGGCGGGACGATCATCGACAACAGCATGTTCCCAGTAACTTTGAGCGATGAGTGGACGCTGGCCAGTATTGAGCGATCGCTCAAGCGGGTTGTCGCCAGTGGCGGCGCGCCTCTGCATTTAGCAAAAGACTTTGTTGGTCGGCGAAAAGGCGCAATGCATGACGCAGCCAGACTGCAGCTGTTAGCGACATGGGCTCGTTTGGCGAAAGAACGCCGCTTGCATTATCACGGAGCAAATCAAACCAAGGCTGTTCTAGACGAATTGTGTGACTACGCGCCGGGGATTGTAGTGCTCCGGCTCTGCGATGGTATCTCAGTGGGTGATGAGTATGTGAAGAGGCGGGAAGCGCTCGAGCCTGCTAAGTCCAGGATGGTTTGGTCAGACCAACTCCAATGGAATCGAGTGATAAAGGGTCGGACAATTGATTTTACGTGCGTCAGTGGCTCAAAAGTGCAGTACCTCACTCCGCTTTTCACGGCCCGCAATGCGCGCGCCGTAAAAAGAAAGGAGGGAATGTTTCTCGTGCTGAGTAGCCTTAGCGAGCATGTGGCGACTATTGATGCGGAGCGCATACCACGATCATTTATCGAAGCTTGTGCAATATTCGCGAGCGAGCTTATAAAGAATACGCAAGAGCACGCGACAAGCGATCATCGCAATCAGCCGTATCTGGAGCACGCGGAAGGGCTAATATTTAGTTGGCAGCAACTAGATGAGGCGTCTTATATGAAAGATTTTGGGGGACACCCGAGACTAGTAGATTTTTGGAATAGAGAGAGGGTGCCGAATCGAGACGGAAGTGAGGGGTACTTGCGTTGCTTGCAGTTGAGTTTTTTTGATACCGGTCCAGGGTTCGCAAGCAGAGCCACGGGCGTGCGGGTAGATGAACTATCGATTGATGAAGAGCGGGAAGCTCTCATGGGGTGTCTTCAGAAGAATGTGACAACAAAACGCGAGGCTGGAGCAGGTAATGGCCTTCCAGACGTTCTTGAGGCCCTAAGAGAGGTTGGTGGGCTAATCACCATTCGGTCCGGAAGATTAAATGTTTTTAATGCTTTCACGCCAAAAGAGGTGTGTAACCTGTTCGATTTTGACGACTGGACGCCTGAGGCGCTGGCGCCAGCGGCAGGGGCTGTAATATCACTACTTGTTCCAATTAGAAGATGATGCGAAAGGCATATTCTTTCTCGGCGGTCGGGAGATGCGCTTCATCAGGCCATGAAATTGAGGCGCTGTGCGTATTCTTCGACACCAAGAGGGCTGTCACGTCACTCGATTTCTTCGATGAGCTCGAAGTGTCGCTGCGCTTCCTTACAACGCTTCCAGATTGCGTAGTTATTGTGGCCGACGAATCGAATCTGGCAACGCTCTACGAGCACTGGACATCGTCTCCGGTTCAACGAGAAGTTTTTCGTCAGAGAGGGTTTCACAAGGGTGTCCAGTTTGTGAAAGGGTATTACTTCGTGGCTTGTAGCTACGATGCCGGTTTTAACGTCGTACAAAAGCATGATGTGGATAGCACACTGAGCTTTGACCTGCCTCTCGCAGAATTCATTCAACAGGGCCTCAACTCACTGGTCGTCGCAAATCCCGTCGTGCAAGTCGCACCAGCAGGGCACGTATTTAGGCACCCTTCCAAGACGATCAATAAGTTGTTTATTCAGGCCAGAGAGCTTGCTACGAGTGAAGCGGAACTCGCGTTCGCAGGTCGATGCCTTGTCAACGCATTTCCGCTGCTAGGTTCGGCCGGGCTGGCGCAGGTGTACATAGATACCATGGGCATATATGCGCTCGTCAGGGAAGCGCTTACATTCGTCGGCAACATTGCAAGCGTTCATAGCTACCACTCATACGCTGAGTTGTCGGAGCTCTCTCCGCCTTCGGAGCCTTACGCCGTTATCATTTCCGCTTCTACAACGGGCGGTATGGCAAGGAGACTGCATCTTGAACAAGGGTTCGACGAAGGTCGACTTCTGACGCTGATTGATGGCGGCAGAGGTGATCGCCATGGAAAAGTTCTTGTGGCGCTCGATGAAATTGATCCTTCATACCGCAAGCAACTTGCCGATGGGACAGAAACACAGATTGAGTTATTTGGAGAATTTTTTTCGTCAAAATCTAAGCCTCCTCGAGCTGTTACTTTAGGTGTGAGTCATTCGCCAAAAAAGCTTTCTGATTTTTTAAAGCAGTTTGGCATCAACGGGGTGCTCGACCTCAATGCGCAGGCAGAGCCAAGCGCTAAGTCCCGGCTCATATCTTTGGACAGAAAGGCAATTGGCACGAACCAGAAGTTATTGGCGTGGATCGACGATGAAATTTCTTGGCGAGTTGGCTCGGGAATAGACCATGTAGTCCATGCCGACGATGCCGGCTCGAAGCTTTTGGGCGAAAGAGCGGCTGATGGTTTGCACAAGTCAAGAGGTAGTGCGGCACGGCCGAAAGTTACGGCTTACGGCAACCTTCATGCGGCTACTCTTGAGGATGCGCACGGAGTGTTGGTCGTGCAGGCGCTGGCCGGTGACGGGGGGGTACTGCGAGAAATAAGTCGCGATTTGCGAGAGTTTCTGCCGCCGGGAATGCCGCGCCATTTCTTAGCGGGCGTTGGCTTGCCTCAAAGCGAGGAGACGTGGGAGCGCTTGCAGCAATTCCTCGTAAAGAACACAAGTTCTAGAGAATATGGATTCTCCGCATGGCTGGTCTTGCCGACTGGCGCCGACGGAACTGCCGACGCTTGGCAGGACTTAATCAGGTTGGGCGAGCGAGCGCAGGTCCAGTCGCCGACCGATCTTAGCCTTAATGCCTCTACTGTTGCCGATTCTTTGGAGCTCGTGGCTCGGCTTGTACAAGAGTCGTTCAATGGATTTCTACCAACTACCGCTGGTAGTCCTCTTTACTTATCGGAGGGATTTTTATTCTTTGGTAATTTGTTTAAAGATCAGCTAGATAAAGTGCCAACCAGCACAACCTATGCGACTGTTGCTGCAGTGCTGCAAGCCGCACGAGACTTGAATGTTCCGGTTCGGCAATTGAGGTCGACGGGGTACGAGTCTGTGGTTCTATCTCCAGAGAATTTTCTTCGATTCAACGATAATCTCTTACAAGCGTGCATATTGCGGGCAGTGCACCCATCGGAACTCGACTATTCATCAAGCCCTCATCTAAGCCGACTGATGAAGGAGCTAATGTTGAAGATCTTCGCGCGCAACACAAGCGCGTACGGTGCAGCGTCCTTAGAATTTGCGGCCGCAATGGCGTGCGGCCGTTTAAAGCTGTCGCGGGATGATCGAACAGAAGTTCGGCGTAAGGCAATCGAACTCCTCTCTGGTGCGCCTAGTGCGCTGCTTGGGTTGATCTGTCTGATCGAGTAGTCATGTAATTTCTTGTCGCGCATTTCTTTTTTTAAGGCGCAAATGCCTTGTGCATCGAAGTTGGCGTTGCAGTTTTTTCGTCGTCGAGTAGATTTTTGTGGCGGTTGACGCTATATCGTCCTTAACCGTCTAGAGGTACTATCGAACGCTACGAGCTCTCAATTTTAACTTGCATTCGACACATTTCTTTTCTTGACCATTCCGACCCCCGATCGCAACACTCCTTCGGTCGCTGCAAACCCAGCGACCGGGTTTGGTAGCCCGACCAGCGAAGGCGCCGCAAGCGCCCATCGACCGATGACGGCGCTTTTTCATGTCTGCCGGCTCGGCACGACACGCGTATTCGCCCTATGGCGGGCGGCGCGCGGAGGCCGCTAGGCCTGCCGGCTCCTTCGCCCGGTCTACCAACCCCGCGCCGTCCGTCACCTCGATTGGTAGCGGGATGCCGGACTCCTTAAATTCCGAAGGAGTCATCATGCCCAAGCAGTCCCCGGCAGTACCCGCCGTGTCACCCCTCGTTTCCGACCGCCTCGACGCTATCGGCCGCTACATCACGCTTCGCGACTGGTCGTTCGCGGTCATCGATCTGATGGAGGTGGCTGGCCACACGCTGGCGAGCCACGAGCCGTCCGAGATCTCCAACCCCACGCTGAAGGGCGTCTCCGGCTTACTGCGCGATCTGCTGCAGCAGATCGACGAGCGCGTGGATGTGATCCGCGAGGCATAGCGGAATTGCAATTCGTTGTCTGTCCATGTCCATCTGCGACGGCGAGGGCGGGGAAGTCCTCGCTGTCTGCAGTTCTGCGCCGGTTCGTCTACACGCTGAGTGTGCCGCTCGCTATATAGTTATGCTGGCTTAAACTCAAATAGCCACTGCGCTGCCCGTAAGCGCGAGGCGTTATCGTTGAAAATGGCGTTCTTACGGAAATATTTTAGGGCAGGGTCGTATTCCTTTTTCTCCCAAAGTACATATAACACGAGGAAAAAGTAACCTATGCCCCAGGTCCGTGGGATATTTGGGCCGTCTTCCGATAATTTTAGCCAGTGATCAAGAAGCGCTTCAATAATTGGGCTTGCGTCGCGAGCTTTCACATCGAGTTCGCTAGTTGTTTCTATGCCAGCGCTTAGAAAGAAATCGACAAATCCTGGGAAAATCGTCGCGCTTTCGCGTTTTCCTTCGACGGGGAGTCGTTTGGCGGTTTCCGAGAGGAATCGGCCCATCATGCGGCTATTTTCATAAAAGACACGGAGCGATGGTAAGTTTATCTCCGCCGACGCGCCCGGTGAATTAATTTTCTGCTTTACATCTTGTACGTACTGCTCAATATCAACGCGTAGGCGACAAAATTCATTGTCGGCCATCTCTAACAGGCCGCTAATTCCGGCGAAACGTCGACGGAATTGTTTTGGTACATGAGAAAATTTCTTATAACCTAGATCGTGCTCTATTTCCGCCCACGCATGTTGTAAAGCGGAGCGGACCTGAACTTCGAATTTTTCTCCCTTGTATTTTTCGTTCCCTGGAAAATTTGCGAGCTTTTCGCTGAACGATAAGATTAAGTGTACTGACCGGTATCCGAAGGCTTGGGGGTCGAGTAGTTTACTTTCGTCGACGGAGTTCGCTTCGTCTACAATAAAGTTATTGCGCAATATCGATACGACAAGATTTACGTCGCTTTCGAAATAGGTTGTGACACGGGCGGCTGCGAGATCATATATCTCGTCGAGAGATTCATAGTATTTTGATGATATTTTCTTTTGTAGACTATCAGTCGATTTGGGTCGTTCTGTAATGTCTAGTATGTTGTATTTTTCCTTATTTATTAATATCTCTATTATTCTCTTTATTTCGTCTCCAAAATCAGAATAAAAAGTCCATTTGCTTGCGTAATCCGACATTATTTTTTGCTGCGCTGTTTCAGAAGTCATGGTTTGATGTCTCCGCAAGACTCGCGAGTCACGCCGAAAATGGAAAGAGTTTGATGCGTCAAATGGTTGATGCTGTATAAGGCCTGACGTACTACTTGGACAGTCGAACCATCGGTGGCGTCAAAAATTAAGAGTCATTTATGAGCATTCGAATTGTCGCACGCAGTTCGATGCTCTGGGAGTGTGCGCGGCGTTGTGTTTCACGGAAGTCGCCGCGGCCCAGGACGGTTTGGGGATCTCAAGCGTGGCCTATCTCTCCAGTGGCATCCCCAACGGTCCGCTACGCGGGAGTGGCTTTATATCGCTTTCAGATCGTGTGCTTGCGACCTAGCCCATTTAATTTTTGAGCCGCCCAAGATCTCCCAGCCCCATGTTCAACGGCGTCTTTGGCCTGCTGCGCGATCTGCTGCAGCAGATCCGCGAGTCTTAGCGGAAGCAAAGGTCTACAACGCTTCGAAGGCGACGAGGGCCAGCAGGCTCTCGTTGTCGGCGTGGGCGTTGTTTCGCCGAGTGCTCTCGGAGTAGGCGAGCCCATACGTCCCCAGGCCTGAGCTTCCGAAAGCGGTAGCCAGAGGCATGCCCAGGTGCCGCTGGCACTCGCCGCGTTCGCGCATCGATGTGATCTGTGCATGCGCGGCGGGCTCGATCGCACCGTAAACAATTGCATCGTATAGGCGACATTTCGCGTGTCGCTGTATAGGATCGGGACGCTCGAGCGCGATCGTTTGCTACGACGATCGCGCCGGCCTTAACGCATTCTCAGGGAGATAGAGACAAATGAGATCATCATATTGTTCTGGGCTTCTATTGTCGGCGATGGCGTTCGGCTACGTAGATAGTTCGAGCGCCTCGGGTATCGTGGTCGACGCGGCCAGCGAGCCCGTCTACTGGGAGTGCAACGGCTGCACGATACTCGGCGTCGAAGGCACGGCATCGATTCACGGTATCGGAACGCACTTTGTCTATGACTTGCCGGGCAATCACTTTTATCGCAACGCCTGCGAGCCCGGTGGTGGCGGCACCGTTGCGTGCAACGCGACCGAGCAGCGCTCGGGCAACCCCTATCTGACCTTCGTCAACTACCGCAATCTTTGGCTCAACAACGGCCAGTCGGAGGCGTTCCATCCGGCCTACCACCTGGACATCCCTTCGAGCGCGCCCCGCAATCCTGCCGGCGGGCCGGTGGACGACGGGAACATCAACGCGTACGACACGCTGACCTATCCTCACTCGGAACACGAGGTGGAACTGGCTTTGACCTCGTACTTCGGCACGTCGGTGGGGATCATGGAGCCGAAAATCGATGGCGTTGTCTACGACTACGAGAACGGCTCGATGGTGGTGACCGTCACTTTCCACGATCGAAGTACTCGCAAGTACAAGCTGTCGAGAAATTCCGATGGCGCGTTCTTTCCGCTCGCAAATACCGCGGTCGATTCGAGCGGAAATCCCCTCCCGGAAAGTCACCCATCGAACTACCAGGTGTATACGTTCTACGGCAATCCGCGCGGCTACGACGCAACGAACATGACGATGCTGCTGTCGCCTTCGAGCCTTTCGCAGGACGTGGGCGGCTGCACGTCGGAGCGTTGGGATGGTGAACAGCTGACCTGCGTTCATCCGTTCTAAGCGCCGTCAATGTTTGACCGGGTAGCCGCGGCGACAAATTGGGGTCAGAGTGCTCTTTTTTCGATCGCGCTGGTCGGCCAGTGACTTCGTAAGCGCCTACGCTAGCTAGACAAGTCGGAAGTAGAACGTTCCGGCACGTTGAGGCCAGGAGGTTCGGATGAAGGAGTCCCGATTCAGCGAGACGCAGATCGTCGCTTGCGACGGCGAGGGCCAGAGGGTCCTCGTTGTCCGCTACTGCGCGCGCGCGAGGCGGTTTGGAGCCGTGCGAGAGAATCGTCAATAATTGTCGAGTCGATGAGACGATCGATCGCTGGGCCGATAGCATTGCGGCCCCCATGAGCGAGATCAAAGCCGGAGACATCGTCAGTTTGTTGGGCGTGCCCGAGTGGCTCGTCCACGATCTGCCTGCGGACGAGCGCGATGCGATCTTCGGCTTCATCGGGCGCGAAGCCGTGGTGGAGAAGGTCGACAGCCACGGCTACTTGTGGATCGGGTTCTGGACGACGACGGGCGACGGGGAGGGCGCGTTCTACAGCGGCCATTCGTTCTGTCTTCCGCGAGAATGCGTCACCGGTCTTTGACGGACGAACCGGCGGAATCACGATCGCGGCAACCGAGCCGCGTGCATTTCTCGATCGACCTGCGATGCGCAGACGCTCGTTCAAATCCCTTTGGCGTGCGCGCTGGGCACGTCACTGCAACGAGTTCGCTACACACTCTCGACGGCCGACTGAGCCACTCGCTCGGCCGATATCGTGCGCAGTCCCGCCGGGCTCCAGCGCGAACCCGGCAGCGTCCACATCGGCGGCAACTGCGTGAACGGCGCACGCCGGTGGACGGCGAGCGCTGCGCCGAGCCGGTCGTCCACGCCGAGCTTCTCGAACACGATGCGCACGTGGCTCTTGACCGTGTCGAGGCGGATACCGAGCAGCTCGGCGATCGCGTCGTTGGACTTGCCCGCGGCGATCCAGCGCGCGACCTCGCGCTGGCGCGGCGACAACTCGGGACTCAAATGGATCAGGCGTTCCACCGGCGACATCGAGTGCGCGGCGCGCTCCAGCGCCTGCCGGTACAGTCGGGCGACATGGCCGCGAAGAACCTGCATGCGATCGCGTTCGGCATCGGAGAACGCCGGACGCCCGATCACGCGGTGCGCCGAGAACGACAGCGCGTAACCTTCTTGCTGGATGCTCACCGCCATCTGCCGATGCGCGTTCGCCGGCAGGTAGACCTCGCGTGCGATCGGCAACGCCATGTATTCCTCGTCGCTGAAGAAGTCCGACTCGCGCAGTGCGCGCTCGCCGAAGAAGGCCGGGTCCTTGCTCCAGAACGGATGGCTGCCTGCGTGCTTGAGAAACGCCGCTGTGGTCGCGGCGCGGCGCTCGGCGTCGGGGTCGGGGTGCGAGTATTCGACGCGGAACTCGCCGCTGCCGAGGTGGAATTCCGCATAGCCGGCCATGTCGCAATCGGCCGTCAGCTCGATGCAGGCGAACACTTCGTGCGGCAGCGTGTGTAGGTCCGGTTCGGCCGCGTAGAGCTCGACCAGCCGACGTTCGAATCGTGCCTGCACTCCATCTTCGGATTCCGAACACTGCATCCGACCCACTCCAAAGTGTGATTGCCCGATCCGCAGGGAAGTTTACCCTTTTCCATTTTGGCGCCGACGCGTGCAACGCCATGCGCGGTGGCAATCTCGAGGGCGATTCGTGAAATCCATCACATTGATGCGCGCCGTGTCGCGCGGGGTTTTCGTCGCGGTCGTGAGCTTGCGCGACGGCTTCGACGGAGCTGACGAACGATGACGAGCCTCGCGATGAAGCCGACCGCGTGCCTGCGTTTGCTCGCCGCGTTCGCGGTCTTCGTTTCCGCACCGGCGTTGGCGGACTACGTGATCGCGCCGTCGGGCGGGGACATCACCGGCGCGCGCTTGTCGGCGCAGCTGGCCGATGGCGACATCACGCTCACGGTCGTGTCGGGCGATGTCGTCGTCAACGACACGGTGAGCTGGAGCGCGCACACGCTCACGCTCTCGGCACCTTCGGGCAGCGTGAACGTGAATGCCGTGATGACGGCTTCGGGTTCTGCCGGCTTGTCGTTCGAAACCGACGCGTCCGGCGAAGCCGACGGCGGCGTGGCCATGGCACTGACTGCCGCCGGCTTCGCCGGGCGCGTGGATTTCACGGGAACGGGGCAAAGCTACCGCGTCAACGGCACGGCCTACACGCTGATCCACACCCTTGCCGAACTGGAAGCCATCCGTCCCGCCAGCTACGTTATCAGCGGCGCCTACGCGCTGGCGGCGGATGTGGACTGGAGCGGTGCCGTCAGCCAGACGCCACTTGGTATCCTCGGCGTCAGCGGTCGGTTCGACGGCCTCGGCCATCAGTTGCTCGATCTCGCCATTCCCGGCAGCGCTGACGATACGGGACTGTTTTACAGCGCTGACGGGGGCGCCGTGATCCGCAACCTCGGCGTGCGCGGCGGCAGCGTGTCGGGCGGCGGGTGGGTCGGTGCGTTGGTCGGCAACAGCTCCGGCATCATCGCCCACGTCTATTCCACGGCCGACGTCTCGGGCACTCTGTTCGTCGGCGGTCTGGTGGGCTTCCACACCGGCAGCGGCAGCCTGATCGCCGATGCGTGGGCCGGCGGCAACGTGACCGGCACGGGCGCGGTCGGCGGCCTCGTGGGCATTACCAATCCCGGCGGTGCCGTCAACAACGTCTGGGCCAGCGGTAATGTGATGGGCACCGGGGATGGCATCGGCGGCCTGGTGGGGATCACCGAGACCAATGCCATTGCCAGCGAGATACTGCGCAACGCCTATGCGACCGGCAATGTGGTGGGCGGCAGTCAGGTCGGCGGCCTCGTGGGGCAGAACATGAGCCCCGTCGAACATGTCTTTGCCACCGGCAGCGTCTCGGCCAGCAGCAACAGCTATGTCGGCGGTCTGGTGGGCTTCAACGATACAGGCCCCGGCGGCAGCGTCAGCGACGGCTGGTTCGCCAGCGACACAGCCGGCGCGCACCCGGACAATGGCGCCGGCACGGCAATTCCTCTGGCGAACCTGATTTCGGCGTTGCCGGGCAGTTTCGACGCCACTGTATGGGCCAACCAGAACGGCAAGACCACGCCATATCTGAAATCCGTACCCGGCGTGGTGTACGTGAAGGCCGAAAGCGCCAATGCCGCCAGCGCGATCGTCTACGTGCCGGTGACGACGCTGGACCAGTTGCAGGCGATCAACGGCAGCCTCGACGGCGACTTCGCGCTGTTCAATGACCTCGACGCCGGCGATACGGCGAACTGGAACGGCGGCGCGGGTTTCGTGCCGATCGGCAATTGCAGCGCGGGCTTCAACGGCCGCTTCGACGGGCTCGGGCACGTGGTCGTCGATCCCACCATCCATCTCGACAGCGGCAGCCTGTGCGTGGGCCTGTTCGGCGGCCTCGGCATCGGCGGTGTCGTGCGCAACGTGGGCGTGGATGGCGGATCGGTCGTTGGAGCCTACGCCGTCGGCGGTCTCGTGGGCTACAACGACGCGGGCACTATCAGCGGCGCCTGGGCTACCGGCAGCGTGACGGCGGCGAACTTCGGGGGCGGCCTGGTGGGTTTCACCACCGGCGACGTCAGCAACGCGTACGCCACCGGCAGCGTGACGGTCAGCGTCGACGGCGCGGGCGGCCTGACGGGCGGCAGTCGAGGAACCATCAGCAACACCTGGGCCAGCGGCACGGTGACGAGCAGCGGCAGCATGGTCGGCGGCCTCGCCGGCGAAGCCCTCGACGGCAGTGTCGAGAGCAGCTATTGGGACAGCTTCAGCACGGGGCAGGGCAGCGGCGTGGGCGTCGTCAACGACAACGCGACCGTGACCGATGTCACCGCCGTCAGCAGCGACCCGGCGCAAAGCGGCGCGGCCAACTACGCCTTCACGCAAAGTGCGTACGACACGGCGTCCGGCCAATTCCTCGGCACGTTCGGCAGCACGCCGGGCAGCGCCACCTGGACGATGATCGACGGCGCCACGCGTCCGTTCCTGCAAACCGAATACTCGACCGACATCAACACCGCACATGCCTTGCAGCTGATGACGATGGCGAAGGACGCGAGCTACGCGCTCGGCCGCCCCGTCGACGCCGGCGAAACCGGCCGCAACGACGGTACGGCGGCGAACAGCAGCGGCATGTGGGCACAGGCCGGCTTCGTGCCGGTCGGCACGGACGGTCCGCGCTTCGTCGGCCGTTTCGACGGGCAGCACCACATCATCAGTGGTCTGACGATTCGTCGCCCCAGTGAGGCATGGGTCGGCCTGTTCGGCAAGAGCGGCACGGCCGTCGTTCAGAACGTCGGACTGGAGAACGTTTCGATCGTGGGAAGCGACGACGTCGGCGGGCTCATGGGCCTCGGCCAAGGCGCCAGCATCGGCAATGTCTACGTCACCGGCAACGTGTCGGGCGTCGAAAGCGTCGGCGGCGTGGTCGGCGCCATCGAGCAGGGCAGCAGCCTCAGCAACGCCTACGCCACGGCCAGCGTGTCGTGCACCGTCAACTATGTTGGCGGCTTGGTCGGCGCCAGCGCCGGCAGCATCGACACCGTCTACTCCGCCGGCACCGTGTCGGGTTTCAACATCGCCGGGCTGGTCGGCTACAACGCCGATGCGTCGGGCGGCGTCATCAGCAACGCGTTCTGGAACATCGACGTGGTCCCGCAAGGCGTCGGCACCGCCGACTCCGCTGGCGGCCTGAGCGCGGGCACCACCGGACTTTCCACGCTGCACTGGCTGTCGCAGGGCCCGATCGCCAGCGGCCTGTGGGGCGCGAGCGGGACGTGGGTCGCGGGTTATCCCTATCCGGTGCTGAACGGGTTTCCCTACGTGCAGGTGGTCGCGCAGGGCGCGCACGTGATGCAAGGCATTCCGGCGGTGACGGTGGATGCGTATTCCGTCGTCGACCAGGACGGAAACGATGCCAGCGCGCTCGTCGACGGCACGCCGACGTGGTTCGCCGATCCGGGCCTGGTAGCCGGCGCGGTCGCCAACGTCGGCGGCACGGGCGTGACGATGGCGGCGGCGCATCCGTTCCATCAGCTGACCTACATCGGCACGGGCGTGGTGCAAGCGCCGCAGACGCCGAACCTGACCGTCGCGCTGACGCAAGCCAGCCCTCACTACGTAACGTACGGCCAAGTCGTCGACTACGTCGTCACGCTTTCGAACAGCGGCAGCGGCGCGGCGACGAACTACAGCGTGAGTGCGAGCTACGGCGGGGGCGCCGACATCGGCGCGACGACGTGGCAGTGCATCGCCGGCAGCGTCGCCGCGAGCTGTACCGCCGCCGGCAACGGACCGATCGACGACCACGTGACGATTCCGCCGGGCGTTTCGATGACCTGGCTGATTCACGTACCCGTGGCGACATCGACGCTCGCCGGCACGCTCGATTTCAGTTTCGATGCCGACGGCCTCGATCCGCTGGCCGATCACGCCACGATCGTGATCTTCCGCGACGGTTTCGACGGCGCGCAGGACACGGCCCATTCCGAGGTCCACCCATGAGGTTTCTTCGCATCCTTTCCTGTGCATTGGCAGGCTGGCTGCCGGCGATCGCCTTCGCGCAGGACACGCTCACCCTGACGCTCGCCGACAGCCACGACTTCGTGCGCTACGGCCAGACGCTCGACTACGTGATCACGTTGACCAACGACGGCAATACGGCGGCGACCGTGCCGGTGTCGATCGACCTGTCGCCGGCTTGGGATCCCGCCGGCGCGAGCTGGGTCTGCTACCCCGGCACCGACGGCGCAAGCTGCACGGCAAGTGGCAGCGGTCCACTGAGCGACGTGGCCACGCTGCCCGCCGGCTCGCGCGCGAGCTGGGTGGTCAGCGTGCCGACTCTTGCCGATTCGCTGGAAACGACTGCTACGCTCGACGTGATCGCAACCGGAGCCGCGACGGCGAGCGACACCGATACGCTGGTCATCTTCAAGGACGGCTTCGACGTGCCTTATGGCGACGGCACGCAGGATGTGCCGCAACAGGGTCGCTAGCGTCTCGCCGTTCCGTTGCGGGGGATTGGTTTGTAGTGGCGAGCATCATGACGCAGCCGAAGATCGCATCGTCGGACGTCGTCCAAATAGGGCGTTGATGTTCGCGATCGTAGACGGCAGTGCAATGTTCGATACGCGAAATGCTGTCGATTTGCGCCGCACTCATTCGTCGCTGTCCCGACCGGCCCCCTTTGGGCCCCACTCGGGAACGCACGATGAAACTGCTCCTCACCTCCGCCGGCATCCGTAACGCCAGCATCCACGCGGCACTGCTCGATCTTCTGGGCAAGCCGATCGCCGACGCGCGCGCGCTGTGCATCCCGACCTCGGGATACGGACATCCGCTCGGCAGTCCGGAAGGGGCCTGGAGGTTCATCGCCGGCAAGGAGCCCCGCACGCCGATGTGCGAACTGGGGTGGAAGTCCGTCGGCGTGCTGGAACTGACCGCGCTGCCGAGCATCGACCGCGTGCGCTGGACGCGCTGGGTGCGCGAGGCGGACGTACTGCTGGTCAACGGCGGCGACGCCGTGTACCTGAGCTACTGGATGCGGCAGTCGGGACTGGCGGATCTGTTGCAGACGCTGCCCGACAAGCTTTGGGTCGGCCTCAGCGCCGGCAGCATGGTCATGACCCCGCGAGTCGGCGACGCCTTCGTCGAAACGAAACCGTCGATCACCGGCAACGACACCACGCTAGGCGTCGTCGATTTCGCGATCTTCCCTCACCTGGATCACCCGGGTTTCGACGACAACACGATGGCCGCCGCAGAACGATGGGCGGCCGAGATCGGATGTCCGAGCTATGCGATCGACGACCAGACGGCCATCAAGGTGGTCGATGGGGCCGTCGATGTGGTGTCGGAGGGGCATTGGCGCTTCTTCCCCGAACCGCGGACCTAACCCAAAACCGGGGTCCAAAACCGGGGTCAGAGTGCACTTTCTCCGAGAACTAGGTCAGGGTCATTGACGAGGGTTTGAATGGTCGCGCGCGACTCACCGATACGGCCCCGGCCCACTCCAGACCATGTCGCCCCGCTGGTAGACCCGCTCTATGTTGATGACCTCGCGGGCGTCGCCGATGCGCTTGAGTTCCGGTGCATCGGATTCGACCATGCGGCACTCGCCGTAGCCGCGTCGCAGGGCGACCTCCAGCGGGCAGACCATCAGCCGCCGCGTGCCGGGCATCGGCAGAAAGAGTTCGGTCATGCCTTGCTTGCGCCACGCGCGCAAAAGGGGTTCGTTGACCAGGTCGTAGTACACGTGGAAGCCATCCACGCCCATGTTGGGCCCGGCGGGGGCCGGATTGTCGCTTTGTCCGCCGTTGCTGCCGAGCTTGGCGGCCAGGGCCGCGCTCGCGCGGGCGGAGTCATCCGGGTGCGCGCCCGGCGGCGGTCGCGACGGGAAATCCACTTCGGCGCGGCGCGGGGCCGCGGGAGTCGGCGGTTCGGTCGAGCTGTCGGGCGCTTGCGGAGGCAGCGGCTCGGCGGACTGGACGATCGGCGTGGGCTGGGGGCGCTTGATGGCGCGCGGCGCCTTGGGCTTCTTGGGCGGTGTCGGCTTGTGGGGTGGCTCAGGCTCGGCCGGGGGTGCACTGCCCGCATCGTCGAGCAGGGTCACGTCGATCCGGCTGCCGCCCGATCCGCCCGCCGGTGGGGTGACGGTGATCGGGGGTTGCGACAACATCAGCAGCAAGAGCAGCCCATGCAGCAGCGCCGTCACCAGCGCGGCCGTCCAGCGATGCACGCGCTCGGTCCGATCCTGAGGCTCGTCGATAGCGTGACTCGGTGTCCCGCTCATGCTGTCGGCAAGGGAGGGACGCGGCGGACCTTCAGGGTTGTTCTGCACAGTGAGGCGTGGGGTGGGGCATCGTCAGGGAGATGAAGCGGGCTCGGGCTCGATGGCCGCAAGCGCACGCAGACAGCGGTGGCTCGGAGGGAGTTCCGCGTTGCGAGCATGCCACACACGGATTTACGGCAGCCTGACAAACGGGCGGGTCGCGGGCGAAACCGGGGTCAGAGTGCACTTTTGCCGACGCTGTCGGCTGCAAAAAGCGCGGGCTTGAACGTCTCGGTGAGGGCGCTTTTTGCCGTGCTCAAAAAATGGATTCCCGCGTTCGCGGGAATGACGGCAATGGTTGGAATGACGGGAATGACGCGCCGAAACCGGGGTCGGAGAGCACTTTCCCGATGCTGCAAGCCGCAAGAAGAGCGGGCTTCACCGTCACGGTAAGGACGCTCCTTCCCTCGCCCGAAAAAATGGATTCCCGCGTTCGCGGGAATGACGGGACAGGATAGGGCGCGCTTTCGCCCATTCAAAGAAATAGATTCCCGCTTGACCAGCTTCGCTGTTGAGGAGCGTCTCGCGGAAATGACTGGAGCGACGGGAGTGGCGGGAGTGGCGGAAATGACGAGATAGGAACCGGCGCATCCACTAGGGTGGCCTTCGCCGTGGCCGCTTCGGCCGCGGGCCACCCGACTTCAGCGCGTCTAACTCGAAACCCGGTTCACCCGATCCCGATAGTTCCGCACGTTGTCTCCCTTGATCCGCGTCTCGCGCGTGCCGGTCACCTCGTCGACCTTCGTCTCCGAACCGGTCACCGGCTTGGCCTCGATGGCCGTTTCGCGTTCGAACGCGTGCGACTTGTCGGTGTTGCGGTAGTACCGGTACAGCGCCCAGTACAACGCGGTCGCGCCGGCCGGGCCGGCGGCGAGGAGCCAGAGTCCGCCGTCGTCGCTCATGACGAGTGCCCCACGATCCAGAGTGCGATGGCTTCGAGAAAGGTGCCGACGGTGATCGCGGTCATCAGCAGCTTCCATTGCTGCACCGGCACGCTGCCCATGGTCTCTCCGGTGCGGCCGTTGACCGCGATGTAGTGCAGCATGCCGCCGTTGCGGCCGGGCTGGTGGTAGGAGTACAGCCACACCGGCAGGTACATCGATACCCAGCGCGTGCCGATCACGTCGATCTGCTCCTGTTCCCAACGCACGCCGCGGTCGTAGCGGCGCACCGAATCTTCGACCTGGGAGCGCGCGATCGACAGCAGCTCGTCTTCGAGGCGCGGCTGCAGGTTGGCGACGTTGCTGTCGCGCTTTTCCGAGCTGAAGCCCGAAAGGTACGACGCGTTCCATTTCACTGCGTTCTTGGTGTCGAACGGCAGGATCGTGTTGATGATGTTGTTGGTGTTGACCTTGGTGTCGAGGTTGCCGCGTTCGGTCGACGATTCCAGCGGCAGGTCGTCGACGGTGAAGTCGACCTGCCGGTCCACCTGATAGACGTCGGCGTCGTAGTAGGTCTTCTTGTCGTTGTCGCTGCCGCGCGTGTATTCGCGCGTCTTGATCTCGCCCTTGCCGGCGACCGCGGCGCTGACGTTGGCGTCGACGATCATGTAGGGCAGGTAGACGCCGGCGACGTTTTCCGGCGTGAACTGCTCCTTGAATTCCTTCAGCGCGAACAGCCGCCGCTTGTCCACGAACTGGCGGATGCGCGCGACGGCATCGTCCTTCTTGATATGGAATGGCAGCACGGCATCGGGCACTGCGCCGTTGGCGATCTGTTCGTTGACGCCGAGGACATGGCGGCACCAATGGCAACGCGCGGTCATCGCGTTTGCGGTATTGATCGTGACCTCGGCGCCGCACGCGCTGCACTTGAAGGTCATCAGGCTGGCGGCGTCGGCGGCGATGTCGCGCGCACCCGAGGCCATGACGGTGCCGTGGAGCTGGTCGATGCCGATGCCGAGCCCGAACGCTTCCTCGACCCGCGCGCTGTTCCATTCGTTGCGGCAGTAGAGGCACACCAGCAGGTCGGTGCCGGCCTTCGGGCGGATGTCGGTCGAGCCGCATTTCGGACAGCGGTTGACGCCGTCCTTGAGCTCGGCGGACGCAGTGTCGATGGCGACCGGGTCGGGTGCCTGCAGCTCATCGCGGATCGGACCCGGCAACGTGGTCGGGTCGATCGGCGAACTGCCGGGCAACGGAGGTACGTCCTGCGGCGATCCCGGCCCGGCGGGAGGCACCGGCGGCGGCGTGGTGGCGTTCGACATGGGCGTCGTGCGATCCCGGCGAGAAGGTCTGATTGAGCCGTCATCCCGGCAAAAGCCGGGATCCAGCTTCTGCGCAGGCTTCCTGAAAAGCTGGATTCCGGCTTGTGCCGGAATGACGACAGTTTATGACGTTGCGGGTTTCTCGAAGATTCTTTAGAGGCCGAGCGCCTTGGCCTTGAGCGCGTCGTAGTCGGTCTGCGTGATCAGGCCGAGTTCGAGCATCTCTTTGGCTTTCTTGAGTTTCGCGACCGGATCGTCGGCGGCGGGGGCGGCCGGCGCCACCGGCTGCTGCAGGTTGCCGATACCGCCGAGCATGCCCGAAGCCATGCCGACGCCGACGAGACCGGCGGCACCGCCGTTCTCGCCGGCCGACTGGATGCCCTGCGCGACGCTTGCCTGCAGGTTCGAGTTGCCGCGCGAGCCGGCCAGCGCATCGGCGCGCTGCACGGTCTTGAGCAACTCGCGCGTGTTGGCGTCGTACTCGATCGACACGATGGTCGTCTTGACGATGGCCAGGCCGCGATCGGACTTCCACTGGTAGGCCTGCTCGACCGCATCGGACAGGCTCTTGGCGAAGCCGAGCGAATCCTGCTGCAGCTTGGTGATGCGATGGCCCTTGTCGGCGTCGTTGCTGTACGCGCTGAACGCCGGCGCGAGCGAGCCGACCACTTCGTTGAACAGCTGGCTGGCGGCCGCGTTGTCCATGTCGGTGAAATCGAACACCTGGCCGGGCTGCAGGTACGAGGCCGGCACGAAGTTCTTCACGAACAGGATCGGGTCGACGATCTTCAGCGTGTAGGTGCCGCGCGTCACCGCGCCGACCTGCGTGTTGAGGAAGCCGTCGTCCCAGTAGATTTCCGATTGCGTGCCGAAGCGGTTGTCCGGCAGCTCCTTCAGCGAGACGAAGAAGGCGGCCTGCTGCGAGCCCGGCTGGCCGCCGAACTTGAAACGCTCCCAGCTCTGCTTGACGAGCGAGTCGACGATGCCGCCGCCGGAGAAGATCGATGTCGAGTTGAGGTCGTCCGAGCGCCATTCGTAGCCGCCCGGCTCCGCTGCGAAGCCGGTGATCTTGCCGTCCTGGAACAGCAGCAGGCCGTAGCCTTCGGGAACGACGATCTTCGAACCATTGGTGATGATGTTCGAAGAGCCCTTGGTATTCGAGCCACGGCCGGCATTGGTGCCTTGGGGCACCGCGGCGAACAGCGCCGCCGTCGCCGGCAGACCGCCTGGGACCGTGTAGAAGTCCTTCCACTGGTCGGCGAGCGCGCCGCCGATCGAACCTGTCACCGCCTGAATAAGACCCATGACCTCTCCCCGCGATTCGTGGCCGGGTAGGGTACCCGCCATCCTTGGCGAACGATACATGCCCGCGAAAAGCCGAGGCCGGCGTCCGAATGTATTTTTTCTTTTCCTTCGGGTCAGCGCGACGACGACGACCCCAAAAAGTCGACTCTGACCCCGGTTCCATAACCGAAAACCGGGGTCAGAGTGCACTTTCTTTCTTTTTCCCTCGGTTGCCGCGTCGGCTGCTCGGAGAAGTCGACTCTCACCGGCTTCCGAAAAAGTCGACTCTGACCCCGGTTTTCAGACCCCGGTTTTCACCCCGGTTCTGGACGGGGCTCAGCCCTTCTTGTCGGACGGCGGAACGGCTGCCGGATCCATCCAGAGGATCGCCCACAGGTGCCCATCGGGATCGGCGAGGTCGCGGGTGTACATGAATCCAAGATCCTCGACCGGGTTCGCATCGGCCTGTCCGCCGTGGGCCGCGGCTGCGGCGTTCATCGCATCGACTTCGGCGCGGCTGTCCATCGACAGCGAGAGCATCGACCCTGCGGTCCCGGCCGCGGGGAAAGGCCGCTGCGTGAACGTCCGCCATTTGGCGTGAGTGACCAGCATCACGTAGATCGCCTCGCTCCACACCATGCAGGCGCCGCTGTCGTCGCTGAAGTGCGGGTTCTGCTCGAATCCGAGCGCTTTGTAGAAGGAGACCGAAGTCTTGAGGTCGGTGATGGGCAGGCTGACGAAGATCATCTTTGGCATGCAGGGTTCCTAGGGGTTGTCGGAGGAAACAAAGTCTCTACGAGCGTGGAGGCTTCAGCATGACGACGATCGACCGTAGCCAGAATCGACAACGAAACGGGGGCCCGAAACCGGGGTCAGAGTGCACTTTACGTGCAGAGTGCGTCGTGCGTTGACTGTCGATCGCCGCACGATGAGCGCGATGCACCGTAGAGTGCGAATCGCGGCGCGCCATCGGCGTGATCCGCATACCTGTTCGTGGCGAATCCAACCGCACGCCCTCTCGATTTTCTCGTCGTCGACGGAGGCTGTGAGCCGTCCACTCCCAGCCCCCGCAGCGATCGATTACGGCTCGAACGTGCCGGTTCTAAGCGCGCCATCGCGAACATAGCGATTCATCAGCACACCGGTCGGCGAGGTCTTCGTCGCTTCGAGCCGGAACCCCGACGCGTGCGTGTCGTCGTCGAACAAACGCTTGCCGCGGCCGAGCAGCACGGGGAAGACCAGCAGAAGCAACTCGTCGACCACGTCGGTGGCGAGCAGCTGGCGCACCAGGTCGCTGCTGCCTTGGGTGAGCAGATCGGGACCGTTGCCGCGTTTGAGTTCGCGCATCGCGGCGGCGACATCCGGCCCCAGCGCTCGACTGTTCTGCCACGCGAGCGTTTCAGGGTGGTGCGTAGCGATGTGCTTGACGGCGCCATTGAGCAGATCGGCGATGCCACGGTGTGGGGCGTCCTCCGGCACGAGCGGCCAGTAGCCAGCGAAGATGTCGTACGTGCGGCGCCCGAGCACCAGCTCGAACGGACGCTCGAACGCGCCGCCCATCACCTCGTCGGTTTCGTGGCTATACGGCCAAACCCAGCCGCCGTTGGTGAAGCCTTCGGCGGTGTCTTCTTCCGGCCCGCCAGGCGCTTGGATGACGCCGTCGAGGCTGATGAACGCGGCAACGGTGAGCTTTCTCATGTCGCGACTCCGTACGGATCGATGGGTCCGCCTGTTTAGTCGACGAATGGCGAGGAAAAAATCGACACGCTGCATGAAGCCCGAAGCGCGTTGGCGTCGCGCACGGCGACACCACGCTAGCGGACATGTCCGCAGCGATGTGTGGCGAACGACTCCGCCCCAATGCAGAACGGTTGTCGGAGACTTGCATGTCAGCCTGCAGGAAAGTCGACTCTGACCCCGGTTTTGGACCCCGGTTTTGCGGGCCGAGCCATCGCTGGTTCGGCCCGCCACTGTTGGCGTCAAAGGTCGCACGCATCACTGAGGCTTCGTGCACCGCGTGAGGCATTCGCGTGGATCGCGGAGGCCTTCTTATCTAAGAGACGGGCGCCCAGATTGTCGCGACCGCCTTGGCGTCTGTCGAAGGCTCCCTATTGGGCTGCACGAAAGTCGAACCTGACCCCAGTTTTGGTCCGGCCGCGCAGTTACGAACCGATCCCCATGTTGGATGGACTGGGGTGGAGATCGCGCACCGGACTCACGCTTTCGAGCAGCGAAGCCAGGTGCAGGATCGTGGACTCCGCCAGCCAGGGCGCTACGAGCTGCACGCCGATCGGCAGGCCATCGCGGCTCGTGCCGAATCGCATCGACAAACCGGGCAGGCCCGTGACGTTGAGGGGCGCGGTGGCATCCATCACGTGCAACGAAGAGACCGACTGGCCGTTGATGACGAATTCCACGGCGTCGTGCGCATGCGCCGGCACCGGCGTGACGGGGCAGAGCAACGCGTCGTAGCGCTGAAAGTAGTTCGCGAAGCCGTCCCGGAGTTTTTCAGCCTTCTGCTCGGCATCGACGAAGTCTTCGATCGACGTGTCGGGCGTATCGAACACCGCTTGCACATACTTGTAGATCTTGTCCTCGTGCCCCTTCGTAGCGTCCCTGAAGGCCGGCTTGGACTCCATCGCCTGAAGCTTCCAATGCAGTTCGAGCGCGTTGATCTCCTCGAGCACGGGGATACGCACCGGTTCGACGATGACGCCCGCGCTTTTCAGCGCTTCGGCAGCCGCCTGCACCGTCTTGGCGACATCGCTGTCGACCAGGCCGAAACCCGGTTCCACGAGCCAGCCGACGCGAAGCCGCCGAGTCGGGGACGCACCGACGCCGGCGTCTAGGGTCACCGGACTCGTAGAATAACCGTCGGCACCGTCCGGCCCTGCCAGCAGCGAATAGGCGAGTGCAATGTCGCGGACGCTGCGCGCCATCGGCCCCACATGCCAGAAG
>Ga0105248_10000430_pt1 | contig 47544 bp, 75 predicted proteins | sample KBSS34metaG_FD_81524 | JGI IMG/M metagenome (GOLD analysis project Ga0105248, IMG submission 81524) | Switchgrass rhizosphere microbial communities from Kellogg Biological Station, Michigan, USA - KBS S3-4 metaG | ecosystem: Host-associated > Plants > Roots > Rhizosphere > Soil | place... | reverse complement strand
GTGGAGACGGATTGGTACTGCCGGACCTTCGGGCTCCCCGGCGAACTGGTCAAAGTCTCACGTTCAGCCCAGGGGTAATCAGCCATGTTGCGAAATCAAGAACTGGTGGCGTTCGAGCGGTCGCACGGCATCTATCTGCCGGACACCATCGATTTCATCATGGATGGTATTTCCGGGGACCTGGAGGTGGCGATGGACGCCCAGCCGGCCCTGGTCACCGTCGCCAACTCGGGCATCCCGAATTGGTTGAGCACCTACATTGACCCCAAAGTCATTGAGGTGCTCACGACCCCGAACAACGCCACCAAGATCATCGGGGACGAAGGGCGCAAGGGCGATTGGGTGACCGAAACGGCGGAATTCCCGATCGTGGAAACCACCGGTGAGGTGTCGTCATATGGCGACTACAACACCAATGGCCGCGCCGGCGCGAACGTCAATTGGGTTCCGCGGCAGAGCTATCTCTACCAGCTGTTCACCGAGTGGGGCGAGCGCGAAGCCGATCGCATGGGCCTCGCCAAGATCGCCTGGGCGCAGCGGCTCAACATCAGCGCCGCGCGGGTTCTGGATAAGTACCAGAACAACACCTATTTTTACGGCGTCGCCGGCCTCGCCAACTATGGCATCCTCAACGACCCGGCGCTGTCGCCTGCCCTCACTCCAGGCACGAAAACCGGCGGCGGGACTTCGTGGAAAAACGCACTCCCCACGGAAATCCTCAAGGACGTGCAGTCCATGTTTGCGGAGTTGCAGCTGCAAACGGGCTCCAATCTGGAGCTGGACGCCACGATGACGCTGGCGATGCACTCGGTGTCCGAGGTGTACATTGCCAACACCAACGACTTCGGCCTGACCGCTGCCGAAATGATCAAGAAGGTTTTCCCAAACCTCACGATCAAGCAGGCGCCGCAGTACCTGTCCGGCACCACCTACAGCTGCCAGCTGATCGTCCACGAAATCGACGGCCAGCAGACGGCAACCTGTGGCTTCAACGAAAAGATGCGGGCTCACCGCATCATCGCGAAGTCCAGCAGCTGGAAACAGAAAAAGACGCAAGGCACCTGGGGAACCATCTGGTTCATGCCCATGGCCGTCGCGCAAATGGCGGGTATCTGATCCAATGGCCCAGCAGGGAAAGCCCTCGGGGAAAGCCCCCGCACGTCGCGCGCCGGCCCGTCCGGCTCGCACCGCCCCCCAGCCCGGCGGCAACGCGGCCCAGGACGCGGCCCGGACCATCCCGGCCCGCGCCGCGCAGCTCACCAGCAAGTGGGGCAATTCGGACCTCATCGTGGTGGGCTGCAAGATGCCCAACGGCCTCCACCTGGAGCTGCCCAACGATGACGAGGCCAGCGGGAAAACCCGGTTCACCCTGCGCGGCTGCGCGGTCGAGGGGAACACGCCGGGCGCCCTGGTGGACAGCGGCGGCTATGCCCTCACCTACATTCCCAAGGATTTTTGGGAAGAATGGTGCAAGGCGGTCGGGCCGAATTTCGGGCCGCTTCGTGATCGGGCCATCATCGCCTATCCCCGCGACAAGATCGGGGCGGCGGCCCGCGATCATGAGGCGGTGGACCCCCATGCCAAGCCGCTCGATCCGGAGGCCGGGGCGCGGTCGGACATCGCGGGCGTCTCAGATTTGAAGACGCACGACAAAGACGATGAATGAGCGTTGTAGCGTTCGACTATTCGCTATGGGCGCAGCAGTTCCCGGAACTTGCCGCGTCGGTTGATGAAACGCAGGCCGCGCTATATTTCGCGACGGCCTGCGATCTTGTGGACAATACGCCACTCTCCCCTATCCCTTATTGTCCTCCGCAGGACTTGACGCGGCAGCGGCTGCTCAACCTCGCCACCGCGCATGTGGTCAAGCTGTTCGCGCCGATCGGCGGCAAGGCCCCTGGTGGGCTGGTGGGCCGCATCGAAAGCGCCACTCAGGGCAGCGTTTCGGTCACCGCCAAGCTGGCGGACGGCATCAGCGAAACCGCCGCGTTCTGGTCACAGACCCAATATGGGCTGCTCTACTGGACCAGCAGCGCCGGCTACCGCAAGGGCCGGTACTTCGCCACGCCACGGCCGGCCGCTGGCATCATCCCCTATAGCCTGGTCCCCAGGCCGCCATGGCGCAGGTAACCGGCGGGGATAAGCTCGCCAAAAAACTCCGCGAGCTGGGGAAACTGGTCGATCGGAAAACCACGCTCCGCGTCGGCTTCCTGGAAAATGCCCGCTACCCGGACGGCACTCCGGTTGCCATGGTCGCGTTCATCCAGGACAGCGGGGCTCCGCGGGCGGGGATCCCTCCGCGCCCCTTCTTTCGCAACATGATCGCGGCCAAGTCCCCAGGCTGGCCGGACGCCCTCGCCAACATCCTCAAGATGACGGGCTATGACCCTGTGAAGGCGCTGGAGATTTTCGGGGAAGGAGTCGCGGACCAGCTGGTGACCGCGATAACCGAATTTGACGGCGTGCCCCTGTCGGCGGTTACCCTCATGCTGCGCAAGATGCGCGCCGATGACCCCAGCCTCCAGGTGACCGGGGCCACGGTGGGCGAGGCCGCGCGGCGTGTCGCTGCCGGCCAGTCGGCGGCGGGCGTGTCGGACAAGCAGCTGGTGGACACCAAGTTCATGCTGCGATCGGTGGATAAAGAGGTGTCGCAGTGAACTTGAACGCCATTGCCGGGGACGCCATCCAGGGCATCAACCCTGACACCGTCGCCCTCATTCGGAAGTCCGCCGGCTACACCAAAACCGAGGATTACAAGCAGGTGCCGGCCTACGTCGATTACAAGGACGTGCCGGTGCAAATCCAGGCGCTGGATGGCCGCGACCTCCGGCAGGTGGACGGCTTGAATATCCAGGGCACCGCGCGGGCGGCCTACATCAACGGGCCGCAGTGGTCAGGCGTGATCCGCGCGGACGCCAAGGGCGGTGACCTCATCATCATCGCGGACGGGCCGGATAAGGGCACCTGGTTGATTGTGAAGATGCTGGAGAGCTGGGCCACGCACGTCAAAGTGTGCATCGTGCTCCAGCAGAAAGTGGCCGATCGATGACCGCGCCCACCCTGGACATCACCCAGGCGGTGCTCATGAAAGCCATGGGCGATTACCTGGGCACCATCCTGCCGGACGGCTACGAAATCGCCCAGGCACAGCAGAACCGCGTCCCGCCGCCGGTCGGCGCCCACTATCTCATCATGACCCCGCTGCGCACCTCGCGGCTGATGACCAACATTGAGGATGACCCGCCGGCTGACATCATCCCGCCGGAAACCGGGCCGCTGCCGTATGGCATTGAGGCGGCCTATGAATGGGTGGTGCAACTCGATTTCTATGGCGATGAAAGCGCGGACGCGGCCCAGGCGGTTTCCATGGCCCTGCGCGATGCGTCGGCTTGCACAGCTTTTGACGCTTCCGGTTATGCAATTCAGCCGCTATATGCTGACGAACCAAGGCAAATGCCGTTCTCCGACGAGTCCCAACAGTACGAGGAACGGTGGTCGCTGGAGGCCCATTTGCAGTTCAATCCCGTGCTTGCAACTGGGCAGGATTACGCGGACACTCTGCGCGTTGATTTGATCAACGTGGAAGCGCAGGTTTTTGGTCAGGAGAACTGAGCGATGGGCACGATTCCCGCATCAAGCATTGTCAGGGTTTTTCCGGGCGTTCTTGCCGCCGCCGGCCTAGCTGCCGCGCTCACCGGCTTGATGCTCACCACGTCCACCAGGGCACCGATCGGCAGCGTTCCCAGCTTCCCCAATGCCCCGGCGGTGGCCGCGTATTTCGGCAGCAGCTCGCCCGAATATGCGGAGGCCCAGGTCTATTTCACCGGGCCGGACAATTCGCTCACCAAGCCGGCGGCGCTGAAATACGCGCAGTATAACGCTGGCGCGGTCGCGGCCTATCTGCGCGGCGGTTCGCTGGCGACGATGACCCTGGCCCAGCTCCAGGCGCTCACCGGCCAGCTCATCGTCACGATCGACGGCACCACGTTCACCTCCAGCACCATCAACCTTTCGGCGGCCACGTCATTTTCCAACGCGGCCACCCTCATCCAGACTGCGCTGGGTGCGTCGGACGGCGTGGGCACCGGCACCATCGCCAACCTCACGGACAGCATCACCGGCGGCATCAGCGGAAATATCCTCACCGTCGCCACGCCTCCCACCTCGGTCTATATCGCCCCAGGCACCGGGATCTCAGGCAGCGGCGTCACGGCGGGCAGCGCCGTCCAGAAACAGCTCACCGGCACCCCCGGCGGCGTCGGCACCTATCAACTTTCTGCCACGTCCACCCTGGCCCCCGGCAGCACCATCACCCTGACGAACGGGCTGATGACCATCACCGCCGTCACCTCGGGCACCTTCGCGGTGGGGCAGAACATCAGCGGCACTGACGTTGCTGCCGGCACCGTGGTTGTGGCGCTCGGCAACGGCACTGGCGGCACGGGCACCTATCAGGTGACCCCCGGCCAGATCATCAGCAGCGAACAGCTGACCGCTGGCGCGGCCACCGTCACGTTCGACAGCGTGTTGCAGGCGTTCGTGATTACCTCGGGCTCCAGCGGCGCGGTGAGCACGATCGGCTTTGCCACGGGCTCGCTCGCGGCGCCGCTGCTGCTGGGCGCGACCAACGGGGGCGTGGTTTCCAAGGGCGCGGACCCTCAGACCCCGAATTCAGCGATGACCTGGATCAACGGCGTGGACCAGAATTGGGGCGCGTTCATGACCCTGTTCGCGCCCACCGTCACGGACCAGCTGGGTTTCGCGGCGTGGAACAACGCCCAGCTGGACAGCGATGTCTATGTGCTCAAGGACACCAGCGCGGCGCCCACCGTGGCCGGCGATACTTCGTCCGTGGGCTATCAGATCAAGCAGGCCGGCTATGAAGGCGTGGCGCTGGTGTGGGGCCAGTCCGGTGACCATATCGCGGCGGCCACCCTGTCCTATTTCGCTTCGATCGCCTTCCAGCAGCAGGGCGGACGGCAGACGCTGGCCTTTGCGCAGTTCTCCGGCCTCACCCCCGCCGTCACGGATGGCACCACCGCCGCCAACCTCCAGGCGAATGGCTACAGCTATTACGGGGCATATGGCTTCAAGGGTGAGCCCAACCCGGACAACATCATTTATCCGGGGTCCATCACCGGGCAATTCCTGTGGGCGGACAGCTACGCGAACCAGCAGTGGATGAACTCCAATTTCCTGCTGGCCGGCTGGCAGCTGCTCAAGGCTGTGCGGTTCATCCCGTACAACCCCAAGGGCTATTCGCTGATCGACAGCGCGTATATGGACCCCATCACCCAGGCCCTCAACTTCGGTGCCATCCAGCAGAATGTCACGCTGTCGCCAGCGGAGGCGGCGGAGGTGGATCAGCAGGCCGGCATCACCATTTCGCCCACCCTCCAGACACGCGGGTGGTATCTCCAAATCCTGGACCCGCCGGCAGCGGTGCGCGCGAAGCGCGGCACCCCGCCGATGAAGTTCTGGTATATGGACGGGGAGTCCGTCCAAAGCCTGTCCCTTTCCTCGATCGCGATCCAGTAACCGGAGGCGCTTAAATGGCAACCCGCACACTCACGGCGGCCAACGTGGCAATCACCTTCACGGTGCCCGGCCTGTTCGATACGCCGTTCTCTCTCCAAGGCTTCGCCACGGATGACATTTTTGACACCGATGACGTTGAGAATTCGGAGCTGAAAATGGGCATTGACGGCGTGCTGTCGGCGGGCTGGGTGCCCAAGGAAGTGGTCCAGAAGTTCACCATGCAGGCGAACAGCCCCACCCTGGACCGCATCAACCAGTGGTTTGAGGCGGAGCGCACGGGACAGGAAAAGCTGCCCTGTTCGGGCTCCGCGACCATCCCAGGCATCAAGAAGAAATTCGCGATGACCAACGGCTATCTCACCAAAATGAAGCCGATGCCGGGGGCCAAAAAGACCCTGGAGCCGGTGCCGTTCACCATCACCTGGGAAAGCGTGTCGGCGGCCAGCTCATGAGGAAAACCAGGGAAATCACCATCACGAACAAGGACAGCCGGTACTTCGGCAAGTCCTTTCTCATCACGGAAATGCCGGCGCTCCAGGCGGAGCGGTGGGCGCGTCACGGGCTCGCCGCATTCGTCCGCGGCGCCGACATGCCGGATGACCTGGAGAACGCGGGCATGGCGGCCTGGGCCTCGCTCGCCATCCGCGCCATCGGCAACATGCCGGAGGAAGCGGCGGACCGGATGTGGGACCAGCTGCTGGCGTGCGTCAAGATCAAGGTGGACGCCATGCCCGCCGGTCGGCCCCTCATCCTGGACCAGGAAGATGGGAACGATATCGAGGAACCCACCACCATCGCCAAGCTGCGCATGGAGGCGTTCGATTTACACACGGGTTTTTTGACCACCGCCGCCCCCTACCTTGGGCAGATCATGGACAACATCAAGCGGATGGCGGCCGCGAATATGTCGGGTTCCCCAACATCCCCTTCCCCATCGGGATCGTCGTCGGCAGCAGACTAGCCACCCTAGTCGAGCTTGACACGGTGCTGGGGGTTGAGGACTTGTACGACCTCCTAGAAGTGATCGCGGTGGACGCGGAGAACAGGCGAATCGCCAGTGTCAAGCACGATACTTGATACCTTTGTCACCCTTTTCATCCTGGACCCCGCCGGGTTTTCCAAAGGGCGGAAACAGGTTGAGGATGACAGCGCCAAGCTGAAATCCGGCGCGGCCTCCACCGCGAAGGAACTGGAGGCCCGTGGTAAGCAGGCCGGGCGGTTTTTCTCTGAGGTACGCAACCAGGTTATAGGGCTGTTCGCAGCCATCACCGGCGGCAAGGCGCTGGAGCAGTTCATTGCCGACACGGTGGCGACGGACGCGGCCACCGGACGCCTCGCTCATAACCTCGATATGACCACCGAGGAATTGTCAGCGTGGCAGGGCATGGCGGAGCGGGCCGGCGGCAGCGCGCAGGGCATCGCCGGCAGCTTTCAGAACCTCACCAGCGAATTCCAGAAATTCCAGCTCACCGGGGAATCGTCGGTCATTCCGTATTTCCGCGCCCTGGGCGTGCAGATATCGGACGCGGAGGGGCGCGCGCGGCCACTGTCGGACATCCTGCTGGATTTGGCCGATCGCTTCCACAACATGGACCCCCGCCGCGCCCAGGCCATGGGTGCCGGCCTCGGGCTGGACCAAGGCACCATCAACGTCCTGATGCAGGGCCGCGCGGCGGTCCAGGCCATGCTGGCGGAGCAGCGGCGCATAGGCGTCATCACGGGCGAGGATGCCACCAGGGCGCAGCAGCTCACCAGCGCGTGGCGCGGCATGGTCCAGGCGTCGGCGGCGGTGGGCCGCACGCTGCTCACAGAGCTGCTGCCGGCCATCACCTGGGTGGCGAATCGCCTGACCGTCTTTGCTGAGTGGGCGAGATCCCATCTGCCCATGGTGCGGGCCTTTTTCATCGGCTTGGCCGCTGCCGCGATCGGCTTCGCCGTGGCGCTGCTCGCCCCGCTGGCGGAGCTGCTGCTGGTCAGCGCCGGCATCGGCGCCGTGGTGGCCGCCATCGCCATCCTCTATGACGACTGGAAAACCTGGACCGAAGGCGGAAAGGCAGCGTTCGGGGGGTTCTGGCAGTTCGTTGAGGACAAGTGGAATTCGCTGCTGCCGATGGTCCGGCCCATATGGGCGGAGCTCAAAACGATCGCCGCGGACTGGTTTGCCGCCGTGCGCGATTACCTCAAGTTCGTTTACACCCTCTTTTTCGGCACCTCGGACCAAATCCGCGCGGCCTGGAAAACCCTTTTTGGTGACCTCAAACGGCTGTTCGGGGATTTCATCGATTTCATCGCGCAGCTCGGGCCTATGGTGCTCAAGGCGATGAAGTCGGCATTTGAGGAGGCGCTTTCGTGGGTGGAGCACCGCCTAGGCGCAATCTGGAATGCCATAAGCGGCACGCACAACGCCCCCGAGGACAGCAGCGCCAACGCCGATGACCAGGACGATTTTGCCCACCGGCTCTATCACGGCCTGGAGAACGTGGATTTGAGCAAGCTGGGTGCCGATCAGCCCACCTCTACGCTGGACCAGTCGGCGGCGGCCTCACTATTCGCTGGCCTGGAAAATCAGTACCAGCTGCCCAAGGGCCTGCTGGACACCGATTGGGCGGAGGAAAGCGGACGCGGCAAGGCCATGCTGTCGAGTGCCGGCGCGGAGGGGCATTTCCAGTTCATGCCGGACACCGCCAAGCAGTACGGCGTGAGCAACCCCTATGACCTGGAGCAGTCCGCCACCGGCGCGGCGAAAATGTTCCACGACATGCTCCAGAAGTACAACGGGGACCTCCGCAAGGCCCTGGCCGCGTTCGATTGGGGGCCGGGGAACGTGGATAAGGATATCGCCAAATGGGGTGACCAGTGGGACCAGCACCTCCCCACCGAGGCCGCCAACTATATCCGCAAAATCACTGGCGCGATGTCCGCTCGATCCGGGACCGCGATGTCCGGCGCCCCGGCCGGCAGCAGCTCCACCGTGAATGCGAGGGTGGAAAAGGTGGAAGTCCACACCCAGGCGACGGACGCCAAAGGCATTGCCCGCGACATCGGGCCGGCCCTAGAAGATTACACCTTTGCCACTACTGCCAACGGCGGGGTATTCTAAAAGGCCATTTCCCGCGCCCTGGAGGGGGTCTACAGCGTGTCTGACTTCGTGGTGACCCCTACCTATCCCGATGTTCCACAGGCCCCTGGCGTGCCTCCGCTGCTGCGCCCGCCGGGGTTTCTAAGCGCCGGGGTATCTCTAGACATCGGTGGGCTCACTCTCAGCGCCGGCCTGTCGTTCGGCCCGCAGTGGGGAATTTTCGACCAATCGGGCCTGCTGCTGCTGCTGCCGGACAATATCGTGGGGTTCAATTTCCGCGTGGAGGCCCTGCTGTCGGACTACCAGCAGGAACAGGGCGCGTTCGCCACCTACAACAAGGTCCAGACGCCATTTGAAAGCGGCGTCCGCATGTCGATCGGCGGCCCCACCTTCGTGCGGTCGATCTTCGTACAGACCCTCATGCAGCTCCAGAAATCGCTGGAGCTGGTCACCGTCCTGTCCCCGGAATACAGCTGGCCCAGCGCCAACATCATCGGCTTTGACGAGAACGAACGGACGGCGGAAAGCGGGGCCACGCTGCTCACCGTCAACGTGAAGCTGCGCGAGGTGCGGAACCAGGGCACATCACAGTTCACCAGCACCGCCGCACCCAGCGGGGCCAACACCACCACCACCGGGCAAGTCCAGGCACAGGATTCGCCCTATGATCTTACGGGGGCGCAGCTCGGCTGATGCAAATTATCCCGCTCACCGCCGTGCCCTCGCAGCTGGTCAACGTGCTGCTGGCCGGGCAGAACTGCCAAATCAAGGTCTATCAGAAATCCACCGGCATGTTCGTGGACCTCTATGTGGACAACGCGCTCATCATCGGCGGCGTGATCGCGGAGAACCTTAACCGCATCGTCCGGGATGCCTACCTGGGTTTTGTCGGGGACCTCGTTTTCTACGATACCCAATCGACAGTCCAGGCGGATGGAACGCTGGGCGGCGCGGACCCCAGCTATACGGGCCTGGGCGCCCAATTTCAGCTGCTCTATGTCACGGCGGCGGAACTGCCGTGAGCGACAGTTTCACCGAAAAGCTGATGTCCGTCACCTTCACCCTGGGCACGGGCTCATTCGGCACCTCGGGCAGCAACCAGAACACGGTCAGCAACCTGCGCATGTCGGCGGCGATCGTCAAAGCCGGCGGCGCGAGCATGGGCACCACACAGCTCCGCGTCTATGGCATGGACCTGAGCACCATGAACCAGCTGTCCACGCTGGGGAAAATCCCGCTCACGCTGCGAAACAACACCGTGGCGATATCCGCGGGTGACACTGAGGCGGGCCTGGGCCTTGTCTTTGAGGGGACGATTGCCGATGCCTGGGTGGACCTCCAGGCGGCGCCGGAGGCGAAATTCCATGTGACGGCCATGGCCGGCCTCATCCAGGCGGTCAAGTCCGTACCGCCGGCCAGCTACCAGGGCAGCGCCGATGCCGCCACCGTCATGTCCAGCCTCGCGGCACAGATGGGGCTCACCTTTGAGAACAACGGGGTGAGCGTCCAGCTGCTCAACCCGTATTTCCCCGGCTCTGCTCGGGACCAGGCGATGGCCTGCGCGCGTGCCGGCGGCTTCAATTGGATCATCGATAACGGCAAGCTGGCAATCTGGCCGCGCAACGGCTCGCGCGGGGGCGCCGTGCCCCTGATATCGGCGGCCACTGGAATGATCGGCTATCCGCAATTCACCAGCACCGGGGTGGCACTGAAAACGATCTATAATTCATCGATCGGCTACGGGGCCTCTATCCAGGTGCAAAGCCAAATTCCCAACGCAAACGGCAAATGGACGGTTTACAAGATGGCCCACGATCTGGAATGCCAGATGCCGAACGGAAAATGGGAAACCAGCCTGGAGGCCGCGCCCGTTGGATACGCCCCCGTCAAGTAGTCCGCCCTCCGGGGATCTCGGTTACACCGGCAGTCAGCAGCTCGCCAGCGGTGCCGGCCGCTTCAACGCCCATGATTTTCAAATCATGCGTTGGCTGCAAAAAACCTGGGTGAGCACGCTTGTCCAGGTGGTGGCGGTCACCCCCTATTCCGATGATGGGACCACCGGCGGAACGGTCGATCTCCAGCCGCTGGTGAACCAGGTGGACGGCAACGGCAACGCGGTGCCCCACGGCGTGCTCTATGGCGTCCAGTATTGGCGTCTCCAGGGCGGCGCGAATGCCGTCATTGTGGACCCGGTGGCGATGGACATAGGGTTGGCGATATTCGCCGATCGGGACATTTCCCGCGTCAAGGCCACCCGCAAGCAAGGAAACCCCGGATCGAGCAGATTTCATGACCCGGCGGATGGGGTGTACCTGGGCGGCCTGCTCAACGGTCAGGCCACCCAATTCATCCGCATGGCGCAGGAAGGGATTCGGCTCAAGTCCCCGGTCAAAATCTTCCTGGATGCGCCGGCCACCGAAGTTACCGGGGACCTGATCGTGGACGGAAAGCTCACCTCCACCGGTGATTCCTCTTTGGCCGGCGGCGCGAAAGCTGTGGTATTGGATGGTGACCCGGTGAGCGGCGGCGTGGTCCACGCTACGTCCACCAAAACGAAGGCGACGTAATGGCCCGGACCCTGCTGCTCGATACCCAATTATGGGACCTGGTAAAAGACGCCTCCGGCCACATCGCGGTGGCCTCGGAACCCTATTCGCTCGCGCAGATGGCCGCGTGCAAGATCAAGCAGTTTCGCGGGGAATACTGGTATGACATCACCCAGGGCGTCCCCTATTTCCAGAAAATCCTGGGAAAGAATGCGTCTCTCAACGCCATCAAGCTCCAGCTCCAGCGGGCCGCCGAAACGGTCCAGGGCGTGGCCTCGGCAACCGTCATCATTTCCGCGCTGGACCAGCGGCAGCTCACCGGGCAGGTGCAGGTGACGGCCACGGACGGCACCACCACAACCGCGAGTTTCTAAGATGGCAGGCACGTCCGTACCGTCCCCCACCTTCGGCCCCAACGGCTTCATTGCCCCCGATGAAAGCGTGATCCTGGCCGGCGTTGAAAGCGATATCCAAGGCGCATTCGGCGGCGGCCTCGATATGTCGGACGGCTCACCGGAGCAGCAGCTGGCAACCACGCAAACCGCCATCATCGGGGATAAAAACGATCAGTTCGTTTCGCTCACCCAGCAGATGGACCCGGCCTATTCCTTCGGGCGTTTCCAGGATGGCATTGGCCGCATCTATTTCATGGACCGGCTACCGGCCCAGCCCACGCTGGTCCCCGGCTGTGTGTGCATCGGCGCCCAGGGCACCGTCATCCCGGCGGGCTCGCTGGCGATCGCTGATGACACCAACCTCTATCAGGCGGTTGGCGGCGGCACGATCGACGTTACCGGCCAACTCGTGCTGGATTTCGTATGCCTCAACACCGGCCCGATTTCATGCCCTGCCGGCGCGCTCACGACCATCTATCGCGGCATCCCTGGGTGGGACCGCATCAGCAATCCGAATGACGGGGTGCTGGGCCGCAATGTCGAGAACCGCCAGCAGTACGAAAAGCGCCGGCAGGCATCGGTGGCTAAGAACGCCCTCCAGGTGCTCCAGGCCATCCGCGGCAACGTCCTGGACGTGGCCGGCGTGCTGGATTGCTACGCCACCGAAAACGATACCGGCTCGCCCGTCACGGTCGGGGGCCGCACGATCGCGGCGAACAGCGTCTATGTGTGCGTCTCGGGTGGGGACCCGCTCGCGGTCGCCACGGCCATCTGGCAGAAAAAAGGACCAGGCTGCGCGTACACCGGCAACGTCACGGAAACGGTTTTCGATACCAGCGGCTACACCACCCCGCCGTCCTATACCGTGAAGTTCGATGAGGCCACCCCGCTGCCCATCCTCTTCCTGCTGACCGTCCCCAACACCACCCAGGTGCCCAGCAACGCGCTCCAGCTGCTCCAGGGCGCGCTCACGGCGGCATTCTCCGGCGATGACGGGGGTGTGATCCCGCAGATTGGTTCCACGGTTTTCGCCTCGCGCTTCTATGCGAGCATCGCCCTGCTGGGGCCATGGGCGCAGATTATTAGCCTCAAGATCGGCAGCAGCAACACGCCTGGGGCCACGTTCACGGCGTCATCATCGGGCACGCTGCTCACCGTGTCGGCGGTCGCGTCGGGCACGCTGGCGGTGGGCCAGACACTCAGCGGCACGGGGATCCCCGATGGTATCCAGATTTCAAGCCTGGGCTCGGGCAGCGGCGGCACTGGCACCTATAATCTCAGCGCCCCGCTGACCCTATCCTCCACCGCCGGCCTCAAGGCGTCGGCGCCGAACCAGGACCAGGTGGTGGTGAACATCAATCAGATTCCCACCTTCAACCCGGCGGACGCGGCCATTAACTTGGTGTGATCGATGGAAAATTATCTGGACACCATCGAAAGCCAATTCTCCAACAGCCCAACCCTCGGGCAGCTGCTGGAGAACTTCAACACGTACATCGATCCCGCCGCCGATATTGACCAGTTCTATGACCTCATGTGGAACGTGGACACGGCGGTGGGCTATGGCCTGGACGTGTGGGGCCGCATCGTCGGGGTGCAGCGCGTTCTCCAGGTGAGCAACACCGATTATTTCGGCTTTTCCCAGGCGCTGCCGGGCTCGCAACCGTACAACCAAGCGCCGTTCTATAATGGGCAGCAGCTCACCAGTAATTTCGCCCTCACGGACGATGCTTTCCGCATCCTCATCTATGCCAAGGCCATGGCGAATATCTGTGACGGCTCTATCCCGGCCATCAATCAAATTCTGCTCACGCTTTTTGCTGGGCGCGGTGACTGCTATGTCACCGATGGGCTCAATATGACGATGACGTACACCTTTACCTTTCAACTCACCCCCGTTGAGCAGGCCATTTTGGGCCAGTCGGGGATTTTGCCCAAGCCCACCGGCGTTTCTGCTACGGTGGTGCAACTCTAAAACCGAGGCAGCGCATGACCACCGCAGCATCCATCCCGGCCAAAATCCCCACCCCGTTCGCATCCTCGGGCGGCAAGAACACAATCCCGGCCACTGCCGCGAGCCCCGCCGCGAGCTGGCAAACTGGCTATCCGCCGGCCACGCGCACACCGATCGCCAGCGGCGGGACGCCTCCCGATGGGCTCGATGAGAATGGCGTGCTGTTCGCCATGTCCAGCTGGGACCAGTGGTTTTCCATGGGCGGCCCGATCTTTTGGGACTCGTCATTCTCAACCACGATCGGCGGCTATCCCAAGGGGGCCATGGTCCAGGGCACCACCCCCGGCATTTTCTATGTCAACACCACGGACAACAACACCGCCAACCCCGTGTCTGGTGGCTCAAATTGGGTGACCCTGCAATCCATCATCGGCACCAATCTGGCGATGACGGGCAACCCCACGGCGCCCACCCAGCCGGCGGGGAACAATTCCACCCGCGTGGCAACCACCGCCTATGCGGACGCCTCATCCGCTGCCGCTGGAGCTGCTGCCGTCACCAGCGCCAACGCCTTTACCAGCGCGGCGCTGGCGGCCTATTTGCCGCTATCGGGCGGGGCCATCACCGGCACTGTCACCGCGCCCACCCAGGCGGTGAACAACAACAGCACGCGGCTCGCCACCACCGCCTATGCCGATCGGGCCGCGACCAATGCGCAAAGCGCCGCGATCAGCTCGGCCAACAGCTACACGGACACCCAGCTCTCCAATTATGCGCCGCTGGTGGGCGCGACCTTCACCGGCAGCGTCCGCGGGCTCACCGCGTCCACCGGGGACAACTCCACCCTGTTCGCCACCACGGCGTTCGTGAAAGCCAACCTGGGCAGCTATCTGCCGCTCACCGGCGGCACGCTCACTGGCAACCTGACCATCACGGGCACCGGGGCCAATATCTTCATCCTGGACGCCACCGCCGGCCAGCAGCGCATCATCGAAATCACCACGGCCAATGTGCTGCGGTGGCGCGATACGGTTACCGGGGCGGAAAGTGGCGGCAATTCCGGCGCCGATCGAACCCTAAACGCCTATGCCGATAATGGCGCGCTGCTGGGCTCGGTCTACAGCATCACCCGGTCCACCCAGGTTATGGCGTTCACGCAATCGCCCACCGCGCCCAGCCCCAGCATCACGGACAATTCCACGAACGTCGCCACCACGGCCTATGTCCGGGCCTTCGCGGCGGCCAACTATCTCAATCTGGCCGGCGGCACCCTCACGGGCTCGCTCATCGCCAAGGGCAATCTCACCGTGGGCGACGGCTCGGGCGCTCAGAATATCAATATCGATGGCGGCGCGGGCGCAGCTCGCATCCTCTATTACAAGACCAATGGCTCATTCCGCTGGGCGCGCTTCATCAACTCCACCGCCGAAAGCGGCGGCAATGCCGGTTCGGATGAGGTGAACCAGGCTTACAACGATACGGGCGGTCTTCTCGGCACGGTGTACACCACCAACCGGGCCACCCAGGTCCGCACCTACACGCAAACCCCGAAGTTCCCCACCAAGGGCGTTTCGGACAATTCGACCAATGGGGCCACCACCGCCTATGCCGATCGCGCGGCTGGAAACGCTCTTACCAGCGCCGAAAGCTACGCGGACACGGTGTCCAACACCGCCCTCACCAATGCCAAGGCTTACACGGACAATATCCGCGTCTATGGTGGGGTGAATTCGCTCACCTATAAGGTGCGGAATAATACGCCGTGGAGCCCTGGGGCTACTGTTGCGGGCTCAGTAATCGGTCAATCGGGGACTTGGCGCACCCTCAGCAATGACGGCTATTTCCAGAGCACAAGCACGGATTTCGGCGCCCTTTTCGTAAGGATTGCATGAGATGGTGACCACCGTTTTTTCTTTCTCTGATCCGGTATTTTCGGCGCCGGACGAAAGCACCATTGACGCCACGGTGGTTTTCACCCAGGGCGGCGATAGCCACCCGTTCACAGCGGCAAAGGATGACCCTCTAACGGCGGACGTTTATGCGGCCATGCTGGCGTCCGGTCATGTCGCGCCTTATGCCGCCCCGATCTTGTCCCCGGCCCAGGCCGCAGCTGCACGGCTGGCCGCCGGCCTCGAGGTGACCAGCGAAAGCACCCCAGGCACAAGCGGCACGTTCGGGGTGGGGCCGGAGGATATCAGCAACATCCAGGCGCAAATGATCAGCATCATGGATGGGCAGATTTTCACCAACGGCCAGACCACGCGCGACTGGATCGACCAGGCGGGCAATCCTCACCCCTTCACCATTCCTCAATTTCGGGCCTTCGCGCGGGCTGCGGCGGTATTCGTGGACGGGTGTAAGACGGTGCAGATGCTCAATTCTGGTGACCCGCCGGCAAATCACGCTACAATCCCCTAGTCAACTACGGTTTTAGAGGACACAAACGATGCCGCTTAAACTTGTCCCGGTTGGCGTCCAAGGCGGCGCGACCCTCTATGAAATTTGCGCCTCAGACCCCACCACGGGGCAAACGATCGGCATCGGCTATACGGCCTTGGATATCGATGGCAACCCCATCCATATCGCCTTGGATGCCACCGTGGCCGCTGGCAATACCATCTTGGGCGAACTACTCACCCAGGCACAGGCTGGTGCTACTGCTGCGCTCCAGACTGCCGGTAATCTCGGCATCAGCACCACCAACACCAACCTGGGGGCGCCCTCAGATGCGGCGTGGTCGGGGTCCGGCGCTGGCTCTCTCATCGCCATTGCCAAGGCAATATGGAGCAAACTGTCCGCCGGCATCGCCGTCACGGGGACGTTCTGGCAGGCCACCCAGCCTGTCAGCGCGGTGGCGCTTCCGCTACCCACTGGGGCAGCTCAAGAAAGCGGCGGCAATCTAGCGGCCACGGCAGCGGCGGCCGGCACCACCGCCGATGCTGCATATGGCGGCAGCGGCACCGCAACCGTCGTGGCCGCGCTCAAGGGCATCTATGCCAAGCTGGGTGCGGTGGCCGGGGCGGTCACGCAATCCGGAACATGGCTGTTTTTCCCTGGTAAGGTAACGCCAGTCGCTGGCTCGGCAGCTGCCATCACCACGGGAGGCACCGCCGTCACCTTGGTTACAGGCCCTTGCAACGGGGGATGGATTACCAATCCTCCCAATGCAGCCAGTCAGGGCATCGCCACGGCGGAGAACGTGAACGTGGATATGGTCGGCACGCCTTCCGCAGGCGATTCGAATGGCAACGGCACGGCCACGTTGCTCGCGCCCGGTCAGACCCTAGAAATTCCGCCCCTGGCAACGGGCCAGACAGTAAAGGCCAACGCCTCTACTTCCGGGCATAAACTCACAGTGGTGGTGCTGTAATGAGCCGGTTCGGATTTGCGGGTGGTCCCACCGGGCGCCCGGCCCTCCCGCTTACGGGCGGCACTCTGGTTGCGACCTCCGCAGGCGCGCAGCTGCTGAATTTTAGTGACCCCGGGATCTCGGGCGCTTCCATCACGTCCAGCTTTGCCGGCGGCTCATTCAGCCAAGCTGAGTACATTTTCCAAAACAATATTGCCGGCCAAAATGTGCTGTCAGTCCAGAACAACAGCACGGGCGGCTTTTCGGCATATACGGTTCGCGCCACCGATCGCGCGGCCCACCTAAAGGAACGGCTTGCGATCGGCTACGCCCTGTCGGGCAGCGGATACGTCGCCGCCAATCAGTCGTATGTCGAATTCAGCGGCTATCCTCAGTCGGCCATCGCGTCTTACACCGCCTCGGTGGCCTCGGGCGTCATGACCACCACCGGAACCAGCGGCACGATCAACGTGGGCGACGTCGTATTCGGGTCCACGCTTTCCACCCAGGTTCCCACAATCATCACTAGCCAGACAGGTGGAACTCCCGGTGGGGACGGCACCTATGCGGTTAGCGGCACGGTCAATGCCGGCTCGGCTTCTATGTCGTCGGGAACCGCCGCCGCGTTCAAACTCATCCATACGGGATTTATCCGCGGGGCGAATCTCACCTGGACCCGCATGACGTTCACGGAAGACGGCCATATCTGGTTCAATACGAAATACAATGGCACCAACACCGGCGTAATCACCGCCGCCTTTGAGCCGGTGAATGGCTATTTCGCGCTCAATGGATCGCAGGACGCCGTGGTGCCGCTGGATGTCAACGGCAACGCGCTTTTCGGTAATGGCGGCAACACCAACCGTGCGTCAGGCGCTACCTTCCCCGTCACTATCGATGATACCAGCGGCAACGTGCTGCGCGGCATCAAGGACTTGGTGGTGAAATTCGATGTGCTGATTTCGGGCAGCGGATCGACGCGGCAGGGGTTCATCAAGGACACGGACAACGGTGGCGGCACCGTTCTCGCCTGGTCCCTCAACGGCACCAATACGGTCACTGTCGGCTCAATCTTGAAAGTCGGCTCCAGCGCTGGCCAGCTCACCATCCCCTCACCTCCAACCTCATCGGCTGGGTTGCCCTCGGGCACGATCTACAGCAACAGTGGCGTTGCCACCTTCGTACCGTAACAGGAGAATTTTCCTATGGCCCTGGTTAAGCCTTTCACGTTTGAAAGCGGCGTCGTAGTCCCGGAAGCATACTTCATGATCGACCGGGTTTCCTATGCCAAGCTCGATATGTCTCTCAGTTTCCACCTCATCGGCTGGAAGGATGCCGCTGTGCGTTCGGGCTTCCAGGATGCGCTGGGCGCCTTCGGGGATGCAGTCGGCAAACAGGATGCCGCTACGCTTGCGCTGGATGCGCTCAAGCCCGCTGAAACCGACACGCTGCCGATGATCCGGCAAAAAGAAGAGGCCAGCGTTATCGCCCGGCAGTCCTGGAATGAGGCCGCCGCCATCCTCGCCAATGCCCAGGCACAGGCGCAGAAGATCAAACCGCTGGAATGCGGCAGCTTCGCCTTTCAGCTGCCGCATTCGCAGGTGGAAAGCGTTCTCACCGATGGGCGCCCTGATATCGTCAAGCTCTATGGCTGGGTGAAAACTCAGCCGGGGTGGGAAGACGCCACGGACGCATAAAAATGATCTCCGCCGGCACCATTGAGGCATTCGCTTTCTTTGGCGGATTTGTTCTCGCTAACCAGACCTCGCCGCCCAATTCGCGCCGGCTGCTGCGCGTCGTTTCCCCCGGCTATGCCGGGGTTTTCGCTGCCTATACGGCTGACACGGACGATGTTGCCGGTTTCGACCTTAGCGGGTGGCTCGATAGCCTGGGAAATGACGGCGAATCGCTCGCGTCGGTTTCGTTCGTTTTGGTGCCGATCGGCCCGGCTTCCGATGCGGCGCCGGCCACCCGCATTTTGGGTGGTTATACCATCGTCGGCAAGACGGTGGGGGTTCGCCTGGGTGCTTGGCAACCCTCGATTCCCTATCTTATGTATCGTTTGCAAGCCATCGCCGAAACCAGCCTTTCCAATCAGATTGAGTTTTGGGCTTACGTCCCGGTGAATGCGCCAATAGCGTAAGGATTCCCCAATGTCTGACGGCGGCACACTTGATGAAATCAGCCGGGCGATCGGGCGTTTAGAGGGAACACTAAGCGGCCTGAAAGACCTTGTGGAACAGGGCAATCAATCCCGCGCCCACGATAGCGAGGCGATGTGGAATGAGCTGCGGCTGGTCAAGCACACGGCCAACAATGCCGCCCAGGTAAATCAGAGTGTCGGCACGCTTGTCGCCAATCTTAAAGGCAACGTGGACAAACTCGCGGATATGCCTACCAAAATTGAGGGTTTGGAAAATCAGGTAAAACGCATAGATGGTGTGGATGAGCGGCTGGAGGAAATCAGCCACAAAGTCGATGGTCACGATAATGTCATTAGGAAAGCATCCTGGACCGCTGGAATAATAACGTCTCTGTTCATCCTATTATTCAATGTATTGGGTTGGCTGATTGACCATTTTCAGATCATCAGACACTTGGTCGGGAAGGGGAACAATGCCTGATTTTGAAAGGGCGTTCGCCATCGTATGGCGGCGCGAGAATGGCGGGGACAATATCGCCACCTCGGACAATCCGCATGATCCTGGCGGCTACACGCGCGGCGGCATCGCCATCGCCATGCACCCCGAAATCACCCGCGCCCAGCTGGACGCGATGACGGTTGAGGATTTCTCGGCCTTCTATCGCAAGCACTATTGGGACAACAACAACCTGGGCTCGCTGCGCTGGCCGCTCAATCTGGTGGTTTTTGATGGTGAGGTGAATGAGGGTTCCGAGGGGGCCAAGCCCCTCCAGGCTGTGCTTGCCATCAAGGCGGATGGGATGATTGGGCCGGTGACCCTCGCGGCAGCAGTCCGCCGGGACCCGCTGGACCTCGCCCTCCGCGTGTGCGTCAAACGGGATGACTTCTATAGGGCCAAGCCCAATTACCCGTTATTTGGTACGGGGTGGCTCATCCGCCTATTTCAGAATATGTATGACGCGGGGCCGGCAGATTCGCCGGCATCAACCTCATAGGAAGGGCGTTTAACATGATGAATTGGGCAAAGGTTCTGGCGTTCCTCGCCACGGAAATCCCGGATTTCGAGACCATCGGCGCCGAAATCGAAAACGAATTCCACACCATCGCGCACGGTGAGGGTGGCTTGGGCAAGATCGCCAAGGCGGCCAGCGGTGCGGCTCAGATCGCCCAGGCGGCCAGCAAGGTCGCGGCCAAGGTCGGCGCCGCCATCTAAGCCACGATCGGCATTGAATGACCCGGCCCGCTCGCCTTCCCTTGGTGAGCGGGCCTTTTTCATGAAAGGACCATAGAATGCTGAAATTGGACCATGGGATGCAGGAGGCCGCGCGGCACGGCATTACCCGGTCACCCCGCTGGCATCATGTGGAGCTGGCCCACCTCGCGGCCCAGCCGCATTGCGCGGCGTGCAAGCCCCTCACTGGCGGCCCGGCCATCACGCTCCAGGGCGTCCAGGTGCATCATATCTTTCCGTTCCACTACTGCATTGCGCTGGGCAGGCCGGACCTGGAGCTGGATGACCGCAACCTGGTCACCCTTTGCGAAAGTGAGGAAGGCAAGCCGGCCCCCGATCATCATCTGTTGATCGGCCACCTGGATGATTTCAAGTCCAGCAACCTCGCGGTGGTGCTGGATGCCACGCAAACCTATTACGGCATGTCGGCGGAGGATATCCGTGGGGACCACCGGTGGCTGTCCGCCGTGGCCGCCAAGCTGAAACCGCTGGACAAGATGACGGATGAGGATAAGGCGGCTTTCGTGGCCGCTATGAACGCGCGTTTCCCGCTGCTATAGGTCGGGGCGGGTGGTAAGTCCCGCCCTCCCTGTGAGCCTTGCCGGCGTTGTTCACTCAGCGCCGGCTTTTTTTGCCACCAGATTGCGGCCCAGGCTGCGCTCCAGCTCCACCAGCGGCACGCCGTGCGCCCGCTCGGGATATACCCGGCGCAGCTCGGCACGGCCATAGCCCGGCGGCATGATGGGGTGCTGGATGAACTCGCGGATGCGTGCCTGGGCGGCATCATCGAACGGGGCAAGGAACCTGCATATGCCGCACGTTCTTTCCGCATCGCCCAGGGCGTGCGTGGCAGCGGCATCAAAGATTGGGTGGTGGCAGACAGCACACTCATATTCAGCCGGCATAGAAACCCCTCCTGTGGTGACTAATTAATTACTGGCCCGAGAATTGGCCGCTGATGCGGCGCAGGCAATTCCTGGTACATCGGGCGCCGTTTCATCCTGGGGCCTCTCAGGCGCTCGCCAGCGCGGTTATCTGGCTCCAGTCGTATTCCAGTCCTATCAGCAGCTGTTTCGGCCCTTTCCACACCGTCACGCATCCCGCCGGTAGGTGCCGGCCGCCGGCGGGCTCATCCCGGCTTATGACGATCGCCCGGAAATCTTCCTTGGTCAGGGTGCAGGCGCGGCGCAGGGGCTCTTGCACATAGATTTTCCCCTCCACCCGCCAATCATCCTCAAGAGCTGCTGCCACCCATGCCTTGGCGCGGATGACCAGCATGGCATTGTGGTGGTGGGCATCGCGGAATTGCCGGTCATAATCGCGCCCCTTCCCCGGCCTCACCCGGTTAATCCAGCAGGGGGACGCCATCAGCCTGGAGCCACTGCCGCCGCCGGGAAGGCGTCAACTTCCCGGATCGAGCTGCCAGCCGTGTCGGCGTCGATCGGCATAATGGCAAGCATCTGATAGACCGTTTGGATGTCCTGGGCGGTGGTCCGCCACAAGCCTATGCGCGTGCCCTCGCGGTCGAAAAACTCAATCAAGTATTTTCTCATGCCAGCTGCTCCAGCTCATCGGCGGGGGTTTGCACCCGCACCTGTTCCTGGAAATAGCCCATGCCCTTCACCTTTTCGGTCAGCTCGTGCAGCTGGTCCGTGAACTGCTTTAGGGCCTGGGCGAGATTCCAGATGAACTGATCATCCCGGTAGGTGCGCAGGCGGAACGGCGGCATGGACGGGTGGAAGGAATAGCGGTCCACATAGTCCAACTCCCCCACCAGCATCTGGCCCTGGACCTGGGGGACGTAATCATTTCCGAACCCGTCCACCATGTATTCCAGGTGAGTGTGGGGCGCGGGGCATTTCACCTCCAGGCCAGCGTTGCGCCCGTCTATCAGGCGATCGGGCGAGGCCCCAAGCAACCCGTCATCCGTGGTGATGAACCCCACCGGCACCGTCTTTGCCCCTTCCTCAAATTCGTACATTCGGACGGCATCGGGCTCCAACTCGCGCCCGCGCTCGATCCACTCCAGATTGTCCAGGCTGGTGAGCGTTTGGTTGAGCAGCTTTTCTGTGACAAGTCGGAAGGCATAGCGCCGTGCCTGGGCGGACAGCTTGCCGGTGGGCGTCACGATCTTGTGGAACTCTGACGCGGTGGGGATCCCCAGGCGCAGGGCGTACCACTGCGGCGTCCCCTGCTGGCAATCGTGGATTTTCATTGTGCCGTCCCCCTCGCGTTCTGCTTGATTTTGGCAAGCAGGGCGTTCACCCCCTTTGCCACCTCGGGCATAAGAATGTCCTCCAGCTTCGCCACGCCCATGAAGTCCAGAAAGGCGGCCTCATCCGCCTTCGCGTCGGCCAGCAGCCCCTTTATCCTTTTGAGCTGGGTTTCATCGATATACTGGAGGCCGGCGGTGCTGCTGTTGCCATCGTCATCCTCGCCCTCGGTCACGATGTTGAGCAGCATTTGGGTGACGTAGCGCTTGCCGTAGGAGAACGTGGAGCCCGCCCCCTGTAGGTTGTTCTTGCCGCCGGAGGTATCCAGCGGCAGCGGGATTGATGCCTTTTTGCTGTGGCCGCCAGTGTGCATCAGCACGCCAGTGATGATCAGGCCGCCGCCCTCCGCCGTCCGGGGCTCGCTGTTGAACGCCAGCGAAAACCCGAATTCGCGCAGCAGCGGGCGGATAGCCGCGTCAACATCTTCCCAGGTGGCGAACTTGAAAGACTTCTCCATATTGCCGGATGTCTTATTTTTGTACTCCACCCATTTGTTCTTTTTGATCCGCGGCAAGCGGCCCTCCATTTCATGGAAAGCCGTGTTGAAAAGCTGCTCCGCCTGTCGATCTTCCATCTGGCGTTGCATGTTGAGCAGCGCGTCCAGCTTCGCCACGTCCACGCCGGGGTCCTTCACCAGGACCATGATCGCGCCCAGCATTGAGGTGGGTGACCCGTCTATTGCCGGCATTCCCGCCTGGTCCTCGCGGTGGGCCACCGCATTGCCTGTCCTATCGGTCATTGGTCCGTCTCTCCTGTGTCCGGCTGTTGTTCGGCTGGGGGCGCCGGCACTTCCCCAGGCGATTCGATGCCCCGCGCGTGGCAAGCCATCAAGGCAGCGGCCAATATGGCGCTGTCGGCGTTCACGTTCGGGGCCAAAAGCATCGCGGCGGCCTGCCCAAGCACGCGGCGGAAATCTTCCCAGGGCAGATGCCTCTAGCCGCTTTCCCCCGCGCCCTCGCGCATCACTCCGGCGGCGGTGTGGAACATAGCGGCCACCATCTTTGCCTGGACCTGGGTGGCGGCCCCCAGGCGCTGCTGGGCACCTTCCATGGCCTTCACCACCTCGGTGTCCGTGAGGGGCTGGAAGCGATGGAAATTGGATAGAATTTCCTCGGGGCTCATTTCGGCCTCACAATGGAAACTTCCTGGTCCCGCGCGATCGACTTCCGCACCTTTTTGACTATCCGATAGACGGACGCATGGGTGTGGCCGGCGGCCTCGGCAAGCTCCGCCGTGGCATCCTCGGAATGATGGTCCTCATAATAAACCAGCATGGCGTCATCATTTCCGGCGGCCACGATCGCGCCCGCTACCACCCGCGCAAAGGTATGTTTCATCTTCATTGGTCACCCGTGAATAGATCGTCCTGGCCGCGTTTGCGGTGACGGGTTTTAGAGGCGTTGCGCTGCCGCGACGGGGCATCCATGCGGTTGTGGCAGCGCTCGCACGCGGCCATCAAGTCGTCATCGCCACATTGCTCAATCTCGCGCCCAGGCAGATGGGCGGTGGTCAACACCACGGACTTGGATTTGGTGAACGGATGGGGCGCCCCGTGTCGGGCCGGGCATCGGTCCAGCTCCAGGATGTCCAGGCTGTGGTTGCGCCCCTCCGCTTCGTGGTCCACTCCGCATTCACCACGGCACTCGCAACGCCCCTGGGCGCGGTCAAACCGGATGCGCCGGCTGATCTCGGGCCAGTCCTTGGGATAGCGCTTGCGATTGGCGGCGCTGATCGGCATCAACAAATCCCTGTGATTTATCGTTTCGCCGATATTTATACGCGGCAACCACCGCACGCGGCAATGGTGATTTCATCAGCCTATTGATATTTTTCTCGGCTCATGTCATCCGTTTAGGCCATGGAAACGCTAACCCCCGATCGTTTTAAGGCGATCCGTCGCGCTCGCGGCCTCACCCAGCAGCAGCTGGGCGATGAACTGGAGCTGAAGCAACCCACCATCGCCGGCTTTGAAAGTGGCCGCCAGCCGATCGACAGGCGAACCGCCTATGCCATGCGCGCGATCGAAGCCGGCTTGAAGCTGGATACGCCGGCGGGAAAGCGGCCGGCCGCAGCATGATCGCGGCATTCTGTGTGGGCCTGGGCGTCGGCGCCGTGCTCGCCCTTGGCCTGGTCCGCCTCGCGCGCATCGCCAAGGAAAGCGAGCGGCGGTGGCTGGGCGATAACTTAGGCGCGACTCCCCGCTAACCAGCGCCGGCCCCAGGCGGTCACCACATCGTCCCATCCCAGCTTGGCCCCATTGCCCACGGGGAAGCCTGCCGCACGCATGGCCGCCGCCGGCTGGGCTCCGGGGTGCGCAGCTCGATATTCGCGCACCCATGCCTGGGCGCGGCGTTCGGTTTCGTCATGCAGCGCGAACAGGGCCGCCACCCCTTCGGGAATCACCATCCTCCGGCGGCCTCCAGGTCCATGATGCCCAGCCCGATCAGCCGCACCACGTCCGGGACCACAGCGTTACCGGTGGCTACGGTTCGGTCCATCCAATGGGAAACCCCATCATCCACTCTCGAAAGCGCGGGTTCATCCGGCCAGATTGATTCCCGCTCATGTTGGATAGCACTTCGTTCAGCGGGCGTGAGTTTTTCCCATGCGTCTCCGGGGATGCCTTCCCGGAACGCGAGTCGCGAGCCATAGGGGTCGGCAAGGTGCCGGCGTGTTTGCTCTCGTACCCGCGCAAAACTGTCAAAAGGTCGCCACGGCCCCCCTTGTCCGCATCGCTCGCGCGGGGCGTCGGCAGCGTCTCCAGGTGAGCCCGCTTCAAAGTGGTGGGCAGATTGTGCGCGCTGGTGGTCCGCCGCCCGCTCATGTTCGTGCCCTTGTGGTCCCCTGCCAGCGGCGTCGGCAGCATCGTATTCGCCAGCACGCTCGCCAACTTCTGCCCCCGGCCTGGGCGGAATGTCCGTTCCGGCCCCCCGGTCGATGCCGTGGGCGTCGGCAGCATGGCCGGCAGCTCCGCTGTCATCAGCACCCCAGGCAGGCCCAGGTTGCTCGATCCTGGCCCCTCGCCGCGGACGCGAATTGAGCCCGTCCCCGTCTCGTACAGCTCGCCGCTCGCCGTCGCCACCCGCCGCGCCAGCGCCGCGTCCCCCGCTGTCGGGGTCGGCAGCACCTCGGGCAGGCCCTTGGTTTTCAGCTGGCCCGGCAGACACACGGACCTTTCGGGGTCGAATGACCCGCGTTTTTTGCTGTCGTTTGCGATCGGCGTGAGCAACAATGATGACCCGATCACGTCGGTGAGGGGCGCCGCAGATTGCCGCTGGTACGCAATCCCATTCCGCATCAAACCCGCTCGCGGCCAAGTCTCCAAGAACAACGCCCATCCCGAAATTAAGCAGCTCTGCCACGTTCTCCACGATCGCGTGGCCCGGTCGTACCATGCGAAGGGTACGCATAAGTTCCCGGTAGAGTCCCGAACGCTTGCCGGTAATGCCGGCGCGCTTCCCGGCTTTAGAAACATCCTGGCATGGGAATCCACCCGTGATGACATCGGCAAATCCTTCGGTGAGCTGGAGGGTTGAAACATCATCGTGGCATGGCACTTCGGGCCAATGCCGCGCCAGCACGCGCTGGCAGAACTTATTGGTTTCGCAGAACATCACGGTTTCAAACCCGCCGGCCTTCTCCAGGCCCAGGCTGAAACCGCCGATACCTGCGAAAATATCAGCGGTCCTTAGCTTTTTCATTCGTCGTCAGCTCTACAGAGTGCAAGGGCTGGATCATCCGCCGCAACGCCGTTGGCAATCGCCATGGCCCGATAGCTCGGGTAAAGCGGATAGGGCGAACTAACCAGCCGCATGTCCAGGTGGAACATTTGGGCTATGCGCGCGGCGATATTGTTCGCTGAATTCGCGAGCAGAAACCCCGCGCAGGTTGTCGGTTTGCGAGATCCCGTCATATGGCAGGCGAACATTTCCGTGGCCGCATCATAGGCGGTGGGCGCGGAGATTCGGAATGCCTGGGCTGGGAAAACCCCGGTCGGCAAGTCCATCCGCCACGGGCATTGCGCGCAGGGCACCTTGCAATAATTGGATGGGCCGCCCTCAAACTGGATGACGGCATGCCGGGCCGGCGCGGCGGCGGTTCGTAATCCGTCCGCGCTTCACCATGATGGGCGCCCGGCAGCTCGATCCTCGGCAATGAACAGGCCCAGGATTTGGCACATATCGCCAAAGGCAGCCTTGTCCTTGCGGTTGCGCCGGTAGCGCATGGCCGCGTCAATCACCATAAGACCGCGCCGCTGCCGGCGCTGGAGGAAAGCGATGCGGCACGGGCCGGACCCGTATTCCGCGCGCGAGCTGGCGAGGCATTCCCAGGTGCCCCCGCAGTTCTTGCACACCCGCCGCTCCCACTGCTTGCCGTCCCGCTCAAAGCGGGCCAGCACCTTCGCCCGGATGCTGTAGCGCTCGCCAAAGGCGAAGTCTCGGGAGTCGATCGTTTCGGGCGGCAGGGCGGCCCGCGCGGCATCGCCGCATGGCATCGGTTCGGGTTTCATTGCTTGGTCCTGGCGGCCTCGCGCGCCACCTGGGCGGCGGCGGCAATGGCCTTTTTCTGGTTGGCGCGGCGCTCGCGGCGATTGGCCCCCGGTGGATCACAAGGGACCACATAGGCCGCGCGCTCCGCATCGTTGATCTCCACCACCTGGACGAAATCCTTTCGCCCGTGCAGCTGGATTTTCACCCCCACGCTCAGTTTCATGCTGGGGGCGATGCCCTCGATTTTCAGACGGTCGCTCATCGGAAAATCTCGGTGATGACCCGCCCGTCCATGATGGTCCCCGGCGCGCTGATGCGGTCGCCCACACGGATTTCCCCGCTCACCTGGGAAACGGAAAGGACGTTCGTACCGCGCAGGGCGATGGGGTCCACCACATGGGCGATGTGGCGGGCATAGATGGACACCGCGCGCCAATAGGCGGCCATGATGCCCTTGCGCTGCCGCCACGAAACGTCCGCCTTGCCGCTCGCCTGCTGGGCCAACTCGCGCAGCAGGATGCCCAGGGGCCGGCGGACCTCCAGGGGCAAGTCCTGGATGGCCCGCGCAGCGGGCAGCGCAAGCACGGGGTTCCGCACCTCGCGCCGCGCCGATCGCTCCGCCGCCGTCACTGGTCCACCTCCGCCGGGGCGGCGCTGATCTTGCTCACACCGCTCTCAAAGGGGTGGGAATAGACGTAGCTCCACCCCTCACCGTCGCGGTATTCCCCGAAAACCACCACCGAATATCCGAAGGCGGCGGGGAACCACACCTTGGTGCCCAAGCGATAGGCCGGGGCGTGGCCCGTCCGTTCCCACAGGCGGATGCGGCGGATTTCGGTGATGATCTTTTCCCGGTAGCGGTCCAGATATTCCTTGATCACCGCCTTTTTCTGCACGGTCCAGCTGGGGAAACGATTCTCGAAAAAGTCCACGGGGGGATTGTCGCGGTAATAGTCGCGGACCTCGCGATATTCGCGCAACAGCTTGAACAGATATTCCCGCGTGCCCATGCCTTCCTTGGTCGGCAGGCGGCGGGCATCGCGGTCGCACCGCTGGAGCAGCAGTTTCCGCTCAATAGAGCGGGCCTCGATAGTGTCGGGCATCCAGTTCATTCGCAGCATCGGTTTCCTCCGCCTTAGAGCGCGATCGGGGCGCCGGCCATATCCCAGGCGCGGCCATTGTACGAAATCCGGCCCACCTGCTTGGGACCCTCGAAAACCGGGCCGCCCGTGAACGCCTTTAGGCCGCTGCCGCAGCCGGAGCCCAGGTTGTTCTGGTCAATGAACTCGCGAACCTTGGTGGACGCCTCCGCCCAATCCTTCACGGGAACGTCCTTGGCCTTTTTCCCGTCGATCGACAAACGAACCAGCATCACTTTTCTCCCTGTGTGTATCGGCTCACTGATAATTTTATGCGCCACTAATTAATCACTCGTCAACAGGTTTCCACATTTTAAGGGCATAAAAATTCCCTCTTGTATGTGCCCATAAATTCGCATACCAGATTTAGGGGTAACCACAATGGATAGTGGCAATGTCAGAAATGAAGCCCAGGGGCCGCCCCCGTAAGGACCGCGTGAGAAAGGTGGTGTATCTGGACCCACCGATAGCGGAGGCGATTGACGCCCAGGCGGACGGGGAACGCGGGGCCAGCGATACCATCAACAGCCTGCTCACCGAGGCCCTGCGCCCAACCAGGCGGCAGGCGAAGCGGTGACCGGCTACCATGTCTCCGCTGCTGTCGGCGCCCGCCGGATCGAGCCACCCGATTCGCTGGACTTTTTCCCCACCCCGCTATGGGGCACCCGCGCCCTAAGTCGGTTCATCCTCGCGCCCCGCCGGCCTCGGGCTGCGCTGGCCTATCTTACGGCATGGGACCCCGCGTGCGGGCAGGGGCATATGGTCCGCGCGCTACGCGATGATTTCGGCGTGGTCCACGGTTCCGATATCTTCCCCTATGGCTTTGGGGAGATGGGGGACTTCCTGCAAACCCCGTTGCTTGGTGGCTGGCGGCCTCCAGCTCATCCGGATTGGATCATCACCAATCCGCCCTTCAACCGGGCGATGGATTTCGCGGTTGAGGCCATGGCCCAGGCCCGCAAGGGCGTTGCCCTGCTTTGCCGGCTGCAATGGATGGAAACCCAGCCGCGCGAGAAATTTTTCCGGCAGTATCCCTGTTCGTATATCTGCCCGTTCATCGGTCGGCTCGCCATGGTCAAGGGCCGGGTATCGCGCAAGGCGAAATCCGCCACGGCTTATGCGTGGTTCGTATGGGACTTTGAGGACCCCGGCGCGATCGACAATGAACGGATAATCCGCATCCCCTTCAACGCAAGGCGGCTGCTCGAACGTCCCACGGATTGGGACGAAACCCCCTTACCATTGGCGGCATGAATGAGATTCGCACGGAAGCGGCGATTGGTGGAAGGTTCGGCGGTGGGTGCCGTCGCGGAGCCCGTCCATGTATGCATCACCTGCGGAGCGTGGCAGGTGGACATGATGCAGCGGCCCATCAAGCCGGAGTTTTTCTGTGTCCGTCACCCCGATTGTAACGGCACGGAATATCACAAATTCGACAGCAAGACTGAGGCCCGGCAGTACGCCAACCTCAAGCTGCGCGAATCGCGGGGCCTCATCAAGGACATCCAGCTGCAACCCAAGTTCCCGCTGCACGCCTTCACCCCTGACGGGCGCAAGGTGCTGGTGTGGACCTATTACGCGGATTTCGCTTTCACCGAAATTCCATCTGACCGGCGCGTCATCCAGGATGTCAAAGGCAGTGTGGACACGCGCATTTCCCAGGTGAAGCGCAAGCACGCTGGCATAGAGTACGGCGTGGAAATCGAGGTGGTTTCACCGTGAGCAAGGACCAGGCGCCCAGGCGGCCCGTGCTGCGCTATCACGGCGGGAAATGGATGCTGGCCCCGTGGATCATCCAGCACCTGCCGCCCCACCGCGTCTATGTCGAGCCGTTCGGCGGCGCGGCCTCGGTGCTCATCCGCAAGGGGCGGTCATATGCCGAAGTCTACAACGACTTGGACGCGGATGTGGTCAACCTGTTCCGCGTTCTCAGGGATCCCGTGTCCAGCGCGCAGCTGGTCCAGCGGCTGGAGCTGACGCCGTTCGCCCGCGATGAATTTGAGCAGTCCTACCTGGATTGCGCAGACCCAATCGAAGCGGCGCGGCAGCTCATCGTCCGTTCGTTCATGGGGTTCGGTTCGGACGGGTTCAACCGCGAGGTACGCACCGGGTTCCGCGCCAACGCCAACAAGGCGGGCAGCACCCCGGCCCACGATTGGGTGACCTATCCCGATGCGCTCCGCCTCATCATCGATCGGCTGCGCGGGGTGGTTATCGAGAATCGCAACGCCATCGAAATCATGGCGATGCAGGACGCGGAAAAGACGCTCCACTACGTCGATCCGCCTTACCTGCCGGCCACGCGGTCACAGAAAACCCGTCGATCGGGGATGCGCTACCACGCTTACCGCCATGAAATGACGATGGATGACCACGCCCAGCTGCTGGCGTTCGTGGTCACCCTCAAGGGCATGGTGGTGATATCCGGCTATCCCTCCGCGCTCTATGACGGCGCCCTGGCCGGCTGGCACCGGATCGAGCGGGAAGCGCTCGCGGACGGCGCGCGGCCTCGCACCGAAGTCCTATGGATCAATCCCCGTGCCTGGGCGGCCCTAAGCCGTCCGCGGCAGCAGGAGCTGCTGGGCACATGACCCCGACACCGCCGGCCCAGCCCACCCGGCGGCGCAATCCTCAACCTGGGCCATTGGAGGTGTAAGTGGTCAAAGCAACGCGGCCCACGCGGCAGCGGCTGGGAACCAAGGAATTGTTCCAGCTCATCCGCGATCAGAAGCGGATTATCGATGAGAAGAAACAGGAGCGGCTTGAAGTCGGCTCGGATATCACCCTCGCGCGCGAAACGCTCGCCAACGCCGGCATCCCCAAGGAAGCGGCGGACATGGCGTTTCGCTATGCCACCTGGGATGACGACAAGCGGGCCGGGTTCGATGTGGCCTATGCCATCGTGCGCGAGGCGATCGGCCTGCCCATGGAAGATGAGCTATTTGACGCCCAGGGCCGGCCCAACGTCCACATCCCGGAGCCCGAGGAAAAGAAGCCGGTAGGCCGGCCACCCAAGGACAAGTCCGCCAAGGGCAAGGCCAAGGAACCAGCGCCGGCGCAGCCGGAGCCCGTCCTGCCGGGGACCGGGACAGCTGCGGAGGGTATCGCCGCGACCGTGCTGGAGGATGCTGCCAAAGCCACGGGCCGGCCTACCCTCAACTGATGACGAAAGGCGGCCGGCCGCAGGGCTGGCCGCCTCCACAGGGAAACCAACGTGCCAGCTAGACGCACGCCTAAATATCCAGTCGTCAAAAATCCGTCCACGCGGATGTTTTGGGATGACCTGCGCGGTGAAGAACGCCTAAAACTGGTGTCCCTCGCGGCGCAAGGTCTATGGACCGTCCACATGCTGCCGCTCATGGCCGGCGCGGGCGGCTATCTGGCGTTTGAAGGCGATCCCCTGTCCGTGTCGGACCTCGCGGCCCTGGTGGGCAAGCCACTGGCGGAGGTGCAAGCGGCGTTCGATGAGTTGGATGCCAAGGTGGTTTTCTCGCGCGATCGGCACGGGACGCCCTACAACCGGCGGATGGTCAAGGGCGCGAAAAAGGCCCGGTCCAGCGCGGCCAACGGCAAGGGCGGCGGGCGGCCTCGGCAGGATGTGGAAAAACCTGTGGATAACTCTGAAGGTTCCGCCAGTGTACCGCGCACGTCACGCAAGGGTGCAAAAAGTGCCCAATACGCGGGGGTTTCTAAATCATTGAACGGCCACGATAATTCAGATTTGCAAACCTATTCCGAACCTATCGATAACCTACGGGGCCAGCCACGCGCGCGGACGCTTACCTTACTTACTCAAGATAAGGATTTAATTCATAGAGGGGAGAAGAACCCCGCGAGCGCGAACGGCACCGCCGGCAGGGGCCGCAACAACCAGCTCAACGGCGGCAAGACCATCGCCCGCATCCTGGGCACCCAGCAGTGGCCGGACACACCCGAGAACCGGAAGCGCGCCATGCTCGTGCTCATGGCCCTGCCCCAGGACGAAGCCCATGAGCTGGAAATGTACGGGACCCCGATAGCGCGCGTTACGGAATTAATCGGCAAAGGGATTATTGCAATTGACGGGTAAGTTAAGCATAAGCGGAAAAGCGGAATAACAAACCGCTTCACCGGGGCAATCACGCCCCACATTAGCATCCACATGGGAGATAAGATTTGGCTACCACCATACCTCACCGTCACGTCATCCAGGTGTCAGCGAAGTTCACCATGCCCAGCGGCAAGGACCTCGCCACCATCGCAGCAGCGGCCAAGAAACTCGAGGCCGGCTTTGAGGCGCTGGCCGAAGCGATCGGCATTCCCGTCGATAGCATCGAGCACACCGCCCTCCCCGTTCGGAAGAAAGGCGAGCTGGCACCCCCGCCCGCTGATCCCGAACCCCAGGGGGACAAGCAGGGCGATGAGCCCGATGCCAGCGCCCAGGACGGGAAAAAGAAATAATCCCGTAGCGGCGCGATAAACGACCGTGGAGGGGCATGGGATGCGATGGCGGTACATCGGACGCCCTAACACCCTCACCCCCTCCACGGTTCATCCCTCGCGCAGTGATTAATCGGTGACCGCAGGGCGCCCATACAGGCCCCAATCCACGATGGACGGACAATGACCAGCAAAACACCACTCACCGTTTCCGGCCCCGAGAAAAGCGCGCGGGTTGGATATGCCCCTGCGGAGCTGGACCAGCTGCTGGCCGGTTTCGCCTCCCCGGACATTGAGCTGGTATTCCCGGACCACACATGGGCGGCCCCCACCGCCGGCTCACCGCTGGGGGCGATCGTGTGGCGGCCCGCGCTCTACTCGCGCAATGGGGTGGCCTGGTTCTCTCCGCGTGCCTGGGCAGCGCATTCCCGCAAGGCGGACATATCGGCGCTGAAATCGGCCAAGCACCGGCTGGACCCTGCCGTGCTCGATCCTGCGGCGGTGGAAGTCGCGGAGGTGGTGCGGAAGCTATGCGGCGATGCCGGCGCGGTGGTGGTCAATGTCGCGTGCGGCCACAGCAAGCGGGTGGACTGTTTCGGCAAGATGCTGGCCCAGCGCGTGGCCGGCGGCCTGGGGTGGGACTTCCTCCAGGTCTATGCCGATCGTTTCCTATCGGGCGGCAGTCACCCCAAGCAGGCACTCAACACTCCGGCACTGGAATTCGTGGCGGAGCCGATCTTGGGGCGGTTGCATGTGGTGGTTGATGATGTCGCCACCTCGGGGTGGCATATGGAGGAAGCCGTGGGCGGCCTGCGCGCTCGCGGTGTCAACGCAATGGGGGTTGCATGGATTTCCGGAATATTGGTGCGGTAGCCGTTGTGGGCTCGCGCCAGCGTACAGACAGGGCGTTCATTGAGGCGGTGGTGGACAGCATCCCGCCCGGCGTGCGCGTGGTGTCCGGCGGATGCCGTGGCGTCGATACCTGGGCGATCGAACGGGCCGCAGCTCGGGGCCTCGCCACCACGGTCCATAAGCCCAACCTGGAGGGTGTGAAGTCGCGCGGCATGGCCGCCCGGCGGATGCACGAACGAAACCAGGTTGTGGTGGATGACGTGGACATGGTGATAGCCTTCGTGGCATCCAGTCGCGAGGGTGGAACGGAGGACACAATCCGCCGCGCCATCGCCGCGCAAAAGCCGGTGATACTCAGGTGACAACGGAGAAGGGCGGGCGCCCCTTGGCGGAAATCAATCTCAGGACCCTGGAGGCCGCTGCCGCGATCGGCTGCACGGACGCGGAAATGGCCGCCGTGTGCGGTGTGGCGGAAAGCACCCTCAAGGACCGGCGGGCCAAGGACCCCGATATCCAGGCCGCCGTGGATCGTGGCCGCGCGACGGGCCGCGCCACTCTCCGCCGCGCCCAATGGCACGGGGCCATGAGCGGCAACGCCACCATGCAGATATGGCTGGGCAAGCAGATGCTGGGCCAGAAAGACAAGCTGGAGCTGTCCGGGGACCAGGATGCCCCGATAGCCACGCGGGATGCGGGCGATCCGAAGGAAAATGAGAAGGCTTACAGGGAGATGCTGGGCGATGGATGATGGCCGGTCCTTTCAACAGCATGGCGGAGGCTTTGCAGGCCAGAAAAGAGGCGGCCAAATGACGGCAACACGCATTGCGGCCTGGGCTGCGTTCACCTCGGTTTCGGCCTTCGCGCTATGGGCGCTCTACAAGGTCGGCCCCTTCCTGGTCATGATCGGGGGTGACAATTGGGCACCGTGAGCGAGCTGCGCGCACCCGCCGGCTGGGGCACCGATGAGGATGGATGGATTTACCGTCCGCGGCGTCCAGGTGACAGCATCAACCCGCCGCGCCACGGGTTCATCACCGGCCCGAATGTCTTTTGCAAGTTCGCCAAGGACGCCCAAGCATACGATCGGGCGCGGCCATGATGATGACCCTTTTGCACCACGTCCCCACGGCCATTTCGGTCGCGCGGGATCTCGTCATCATGGCCGCCGCCTATCGGTGGTGGCGCTACCTCGGGCAAATCCGCGTGGTTAGCATGGCGAGCCTTATGGACGGCAGTATCACCGGCTCGATCCGGCCCAAGGGCCAGCAGCGATGAGCGGCGCGCGTCCATCCCGCAAGGTCCGGCTGATGCAGGATGCCGCGCCGGCCATGCTCGCGGCCTTGAAACTCGCCAAGCAGGCGCTGGAGGGGCCGGACCACCAGTTCACCCTCATCACGATCAATCGCGCGATCGACCAGGCGGAGGGGCGCTCATGAGCACCTATTCCCGCTTTGAGGTGCGCTACCGCGTGGGCGAATCCCAGGGCCTCACCTACGTGTGGGGTTGGGCTGATGACCGTAGGAACTCCAGCAGCTCCACAAGGGGTTGGCGGCCAACGCCCAGCTCCAGCATGTGGCGACGATCGACCATCGCCGGGAAGTGCCGGCCGCTCACGAATTCGGGGCGCCGCACATGGCCGGCACCCAGCGGCCTTTCCTGCTGCTGTGACCAGCGAAAGCCTGGGGCGAGTCGCGGGCATCTATCGCGGCAGCAACGGGGAGGCCACCCGCGCCCTCTATGCCGAATTGCAGCAACTCGGGCCGGTCGGCATCATCGGCCTCAACCTGTTCCGCGCGCAGAAGTGCAGCGCCCGCGCGAAAGCTTACCGGGGCAGCGGCTACAAGGCGGACGCCTATGCCCGCAAACAGTGGTCCATGGACAACCTCGCCCAGGCTATGCTGGACCACAGCGCAGCGGTTCCATGGCCCTGGGGCTGGCAGCTCGATCCTGACCAGCCGTTCCACAATCAGGTGCTCTACATCGAAATCCCCACCGGTCAGGTTTCATTCCATACCGATCGGCGCGGCCTCGGGCCGGATTACCCAGGCACATGGGACGGGATGCGCGATGTGGCCGCCGGTCGGATAATCAGCTGGGTGGCGCAGCTGCTGGACGGAAAATATATCGCCTAATCGATAAAATCCCTTGCGGTTCCATATCGGCCCCGTGATAATTCCCGCGTCAATAACGAACCACAGGGAATCGTCACCAATGCCAAAGAAACTTGCCGTCACCTCGGATGAGCTGGCGGACCTCGCATCGCGCGCCGCAGACGTGGGCGATGTCGCCAAGTCCCACACGCTTCGCGTTTCCGGCGCCGCCCTCGGGGACTTTGAACCCCTCTATGCCTCACACGTCGCCCAGGTGCTGGAATGCGCGATGTCGCTGGTGGAGCTGGCGAAGGCCATTGCCCTCCGCATGGCTATGGAACAGGCCCACGGGCGTGGTGAGGCCGGCCAATGACCACGCTTGAAGCGCTCAAGAAGGTGCGAGCGCGGGCGGACTTTCGCCGCGCTGCCGCCGATGCCATCACCTGGGCGGAATTCCAGGAAATGTGCTCAAAGCTGGATGCGCTCATTACGGCCATCCAGGACTGTCCGGTGGATGACACCACGGAACTCGCCAACGTGTGCCTCACATGAGCCCGGCCCAGGAAGATCGGGCGCGGGAAATCATCGTGGAGGTGATTGGCCGGCCCCTCGCCCAGGCGGACGATACCACGGCGTTCAATGCCCCCGAGATTGAGGGGGACTCGCTGGACATCGTGGACCTGGAAATCCGCTTTGAGGAAGCCTTTGAGCTGGAGGACGATGTGCTGGCGTTGTCCGCGAACATGACCGTGGGCGAAATCCTCGCCCGCCTGGACGAAAAGATGGGGGTTTGAATGAGCAGTTTACCGGGCCTCACGCTGGAGGACTTTCTGGCGTGGAATTATGACCTGATCGTGGACGGGGACGGCAGCGCCAACCCCTCGCTGTCGATCGCGGAGGCGCTGGGCACGTCCAGCATCCCGCGCAAGAACATCACCGGGCAGCTGTTCGCCGCGCTGGTTACGCTGTTCGAGCCCCACCGCGAGCTGGTGGAGGAAAGGCTGGGCGAATTCGATGGGGAAACGCAAAGCTGGCGCGACTATGCCGGCGTGTCTTTCGATTTCATTTCTCAGGACACCTATAGGCAGGGCAAGCGGCTGCTCAACAGCCTGCTGGGTATGGTGGATGGTCCGCCGCCGATCGGCAGCATTGAAGCGCGGGTGAACCAGCTGGAGCACGCCCAGGTGGATAACGTCCGCCGCCTGGGCAAGCTGGAGGCGTCCGAAAAGGACATGACCACCGAAATCGTGGGCATTCTGGAAGCCAACACAGCGCTCCACGAAAGCCTGGGAGGACTGGAAGGCGCGGTCGCGGGTGATGAAGCCGACTTAAACGGATTGCGCAGCCGCATTGAGGCGCTGGAAAAGCACAGCCACGAACCGCAGGACATTGAGCCCCGCGTGATCCGCTGCTTGAAGCGCATGGGCATCCTTCGGCCTGCGCGTGATAGGTGGTTCATCAACCCTTCAACCCTCGCCCGCTGGGCGTGTGATGAAATCGACGCGGTGGAGATTGGCGACCATGCGGACCCCGCGCCGGCCACGGTGGTTGTCAGAACCGGCCTGGAAAACTTCTTTACCGCTGGAGGTGCGGAGCTGGATGCCTTGGCCGATCGGCTGGGCGTCAAGCCACCGCGCGCAAAGGGGGAAAGCGATTGGGCATTCCGCAACCGCATCCAGGCCACGCTGCCCCGCTGGCAGCATCAGCATGATACGCGCGTCCGTGGCCGCGAGCCCGGCCAGCCTGTAGAGCAGTTCTATGGCCTGGGCGTGGGGGCGTTCGACCGTCAGGAATCGCTGGCGGATGACTATGGCGTGCCGGCGGCGGAATTCCCGGCTCCTATCCATCGCGATGGCCTCGGGCGGCTGTTCACCATCGAACGGCGCAATGGCGAGGAATACCGCATCCCTGTGCCGGATGAACCGCTGCCCCGGCGCCCCTCTACCCTATCCGCGGCGGAGGCCGGCGCCCTCACGGCATCGCTGGAATACTGGCGGTGGCTGGACAAGCTGATGGAACCCCGCAACCTCACGAACCCGCCGCCCGAGGTGGTGGCCTTCCTGGAGGCGATGGAGTTGCTGGTCCGCTCGCGGGCGCTGGAGGATGTCAGGCCGGGGAACTGCACATGAGCCCCGTGCGCTCACTCGGCGGGAGGGGTATCGTGCCCCTCCCCGCAACCGGAGAAAACGCTATGACCACGGAAAAGACAGAACGCGCCGAACGCCTCGCCCGCATCGGCCAGCACGTCGCCAACGGCTGGGATATCGAGCCGGCGGACACGGCATGGATGCACGCGGAAATCACCCGCCTGGATGGCGAGCTGGAGGCCGCGCAGCAGCCGGCGGATGAGCCCGGCGCCGATGACAAGCCCGCGTCCCGCCGCAAGTCGAAAGGGTGAACTTGTACCGCGTAGCATTCACGAACCGGGTGGGGAATGAGGTGGACTTAGGGCCATCGTTCAAAGGGTTCCCCACCCGCGAGGCCGCTGCCGATCGGCTGGCGGAGCTCAAGAAGGTGGACAACCCATCCTTTCGCGCCGGCACATTCTCGGTCAAAGGACCGGAGGACGATGAGTGATCATGATTGGCTCTATTTCGGCATCGCCGTGTCCATCATCGCGTTCGCGGTGCTATGGGTGCGGCAGCAGCTCCGCCGTCCGAAACCCCATGCCTGGGAAGTGGTCCACGCCTTCAAGGTGACGGACCACCGTGGCCGGCTGAAAGGCTGGCGAGGCGAGCGGCGATGCACGCGCTGTCCCGCCTATGAAGTCATCACAGAACCCGTGCCCACACAGGAGGACTTAGCCCGATGAATACCCCGGCACCGCTCACGGAAGTTGAGCAGGAAATAATCAATCTCATCAACGATGGCGCGAAATCTGAGCCCGCCATTTGCCTCAGTCTCGGCAACCGCATCATGGTTGTGGAGGCGTCTATCATCCGCAAGCTGAAAGACCTGGGGCTCATCCAGCGGCAGCGCAGCGAAGCCTGCGAAACCCAGGACCAGGCTGATGTCCCGCACGCCCATGTGATGGACGCCACCGTGTGCATCCACGGCAGCGTCAACCTCACCCTGCTGGACGAACGCGGGGATCCCATCGCCATGGCACAGATGCCCTATGCCAATTTCCAGGGCATGGCTATCCAGCTCGCGTGCGATATGGACGGGCATGTCCGCGCCGGCCACCTGCCCCACCCTGGGATGCCCAGGCATTGAAAATCACTACCCAGCGAATCATCACCGCCCGCGTGTCCGGTGAGCTGTTCATGCCTCATGCCGAACGCCTGCGGCGTGCGCTGGCGGCCCGCGTAGGCATCCCGCGCGCATGGGCATGGTTCGCGCCGGGAATCCTCCGGCCATCGCGCGGCTATCGCAAGCACGTCCGGCGCCTCAAGTCTGAGGCCCGGCGGTGAGCCCGCCGCTGTCCCGCGCGCGCCGGCAGCTCACTGGCGTGATCGCGTCCCACCCCACCAGCACCGGCACGATGACGTCCATGTGGGCGCAGCTGCCGGCCGCCCGAATCGCCCAGGATATCGAGGCGATGAAACACGCCATGATCCGCGCCCAGGCAGCGCCGGCCACCGTGGCGATGCCGATCGCCGCCGCCGATGCCATCATTGACCAGCTGGTGGCCGATCCAACCGAACGCTGGCGGCTGAAATTCAATTTCCGCCATGGCACGGGGAAGCTGCCGTGAATGCCCCGCCTATCCCGGATCAAGCGCGCGACCTGTTCGCCCGCGTCAACGGGGATGAGCCCATTGTCTCGGTGAAGTGCCTGGACCGCTGCATGTCGCTCACCCTGCGCAAGCCTGGGGAATCGCGGTTCACCCTGGAAATGCACCCCCAGGAAGCTCGCGAGCTGGCCGCGCGGCTGATCGACGGCGCCCGCACCTTTGAAACCCGCTGATGCCCCGCGCGCTGGCCGCCCAGCCGCAGCTGGACCTCACTGGCGCGACCTGGATTGAGACGCGGGACGGCAACCCCACGGCCCTGTCCATCTTCCGCCAGCACTACAGCCACAAGCCTTATGCCGATGGCCGCGACCCTGGGCTATTTGTCGGGCCGGGCCAGAAAATGGTGCTGCTCACCCCCTGCGCCCGCGCCCTGTTCGTATGGCGGAAATTCATCAGCGGGGACGGCCAGCAAGGGGTGAACTGTGCGGTATTCCGCAACACCGGCGCCGGGCGATCGTCGGACCTCATCCTGGATGCCATGGCTCTCGCCTGGGCACGGTGGCCGGGGGAACGGCTCTACACCTACGTCAACGCCAGCAAGGTCCGCAGCACGAACCCAGGCTATTGTTTCCAGCTGGCCGGCTGGCGAAAATGCGGCATCACCAAGTGGAACAAGCTGGTGATTCTGGAGGCGTTCCCGCCGTGATTGTCTATGCCAGCCGGACGGGCACGCGGCGCAATCTGGCCGCCATGCGCCGCCGCGGATGGCGTCTACTCATCAGCCGGGCCGGGGTGTGGCGTACCGAGGGGTTCCCGTGGGCCGCCGATAATGGGGCCTGGTCCGATTTCCTCGCCCAACGTCCGTTCGATGAGGAAGCCTTTGAGCGGTTTCTGGCGTGGATAGAGGCCCAGCCCACCGCCCCGGATTGGCTTGTGCTGCCGGACATCGTGGCCGCCGGCCTGCCGTCTCTGGCCCTGTCCCTGCGCTACCTCAACCGCTGCCTTGCGGTGGTGCCTATGGTGCTCATCGCGGTACAGGATGGCATGGAAGCGGCGGACCTCGCGCCCTTCGTGGGGCCATCGGTGGGCATCTTCCTGGGTGGATCGACCGAATGGAAGGTGGAGCGGATGCGCTATTGGGGCGATTTCTGCGCGCTCGATCCGGAAACGGGCCAGCCCCGCGCCCAGGCCATCCATTATCACGTTGCTCGCGCCAACACCCGCCGGCGTATCTGGATGGCGGCAGGGGCCGGCGCCTGGTCGATCGACGGCAGCAGCGGTACGCGGTACGCGCAGACAATCCCGCTGATCGACGCTGCCAGCCGGCAAATGGACATGCTTTCGCCAAGGCGTGCCGCCTGATATCCCTCGCACATGGCCGAATTCGACTTCAAGAACCCGGACTATGAGGCGGTCTACGCTGGCCGCCGTCGCCGCCTCGCCTGGTTGCGGTCCAACCCCGAAAAACTGGCCCAGGTGAAAGCCTATTACCGGCTCAACCCGGCGGATTTCATCAACGATTGGGGGATGACGTACAACCCCCTCAACGTGGGCACGGGCATCCCGCCGGTGCTGCCGTTCGTGCTGTTCCCCAAGCAACGGGAATGGGTGCAATTCGTGCTCGATCGGTGGCGGCTGGCCGAAGCCTCGATAACCGAGAAAACCCGCGAGGTGGGGGCCAGCTGGCTTGCCATGGGCCTCGCCTGCACCCTCGCCCTCCACTATGACAGTTTCCGCGCCGGGTTCGGCTCCCGCAAAGAGGAATACGTTGATAAGCCGGCGGAGCCCAAAAGCCTGTTCTGGAAAGGGCGGTTCTTCCTCCGCAACCTGCCCCGCGAGCTGCGCGGCGGCTGGGATGAAAGCCGGCACGCTCCGCAAAAGCGGCTGATCTTCCCGGACACCCATGCGTCCATTTCGGGCGAGGTGGGCGATAACATCGGGCGCGGCGATCGAACCTCAATCTATTTCGTGGATGAGGCCGCGCACCTGGAGCACCCCATGCTGGCGGAGGCCGCGCTGTCCGCCACCACCAATTGCCGCGTGGATTTCTCCAGCGTGAACGGCATGGGCAACCCCTTCGCGCAAAAGCGCTGGAGCGGTCGCGTCAAAGTGTTTTCGTTCGGCTGGCGCGATGACCCCCGCAAGGATGAGGCGTGGTACGCGAAAAAGAAGGCGGAGCTGGACGCGGTGGTCCTGGCCCAGGAAATCGATATGGATTACACCGCGTCCGTGCGCGGCATCGTGATCCCCGGTGCCTGGGTGCGCTCCGCGATCGACGCTCACAAGAAGCTGGGAATCACCATCACCGGGCGCCGATCGGCCAGCCTGGACGTGGCCGATGAGGGGCCGGACCTTAATGCGTTCTGTGGCCGCCACGGCATCCTGCTGGAAAGCCTGGAGGAATGGAGCGGCAGCGGCGGGGATATCTTTGAGACAACCAGGCGGGCGCTCGAGCTGTGCGACGATGGGGAATATGAAACCCTCACCGCCGATGGCGATGGCCTGGGCGCTGGCGTCCGCGGCGATGCCCGCGTGATCAATGACCAGCGGCAGGCGGCCCGGCGCCGGGTTATTGGCGTCACGCTGTTTCGCGGTTCTGCCGGCGTTGAGCGGCCCGAGGCGGAGGACGTGAAGGGCCGCAAAAACAAGGACTATTTCCAGAACCGGAAGGCGCAAGCATGGTGGAAGCTGCGGACCCGCTTTGAGCACACGCATAAGGCGGTGAATGGCGAGCACTATGACCCGGACGAATTGATTTCCATCCCGTCCGAATTGCCGCTACGGGAAAGGCTGCTGGGCGAGCTGTCCCAGCCCACCTATCAGACCAACGGCGTGGGAAAGATCGTGATCAACAAGACGCCCGAGGGAACCAAGTCGCCTAACCTTGCCGACGCGGTTATGATTGAATTCTCCGGGACCAGCGGTAAGCCCATTGCTGTCCCGGCCAGCTTGCGGACCTGGGCGGTAACAGGAGCGGGGCGGCGCTGATGTTCGGACGGCTTTTCAATCGCAATCGCGTTCCCACCGTGGTGCCGGAAGTGGTGCCCCCTCCCCAGCTCCCCATCAAGCTGCCGGCCAACCTCATCGGCTGGGCGCGCGGACAGAAGCGCATCGGCCTGGGCGAGCGCGGGCAATCCCCGTTCGTCATGCCGCCGCTGCCGCCTGGGGTGGCGAACGATGAGGTGAAGCTGGCCCACGATGAGGCCCTAACCCCGGTGTATGAGTGGGCCAATCAGTATGCCTGGGGCGAAGGCCAAGGCTTCATGGGCTATGCGTGGCTGGCGGAGCTGGCACTCCGGCCTGAGTACCGGCGCCCGTCCGAAATCCTGGCAAAGAACATGACGCGGAAGTGGGTGACGGTCAGCGCCACCAGCGAACGCGACAAGTCCCCCAAGGTCCAGCGGATGGTGGAGCTGATTGAGCGTTACAAGCTCAAGGCGAAGTTCACCAAAATGATTGAGCTGGATGGCTGGTTTGGCCGCTCTAATCTGTCGATCGACACGGGGGACAACGGCAACCCTCATGAGCTGACCACGCCCTTGATCATGGACCGGCGGAAGCTCGGCAAGGGCCGGCTCAAGGGGTTCAAGGTGATTGAGCCGTTTTGGACCTACCCGGACCAGTACAATTCTGACAACCCGCTGGCGGAGGATTTCTTTATCCCCCGGACGTGGTGGGTGCAGTCGCGTAGGGTCCACCGATCGCGGTTGCTCACCATGGTTTCCCGCGAGGTGCCGGACATCCTCAAGCCGGCCTATATGTTCGGCGGCCTCTCGCTCACCCAGCTGTCCAAGCCTTACGTGGATAATTGGCTGCGGACGCGGCAATCCGTTTCGGACCTCATCCATTCGTTCGCCACCAACGGGCTCAAAACCCGCATGGATGACCTCACGTCGCCTGGGGCCTCGCAGCTGCTGCGCGAGCGCGTGGAATTCTATAACCAGATGCGCGACAACGGCGGCCTTTTCCTGCTGGACAAGGACACTGAGGAATATTTCACCGTCGCCACCCCGCTGGCATCGCTGGACAAGCTCCAGGCACAATCACAGGAGCACATGGCCGCCGTCACGGGCATTCCCCTGGTGGTGCTGTTCGGCATCACGCCCAGCGGCCTCAACGCCTCCAGCGATGGCGAAATCCGGGCGTTCTATGACTGGATCGCGGCGCAACAGGAGCAGTTCGTCAGCCCCCTGCTGAAAACCTGCATGGACCTCATCCAGCTCAACGAATGGGGGGATATCGATGAGGACATAGGGTTTTCGTGGAACCCGCTGTGGCAGCTGGATGACGCGGGCCGCGCCTCGGTCGAAAAGACCAAGGCAGACACGGACGCCGTGCTCATCGATAAAGGCGTGCTCGATCCGGAGGACAGCCGGCGCCGCATCGCGAACGATGAAAATTCGATGTACCACGGTATCAACCCCGATGACCTGCCGCCCCCGCCGGTGGACCCCAACCTCAACGAAGGTGACCCGGCTGGAGATCCCGCGAAGGGTGAGCACGCCATGGACGCGGCGCTTATGGCCGCCGGCACCATGTTCATCGCCCCCGGCGATATGGTCTTGTTCTTGAAGCGCCGGCCCGATGCCGACAATGGCGGCACCTGGGCGCTGCCGGCCGGGAAAATCGAGGAAGGCGAGGAAGCCGAAGGGGCCGCCGCGCGCGAGGCAATCGAGGAAGTGGGCGTTATGCCGCCGGGCTCGCGCCGGCTGCTGACCCGGCAACTGGGCGGCAACGTCGATTTCAGCACATTCATCCACCCCGTGGATGACCAGTTCATCCCGCAGCTCAACGATGAGCACACGGGATGGGCCTGGGCCAGCGTGGACGCTCCGCCCCAGCCGCTGCACCCCGGCCTTGCGGCGGCGCTGGAGCTGCTGGTCCGGCCCCTGCGGATTGGCTGATGTGGGCGCTTAAACTTCTCGCCTTCGTGGTGATATTCGCCTGGGTGGTGTGGATCATATGCCGCGACCCGTGAGCCCCCGCCGGCAGGCGATGGAACGGCGGCAGCGCATCACCTCGGGGCCGCTGCGGATGCCCAGCGGCAAGGACAAGGTGATTTCATCGGTCCAGCCCAATGCCGCCGTGAAGGAAAAATATCAGGGCAAGATGGAACGGCTGGTGGAGGAAATGCAGCGGTCCCTGGTGTGGCACCTCCGCGCCGGCTACCGGGCCAATGAACCCGCCGTGGCCCAGCTCGCGGAGGACGCGGCGCCGGCCTCCGCCCTCAAGAGGATCATGGACCGGCTCGCGAAGTATTGGCAGCAGCGATTCGATGAGGCCGCGCCGCGGATGGCCGCCTGGTTCGCCACCAACGCCCTGGAGCGGTCGGAAAGTCAGCTGCGCTCGATCCTGCGCGAGGCCGGCTTTTCCGTGCGGTTCGACCCCACCCGCGCCAGCACCGATGTTTTCCAGGCCACGCTGGACGAAAACGTGGGGCTCATTCGGTCGATCGCCAGTGAGCACCTGGGCGATGTGCGCGGCATCGTCATGCGCGGCATCCAGGCCGGACGTGACGCCCAGGTGATTACCGAGGAATTGCAGCACCGCTATGGCATCACCTACCGGCGGGCCGCGAACATCGCGCGGGACCAGAACAACAAGGCCACCGCCGCGATGGCGCGGACCCGCAAGATGGAATTGGGCCTGTTTGAGGCGGATTGGCAGCACTCTCACGGTGGCCGCCAACCCCGGCCCGATCATGTGGCCGCGCACGGGAAAAGGTTCGATATCCGGCAGGGCTGCTTGATCAGCGGCGAATACATCCAGCCGGGCGAGCTGATCAATTGCGGATGCACCGCGAAATCCGTTATTCCTGGGTTCTAGCGCGCGGGCGCCCTTCGCGCGTGATCGCCGGGCCGGTTCCCCTTCTCCCGCCGGCCCGGCGAAAACGCTCTCTTACCGGCGCGGGAATTCGTGATATAGCGATTCCCCATGCCCCGCGACCCCAACACGGTTGAATTCGCTTTTGACAAGTCCGTGCGGACTTATGACGCGGACGGAAAGCTGCACGTTTCGCGCGCCCATGTGACCAAGGCGGCGGTCAATCCTTATCGCGGCAATGAAATCATCGGCTGGCAGGAGCTGGGGCTAGAGCCCAATCGGATTTACCATCTGCTCCGCGATCCTGACGAACTGGCGAAGGGCGCGCAGACGTTCAACCGCTGCCCCGTGCTGGACAAACACGTCCCCTTCAACGTGGAAACCTACGATGAGGCGGATATTGCCGGCTGGCTCGGTTCGGATGCCAGTTGGACCCCCCCTTATGTGGACGCCTCAATCACTTTCGTGAAGCCCAGCGCTATAGCTGGTATCGAGAACGATGTGCAGCGCGAGCTGTCGGCATCCTATCGATATAAATCGGATATGACGCCGGGCACATACAATGGCTTGCGCTATGACGGAATAATGCGCGATATTCGCGCTAATCACGTTGCGCTTGTGGAGGCCGGTCGAGCTGGCCCGGATGTAGTCGTAGAAGACGCGGAAACGGAGTTTCACCAGATGGCAAAATCCCCGGCCCTCACCTCACGCACGGCGCTGATGCTCAACGGCGCCCTTATCTCGCACCTCACGCCGATCGTGGCGGCGGATGCCAAGCTGGACCTGTTCCCGCTGCTCAAGGACATCAACCGCAAGAATTTCCGCGCCCGCAAGCCCAAGCTGGTGGCCGGCCTCCGCGCCCTGGCCGCGCCTCACGTCGCGCAGGATGCGGACCTGGATAGCGTCATCGAGCTGCTGGACAAGCTCGGGCCGCTGGAGAACGGGGACCCGGACCAGGACGATATCACCGCCGACAGTGACGATGTGATGTCGATGGACAACGAAGGGCTCCGCGAATTCCTCAAGGGCAAGCTGTCCGATGAGGACCATGCCAAGGCATGTTCCATGATGGCCCCCAAGGCGGCGGACGGTGAGCCCGAGGATTTGAAGGGCAAGGACAAGGACCCGCCGGCCAAGGACCGCATGGCTAAGGACGGTGGGCCGGAGCCGAAGCCCGGCGAAAAGCCGATGGACAAGCCGGCCATGGACGCGGCGCTCAAGAGGCAGCGCGGTGAGCTGCTGGGCGAATTCCAGGCCATCCGCATCGCGGAGGCCGCCGTCCGTCCGTACATCGGTGATGTGGTGCCGGACCTCGCGCACGACAGCGCGGCCAGCATCTATGCCCTCGCGCTGGAGCAGCTGGGCGTGGATATCGATGGCGTCCACCCCTCCGCGTACCCGGCGCTGCTCAAGGCGCAGCCGGTGCCTGGGGAGAAGCCGGCCACCACGCCCCGCCTCGCGATGGATGCCGCGCTGCGGACCAGGCTGTCCAAGCGCTTCCCCAACGCCACCAAGGTCCGCGCCCTCTAAGGCGCCCACCGTTCACCCCTGTAGGAGCATCCCATGTCAGGCTTTCAAACCCAGGTGAACCCCAATTGGGCGCCGGCAGTCGCGGGCGATTGGGCGAGCACCAACCCGCGTTTCATGGTCATGGCCGGGCCGGGCGGCCTTGTCGCCGGCCCCGGCGGCCTCACTGTCGGGCGCTTCGCCTGGGTGGATGAGCCCACCCGCACGATCGCCAGCAATAAGGCCAGCGTGGGCACGGGCAAGCCGGATGGCATCCTGCATCGCGAGCAGCAGGCCCTCATCACGGTGTATCTCGCCCAGGCCACCCAGGTGGTGCCCCAGGGGTTCATGGTTACCCTGGTCCGCGACGGTGACCTGTGGGTGCTCAACGAAGGCGCAGCCGAGGCCACGCCGGGCATGAAAGCCTATGCCGCTTACGCCAATGGCGCGGCCAGCTTCGCGGCGTCGGGCGCGTCCACCTCGGGCGCTACCAGCTCCGCCGGTTCGATCGCCGCCGGCACGTCCAGTTTCACGGGCGTGATCGCGGACAACATCCTCACGGTCAGCGGCTCAGTCACGGGCACGATCGTGGCGGGCGCGGTCCTGTCGGGCACTGGCGTTGCCAGCGGCACGGAAGTCATTTCGCAGATCGACGGCACGCCCGGCGGCGCCGGTGACTACTATGTGTCGATCGGTGAACAGACCGTGGCGTCCACCACCATCACCGGCGCCCATGGCGTATTCACGGCGGGCGGCACCATCACCGGCACGTTCGGGGTGGGCGATGTCCTGTCCGGTACGGGCGTGACTGCCGGCACTGTCATTACCCAGCTCGGCACCGGGACCGGCGGAGCTGGCACCTACTACGTCAACCCGTCTCAGACCGCATCGTCCACCGCCATCACGGCGGGCACGATCGTGGAGACGGATTGGTACTGCCGGACCTTCGGGCTCCCCGGCGAACTGGTCAAAGTCTCACGTTCAGCCCAGGGGTAATCAGCCATGTTGCGAAATCAAGAACTGGTGGCGTTCGAGCGGTCG
>Ga0105248_10000427_pt1 | contig 47796 bp, 37 predicted proteins | sample KBSS34metaG_FD_81524 | JGI IMG/M metagenome (GOLD analysis project Ga0105248, IMG submission 81524) | Switchgrass rhizosphere microbial communities from Kellogg Biological Station, Michigan, USA - KBS S3-4 metaG | ecosystem: Host-associated > Plants > Roots > Rhizosphere > Soil | place... | reverse complement strand
GCTTCGGCGGGCATCTATAAATATTCGGCGCACCGCCATTGCGCGCACTGCGACATCGCCTACGGCGACGTCGTGCCGAACAGCTTCTCGTTCAACTCCCCGCTCGGCGCCTGCGAGCACTGCCGCGGGTTCGGCCGCACGATCGGGATCGATTGGCGGCTCGTGATACCAGACGAGGGCAAAACGTTAGCGGAAGGCGCGATCAAGCCGTGGCAGACGAAGAGCAACAAGGAGTGCCAGGACGACCTCACGAGCTTCGCCGCGCAGCGCGGCGTGCCGACGGACGTGCCATGGCGCGACCTGACTTCCGAGCAACGCGGCTGGGTGCTCGACGGCGAGGGCTCGTGGCGGCAGAAGAAGTGGTACGGCGTGAAGCGCTTCTTCGCGTGGCTCGAGTCGAAAGCCTACAAAATGCACGTCCGCGTCTTGCTCTCGAAATACCGTTCCTATGACGCGTGCCCCGAGTGCTCGGGCGCGCGGCTCAAGCCCGAGTCGCTGCTCTGGAGGCTCGGCACGCTCGACGATGCGCGCGCGGTGCTGCCGCCCGAGAAGCGGTTCCGCGCGCATCTGCCCGACTTGAGCGACGAGGCATACGACTCGCTGCCTGGGCTCTCGATTCATGACGTGATGCTGTTGCCCGTCGAGCGCACCCGTGAGCTCATCGCGCGGCTCACGCTGCCGACGCCGCTCGACGACGCCGCCGAGCTGGTGCTCGCGGAGATCGCGAGCCGGCTCGGCTTCCTCTGCGACGTCGGCTTGGGTTACCTCACGCTCGATCGCCAGTCCCGCACGCTGTCGGGAGGCGAGGTGCAGCGCATCAATCTCACGACGGCGCTCGGCACGTCGCTCGTGAACACGCTGTTCGTGCTCGACGAGCCGAGCATCGGCCTCCACCCGCGCGATCTCGACCGCGTCGTCGGCGTGCTCGAGAAGCTGCGCGACGCGGGCAACACGCTGCTCGTCGTCGAGCACGACGCGCAGCTCATGCGCGCCGCCGATCGAATCCTCGATCTCGGCCCGGGGCCCGGTAGAGCGGGCGGGCGGATCGTGTTCAACGGCGCTCCGGCCGAGCTGCTCCGCGACGAGCAGTCGCTCACGGCGAAGTACCTCCGCGGCGATTTGCGCGTCGGCCGCTCGCGTGCGCCGCGCGCGGTGGGCCGAGGCGATCCACGGCTCGCGATTCGCGATGCAAGCGAGCACAACCTGAAGCACGTGGACGTCGAGATTCCGCTTGGGCGGCTGGTCTGCGTCACGGGCGTGAGCGGCTCGGGCAAGTCGACGCTCGTCGAGGACGTTCTGCACAACGCGCTGCTGCGCGAGCTCGGCAAGCCGAAGGATGCGCCGGGTGCGCACGCGGCGCTCGAGGGCGCGGAGCAGATCGGCGACGTCGTGCTCGTCGACCAAGCCCCGATCGGTCGCACGACCCGGAGCAACCCCGCGAGCTTCGTCGGCGTGCTGGAGCCGATCCGCAAGCTCTTCGCCGCCGAGCCGCTCGCGCGCGAGCGCAAGTACACGGCCGGCACTTTCAGCTTCAACTCGGGTAACGGCCGCTGCCCCGCGTGCTCGGGCAACGGGTTCGAGCACGTCGAGATGCAATTCTTGAGCGACGTGTATCTGCGCTGCGCGGAGTGCAACGGCAAGCGCTATCGCACCGAGGTGCTCGACGTGAAAGTCGCGCTCGGCGGGCGGGACCCGAAGTCCATCGCCGACGTGCTCGAGATGCCGGTCGCGGATGCGCTCGTCTACTTCTCGCAGCTCAAGGAAGTTCGTGCGCGGCTGCAACCCCTCGTCGACGTCGGCCTCGACTACCTCACGCTCGGTCAGCCGGTGCCGACGCTGTCGGGCGGCGAGGCGCAGCGCCTGAAGCTCGCGGGAGAGCTCGCCGAGAGCGGCGATTCGCGCAAGCCCGCGACGCTATTCCTGTTCGACGAGCCCACCACGGGTTTGCACTTCGCGGACATCGCGAAGCTCGTCGCGGCGCTCGAGCGGCTCGTCGACGCGGGCCATTCGGTGCTCGTGATCGAGCACAATCTGGACGTGATCGCCGCCGCCGACTGGGTGATCGACCTCGGCCCCGAAGGGGGCGACGCCGGCGGCCACATCGTCGCAGTGGGTACGCCCGCGGATATCCGGGCCAGCGCGGCAAGCCACACCGGCCGCGCCCTGCTCCAGCACGACGCCGCGCTCGCCCACGCCCACGATTTCGCGCGCAAGACACATGGTCGCACGGCGGTGGCGCCAAACGGTGTACGTGACGCGGCGGCGCAGCCGCTGCCGCAGCGCGTCGCAACGCAGAAGGGACAACGCTCGAACGGCCAAATCGAGATCGTGCACGCGCGCGAGCACAACCTCCGGAACGTCGACCTGGCGCTCCCCCGCGACCGGTTCACCGTGATCACCGGCGTCAGCGGCAGCGGCAAGAGCACCGTCGCGTTCGACATCCTGTTCGCGGAAGGTCAGCGCCGCTATCTCGAGTCGTTGAACGCATACGCGCGCCAGTTCGTCGAGCCGGCGGGCCGCGCGGACGTCGACGCGGTCTACGGAATTCCGCCGACGGTCGCGATCGAGCAGCGCACGAGCCGCGGCGGTCGCAAGAGCACGGTCGCGACACTCACCGAGATCTACCACTTCCTGCGCCTCCTGTTCGTTAAGCTCGGCGTTCAGCACTGCCCGGACTGCGGCGTCGCGATCGAGCCGCAGAGCGTCGAGTCGATCCACGCGAAGCTGATGACGCGCTACCGCGGGAAGCGCATCGCGCTCTACGCGCCGCTCGTGATCGGCCGCAAGGGTTATTACACGGAGCTCGCGGACTGGGCCTCGAGCCGCGGCTATCCGGCACTGCGCGTCGACGGTGTCACGACGCCGACCGAACGCTGGCCGAGACTCAATCGCTTCAAGGAGCACAACATCGAGCTGCCGGTCGCCGAGATCGACGTCGAGCCCGCTGCGGAGCGCGAGCTCGCCGACGCGCTGGCGCGGGCGCTCGCGCTCGGCAACAACATGGTCCGCGTGCTCGAGCTGCGCTCGAACGCGGCCGGAGTCGCGGCCGAGGCCGCGAAATTGCGCGCCGCCGGCGCGCGCAACTCGAACGCCGCGCGCGGCGCGCGGCGCCGCGCCGCCGCCGAGATCAGCGAGCGCGGCAAGTCGCGCGCACAGCGCGGCGCCGAAGCGCAGGCCGCCGCGCCGCCCGAAACCGACGCGCAGGGCGAGCTTTTCTCGACCGAGCGCGCATGCACGAGCTGTGGGCGGAGCTTCGAGCCGCTCGATCCGCGGCTCTTTTCGTATAACTCGCGCTATGGCTGGTGCCCGAGCTGCTTCGGCACGGGCGTCGAGCTCGCCGGTTTCGACGGCGAGCAGACGGGCGAGGAGTCGCAGTGGTTCGAGACGGAAGCCGAGCCCGAGACCTGCCCGGCATGCGCGGGCAGGCGTCTAAAGCCCGAGGCCCTCGCCGTGACGCTCGCGGGCCGAGACATCGCGCAGCTCACGGCGCTGTCCGTGAGCCAGTCGCGTGCGCAGTTCGCAGGCATCACGCTCGACGGCCGCGCGCGCGACATCGCACGCGACGTGCTGCCCGAGCTCGAGAGCCGGCTCGGTTTCCTCGAGCTCGTCGGCTTGGGCTATCTCACGCTCGATCGCGCGGCGCCGACGCTGTCGGGCGGTGAGGCGCAGCGTATCCGACTCGCGGCGCAGCTCGGCTCGAACTTGCGCGGCGTCTGCTACATCCTCGACGAGCCGACGATCGGCTTACATCCGCGCGACAACGACCGTCTGCTCGATACGATCACCGCTCTCTGCGCGCGCGGCAACACGATCGTCGTCGTCGAGCACGACGAGGAGACGATTCGCCGCGCGGAGCACGTCGTCGATCTCGGTCCCGGCGCCGGTCGCCACGGCGGCGAAGTGATCGTGAACGGCACGCTCGCGGACCTGCTCGCGTCCGAGCGATCGACGACGGGGCGCGTGCTCGCATCGCCGCCCAGCCACCCACTGCAGCCGCGCCGCGCCGTCGCCGCGAACGGCAAGACGACCGCCGCCGACAACGCGATCGGCCCAGGCTGGCTCGAGCTCGAGGGCGTCACGCGCCACAACCTCCTTAGGCTCGACGCGGCTCTGCCGCTCGCGCGGCTCGTCTGCGTGACCGGTGTCAGCGGCAGCGGCAAGAGCACGCTGATCCGCGATGTGCTTCACGGCAACCTCGCGCGGCTCGTGACGGCGCAGCGCGGCAAGACGCCGCCGCTCGCGAACGTCGAGTCGATAAAGGGTTGGCAGGGCATCGGCCGCGTGCTCGAAGTCGATCAGACGCCGATCGGTAAGACTCCTCGCTCGTGCCCCGCGACCTACGTCGGCATCTGGGACGAGGTTCGCAAGCTCTTCTGCGACACGACCGAAGCGCGGATCCGCGGCTACGAGTCGAGCCGCTTCTCGTTCAACGTCGCGGGCGGCCGCTGCGAAGGTTGCGAGGGGCAGGGGCTCAAGAAGATCGAGATGAGCTTCCTACCCGACGTGCGCGTGAGCTGCGAGCGCTGCGGCGGCGCGCGCTTCAACGCCGAGACGCTCGCGGTCGAGTACAAGGGCAAGAGCATCGGCGACGTGCTCGCGATGACCGTCGACGAGGCGGTCGCGTTCTTCGCGTCGCATCCGAAGATCGCGCACACGCTCGGCTTGCTGCGCGACGTGGGTCTCGGTTATCTCACGCTGGGTCAGCAGAGCCCGACGCTGTCGGGCGGCGAGGCGCAGCGCGTGAAGCTCGTGACGGAGCTCGCGAAGGTGCGCCCCGAGCATCTGCGTGCCCGCCTGAGCGCGCCGACGCTCTACGTGCTCGACGAGCCGACGATCGGCCTCCACATTGCCGACGTCGAGAAGCTCACCCGCGTGCTTCACCGGCTCGTCGACGCGGGGAACAGCGTGATCGTGATCGAGCACAACCTCGACGTGCTCGCGGAGGCCGATTGGATCGTCGACCTCGGGCCCGAAGGCGGGGAGGGCGGCGGGAAGATCGTCGCACAGGGCACGCCCGAGCAAGTGGCGAGACTCGCGCGCGCGTCGCACACGGGCAAGGCGCTCGCCGCGTTCTTCGGTTCGCGAGAAGGACGGTCGGACCGGAGCGCGACGGCGGCTGTCGGTAGCTGATCGACCCCGGGTGCTCTAACAAGAAGAGAATCCCTCCGCGGAGGGATTTCGCACCAATCCGGAGCACGATTCCGCGGAAGCGTCGCAGCCGCAAGTCGGGAAGAATTCGCTGCCCTCAGGTGTATATAAGCCGAGCTCCTGAGGAGGACCCTATGTATGAAACTCCATACCCTAGCGCCGCTGGCCCTACTGCTGCTTGCCGCGACCGCTTCCGCTGACACGGCCGTCTACGACCTCGACGCGAACAACGCGAAGGAAATCGCCGATGCGCTCGGGCACGTGCTTGCCGCGCAGTGCAGCTCGGGCCCCCAAGACTCCCTCACCAATATGCGCAGGTGCGAGGTCGTGCTGTTGCCGACAGGCCAGCTGCTCGTCGAGGCCCCCGCCGCGTCGCAGGCGCAGGTCGCCACGGTGCTCAAGGCGATCGCGGCTCGCAGCGCGAGTCCGACTCCGCGCATCACGTTGCAGTATTGGGTGATCTACGGAGAGCCGGGCCGGCCGAATGCGGCCGACGCATCGCTCAAGCCGCTGAGCGCCGCTCTTCAACAGGTCGAACGCGTGCACGGCGATCTCGCATTCTCCGTGCAAGATACGGCGACCATCACCGGGCAGGCGGGGACGAGTGCCGGGGTGAAGGGCGGCATGCTCGAGATAAGCGAGAATCTGCGCCCGCGCGGCGACGGTTTGGATCTCATGGCCAATATCTCATTCCGGCTGCCACCGATCCCGAATTCGTCAGGTCCGCCTCAAAGCCTCAGCGTGAGCGTCACGATCAAGCCAGGGGAGTTTCTCGTCCTTGGCGAACAAACGACGAGGAGGCCCATCGCCGACCAGGCCGACGCGAAGGGAACGCTGTTCTACATCGTGCATTGGCCGCAAGGTCGATAGGGCCAGTCGCCAACAGACGATCGCTGTCGATGACCGGCGTCGACGAAGCGTCCTGGGTCGAGCTCTATCGAGCGCTCGAGAAGCCGCTGTACAACGTCGTCTACCGCTGGCTCTGGGATCGGATGGAGAGTCAGGACGTCGTGCAGGAGGCGTTCCTGCGCTGTTGGCGCGCGCGCGACCGCATTCGCGCGGAGGGCTTCAAGGCGTTCGTCTTCCGTACTGCGCTCAACCTCGCGTCGAACCGCCGCAGGCGCAAGAGGCTCTGGCGGCTCGTGTCATTCGATTCACTACCGGAGGCGCCGCACGATGTCGGCGGCGGTCCGTCGGTGCTCTCTCTTCGAATTCAGCGGGCGGTCGACGAATTGCCGGAGCGGTTGAAGCGCGTGCTCATGCTTTGCGAGCTCGCGGGAATGAGCTACGGTGAGGTCGCTGCAGTGACCGGCGTCAAGGAAGGCACGGTCGGATCGCGCCGAAACCGCGCGCTCGCACTGCTGCGCGAGCGGTTGCAGCCGCAGGAGGTAATGGCCGATGCAGACCGATCTTGAGTCGCCGTTCGAGCTCCTCGAGCCGCCGCCGGGCGGCGTGGAGCGGATGCGCGCGAGACTCTCCACACCCGAACCTGTGCGAACTGGTTTCGGGCTCGCGGGGGCGGGCGTCGCCGCGCTCGCTGTGTTGGTCGCGCTGCTGGCCGTCGTGTCGAACGAGAGGAATAGCCGCGACGCCGATAACGCGATCCTGGCCGCACCTGAGCTCGACAGGCTGCTCGGCAGGCAAGCGCAGCCCGTGCCGCTCACGGTCGAGCGCGATGGCCACGCGGTGCAGACGGAGCAGCTGCCGAGCTCCGATCCGCGGGTTCGGATCTACCGGGTGCTCTGAGCAACTCACCGCTCCAACGGGCGCGCATGGACGCTCGCCAAATGCCTCACCTGTCCGCGACCGCGGCCGTCGAGTAAACTCGGAGCGCTTGCTCACCGTTCGATCGATCCGAAAGGAGCTTCCCGTGCGAACCAACGCCTTTCACCGGCAGTCCACAGCGCGTCTACCCGTCATGCAGACGCTGTTACTGCTCGGCGCCGCGGGGCTATCCGCGTCGGTGAGTGCGGGCACGTCGGTGAAGGGTGCGTGGGTGGACGGCGCTTCGCGCAAGCAGACCTTCTCGCGGATCCTCGTCGTGGGCATCAGCCCGAACGTCGACCAGCGCTGTCCGTTCGAGAGAGCGCTTGTCGCCCGGCTGAAGAACGAGTCCACGTTCGCTGTCGCGAGCTGCGACGTCGTGGCTCAAAAGAATCCGCTCACGCGTGAAAGCATCGAAGGCGCCGTCGCGTCGCAAAAGGCGGACGCCGTGATCGCCACGAGCCTCATCTCGAAGGCGTGGAGCGTGACGGAAGGCAACGGCAACGACACGCGAGCGGACGGCTTCTACAAGGCTACCGATGCCTACTATGGCTACTACGGCACCGTCGTAGCCGCCGACTTTCAGACGATGGATTCGGTCACGACGTTGAAAGGCCAAGCGCACATCACGTCGAAGGTTTACGAAACACAGGGCGCGACGGTCGTGTACACGGTCGACACGTCGGTGAAGAACGTCGTGTCCGGCGACGCGGGTCTCATCGAGATCACCATACCGATCGGCAAGCGCATGCGGAAAGACGGCCTGATTCGCTAGCACTCGCATCTCGGGCCCCTTTCGCTTCGGGCTCAATGTTCCTCGACCTGTCACCGCTGCGCCGCCACCGCGACTTCCGCCTCGTGTTCGTGGGCCAGCTCGTTAGCACGTTCGGCACGTTCATCACGTACGTCGCGCTGCCGGTGCAGGTGTTCGCGCTCACGAAGTCCTCCGCTGCGGTCGGCTTGATCGGCAGCGTGCAGCTCGTGCCGCTGGCGCTTACAGCGCTCTGGGGCGGTGCGCTCGCGGATGCGCTCGACCGGCGCAAGCTGCTGCTGCGCTGCGAAGCTTTGATGATGCTCGGCTCGCTCGCGCTCGTCGTGAATTCGCTGCTGCCGAAGCCGAGCGTCGCGCTGCTGTTCGCGGTCGCGGCGTTCACCGCCGCCGTCAACGGCTTCCATCGGCCCGCGCTCGAGTCGCTCACGCAAAAGCTCGTCGAGACGAGCGAGCTCGCCGCGGCGTCCGCGCTCACGTCACTGCGCGGGACGGCCGCTGCGATTGCGGCGCCCGCGCTCGCCGGCATCGCTATCGCAGCGCTCGGTTTGCCTACGACGTACGCGATCGAGGTAGCGACGTTCGCGGTCTCGCTCGCGGCGCTCGCCGCGATTCGCGCGATGCCGCCGGCCGAGCACGCCCAGCCCGCAGGTCTCGCGACGATCGTCGAGGGACTGCGCTACGCCGCGAAACGCCCGGAGCTCATCGGCACCTACGTCGTCGATATCGTCGCGATGACCTTCGCGATGCCGATGGCGGTGTTCCCGGCGCTCGCGGAGCAGCTCGGCGGCACCGCGACAGTCGGTTTCTTGTACTCCGCGATGAGCATCGGCGCATTGGCCATCACCTTGTTCAGCGGGTGGACGAGCGGCGTGCGACGCCGGGGCGCGGCGATCGTGCTTGCGGCCGCCGCCTGGGGGCTCGCGATCTTCGCGCTCGGCTTCGCGCGCTCGCTGCCGGCCGCCGTGGCTTGTCTCGCGCTCGCGGGCGCCGCGGATATGGTGAGCGGGCTGTTTCGGATGACGCTCTGGAACGAGACGATTCCGCCGACGCTGCGCGGCCGCATGGCGAGCATCGAGCAGCTCTCGTACATGACGGGCCCGCTGCTTGGCAACGTGCGTGCAGGCTTCATGGCCGAGCGTTTCGGACTGGCGCGCTCGATCGCGTGGGGCGGATTGATCTGCGTCGCGGGCGTCGCGCTCTGCATCCCCGCGCTGCCCGCGTTCTGGCGATACCGCCGGCCCGTCCATGAAGCTAGCATCGGCGCGGCCGATCGCGAGCCAGCCGAGAACGCATAAGTCCGCCGAAACCCGCGCGGCGCTTGGGTTGGGCCGCGGTGCCCGTCTCGCGCGCCCCCCGATTTGTGACCGTGAACACGGCTATTTTCGGCGCCAATTCTTATCCTCCCCAGACCATGCTCACGCCTTTCCGCAGCGCCGCCCGGCTGGCACTGATCGCCGTGCCATTGCTCGCGCTCGCGGGCTGCGCGATCTTCCGTCCCGACTCGCCCGCGCAGCCTGCGCCCGAGCCCGTTGCGACCGAGGCGCCGGTCGAGGTCGCGCCGCTGCCGCCCGAGCCGCCGCCGCCGAAGCCGACGCCCGCGCCGCGTCCGAAGCCGCCGCCGACGCGCGACGTCGTCGTGCTGTTCCAGGAAGGCTCGGACGGATATCGCGACGTTGCTGCGAAGATCCTAGAGCAGCTCCCGTCCGCGCGTTACCGCGCGGTGCTCGTTCCTCTTCACGTGCCCGATTCACCAGACCTGCTCGCGCCGCTCGTCGCGCTTCGCCCGGCGGTCGCGATCGCCGTTGGACGCGAGGCAGTCGACTTCGCACGCGCGCACCTCGCGAGCACCCCGCTCGTGTTCTGTCAGGTGTTCAACTATCAGGAGCTCTTCGAGTCGGGCAGGCAGATCTGGGGCGTGCAGCCACTGCCGCCGCTCGCACTGCAGCTGCGCGGCTGGAGCACGGTCGACCCGTCGCGCAAACGGATCGGCATGATCGTGAGCGAAACGCAGAAGTCGCTCGTCTCGGAGGCGCGCGCCGTTGCCAGCCCCGCCGTGGAGATCAAGGCCGAGGTGTCTTCCTCTGATCGCGACACGTTGTACCTATTCAAGCGGCTCGCGCCGCAAGTCAACGGCCTCTGGCTGTTCCCCGACAACAAGATCCTGAGCCCGCCGGTGCTTCGCGAGCTCATGAGCTATGCGGTCGCCCACGGCGTCGGCGTGCTCGTGTCGAACGACGCGCTGCTGGCGTGGGGCGCGCTCGTGAGCGCGAGCAGCACGCCGGCCGACGTTGCGCGCAACGTGCGCGGCGTGCTCGACCGCGTGAGCGCGGGCTCGACGGCGGGCCTGCCTGCGATGACGCCGCTCACGGAGATCAAGCTGCAGGTAAACGCGGGCGTCGCGCGCGCTTTAGGCGTCTCGGACGTGCCCCAGGCTGCATTGGTGCTTCGTGACCCCGACTGACGCGCCCTCGCCGCGTCCGTCCGCGCGCAGCCTCGTGCACGATGTGCTCGGCGCGCAGCTCGCGATCGCGGCGCTCGTGGGCGCAATCGCAATCGCGGCGCTCGCGTGGACATCGGGCTCGGTCGTCCGCAACAACCTCGAGCAATGGGCCGGACAGTGGGCCGAGGAGCTCAACGAGATCGGTGCGCCGTTCTATCACGACGAACGTGAGGCGCTGCTCGGCGTCGAGCGTTTCATCGCCAAGTTCCCCGAGATCGACCGCGTGACGTGGTATCGAGAGGACGGCTCGGTGCTGATGTCGCTCGAGCACGGCGGCGAGCGGAGCGATGACGCGCCGCCGCTCTCGTCGCAGGTGCGAGACTCGCTCGCCTCGAAGGCAGGCGTCACGCCGCCGTTCTTGCTCACCGAGAACGTCAACGGCCAACGGTTCCGCTTGTCGGGGCCCGTCTGGACGGAGGCGTTCACGGGCGACGGGCTGTTTGCGTTCGACCCCGCGGCGCCGAAGACTTCGGTCGCGTTGCTCGGCTTCGTGACCATCGAGCTCGACTTCTCGGGTTACGAGCGTGCGCTGTTCCCGCGTCTCGCGCTCGCGAGCGGCGTCCTGCTGCTGCTTCTAGTCGCGGCGTGGGCGGCCGGCACGCTGCTCCTGCGTCGCTCGCTTGCGCCGCTGTCGAACTTGCAAAAGCCGCTCGCCCAGCTCGCCGAGGGCGACACGGAGGTCGAGTTCCCGAGCTCGCGGCACACCGAAATCCGCGCGATCGTGACCGCGCTCGAGGACACGATCCGCGCGTTGCGCAAGCGCGAAGGCCATCTGCTGCACCTCGCGAACCACGATCCGCTCACGGGGCTATACAACCGTCACCGGCTCATCGCGGAGCTCGAGGCGGAGATAACGGCATGTGCGGACAGCAAGCGGCGCAGCGCGCTGTTCTTCATCGACCTCGATCAGTTCAAGTACGTGAACGACACGTGCGGTCACGTGGCCGGCGACGATCTGCTGAAGCTCGCGGCGCGGCAGATCCACCACGGCGTCCGCACGGACGACTTCGTCGCTCGTTTCGGCGGCGACGAGTTCGTCGTGCTGCTCAAGGACATCAGCCGGCAAGACGCGAAGGCGGTTGCGACGCAGGTGCTCGAGCTCATGCGCAGCGTGAAGCACGTCGAGCAGGATCGCGTGTTCAATCTGCAATGCAGCGTCGGGATCGCGGCGATCAGCAACGAGCGGTTCAGCGCGCACGAGCTGATCGCGCAGGCCGACATCGCGTGCCAAACCGCGAAGTCCCACGGGCGCAATCGGGTGGAGGTCTACAGCGTCGCCGAAAAGCGCAGCGAGCAGATGGCGAAGGACGTGGACTGGATGCAGCGGATCCGCACCGCGCTAGACACGGACGGCTTCGTGCTCTACTACCAGCCGCTGCTGCACATCAAGAGCGGCAAGATCTCCCACTACGAGGCGCTGCTACGGCTCAAGGCCGATGACCAACTCGTGAGCCCGCAGATGTTCTTGCCGGCCGCGGTGCGTTTCGGGCTCATGGCCGACATCGACCGTTGGGTGCTTGCGAGCGCCGTGCGCGCGCTGGCCAAGTTCGGCGCAGAGGACCCGGATCTCCGACTATCGGTGAACCTGTCGAGCTTCGCGTTCGAGGACGAAGGGCTCGCGGCGCACGTACGCAACCTGCTGCGCGAGCACGCCGTGTCGGGCGACAAGATGGTGCTCGAGATCACCGAGCAGCTCGCCGTGCGCTTCGCCGTGAAGACGGACCGACAGGTGGCGATGCTGCGCGATCTCGGCTGCCGTATCGCGATCGACGACTTCGGTACGGGTTACAGCTCGTTCAGCTACCTGAAGCGCCTGCCGGTCGACTACCTCAAGATCGACGGCTCGTTCATCAAAGGCATCGTCCGTGACCGCGTCGATCAGAGCATGGTGCGGATGGTCGGCGAGGTCGCCCGCGCCGCCGGCATGGAGACCGTCGCGGAGTACGTGCACAGCGCCGCGGCCTTGTCCCTGCTCGCGAGATACGGCATCGACTACGCGCAGGGATTTTTCATCGGTCGCGCGGCGCCGAAGCCGCAGCAAGTCGAGTTCGCGTCCCCACGCGCCGTGCGCGTCGCATTGCCGTGAACGTCTGCATGCGGTAGGCGGCGCGATCGCGCCGTCCAAAACTGAACGAGCGGAAGCTCGGGTGGCTCCGCTTCGGATCCGCGTGTAGCATGCGACCCAAACCCGCCGCAACAGCGGCCGGCCGAGCGCAAGGGCGACAACATCGCAATGGCGAAGATCGCCAAAGATCCATGACGGACGAAACCGAAGCCCTGGTCGGTGAATTCTTGACGACCACCGAAATCGTCGCGCTCGCGAGGAAGGCGTTGACCGAGCCCGCGTGGGACTTCATCAACGGCGGCGCGGAGACCGAGGCGACGTTGCTGCGCAATCGGCACGCGCTCGACTCGATTGCGTTCAGGCCCCGAGTGCTGCGCAACGTGAACGGCACGGATCTCACGACGACCTTCATCGGCACGAAGCAGCGCATGCCGGTCCTGCTCGCGCCGCTAGCGAGCCTCACCGAGGTCCATCCCGACGGAGCGCTGCCGCTCGCGCGCGCGGCGAAGACGTTCGGCTGCCTGCTGCTCGTGAGCAGCGTAACGCGGCCAGGGCTCGACGAGATCGCGCCCGCCGCCGGCGACAACTGGGTGTTCCAGCTCTACACCGACGGCGACGAACGCTGGGTGATCGATGCGGCGAAGCGCGCGGCCGACGCGGGTTGCAAGGCGCTTTGCGTGACCGTCGACGTGGCGGCGTTCGGCCGCCGCGAGCGTCACATTCACTCGCGGCAGACCATCGCGGGTCGCCCGTTCGGCGGGCAGCGCACCGGCGAGAGTCATCGGGGACGTGCCGATTGGAAGCTCATCGAAAAGCTCCGCCGCACGCTCGAAGTGCCGCTGATGGTCAAAGGCATTCAGACTGCCGAGGACGCAACGCTCGCGCTCGAGCACGGCGTCGACGTGATCTACGTGTCGAATCATGGCGGGCGGCAGCTCGACCACGCGCGAGGTGCGATCGATCTGCTCCCGGAGATCGTCGCCGTGGTTCGGGGTAAGGCCGAGCTCGTCGTCGACGGCGGATTCATGCGCGGCACCGATATCCTGAAGGGCGTCGCGCGCGGCGCGGCGATGGTCGGGATCGGCCGTCTCCAGGCGCTCGCGCTCGGTGCCGCAGGGGAGAGAGGTGTCGTTCGTTTGCTCGAGCTGCTCGAGGTCGAGCTTCGCGTGACGATGAAGCTGCTCGGTGTGAACCGTTGCGCGGAGCTCGATGGGGCGTATCTGCAGCCAGCGCCTGCCGTGGTCGCGCCTCAGCCGCTCAGCGCGTTCCCGCTGCTCGATACCCTCTAGGCGGCGCCAGCCCCGCAGGCCGCGACTCGCCTCGCGATGACGCCTGCCAGGACTCTGAGATTGGCGAACGAGGCCGTCACCAAGTCCACGTCCTGAAACGAAAACTCGAAGCGCGATTCGATGGCGCCGATCAGCTCGACCATTGCGACGGAATCGATCTTGAGATCTTGCTCGAGCGAAGCGTCCGGCTCGATGTCCTCGATCTCCAGGGCCACGTTGAGATCGTGAACGAGAATCTGCTTGAGCGACGAGATGATTTGATCGACGTCCGACGTCGGCTCCGCGACGCTGCTCTTCTGCTCCATCATTGAACCAGTGCTCCCTGAACGAACCCGCGAAGACAGCGCGCGGGCACGATGATACCGGTCGCTCTCGCGCTAGCGCTATGGACATAGCGAAGAATTCTTCAGCGCCTCTACGGGATTCCATCCGGCCGTCGTCGTTCCCAGACGGGGAGCGTTCGCGTGGCGACTCTGGTATCGTGCGCGGGCCGGCAAGCCGCCGGCGCTCCCAGGACGAATCGCGCGGTGCAACCCCGCCGGACGACGCTCCCTTGAAGAAAGCGCGTTTCAAGATACTCGCCACTTCGACTCCGGCGCCCGGCTCGCCGCCGCAGACGCTCCTCGGCTTCTACTGGCATTTCATCCGCCAGACCAAGGGCTGGTATCTCGCGATGTTCGTCGCGAGCCTCTGCGTCGCGCTGCTCGACACCGTCATCCCGCTCGTGATCGGGCGGCTCGTCGCGTTGATGGCGGCGCCCGATCGCGCGGCCGCGATCGCCGCGAGCTGGCCCATGCTCGTTGCGATGGGAGCGCTCGTGTTGCTCGTGCGGCCGATCGCGATCCTCGCCGACATCATGATTCGCCAGAATGTTCTCGTGCCCGGCGCGACGGCCTTGATCCGTTGGCAGAGCCACTGGCACGTCGTGCGGCAGAGCCTCACGTTCTTCCAGAACGACTTCGCGGGCCGGATCGCGAACCGCGTGATGCAGACTGGCGGCAGCTTGCGCGAGAGCGCGATGTCGAGCATCCGCGCGGTCTGGTACATCGGCGTCTACGGCATCACCGCATTTGCGTTGATGACGTCGGACGATTGGCGGCTCGGAGTGCCGATCTTCCTCTGGGTAATCGGCTACGTGGTCGGCTTGCGCTACTTCGTGCCCCGGTTGCGCGAGCTCGCGCGCGCGAACTCGGAAGGGCGCTCCACCGTGATGGGCCGCGTCGTCGACAGCTACACCAATATCCTCACGGTGAAGCTGTTCGCGCGCCTCGCCGAAGAAGACGCGTACGTTCGCGACGCGATCGACCACCATCAGGACGCGATGGCCGCGCATACCGCGATGATTTCGAGGTTCCTGATCTGGCTCACGCTGCTGAATGCGGCGCTACTCGTCGGCACCGCCGCGATCGGGCTCACGCTCTGGGCGCAGGGCGCCGTCACCGCGGCGATAGTCGCGACGGCGCTGCCGCTCGCGTGGCAGACGGCGAACGCGGCGGGCTGGGTTAGCTGGGAGGTCACCGCGATTTTCGAGAACGTCGGCGTCGTGCAGGAAGGCATGGAATCGATCGCAGTCCCGCTCACGGGCGCCGACCGAGACGGCGCGAAGCCGCTCGAGGTCACGCGCGGCGAGATCCGCTTCGACCAGCTGACGTTCGGCTACGGGCGCAAGGACGCGGCGCCTGTCGTCGAGAAGCTCGATCTCGTGATTCGGCCCGGCGAGCGGGTAGGGATCGTCGGCCGCTCGGGCGCCGGCAAGTCGACTCTCGTGAACCTGCTGCTGCGCTTCCACGAGCCGGAAGCGGGCCGGATCCTGATCGACGGTCAGGACATCGCGGGTGTGACGCAGGAGAGCTTGCGAGCGGCGATCGGCATGGTGACGCAGGACACGTCGCTACTACACCGCTCGATCGCGGCGAACATCCGCTATGGCCGACCGAGCGCGAGCGACAAAGACGTGGCCGCGGCCGCCCGCAAGGCGCAGGCGCAGGAGTTCATTCACGGGCTGCGCGACTGGAACGGCCGCACCGGTTACGACGCGCACGTCGGCGAGCGCGGCGTGAAGCTGTCGGGCGGCCAGCGGCAGCGGATCGCACTCGCGCGCGTGATCCTCAAGGACGCGCCGATCCTCGTGCTCGACGAGGCGACGTCGGCGCTCGACAGCGAGGTCGAGGTCGCGATTCAGGAGCAGCTCATCACGCTGATGCAAGACAAAACGGTGATCGCGATCGCGCACCGCCTGTCGACGATCGCGCGGATGGATCGGCTGATCGTGATCGATCGCGGCCGGATCGTCGAGGAGGGCACGCACGCGGAGCTGCTGCGCCACGGCGGTCATTACGAGAAGCTTTGGAGCCATCAGTCGGGCGGCTTCATCGCGAACGAGCTCGACGCCGACGAGGAGCGCGCGCTCGGGCGCGCGGCCGGAGCGGGCGCCTAGGCCCTTGAACACCGGAGCTACGATCCGCGCTTGATATTCGCTAGATCGAGCGCCGCGCGCAGTCCTTGCGCGACCTTCTTGACTTCATCGTTCGCCCAGAAGTGCATGAAGTAGAGGTGCGGCGAGTCATCGATCATGTGGCTGTGCAGCGCCGTGACTTCGATGCCGTGATCGCGTAGCGCCTTCACCACAGGATTCACTTCTTTGCCGAGCAACACGAAGTCGCCCGTGGTCGCGACTTTACCGGCCGACGTCGCCTGGAAATTGATTCCGATCGCCGTGCCCATCGAGGGAGGGATGCTCATGCCTCCTTCCGAGATCGCCTCTGCGCGCGGAATGCTGAACTGATACACCTCGCCGTTTACGGTGCCTTTGAAGCCTAACGCAGCGTCGAGGCTGGCGGTGTCGAACGCTGGTGACGCAGCAGGCGCGGGCGGCGATTGCGTGAGCGGCGTCTTGCTGAGCGCGAGCGCCGCGTGGATCGTGTCCGCGAGCTTCGCAGGCTCGCCGTGACCGGCGATGTGCATGTACACCACGGGTTGGGACGTACGCAGCAGATGATTGTGAACGGCGCTGATCTCTATGCCGTCGTCGACGAGACGCTTCATGACCGCGCTGATCTCGGTTTCCGTGAGCACCAAGTCCCCCATGCACATCGCGTCGGAGCCGGCCGGCTGAAAAGCCACCCACGACCCTAGCGCCAATGCGGGCTTGAGCTCCACGCCGTCGACCACGACATTGAGATCAGAGCGCGGGAACGAAAACTTGTGGACGCCACCGGGCTGATCGGCGCCTTTTCTTCCGAGCGCCTGATCGACCTTCGACCAGTCCGTATCGGCTGCAGCTGCCGATGTCGCTACCAGCGCAGCGGCGAAGACCGCAAGCTGAGTCGCGAAATTGTTCATGGGCGCCTGTTGCGGGGCCCGGCGACGCTTTCGCGCCGCCGGGAAAACCGAGCTCAATCCGTTACGCGCGGCGAATTAGTCGTTGTCATGCTTCTGATCGTGATGATGCTGTGCAGCCGCACCGGCCCCCGCTCCAACGACTCCCGCCGTCAGGGGTGAGCACGCGTACTGCACCGTCACGAACATTCCGAGCATCAGCAGTAGAACCAAACGCTTTGCCATGATCACGCCTCCTTCCTTCCCTAGTGTCCGACCTAGTGGCTGACTACAAAGCAAGGTCTGTGCCACCGCGGGGATCGGTTCGTGCGCGCTGGAACGAGGGCTACGAAAATCCGGGTACCGTGCCGCGCGAACTGGCGAGTGGGACATGTGGCGGCCTTACAAGAACCGCACCGTCATTTCTAGATTTTGGGCTGCGCCGGCCGTTACGCGCGCTCAGATAGCTCAGTGGCGACACGCATTGCGACGTCGCTCGCCGCGCGATGCCCGCCTTGAGTCCCGGCATGGAATCTGCAGATACGCAGCGACCGCAATTCAAACGATCTGGAGGGAACAATGGCAGCAAAGAGCGAGAATTCGATGACGGATCGTGCCGCAGCGATGGCGCACGATACGACCGATCGGGCCGCCGAGATGGCGCACGATACGGTGGATCGCGTCGCAGACGTGGCCGACGACGCCGAGAAGCAGCTTCGCAAAGCGGCCGCGCGCAAGATGAAGCAAGCGCGCGCGATGCAAGACGACATGCTCGAGGCCGTCGACGACAAGCTCGATCGGGTGGATTCCTACGTGAAGAAAAATCCGTTCACGTCGGTGGGAATCGCGTTCGCTGTGGGCGCCGTGGTGAGCGCTCTGATTCGGCGCTGACGCGCCGCGCTCGCGTCGTTCGGGTGGCTCGGCGCCGTGCCGACTCAGCCGCCCGGGCGACGAGGGTCCGCGACGAGCTTCCCGATCTGCTCTCTCGTCGGCGTGAAGTGGTAGAACGTTTCGAAGGCCGACGTCACATCGGCAAAGAAGGCGTCGTCGAACGGCTTCGCGCGTAGCGCGTAGGCCATCCAAATTACACCGAGCAGCCGATTCACTGACGGCGGCCGCGGCCCCCAGCTGAAGGGCTGATCGGGCGGAAAGTAGACGCGCCCGCTCGCGACCGCATCGACCTCGTGCCACTCGGGATCGTTGCGCATGATGTCGGCCGACAACTGACTCGCCGCCACGATCGCGTCGGGCTTCGACAGCCGGACTTCCTGAACGGTCAACGGCCGTTTCGGTGAGGTGGCCGTGGTGCCCGCCGTGTTGACTGCGCCAAGAAGCTCCGCGGTCTCGCCGAACGGATGGCCCTGCACGCATGGCATCAGCGAGTCGCGCGAGCACGCGAGATAGACGCGCACCGACGCCGCGGAGTTGCTGAATTTGTCGAGCAAGCGCTGCGCTTCGGCCGCGAGCTTCTCGCCGCGGTCCGGTACCCCGAGCGCTGTGCCGAGCCTGCGGTACATCGTCGGAATCGCGGTCAGGCGCCCGTCGAAGATCAGCGCGGGAACCTTCGTGCGCCCGCTGATCGCTTCGAGCGCCGCGACATAGTCGTCGTCGATCGTGCCGTAGTCGATATAGACGTCGGGCTTCAACTGGAGCAACTCGTCGTCGTAACGCGGGTCGTCGCGGTCGGGCAGTTTCTTGATCGGCGTCGGCGAGCGGAATGCCGGCGGCATGAGCTCCAGTGAAGCCGTCGTCGGCATGTGGTTGCGCCCGACCAGCATCTCGGGCACGAGCGTATAGAGCAGCACCTCGGCGGGCGCACCCGCGGCGAACACGCGCGACACGTGCGCAGGCAACGCCACGTTCCGCTTTGCGTCGTCGTTGAACCGAGTCTGGGTTCGTGCGCTGGCCGGGCATAGCGCGCAGATCGCGACAGCGATGAACAGAGCGCTGGCGCCGCCGCGCCGTCGGTGTCTCACTGGCCCGGACTCCGGGTTTTGGGGAAAGGCTTTCAACGGTATATTCCATTACCCATTTCGGCAATACTCCCCTGCCGTTTCGAGTGCAGCCGGTTCCGTCGACGCCGGCCTCCGTTTCAGACGCGGAGGATTTTAAAAGGGCAAGATCGCGTACGCGGTGATCAAGGCTTCGAGCGTGATCATTGGCATCGACTGACGTCAGTCAATGCCGAGACGTGCGGCTAATCGAGCACGTGCGACAGCAAGCCGTCCGCGAGCTTCGGCTCGAACCACGTCGACTTCGGCGGCATCACTTGGTTCGCGTCGGCGACGGCCATGAGCTGCTCCATCCGCGTCGCGTGCAGCGCGAACGCGGCCGCGTCGCGACCGCTCGCGATACGCTGCTCGAGCTCGCGGAGGCCGCGAATGCCCCCGACGAAGTCGATCCGCTTGTCCGTGCGCGGATCACCGATACCTAAGATCGGCGCGAGCGCGCGATCTTGCAGCAAGCTCACGTCGAGGCTCGCCACCGGATCCGTGCGCGGCACGAGCGCCGAGTGGATCGAGAGCCGATACCAACGCCCCGCCACGAACAAGCCGAACGTCTCCGGCCGCGCGGGTGCGACCGGAGCCGCGCTCGGCTCGACGTCGAACGACTCGCGCAAGCGCGCGAGCAGCGCGTCGGAGGTGAGACCGTTCAAGTCGCGCACGACGCGGTTGTAGTCGAGGATCCGCATCTCGTCGTGCGGGAACGCGACCGCCAGGAACGACTCGTAGCTCGCGCTCGCCGAGCCTCGCGTGCCCTCGGCGCTCGGGCGCGCCGCCGCCGACCCGGCCGCCGCCTTGCGGCGCGCCTCCGCGACGCGCAGCGCCGCGGCCGACCGATGGTGCCCGTCCGCGATGTAGAGCGCGTCGAGCTCCTCGAATGCCGCGCCGATCTCGGCCACGCGCCGTGGCTCCGCGATACGCCAGATCGTGTGCCGGGTGTCGTTCGGTCCGGTCGCGTCCAAGAGCGGGGAGGCCGCTGTCGCCGCGCGCACGAGCGCGCGGATCTCGGCGTTCGCGCGATACGCGAGCAGCACCGGGCCCGTCTGCGCGTTCAAAGAATCGATGTTCCGCACGCGGTCGTTCTCTTTGTCGGGCCGCGTGTGCTCGTGACGGCGAATCCGGTGCGACGCATAGGCCGCGACGGACGCGGCGAACGCGACGCCGGTCTGCACGCGCCCCTGCATTTCGATCCGATAGACGTAGTAGCCGGGCTCGTCGTCGCGCACGAGCACGTTGGTGTCGACGAGCCGCGCGAGGCTCGCCGCGCCGCGCGCGTAGGCGTCGTCGGAGTGGGGCGATGTGCCCGGCGGCAGGTCGATCTCGGGCCGCGAGATGTGCAGGAACGACGCCGGCTTGGTCGCGGCGAGCGCGCGCGCCTCCTCCGTGCTCACGACGTCGTACGGCGGCGCGATCACGTCGGCCGCGCGTTCGGGCCGCGGCCGCAGCGCGCGGAAAGGACGAACGAGGGAAGTCATCGCGCGATTATACCGGCGGAGCGGGTGGGGCTGGCTCGCCGGTCCCGCGCGCCGGGATGTCGCGACGGCGCGATCTACGCCAACTTCAACGACAGGAGGAGCTCCGTAAACGACGAGGCCCGCTCGCGCTTTGCGCTGAGCGGGCCTCGGCGGTCAAACGCGACTATTCCGGCTGACTACTTCTGGCTCTTGTCGGGCTCGAGCCTCAGGATCGCAGTCGGCTGCGAGTAGATGTTGTCGGTCGCGAGGTAGACGAAGCCGTCCGGCCCCTGGCGCACGTCGCGGATCCGGTACTGGCCGAGCAGCAGAGGCTCGCGATTCGTCAGCGTGTGATTGTTGATCGCTAAACGCGCGAGCTGCCGATACGCCGACATGCCGCCCACGAACGCGTTGCCTTTCCAGTTCGGAAACACGCTGCCTTCGTAGAACATCAAACCGGAGATCGCGATCGACGGCACCCAGAACGCGACCGGCTGCTCCATGCCGGCGTTGTAACGGTTCGCGTGGATCTCGGTGCCGACCGTGTAGTTCGCGCCGTAGCCGATCACGGGCCAGCCGTAGTTCTTGCCCTTCTCGATGTGGTTGAACTCGTCGCCGCCCTGCGGGCCGTGCTCGGTCTCCCAGAGCTCGTTCGTCTCCGGGTTGATCGCGAGCCCCTGCGGGTTGCGATGGCCGTAGCTCCAGATTTCCGGCTTCGCTCCTTGACGGCCGACGAACGGGTTGTCGGGCGGCGCGGTGCCGTCGTCCTTCAAGCGCAAGATCTTGCCTTGATGGTTCACGAGCAGCTGCGCGTGATGTGTCGCGAGCTTGGTCGGGTCCATACCTTCCGGACGCAACCCTTCCATCCGGTCGCCGACGGAGAGGAACAGATAGCCGTCCTTGTCGAATGCCATGCGCGCGCCGAAGTGGCCCGGCGTGTCCGACCACGCGTCGGCGACGAAGATCTCCTTGATCTCGGAGAGCTTGTCGTTCTCGAATTTCGCGCGCGTGACGGCCGTCGTCCCTTGCTTGCCGTCTTCGTTCGGCTTCGCGTAGCTCAGATAGATGTAGTGGTTTTGCGCGTACTTCGGATGCAGCACGACGTCGAACAATCCGCCTTGCCCCTGCGCACGCACCTTCGGCGTGCCCGCGACGGCATCCGGCAGCAGCTTGCCGCCGCGCACGATTCGCAGCGTGCCGCCACGCTCCGTCACGAGCATGTCGCCGTTAGGCAGCCAAGCCATGCTCCACGGATTCTTGAGCCCTTCGACGAACGTGACGACCTTGAACTGCTCGCCGGGTGGTCCCGGTGGCTGCGCGAGCGTCGCGCTGCTCCAGACGAAGCTCGCGGCCGCGCAGAGCGCGAGGCCGAGCCGCCGGCTACGCGAACGACTCGAACGATCGACAAACGATGCTGACATGACTTCCCCTCGATTTGCGTTTTGCCAAGCGCATCTTAAGGGGTTTGAGGGGCACGCGCCGCTCCGGGCGAGCGGCCGCACCGCGAAGGGCCGGCCAGCGGCCGGCCGCTTCAGTTGCTGAAGGGGTATCAGAGCCCGCCGAAACGTGCGAACTGCTGCTCCAGGCTCAGAGCGCCGGTCACGATTGGCGCGCCGGTTGCCTTCAGCTCGGCCACGGCGCCACGCAACGACTTGCCGACGCGGTCCGGCGTGCCGAGGTCCGTCCAGCCGCACGCGGGCACGGGCAACACTCTGAGCTGCGCCTCGCGCCCTTGCAGTATCTGCCGTGAGAAGTCGAGCGTCGGCAGCACGTCGTAGAGCCCGCTGAGCGCGGGGGACTCGCGGCTGCCGCGGCTGCTCTTCACCGCCGCTTGCATCCGCGAGACGAGCGCGGGATCGCGCGCGTTGAACGCCGCGAGCAGCGTCGGCGCGTGCGCCGCGATGATGAACGAGTTCCAGAGCGCGCCGCGCGCGACCAGCACTCGGGCCTCGGGCGGAGAAGGCTTCTCGATGAAGTTCGCGACGTGCGCGACGCCGTCGCCGACCGCACCGGGCGTCGGCACGATGTAGCCGAGCTCCGTGTCGGCGTCGTCTGGCTTCATCCCGAGCAGCACGAGCGCCTCGGGCTCCTTACGTAGCCGTACGAATGCGCGCGCCATCGCAGCCGACAATGCGTGCTCGTCGATCACGTGGTGGTCGGAAGGCAGCACGAGGATGCGTGCGATCGAGTCGCGCTGCAGGATGTGCAGCAGCGCGAGCAGGATCCCGACCGCAGTGCCGCGATTCTCGGGCTGGACGATGACGTTCGGAGGGGGCAACGAGCTCAGCGAGTCGCGCCACCAACGCGCGTGTTGACGCGCGACGACCGCGCAGATCCGTCTCCGCGGTGCGAGGTTCTCGGCGCGTCGCAGCGCGTGGTGCAAGAGCGAGGGTCCGTTGCGCAGCGAGCAGAACTGCTTGGGCACTCGCGTGCCGGAGCCATCCATGGTCAGCCGCCGAAGCCGGTTGCCCTCGCCCGCGGCGAGCAGGATCACCCAGTTTCGACCGCGCGCCTCGGGTTGACGCGTCAGCCGCAATGCGTGCAGTCGCGCGAACACGCGCCGATCTCGCGCCGCATCTCTTGGCGCTTCGATTCCCGGTGTATCGTTCGTGCTAGTCGTCATCGCGGCTCCTCCGTGACCGTGGCATCGGATACGCGGAGAGTGCGAGCCGGACCTGACACAACGCTGACGCCGCGCGCTAGATTTCTTTGGTCACCGGCGTGCGCCTGCGATGTATTTCGGCGTACGCTGACGTCCCTACACGATATTCGTAGACGTACGCATGCAAGCTGTCCCTCGTCGTGCCACGATCGCCCGCCGCCACGTCCATGCGATAGCGGCCGCGCTGGCGGGTCTCTCTTGTCTATTCGCCGCGACGATGCCCGCAGCGGCGCAGTCTTCGAAGCCCGCGCGCGCGCAAACGAGAACATCGTATGCGCCGATGCTCAAACGCGTGATGCCGGCAGTAGTCAACATCGCGGTCGTCGGCCAGGTGCCGCTCGCCGACAGTCCGCTGCTCGACGACCCGTTGTTCAGACGCCGCTTCCAGGACGGCGGCGGTCAGCTACCGCAGTCGGTTCCGCAGCAGAGCGCGGGCTCCGGCGTGATCGTCGACGCTGCGCGGGGCTACATCGTCACGAATCACCACGTCGTCGACAGCTCCGACGAGATCATCGTCACGTTATCGGATAGGCGCCGCTTCAACGCGCAGCTCGTCGGCAGCGACACGGACACGGACATCGCTATGCTCAAGATCGATGCCGACCGCCTCACCCAGATCGAAACCGGCAACTCCGACGGGCTCGAGGTCGGCGACTCCGTGGTCGCCATCGGCAATCCGTTCGGCCTCGGGCAGACCGTCACGTCCGGCATCGTTAGCGCGCTGCGGCGCTCCGAGCTCGGCATCGAGGGCTACGAGGACTTCATTCAAACCGACGCGCCGATCAACCCGGGCAACTCGGGCGGCGCGCTCGTCGACGTTGATGGCAAGCTCGTCGGCATCAACACGGCGATCGTGTCGCCGGGCAACGCGGAGGGCAGCGTCGGCATCGGTTTCGCGGTGCCGATGAAGATGGTGCAGCGCGTGACCGCGCAGCTCGTCGAGTACGGCGAAGTTCGGCGCGGACGCCTCGGCGTCGGGATTCAGGACGTCACGCCGGATCTTGCGAAGGCGCTCGGTCTCGGCGTCGAAGCCGGCGCAATCATCACCCAAATCGAGCCGGATTCCGCCGCGAGCCGCGCCGGCGTGAAAGTCGACGACGTCGTCGTCGAGCTCGACGGGGCGAAGGTCATCGGAGCGGCCGATCTGCGCAACTCGATCGGGCTCACTCCGGTCGGCACCGAGGTCTCGATCGGGCTCGTGCGCGACGGTCGCCGTCAGACGATCAAGCTCAAAGTCGAGCAGGGCCCGGCGCACGCGGGACACGGCAGCGGCAGTGGCGGCGTGGACGCCGGCAAGATGCTCGACGGTCTCCGCGGCGCCGAGCTCGCCGAGCCCAGCGAGACGGGAAACGCGCGCGGCGTCGTCGTCTCGCAGGTCGACGACGGCAGTCCCGCGGCCTTGAACGGCCTCGCCGACGGGGACGTGATCACGGCCGTGAATCGCCACCCGGTCCGCGCGATCCAGGACTTCGCGGCGGCGCTGCGCGGAGCGGCGACGCCACTCGCGCTCTCGATCGTGCGCGAGGGCGAGCCCCTTTACGTCGTCGTGCGCTGACTCCGGAACGTGAGCCGAACTCGCGTGCCGACGTCGTTCGTGCCGGACGTGATCGACAGCTCTGCCCGATGCAGGTCGGCGACCTCCTTCACGATCGCAAGACCGAGCCCGCTGCCGCCTCCGCGCGTATTCGTCGCGCGGTAGAAGCGATCGAGCACGCGCTCGCGCTCCTGCGGCGGAATGCCGACGCCCGTGTCCTCGACCTCGAGGAAAGGTTGGCCGTCGAGCTCGCCGCAACGAATCGTGACCCGCCCGGCCGCGGGCGTGTGCGCGATGGCATTCTCGGTGAGGCTCTTCGCGGCCTCGGACAGCAGCCATTCGACTCCGCGCACCGGCGCGGCCGCGAGCTCTGCGCCGAAGTCGATTCCGCCAGCCTCCGCGGAGCCGAGCTCGTCGCTGACCGCCGACTCGACGATCGAGATGAGATCGAGATCCTCGAATTGCCAATCCGGCCGCGCGGACTGATCGGCGCGCGCGAGCATCAGTAGTTGCTGCGCGGTGCGGCCGAGCCGGCGCGCCGCGTCGAGAACGCGTTGCAGGCGCTCACGCCGCTTCGTGTCGGGCTCGTCCGCGCAGAGCACCTCGACTTGTGCCTGGATGCCGGCAAGCGGCGTGCGCAGCTGGTGGGCCGCGTTGTCGAGAAACTGCCGCTGGCTCGCGGCGTTGTCGCGCACCGTCGCAAACAAGCGGTTGAGCTCGTCGACGAGCCCACGGACCTCGGTCGGCGGCTCGCCGGCGCCGACGGGCGTCAGGTCGTACGCCGAGCGCTTCGCGATTTCTTTCTCCATGTCGCGCAGTGGCTGCAGCGACAGCTGCACGCTGATCCAAATGATGGCGAGGATGATGCCGAGCACGAGCACGTCGGTCGCGAGCGCGCTGCCGATGATGCGCGTGCGCAAGTCCGTGCGCTTGTGCAGCGTCTCGCCCATCGTCACGGTGATCTCGTCGTTGCCCGCGTAGGTTCGATAGGCGACCAGCCGAATGGGGTTGCCGCGATACACGGCGTCGAGGCGGCCCGGGTTCGACGCGGCCGTCGACGGCATCGGTAGGTCGGGATCGCCCGCCACGAACGTGTTGTCGCGCGCGCCGACGCGGAAGTAGATCGAGTCCCTGGAATCGGCGCGCAGCACCGCGAGCGCGTCCGCGGGCAAGTCGAGTCTGAGCTTGCCGTCGGGCTCGGTGTGCACGTGCGCGGCAATGGCGAGCCCGGACTCGAGCAGCGCTTGATCGAACGCGGCGGTGAGCGGCGGCAGCGCCGTCAAGTAATCGATCACCGTGCCCGCTGACAGCACGGCGGCCGCGGGAAGGAAAAGCGTGACGAAGAGGCGTCGGCGAATCGACGCGCGGTTGTCAGGCGGCGCCGTCATCCAATCGATATCCCATGCCGCGTACCGCGCGGATGCGTGCCGCGGCCCCGAGCTTCGCGCGCAGGCGCGAGACGTATTGCTCGATCGCGTTCGGCGTGAGCTCGTCCTCCCAGCTAGCGATCGTGCTCATGAGCCGGTCTTTCGATACGAGCCGGCCCGCATTGAGCGCGAAACATTCGAGGATCGCCCATTCGCGCTGCGTGAGCTCGAGCGGCTGGCCGTCGGCACTCGCTTCCTTGTGCGCGATGTCGAGCGTGAGCTTCCCGAGCGTCACGGTCGAGCTCGCGACTGCGTTCGCGCGCCGAATCAGCGCGCGGCAGCGCGCGATCAACTCGGGAACTTCGAACGGCTTGGTCATGTAGTCGTCGGCGCCGAGGTCGAGCGCGGCGACTCGATCGGAAAGACCGTCGCGAGCGGTGAGCATCAGCACGGGCAGAATCTTGCCGCGGTTGCGCAGGCCCTGAAGCAAGCGCAAGCCATTCTCGCGCGGGAGGCCGATGTCGAGGATCAGCAGATCGAACGACTCAGTTTGCAGAGCCGACCGCGCGCTCTCGGCACTGCCGACGAGATCGGCTGCGAAGCCCGCAGATTCGAGCGCCGTGCGCACCGCGTCGCCGAGCAACGCGTCGTCTTCCACTATCAGAATTCGCATCGGTTCACGACCTGGCCGGATTCACCGGCGCTCGATTTCCCGTCACAGCCCCCAGCTACTTCCACAGGATTGCGCGACAGTCTGACATCCCGCTGACGCGCACGGCGAGCCCGTGATGCGTCCGGTCTCGCCCTCGCTCGGCCCGCCGTGGCACGTCAGCGCCGAGTCAGTGACCGAGGCGCAACGTCGGTGCGCCGATCGGAAATCGCCCCAGCGGGTCGGAGCGGCTCACGGCGGCTCGGACACTACCACTCATTCGAAGGAGCGAAACATGAGCAACCGAGCACTTCAACTTGCGGCGTTCGTGACGGCGGCGGCGGTATCGAGCGCGGTCGATGCCACGTCGGAATTTCCCGAGGATACCGTTCAGCACAGCGTCGTCGTGCACTATCAGCCGTCAGAGCTGGATTCGAGCGCGGGCGCGGAACAGTTGTACAAGACGTTGTACCGCGTGTCGCTCTACTTGTGCGGCGACGACGGGTACACGAAGGGGCTGGACGTCCGCGTTCAGCTCAAGCAGTGCGAGCAAGCGGCGATCGCGAACGCGGTTTCGGGCGTGAGCAGCGCGCAGCTCACCGCGGCGTACAACCGCCATTTCCCGAACCAGCCGCTGATCGAGAAAGAGCGGCTGTCGGAGCGGCTCCAAGCGGTGATCGTCCTCGTGGCCGGATGACGAAGGAGACGAGCGCATGCGGGTCGGTAAATTGACGATCACGGTGTTGTTCGCGGCCGCGGCGTTCGCGGTCATCGCCGTGCCGGTTCCGCCCGCGGGCGCAGAGCCGATCCACGAGCACATGGACCATCGCCACGGGCACGAGCGCGCGTACGTCGATCATGGCGTCGTCGTGGAGACCTTGCCGCACGACGCGGTCGTCGTGCACCACGGACCGAATCAGTACTGGTTCCATGGCGGTGTCTGGTACCGGCCGGATCATGGGCACTACGTCGTGATCGCACCGCCGATCGGAGTCTTCGTCCCGGTGCTGCCGCCGTTCTACACGACGTTGATGCTCGGCGGCGTCGCGTATTACTACGCTAACGACGCGTACTACGTCTGGCGAGCGCAAGAGCATCAATACGAGGTGGTCGACCCGCCGCAGAACGTCGAGTCCGCTACCGTGACGCCGCCGCCCGCGCAGAACGTGTTCGTTTATCCGAACAAGGGGCAGACGGCGGAGCAACAGGCCAAGGATCGCTACGACTGTCACCGCTGGGCCGTCGACCAGACCGGATTCGACCCGACAACGGCCACGGGAGACGCGGAATCGAGCTCGAAGCGAGCCGACTATCAGCGCGCGACGAGCGCGTGTCTCGAGGCCCGCGATTACACGGTAAGATGAGCCGATGAGCGAGATCACGATCTATCACAATCCGAAGTGCAGCAAGAGCCGCGCGACGCTCGATCTCGTGGAGCAACATGGCGACGAGGTGAAGGTCATCGAATACCTCCGGACGCCGCCGACGGCGAAGGAGCTCGAGGCGCTCGTCGCGAAGCTCGGCATCGAGCCCGAGCAGCTCGTGCGCAAGGGCGAGGAGATCTACAAGACGGAGTACGCCGGCAAGAAGCTGACGCGCGCGCAATGGATCGAGGCGTTGGTGCGCCATCCCATCCTGATCGAACGGCCGATCGTCGTCTCGGGCGATCGCGCCGTGATCGGTCGGCCGCCGGAGAACGTTCGGACTCTGTTCGACCGCTGAGGCGCGGCGCAGCTCTGGTCGGGAGCTATTTCGCGATCAGCGAGAAGCGCTGACTGCCGACCTGCGCTCCGTTGCGCGAGACCGTGACCGTCACGTTCCACGACCCCGCCATTTCGAGCTGGCCCGTGCCGACGTAGCGGCCGGCGCCTTCGTGTGCGAGCGACGTGGTGCTGTGCATCTCCGGCATGTTCATCGACGGCATCGCCGGCATTCGGAACGTCACGGAGACGTCCGCGTCGGTCACCGGCTTCCCCGCTTGCTTCAAGACGGCCTCGACCTTGTTGTCGCCGGAGGTTGGCGAGGCGAGCGTTCGGAATGCGATGTCGATCCCCTGTGCGTTCGCGGTCGCCGCCGGCGCGGTGCTCGAAGTGCTGCGATCGTCGCTGCACGCGGTGCCGACCAACAGAGTGGCCGCGATGGCGATGATCGCGGCGATCGACGAACGAAGATGGTGGCTCATGTCTGTCCTCATTTGCGGTTGTGTCGAGTGCTCGACGACTCGGCGTGCTTCGGCGGCACCGGCGGCGGTTTCGGCCGTTCGGGCAGGACTCTTGCGAGGTATTCGACCAATATCGGTACGTGCTCCGGGGGAATCTGTGCTCCCGCGCGAATCATCCTACGGATCCGCGACTGCCACCCCTCGATGTTGGCGCCCGAGCGCTCGATCCACTCGAGCCCATGGCAGATGTTGCACTCCACCAGAACCAGCCCTTTCGCCGGCTCGTCTGGCAGCGTCGAGGCCAGATCCGGTCCGAGCTCGAGCCCGGCCTCCGGCTCCAACGGCGCTGCGCCTTCCGGTGTCGCGCTCGGGACGCTCTGCGCGCTCGCAACCCCTGCGGTGGCGAGCCAGAGCGCGCAACACAGCGCTGCGGCTTTCACGCACGCCTCTGGTGCCGCATCGCTCGGATGTCCTCGCCGATCGCGAACAGGCACGGGATCAAGAACAGCACGTAGAGCGTCGACGTGAGCATCCCGCCGATCGTCGGCGTCGCGATCGGCTTCATGATTTCCATGCCGAGCCCCGTCGAGAACATGATCGGCAGCAGCGACAGCACGGTCACGCCGACCGTCATGAGCTTCGGCCGCAACCGCAGCACCGAGCCGTCGAGCACGGCGTCCATGTAGCTCTCATCCGCGGCGCGACGTGCGAGCGCACGGCGGATGAAGATGATCATGATAATGCCGGTCTGGATCGCTACAGCGAACAGCGCGATGTAGCCGATGATCACCGCCGTCGTCATCGGGTAGCCGAGCACGCGCTGTAGGAACACGCCCCCGACCAGCGCGAACGGCACGGACAGCATGATCAGGAGACTATCGGCCACCGAACGGAACGCGAGCACGAGCAACGCGAAGATGATCGCAAGCGTCGCGGGGATCACGAGTTGCAGCCGTGCGCGCGCCTTCATCGAGTTCTGATAGTCGCCGGTCCACTCGACGGAGTAGCCGCTCGGCAGCACGAGCTTCTCGCGCAGGAACGCCTGCGCGCCGGCCACGTAGTCCGTCGCCGTCACGCCGCGCTTGAGGTAGACGTAGACGAACCCCGCGAGCGTGCCGTTGTCGTTGCGAAGCATGTCGGGCATGTTCTTGACGGCGACGTCGGCCACCTCGCGGAGCGTGATCGACACACCGCCCGGCGCGGCGAGCGGCGCGCTGCGAATCTTCTCGAGCGTGTCGAGATACTCCGGCGAATACTGCACGCTCAGCGGCACGACCGCGCCGTCCGCGCCCTTGATCGTGACGGCGTTGTCGCCGCCGATACCATAGCGCACGACCGGCATCGCGTCTTGCGCAGCGATTCCCGCGGTTGCGAGGCGCTGCGGATCGAGCGCGACGTCGATGAAGTAGCCGGACGAGATGCGTTCGGCGATGACCGACTGCGTGCCGGGATACGCGCGGAGCAAACGCTCGATCTCGCGGCCGATGTTCTCGATCGTCGCGACGTCGGGTCCCTTGACCTTGATGCCCGCAGGCGTCTGGATGCCGGTGTCCTGCATGCCGGTTCGCGCCGCGATCGGCTGCACCCACGAGTTCGAATAGCCGACGATCTGCATGGCCTGGTCGAGCTCCGCTACGAGATCGTCCTTCGTGAGCCCAGGCCGCCATTCGCCTTGGTCCTTGAGCAGAATCGTCGTCTCGATCATCGACACGGGCGCCGAGTCGGTCGCCGTGTCGGCGCGGCCGAGCTTGCCGAACACGCTCGCGACCTCGGGGAACGCGGCGAGCTTCTTGTCCATCTGCTGGAGCACCCAACCGGCTTCCTTGATCGGCACGCCGGGAAGCGTAGTCGGCATGTACAGGATCGAGCCCTCCTCGAGCTGCGGCATGAAGTCGCGCCGAAAACCCTGCAGCATCACGATCGCGGCCACCAACAACGCAACGTTGAGCGCGAGAAACGCATAGCGGTAGCGGACCACCGCCTTCGTCGCGCTCCGGTACGCGCCCATGAACGCGAGCTCGAGGCCGCCGTGAGGCTTGCTCGGGCGACCTCTGAACACCCAGAGCATCAAGATCGGCAGCAGGAACAGCGTGAGCAGCGTCGAGAACGCCATCGCGAACGTCTTCGTGAACGCGAGCGGATCGAACATCCGCGCTTCCTTGTCGCTCAGGAAGAACACCGGCAAGAACGATGCGAGGATGATCAGCAGCGAGAAAAGCAACGGTCGTGCGACGCCCGCGATCGATCCCAGCACGATCTTCCGGCGCTCCGCTTCGGTCGCGTTCGGGTGCGACGCGAGCTCGGCCGTGCAGTTTTCGACGATCACGATCGTCGCGTCGACCATCTCGCCGATCGCAATGAACAGGCCCGCGAGCGAGAACAGGTTGATCGTCTGGTGAAACGCGGACATCGGCAGAGCGGTGAACAGCACGCCGAGCACCAGAATCGTCACGGGCGCGGTCGCGGTGCGCAAGTTGCGCAGGAACAGCACCGTCACGACGATCACGACGCCAAGCTCGTAGAGCAGCGTGAGGAAGAAGTGCCGGAGCGTTCCCCAAATCAGCTGCGACCGGTCGTAAGTCGGCACGATCACGACGCCGGACGGAAGCGATTCGCCGATCTCCGCGATCCGCGTCTTGAGCGCGCGCGTGATCTCGAGCGCGTTCTGTGCCTGCTCCATGATTACGATGCCGCCGACGACCTCGCCTTCGCCGTTGAGCTCCGCGATCCCGCGACGCTGGTCGTAGCCGACCTGGATGTAGCCAATGTCCTTGATCGCGACCGCTTTGCCATCCTTGTTGTGCCCGATCACGAGGGCTTCTAGCTCGTCGATGTTGTCATGGCTCACGACGCCTCGAATCTGGTAGTCGCGGTTGGTCACCTCGATCGTGCGGCCGCCCGCCTCTTGCAGCGCCGACTGCAGCGCATCGACGAGTTGCTTCAGCGTTAGGCCCGCGTCCGCGAGCAGTGGCGGGAAAACCTTGAGCTGGTATTGCTTCTCGAGGCCGCCGACGGACGCGACCTCGGCCACTCCGGGCACCGTCTGCAGAGCCGGCTTGATCACGTTGTCGTTCAACAGCCGGAGCTCGCGCGGGTCGCGCAGCTGCTCGTTATCGATCAGCGCGTACTCGTAGATCCAGCCGATGCCGCTCGCGTTCGGGCCGACGCTGACGGTTGCGTCGGGGGGCAGCTGCTGCCGGATCGCGTTGAGCCGGTCAGTGATCAGCTGACGCAGCGCGGAACGCTGCGTCGCGCTTTGGGCGATCGCATAGATGAACGAATAGCCCATGTGCGACGTCGCGCGGATCGAGCGAACCTCTGGCGAGCCGAGCAGCGCCTTCACGATGGGCTCCGTGACCTCGGACTCGAGCAGCTGCGGGCTGCGCGCCCACTTCGCGTAGACCACGACTTGCGGGTCGGACGTATCCGGAATCGCGTCGAGCGGCGCGGTGCGCACCGCGTAGATGCTGGCGACCACGCCCGCGACGAGAGCGGCGCCGATCAGCCACCGCGCGCGGACAATCCCTTCGATGAGCTGCGCGATCATCGCCTATTCGCCCGACTTGAGCTTGTTGTCCGCATCGACGAAGAAGCTGCCGATCGAGACCACTTGGTCACCCTCGGCGAGGCCGGTAGTGACCTGCGTGTACAGCTCGCCTTCGAGTCCCGTCTCGATCGTGCGCGGCATGTACTCGCCGCTCGCATCCTTCACGTAGACGACGCGGCTGCCGTTCTCCTCGATGATCGAGACGTTCGGTACGGACAGGAACGATCCACGGTCGACGACGATCTCCATCAGATAGCGAGCGCCATCGTTGCGCGCCGCGGCAGCGATCGTCGCCTCGACGATCGCCCCACCCGGTTGCGGCGTAACGCGCGTGACGCGCGCCTGATACATCTGCGAGCGCGAGCTCACTGAAAAACAACGCACACGCTGGCCGACTTGCACGAGCTCCGCTTCGGGAGAGCGAAGACGGGCTGTCAATCCGTGAGAGCTGTCGTCGAGCGCGCCCGCCGTGCGCACCCAGGTCTGAATCGGGCGAACCGCAGCCTCCGTCAGCGTGAGCGTGAGCTCCGACGCCTGCTCTTCGCTGACCGTGGTGCCGCTGCGGCGGAACAATCGCGTGTTCGCTCTGACGTCCGACGCGTGTGGTGCCGGCTCCGCAGGCGCCGCCGCCGTGTTGTCCTGGGCGGCGGCTTCGCGGTTCGCGAACGTGCACGCGACGTAAAGGGTGGCTACGGCGAATGCACGGCGACTGCGCGAGGCGGCACTCGACGATCCTGGCGCGGGTAAGAAAGGCGGAACCGGCATCGTTCTATTATCGACGGTTTCACGCCTCGAGAGGCCGCGGCCCGCTCCGCGCCCAGCACTCGGCGCGGAGGGCCGCTTGTCGGGACCGGACTAGCGCCGGGCGAGCCCGCTCAGTGGCAGTAGTTGTCCTTGCTGTCCATGATGTGCGTGCCCCATGGAAATTGGCCGACGTTCGCGACTCGCTCGACCGCCTCGGTCTGGCCGTCGATGATGTAGATGCTGTTGTCGGTCGCGCTGCCAAGATAGAGCTTCTGGTCCGCCACGTCCGTGGTCGCCGTCTGCAAGAACAAGTTGTTGCCGATCTTGATCCGGCCCGCCGGCTTCAGCGTCTTCATATCGAACACGTAGATGAAACCGGTCGTCGAGCTGATCACGAACGCCTTGCCGGCCGCGTAGTTGATACCGGTGAGATCCTGGCCGGCCGGATAGGTCGCGACCACCGCGTTCTTCGCGGTATCGATGAACGACACCGTGCCGTCGCCGTTGTTGGCCGAGAGCGCGTACTTGCCATCGTGCGACATGTAGGTGCGCCACGGATCGGGACCGACGCGGATTACCTTGACGACCTTGTCCTCGCGCGTGTCGATCACCCCGACAACGCCGAGATCGCCGTCGGCCGCGTACAGGAAACGGCCGTCGGGCGTCGGCGTAGCGTTGAAAATGCCCTTGATCTCCGTGAGGTATTTGGACGGATCGAGCCGTGTGATCCCGGGCGTTGCGTCCACCTGGATTTTCTTGATCAGCTCGTGGCGCGTGACGTCGACCACGCCGACCCAGTGCGCTCCGTAGTTGCCGATGTACGCCTTCGAGCCGTCGGGCGTGAACGTGATGTTCAGCGGCTCGGCGAGGCCCGTGATCGTCTTGATCGCCTTGAGCGATTGCATGTCGATCACGGTGATCGAGTCGCCTTCGGGATTGCCTTGGTAATACCAGCGGCCGTCCGGCGAGAACGCGAGGTGCTCGGGCGCGAACCCCACTGGGATCTTCGCGACGAGCTCGAGCGTGTGGGAGTCGATGATGTACGCGGTGTTCGAGCGTTGGCCACCCGTCACGACGTAGCGGCCGTCGGGCGACATCATCACCATGTGCGGGTTGACGTTGTTGCCGAGGAAAGTCCGCCCGAGGATCTCCTTGGTCTTGATGTCCATGAACGCGATGTCGTTCGAGTCGCGGTCGACGATCATCACGACGGACGTCGGGTCCGTGACCTTCACGTTCGGGCCAGTCACCGGCGACATCTTCATCGTCGCCATGTTGTGCGCGGGAGCCTGCGTCTGCGCGGGTGCTTGCGCGACCGCTGGCCCAGACACGGCCGCGAGCACGGCGGCGAGCGATGCGCTGAGCAGCGATCCTTTCACGTTACGCATGTATGTTCTCCTGTTCCCTGTTTAGAAGACGACCTGAAGGCGAGCGCCCGGGAGGAAATAGCCTGCCCCGTTCGACGACTCGTAGACGTACTGGAGCATGAACGACGCGCGCAGGTGATCCGTGAGGTGCAGATTGTAGTATCCCTCTGCGAGCTTCTCGCTCGGGCCCTGCTCGAAGTCCGTATGCGCGAGGCCGATTCCCCAGAAGTCGTTCGGATGCAGCGTATGCGGCGCACCGAATTGCACACCGCCGCTATAGAAGGACTCCTTGCCCGGGATATCGCCGACCTCGCCGTTGCCGTAGCGTGCGAACAGCGTGATGGCCGAGGAGACCTTCTGGTCGATGCTGATGCCATAAGCGTCTCGATACCCGATGCCGCCGCTATTATCGGACCTTCCCCAGATACGATAGTGCCCTACGCCGAGACCGCCGAATTGCGTGATGTATTCGAATTCGGCGAGCTTGAACATCGAATCGGCGAGAGAACCGAGTTGGTTGGTCGGATCCGTGCTCTGCTGGATGGCTGCCTTGAAGTTCCAGCTCTTCTTCGGGTCCCACTCGGCGACGGCTCCGAAGCCGTTGCTCGAGAGGCCGAGCACCGGGTTGTTGACGAGCGCGTCGCTGATGAACTGCGTGGTCTCGTCGTTCGCCGCGACGTTGCGGTCGATGTGCGTCGTCACGTCGATCCGCCCGACCGTGAGGCCGAGGCGCTGATGCGCGACCTCGGTCCTGAGCCAGGCTTCGCGGACGCTGAGCTGGTTGTTGCTTAGCCGGGCCGTCTGGCCGTTCAGCAGGTTCAGCGCGTCGATCTCTTGCTCGGGCGGCGTGCCGCCGATGCCGACGAGGTCAGCGAAGAACTCGGTGTTCAACGCGGCGCTCTTGCCCGAAAACGTGATGTCGGCGGCGGAGAGGCCGTACATGTGCCCGTCGGCCTCGGTCTCCTCGCCTTTCGTCTGCAACGCGGCTTGCAGCGTCGTGACGTTGTTGATGCCGATCGCCACGCTCTTTGCCGATTCCTCGGCGAGCTTGTCACCGATTTCATCCTCGATCGTTTGTCGGCGCTGCGCGAGCTCGCGCTGGTAGGTAACCGTCTCCTTCGCCCCGGGGACCGCATGGTCGTACTCGTTACCATCCTTGTCGACCCAGACGTGGACCTCCTTGACGAGCACCTTCGGCGCGGACAGCACGGCCGTGGACTCGAGCTGGCTCAACCGCCGCTCGAGCTCGTCGATGCGGTCGAGCAGGGCCTGCATGTCCGCCGGGGTCGGATTCGCCGGCGCGCGCGGTGCCGTTCCCGCGGGCTGCTGGGCTTGTGCGCCGAAGGCAACGAGCGCGACGCCGGTCGCGGCCAAGGCGACGCACCAAGGCGAACGCAGCGGCTTGAAAAGAGAGTCGTGTCTTCGCATGGGAACTTGTTCCTCGCAAGGTGAACTAATCGCCGCGTTCGTTTGTACGGCACCTGTTCGAATTGTTGGCCCGTGCCGCCGCGACATAGCTGAACCGGAAACGCGCCGGCAAAAGCACGGCGCCCGCCGCCGGCGGATCGAACGCGTGCGATGATTCACGACGGCTCGCCCGCCGTCGCGCTAAATACGGTTGTTAGCCGCTAAATAACGTTCAAATAACGTTAACGCTCGCGGGTTGCCGAGCGGCGCAACGCTTTTGGCGACGGGACTTCGGGCGTATAACGTCCCTGCGTCGATGACCCGGTTCTCTTCACGGGTTTTTGGGTTGGGTGACTCTCCGCGCGAGGGCGACCGCTCGTCGTGCGCGACGTGTCTCGAAGGAGTCGATATGACCGTTGCCTACGATTTCGCCGCGAAAACCATCGACGGCGCCGAAACGTCACTTGCCGACTACCGCGGCAAGCCTCTGCTGGTCGTGAACGTGGCGTCGAAGTGCGGCTTCACGCCCCAGTACGCCGGTCTCGAGACTCTCTACCGCAAGTTCCATCCGCAGGGGCTCGAGGTGCTCGGCTTCCCGTGCGACCAGTTCGGCCACCAAGAGCCCGGCGACGAGAGCGAAATCAAGACGTTCTGCTCGACGCAGTACGACGTGACGTTCCCGATGTTCGCGAAGATCGAGGTCAACGGCGCGAACGCGCATCCGCTGTATCAATGGCTCAAGGGCGAGAAGGCCGGGATCCTCGGCACCGAGGCGATCAAGTGGAACTTCACGAAGTTCTTGGTCGACCGCTCGGGTCGAGTCGTGCGGCGCTATGCGCCGACCGACACACCCGCAAAGATCGAGGGCGACATCGCCGCGGTGCTCTAGCGCTGCGCGCTGTCCGGCTCGGCCGGCGGAGCGGGTGCGACGCTCTCAGCCGGCGACGCTGGCGGCACGTTCTCGGCGGGCGTTGGGTTCGGCGCCACGGCGGCTGAATCAGTCGGAGCGATCTCGACCGGCTCGCTCTTGATCACCTGCTTCTTCTGACCGCCGCCCTTGTCCTTGCCCGCCGCGATCAGCAGTTCGTCGACCTCGTCGCGGTCGATCGGCACGAACATACCGAGCCGACAGACATTCTGCGCTCCGACCCCGCCGAAGCTCAGGTCGGTAAGCAGTGTGATGAGGTTGCCCGCGCACAGCCGTTTCAGCGACGACGAGCCGTACGCGAAACGGCTCCTCTCCTGCAGCCCGTAGCACGGTTCGCGGAACACATTCTGGAAGACCGTGCGGTTGCGCATGTAGAAGAGGATGTTGCGCTGATCGATGATCTTCGTGTGGTCGACGTCCGGGAGGTAGATGCAGCTTCTCGCTTCCGTCGGCGCAGCTTGCGCGGCGGCACTCTTGGCGCCGATCGCGGCGAGCAGCGCGGCGGCGCAGTTGACGACGATGCGCTTGGCTCGAGCCTTCACACGCACATGTGTCCCCGGAGGCGAGGTCAAGGTTTCGGGTCGGCTGGCGGATCGGCAGCGGGCGAAGGCTCGGCCGGCGTTGCGGCCTTCGGCGCCGCGGGCGGCAATTCCACGGGCTCGGATTTCATCACCTGGCGGCCGCGCCCCTCTTTCGAATTCTTCCCTTGCGAAGCCGCGAGGAGCTCGTCCGCGACGTCCTTGTCGATCGGTAGGTACGTGCCGAGGTTGCAGGTGGCGCCGACGAAGCCGCCGTCGGGCAGAACCTGGATCAGGTCGCCGACGCAGAGCCTCCGGAGCGACGTCGATCCGTACGTGAAGCGATTCGCGCTGCGCAGCATGAAGCACGTGTTGCGCAAGTGGTTCTGATAGATCGTGCCGTTGCGCATGTAGAAGAGAATGTTGGTGTCGTCCAGGATCGTCGTGCGCCGGACGTCACCCATGTAGACGCACTTCTGCTCGGAGCCTCCTTCTTGGCCCGAGCTGCGCGGCGCGCCGCCGAGCGTCGTCACGACGAGCGTGGCGGCGAGCAGGGCGGGCTTCAAACGAGCTTTCATCGGCTCAGCGGCGCAGCACCGCGCCTTCGTGCACCGGCGAGACCGTGCGTTGATAGACGCGCAGCCAGCCGCGCTCTCCCTGCGCGCCGAACGTGCGCGGCGTCTTCCGACGTTCCGCAAGCACGGCCTCGGGCACCTCGAGATCGACGACTTTGCGTGTGACGTCGATCGAGATCGTGTCGCCGTTCTCGACGTAAGCGAGCGGACCGCCCGCCGCAGCCTCCGGCGACGCCTCGCCGACGACGAGCCCGTCGTTCACGAGCCCCGAGAGCTGACCTTCGGTGATCATCGCGACCTTGTCGATGAGGTTCGCACCGTCGAGCGCGAACACGACGGCAGACGTGAGCGCCATGGCGGGACCGCCGATGACGCCGAGCCCGCGCAGGATCACGACGTCGCCGGGTTTCACTTTGCCGGCCTTGATTCCCTCGAGCGCTTCGTCGCGCGAATGGAACAGGTTCGCGCTGCCCCGGAACTTCAGCGTCCGCTCGCCCGTGCCGCCGAGCCGTACGATGCCGCCGCCGGGCAAGAGGCTCCCGCGCACGATCACGATCGACGGTCTCGTCGACAGCGGCGCGTCCACGGTGTGGATCACGCGCTCGTCGGCGACCTCGACGTCCGCGAGCACGTCGCCGAGGCGCTCGCCGGTCACGACGCGCGCGTCGAGATCGAGGAAGCGCTCGAGACGCTTGAGCACCGCGCGCGCGCCGCCCGCGGCTTCGAGCTCCTCGATGAGCCCGGGCCCGTTCGGGCGGATCGCCGCGAGCAGCGGGACCTTGTCGGCGTAGTCCGCGAACAGCTGATAAACGTCGACGTCTACCTCGGCCTCGGTCGCGATCGCCTGCAAGTGCTTCACGCAGTTGATCGAGCCGCTCAACGCGAGCACCACGCAGACTCCATTGCGGACCGAGCCCGCCGTGATGATGTCGCGCGGCTTGTAGTCCTGCCACACCATGTCGACGATCCGTGTGCCCGCCTGCCGCAGGTGGCCGAGCATCTTGGAGCTTAAGGCTGCGACCGGCGCGCTGCCCGGCAGCGCCATGCCGAGCGCCTCGCAGACGATGTGCATCGAGTTCGCGGTGCCCATGCCGGCGCAGACGCCGGGGCTGCGCACCGCGACGTCGGCCATGCCGGTGAGATCCGCGACCGTCACTCGGCCCGACGCGACATAGCCCGACTTCAGGAATACCTCTTCGATGTCGACGTGCTCGCCCTTGTACTCGCCCGAGCGCTGGTAGCCGCAGACGACGACGATGGTCGGGATGTTTTGCCGGCCTGCGGCCATGAGCTGGCCCGGCGTCGTCTTGTCGCACGACGCGAGCGCGACCATGCCGTCGAGCAGCGCGCCCTCGACCTGGACCTCGATGTCGGCCGCGATCAGGTCGCGCGCCGATAGGATGTAGGCGCCGCGGCGTCCGGCGCTCGTGATGAAATCGCTCGGCGCCGCAGTCCGCACCTCGAACGGCAATCCGCCCGCGGCGCGAATCGCTTTCTTGAGCTCGGCCGCGATCCCGTCGAGGTGGCTGAAGCAGCTCGAGAGCTCCGACGACGAGTTGATGATCGCGATCTTCGGCTTGACCATGTCCTCGTCGCTGAGCCCCAGCGCGCGCCATTGCGCGCGCCGGCCGGCCCAGAGCGCCGTTCCCGGCTCGAGGTTGCTGCGGAGCTTGCGTCGCGGCGCGCTCATCGCGCGCCCACCTTGCTCGTCGGCGCGAACGCCGACGAGGCCGGCCCGAGGTTCGCGCCGTCGGCGGCCAAACGTCGCTGCAGCGTGCGCACGTCGACAGCGCGCGGTGAGACCTTCGTGGCGAGCGCGAGATCGGCCGCCGTGCCCGCGGCTTGGCCCATGATGAAGCACGGCCCCGAGACGCGCGCCGACGACTGGCCCTCGTGCGACATCGATGCGCAGCGGCCGACGACGAACAAGTTGTCGATCTTCTGCGGCACGATGATCCGGTACGGGATCTGGTTGTAGCCGCGCGAAGTCGGCGGCGCGAACACGAACTTCACGTCGCCCTTCACGTGCGCCTCGACGGGCCAGCCTTGCACGCCGATCGAGTCGTCGAAATCGGCGCAGCCCAGGATGTCCTTCTCCGTGAGCTGATACTCGCCCGCGATCCGGCGCGTCTCGCGGATGCCGATCTGCGGCGCGATCTCGACGATGTAGGCATGCTCGAAGCCCGGCGTCACGCCTTTGATGAACTGGAACACGTCCCAGCATTGACGGCGGCCCTCGATCTCGCCGTAGCTGAGCTGTCTCAAGTCGATGCCGCTCACGGCCGAGCCGTCCGGGTTCTTGATCTGGGTGAGGTTCGCGCGCCATTCGATCGGATTGCGCTGCGGCCGCACGATCGGCTTCTTGCGCGGGAAGCGGCGGCCCTGCTTCTCGGCTTCGTCCATCAGCGTCGGGATCAGCTCCCAGGCCCGGCCGGCTTTGTCGGGATCGACGCCGTTGATCCTGAACATCGTCGACGGATACAGCATGTTGCTCACGCCGTCGCCGACCTCGTACGGAACGCCGGTCCATGCGGCGAGATCGCCGTCGCCCGAGCCGTCGACGAAGATCTCACCGCGAATCGCGAAGCGGCCCGACTTCGTCTCGACGAGCACCGCGTCGATTTTGTCGTCGGACGCGAGCACCGCGCCGACGCCGAACGCGTGGAACAGCAAGTTGACCTTCGCGTCCGCGAGCAGCTCGTCCGCTGCGATCTTGAAGGCCGAGATGTCGTAGGCCTGGGCGAGGATCTGATCGCGGATCGTGAGGTGCGGTTTGTTCAAGCCGTCCATCGCGCGCAAGCGCTCGAGGATGTCGTCCGCGATTCCGTGCACGACCTGCTCGTGCTTGCCGTGCACGACGGCGTGCAGCCCGCAGAACGTGCTCAAGCCCGCGGCCGTGCCGGCGCCGCCGAGGAAGCCGTAGCGCTCGATCAAGAGCGTCGACCGCCCGCTGCGTCCGGCCGCGAGCGCCGCGGCGATGCCGGCGGGGCCGCCGCCGAGCACGACGACCTCGTACTCGCCGAAGAGTGCGGTCTGACGCGAGGGCTCGATGATTTCGGCTCGGCGCATTTCGGGTGCTCGATTGCAGGGAAGACCTGCTACCTATCATAACCGTCACGGGGCTCGGCCATTCATACGCAATCAAATCCGGTTACTGAAATTGCAACGGCCGATTGGCGGGTTTCCAGGCGCGCCTCCGGCCGGGACGATGCCGCCGCTTCGTGGCATGGGCATTGCAACTCGCGCAAGCGGTGGCACGCCGCGCGAAGACTAGGGGACGAGCGATGCGGACGTTTGAGTGCGACTCCTGCGGCGGCGCCTTGTTTTTCGAAAACGATACGTGCCTCGCGTGCAGCAAGCACGTCGGTTTTTGCAGCGATGAGCTTCGGATGTGGACCGTCGAGACGGGCGCTGCATCGGGGCTCGCGCAATGCCGCAACTGGACCGAGTATGCCGCCTGCAATTGGTTCGTTGCCGCCGGCGCGGCAGCGGAGCCGGGCTACTGTGCCGCGTGCATGTTGAACGAGGTCGTGCCGGATCTCTCGGACGCGCACCGGCGCGCGCTCTGGATCGAGACCGAGCGCGCCAAGCGCCGACTGATCTTCACGCTGCTCGAGCTCGGGCTGCCGCTGCTCGGCCGCGGCGACAAGCAGCCTTTACGATTCCGGCTGCTCGCCGACGAGCGCGTCGACACGGGCGCGGTGGATCCGCCTCCGCGAGATTGCGTGTACACCGGCCACGACAACGGCGTGCTGACGATCAACATCGTCGAGGCCGACGACGCGCATCGCGAGGCGATGCGCAAGCGCCTGAATGAACGTTATCGCACGATGCTCGGCCACTTGCGGCACGAGATCGGTCATTACTATTGGTACTTGCTCGTCGAAGGTGGGCCACTCCAGGAACGTTTTCGGCAGTTCTTCGGCGATGAGCGCGCCGACTACGACGAGGCAATGCGCAAGCACTATGAGGCGGCGCCGAGCGACGCTTGGGCGGAGTCGTTCGTGAGCGCGTACGCGGGCATGCACCCGTGGGAGGATTTCGCGGAAACATGGGCGCACTACACTCACATCGTCGATACGCTCGAGACCGCGAATGCGTCCGCCTTGACGATCGGCGGCCGCGCGCTCGACTCGCCGCTGCGCTCCGGCGAACGGCCGTTCTCAGCCGTGCTCGACGACTGGATACCGTTGACCGTGAGCCTGAACCAGTTGAATCGCAGCATGGGAATGCGCGATGCATACCCGTTTGCGCTGACTCCGTCAGTGATTGACAAGCTCGCGTTCGTGCACGACCTCTGCCGCGGAGCCTCCGCGCTCGAAGCGGCGGCGTAGAAGGTCTGCGACTCCGGCTCGCTGTCGCCAAACACAGACGTTTCCATTCGTCGACGCTCCGGCCATTTTGCGGGGCAGGTCACATTTTTTCCGACCCGAATTCATCAAAACTGTCGCCCCATCGCGACGCGACGCTCAGGGGTGCTCGTCGAGTCACGGACGGCGCGGAAGAGAAAGACCATAGACCAGGGAGGTCTTCAGATGGGTAATCTTCGTACAGCCACACTCGTGCTCGGTTGTTCCGTTTTGCTCGCCCGCGCGTCGTTCGGTGACGCGCCGAGTGCTTCGCAACAGGAAATGCGCAGCCTCGACGAGCAAGTGCAAGAGATCAAATCCGACGTGCTCGGCATCGCGGCGGATTTGACCCGCCTCGAGGAAAAGCTCCTGTATCCGTCGAACACGCAGATCTCGGTCTTCGTGTCGATCGCGAGCGGAGAGACATTCCGTCTCGACGCGATGCGGATCGACGTCGACGGCAAGCTCGCGACGCACTTCATCTACGGCTTCAAAGAGCTCGATGCGCTCCAGCACGGGGGAGTGCAGCGGATCTTCACCGGGAACGTCCCGACCGGCGCGCATGAAATCGCCGTATCGGTCAACGGCAAGACACAGCTCGACAAGGTCTTCAGCCACAGCGAGACCTTTGCGTTCAGCAAAGGTATCGAGCCGAAGCTGCTCGGGGTCACCCTAACGGGTCCCGAGTCCATTCAGCTCGGCGACTGGTGAAGGGCGAATAACCGTAGCCACCGGCGCCTGCCGGAGATAAACCATGCGCGCCCGTAAAACGCTGATCGGCGTTGTTGTGCTGTGCCTCGGCGCCCTGTCGCTGGTCGGATCTGCGTCCGGCCGCGGCTCGCGCGACAAGGCGCTGCACGATCTCTATTTCGGCGAAGCGCTGTACTACGCGCGGCAGGGCCATTTCTTCGACGCGCTGGAGCGCCTCGACGCCGAGCTCGGGCAACACCGGGCGCTCGACGAGCCGGAGCTCGACTCGCTCTACTATCATTTGCACGACGCCGAGTTCTCCGTCGGCGATTTCGAGCTCAACTACCGGATGCACCACCGCGCGGGCCACGCGATCACGGCGGTGCTCGAGGGCGCAGTCGACGAGCAGGTGCGCAACGACGCCGCGTACCGACTCGCGCGGATCCACTTCCAGAAGGATCAGCTCGAAGACGCGCTCGCGGCGCTCGAGCGGATTCAGGGAAAGATTCCCGAAGGCATTCGCGACGACATCGAGTTCTTGCGTGCGAACGTCTTCTTAGGTTTAGGCCGTAACGACGACGCCGTGAAAGTACTGAAGCGCTTGCAGGGCGCAGCGAGCGTCAAAGGCTTCGCGGCATACAACCTCGGCATCGCGCTGCTCGAGGCGGGCCACGAGCAGGAAGCGTTCGAGCAGCTCGATCGCGCGGGGCAGGTCGCCGGCGGTGGCGAGCCGGTCCTCGCGATCCGGGACAAGTCGAACCTCGTGCTCGGCCGCTTGCTCGTCGACTCGGGTCGGCCCGACGCTGCGAAGCGCTTCTTCGACCGCGTTCGTCTCGATGGGCCGTTCTCGAACGCCGCGCTGCTCGCGTCGGGCTGGGCCGCGGCGTCCGCGAACGACTACGAGAGGGCCGTGGTTCCGTGGGGCATTCTCGCGGCGCGCGAGTCGACCGACGGCGCCGTGCAGGAAGCGAAGCTCGCGGTGCCGTTCGCATACGGCAAGCTCGAGGTCTACGGTCGTGCCGCCGTGAATTACGCGAGCGCGCTCGACGCGTTCGGCGGCGAGCTGAAGAAGGTCGACGCCTCGATCGCGAGCATTCGCGACGGCAAGTTCCTGAAGGCGCTCGCGCGCGAGGAGATCAAGCAGAACCCGGATTGGGTGATCCAGCTGCGCTCGTTGCCCGAGTCGCCGGAGACGTATTACTTGACGGAGCTCGCGGCGTCGAACGATTTCCAGACGGCCGTGCAGAACTACCTCGACCTCGAGGATCTGCGCCGCAAGCTCGCCTCGTGGGACGTCGACTTCGATTCGTTCGACGACATGATCGGGTTGCGTCGTTCGTACTACGAGCCGCTGCTGCCGGGCGTCGATCACGATTTTCGCGACCTGGACTCGCGGATGCGGTTGCGCATCGAGCAAGACAAGCTGCTCGAGCAGCGCCTCCGCGGCTTGCTCGTCGCGCCGCGACCCGACTTTCTCGCGACAGCGGACGAGCGGCTCGCGAGCGAGCAGCTCGCCGCGCTCGACGGCGCGCTCGCGGGCGCTTCAGGGCAGCAGGCCGACGTGCTGCGCGAGCGGATCCGTCGCTTGCAGGGCGTGATCAACTTCGTGCTCCGCACCGAATACGACGACCGTCTCAACAAGTTCAACCGCCACCTCGCGGAGCTCTCGGCGGCGATTGACGTGCTCAACGCGCGCTACGAGTCGTTCGTCAGGACGCGTCAGGCCGCCGTGCACAGCTACGAGGGCTACGACACTCCGATCGCGCGCCTCCGTACGCACGTCTCCGGGTCCCTCGCGAAGGTCAACCAGCTGCTCGCGCGCCAAGGCCACATCATCGAGCTCGTCGCGATCGACGTGCTCACTGCGCGCCGCGAGCGGCTCGCGGAGTACCAGGATCAGGCGCGTTACGCGTTGGCCGATAGCTACGACCGCGCGACCAAGTCGCGGGTCGAGGGCAAGACGGCCGCGCTCGCTCCGAGCGGGAGGCCCGAGTGACGCGCGCAGAACTCAGATTGCCGATCGCGCTCGCGATGGCCGCGCTCACAGGCTGCGCGTCCGGACCTTCGCGCAACACGCTCGGCGACCTGCGCAACGTGAAGCCGGACGTCGCGGAAGTCGAAGTCCAAGACTCGCTCGATCTCGCGATGGCGAGCTACCGGCATTTCCTCGAGCAGACCGAGACCGGCGCAATGACGCCGGAGGCGATGCGCCGCCTCGCGGATCTCGAGCTCGAAAAGGAGTACGGCATCGCGGGCGGCTCGCCGAAGGCGTTGCCGGCGCCGCGCCAGGGATTCGCGCCGGCGGCGGTGCGCGACACGGCGCTTGCGGCACCGGTAGGCGCGGTCGTTGCCACGCACGAGTCCGACGAGGAATTCGAGCGCCGCGCGACGCAGCAGCAGGACCTCGCGTCCGCGCCGGCGCAGGGCGTCGACTTGCCCGGCGGCGAGAGCGCGGCGCACGGCGGGCCGCTCGAGGCGATCGCGATCTACAAGCGGCTGCTCTCCGAATACCCGAATTACGAGCGCAGCGACCAGGTGATCTATCAACTCGCGCGCGCGTACGACGAGCTCGGGCAGACCGAGGAGGCGATGGCCGCGATGCAGCGGCTCGTCGACGAGTACGGTTACTCGAAGTACAGCGACGAGGTGAATTTCAGGCGCGCCGAGTACTTCTTCACGCGCTCGAAGTACCGCGACGCCGAGAAAGCGTACCAAGCGATCACGTCGATGGGGCCGCGGTCGGAGTACTACGAGCTCGCGCTCTACAAGCTCGGCTGGACGCTCTACAAGCAAGACTTCTACGACGACGCGCTGCGTCAGTACATGGCGCTCCTCGATTACAAGCTGTCGATCGGCTACGACTTCGACCAGCGCCACGAGGAAGAGGACGAGCGCCGTGTCGCGGACACGTTCCGCGTGATCAGCCTGAGCTTCTCGAACCTCGGCGGCACCGAGGTGTTGCCCGAGTTCTTCGCGGCGTACGGAGCGCGCGAGTACGAGGACCGCATCTACAGGAACCTCGGCGAGTACTACCTCGAGAAGCTCCGCTATCAGGACGCGGCGACCGCGTACGCGTCGTTCGTGAAGCTCCATCCGCTGCACCGCACGTCGCCGCGCTTCAGCATGCGCGTGATCGAGATCTACCAGCAGGGCGACTTCCCGAAGCTCGTGGTGGAGTCGAAGAAAGACTTCGCACGCGACTACGGGTTGCGCGCCGAGTACTGGCGACACTTCGACGTGAACGAATCGCCCGAAGTGCTCAGCTTTCTCAAGACGAATTTGAGGGACCTCGCGAATCACTACCACTCGCTCTATCAGGACGAGGCGCTCGCCGGCGAGAAGCCGGCCAACTATCGCGAGGCGCTCGCGTGGTATCGAGAGTTCCTTGTGTCGTTCCCGCAGGATTCCGAGTCGCCGTCGATCAACTATCAGGTCGCCGACCTGCTGCTCGAGAACAAGGACTTCGCGGAGGCCGCCGCAGAGTACGAGCGCACGGCCTACGACTATGCGCGGCACGAGCGCTCGTCCGCGGCAGGCTACGCGGCGATCTACGCTCACCGCGAGTATCTCAACGTCGTGGCCGACGCGCAGATGTCCGAGGCACGGCGCGCGACGGTCACGAGCTCGCTCAAGTTCGCGGACACGTTCCCCGAGCACGAGCATGCGCCGGCCGTTCTCGGCGCGGCCGCGCAGGACGTCTACGAGATGAAGGATTTTCCGCTCGCGAGGGAGTCGGCTCGCAAGCTCGTCGATCGCTACCCGTCCTCCGAAGTGGCGCTCCGGCGCCCGGCGTGGACCATCGTCGCGCACTCGTCGTTCGAGCTCGCGGACTTCCCGGCCGCCGAGGCGGCGTACGCGCATGTGCTAGAGCTCACTCCCGCGGACGACGCGGGTCGCGCGGCGCTCGTCGACAACCTCGCGGCGTCGATCTACAAGCAGGGCGAGCAAGCGAACGCCGCCGGCGACTATCGCGCCGCCGCCGACGACTTTCTACGAATCAAGGACGCAGCGCCGACGTCGACGGTTCGCCCTGCCGCGGAATACGACGCGGCCGTCGCGCTCGTCAAGCTCGAGGATTGGACGAAGGCCGCGGTCGTGCTCGACGAGTTCCGTGGCGCGTTCCCGAATCACGCGCTCGCGCCCGAAGCGACAAAGCAGCTCGCGTTCGCGTATCGGCAGGGCGGCAAGGCCGCGCTCGCGGCGAGCGAGTACGAGCGCGTGTCAGCGGATGCGCAGGATCCCGAGCTCGGGCGCGAGGCGCTGCTCGCGGCCGCGGATCTCTACGAGCAGGCGGCCGATCGCGAAGCCGCGCTCAAGGTCTACGAAAAGTACGTCACCGCGTTCCCGCAGCCCGTCGAAGCCGCGCTCGAGGCGCGCTGGAAGATGGCCGAGGTGTACAAGTCGAAGGGGGACGCCGTTGCGTACGAAAAGCAGCTACACGAGATCGTCGCGCGCGACGCGTCGGCCGGCGCGGAGCGGACGAACCGCACGAAGTATCTCGCCGCGCAGTCGGGCCTAGTGCTCTCGGCGCAGATCTACTCGCAGTTCGCGGAGCTCAAGCTCACCCAGCCGTTCGACAGGAGCCTCGCGGCGAAGCGCAAGAGCATGGATGCCGCGATGAAGGCGTTCGAAGACCTCACGGACTACGAGGTCGCGGAGGTGACCGCCGCCGCGACGTACTACATGGCCGAGATCTACTGGAACTTCAATCGCTCGCTCGTGGAGTCGCAGCGCCCGTCAGGGCTCGACGCTCCGACGCTGGCCGAGTACGAGGACGCGCTCGAGGAGCAGGCGTTTCCGTTCGAAGGGAAGACGATCGAGCTCCACGAGAAGAACCGCGAGCTGATCGCCGCGGGCGTCTACAACGACTGGATCAAGAAGAGTCTTGCGAGGCTCGTGGAGCTCGTGCCCGGGCGCTACGCGAAGCGTGAGGTGAGCAGCGGATTCCTGCCGGCGATCGACGTCTATGCGTACCGCGCGCCGAG
>Ga0105248_10000425_pt1 | contig 48192 bp, 48 predicted proteins | sample KBSS34metaG_FD_81524 | JGI IMG/M metagenome (GOLD analysis project Ga0105248, IMG submission 81524) | Switchgrass rhizosphere microbial communities from Kellogg Biological Station, Michigan, USA - KBS S3-4 metaG | ecosystem: Host-associated > Plants > Roots > Rhizosphere > Soil | place... | reverse complement strand
TGCTGCTCGAACAGCTGGTGGACGCACAGCTGCTCGGGCCAGGGCGCGTCGGTCTGGTTCCACTCTTCGAGCAGCAGGGTGCGCTCGGCATGCCCGAGCATGGCGACCTGCGCCGCGCGTTGCCGGTCTTCGAGCAGCACCGGCGGAGCTGTCAGATTGCTACGCCAACAACTGCCCTGCGCCAAGGACCTTTCTGGCGTCGGCAACGCGCTACTATTGAGTTTGCCATTTGGCGTGAGCGGCAAGGAATCCAGCATCACGAAGGCGGTAGGCACCATATGGTTGGGCAGAAAGGCACTCACATGGGCGTGTAAGGCCGCGCAGCGCTCACCGAAGCCATTGCCATCCGCGAGGGAGTCTACTGCAGACACGACATAGGCTACCAGTTGCTTGCCGCCGGAATCGTCCCGGCGGGCGACGACCACGGCGGTCTCGACCTCGGGGTGCTCGGCAAGCTTTGCCTCAATCTTGTCCAGCTCAATCCGACAAGCGCGGAAGTTCAAATGCCCCTCCTTACCAACAACAATAACTGACTGGTAACGCTGCGCAATTTGATAGATCGAGAGCTACTGACGCACACAACATTCGCAGACCTCGGCAAGCTGCGGATTGAGGGTATCAGGGTCAATCCCGTCAAACGTAGGGATTGACTCAAAGCAAGCCGATTACGACGCCCAAGCAGTTTGACGGCTGATCGGCACTAACAACGTGAGAAGCGAGGCTAGCCGCCCCGACCATGAAAGGAGAGGAGGGGTGAGGAAGGCAATCTTGCCTACAGTGTTGATTTCGTAAAGAAAACTGATCAAAATGAAGGCCTGTCTCAACCAGAAAAGCCGGATCCTTCCAGCCGCTGCGGGAGGCCGTAATCGATTCTTGGACGATTGGGGAAGAACAGTCTTCTGCCCATAAAAGTTACCGGCTAATCAGTAACTGTCTCGCATAATTTGTAGGCGAAGTTGGTCGTCAAATTGAGGCAAAAACAAGGAAAGTAATTACATGGACACAGCTTCACAGCAGTCTTTACGCATCACAATGCTTCATATTTCTCAGCGATTTTGGAGGGACCCGGCGTGATCCTATCCCCTTTTGAGTGGACAATCGCGAAGCGCTACATGCTGCCCGGGAAGGGAGAGCGCTTCATCGCCTTAGTCGCCGGCATCAGCCTCGTTGCGGTCATGCTAGGTGTCGCAGCGCTGGTTATCGTTATGAGCGTAATGAACGGTTTTCGCGCCGAACTGTTTGACAAAATCCTCAACCTTAACGGCCATGCCGTCATCCAGGCCTACGGCGGCCGCCTCGACAACTGGCAGACCGTCCTCGACGATGTACGCAAGACACCAGGAGTCGTCCATGCTTCGCCCCTCATCGACCAACCGCTGGTAGTGACCTTCAATGGCCGAGTCGAGGGGGTCCAAGTACGTGGGCAAACCAACGAGGACATCGCCCGCCTCCTAGATAAAGTGAAGGCGGGCAATTTGAGTGACGTTCGCCCGGGGTCTGAAAGTGTCGCGATCGGGAACCAGCTGGCGCAGGATTTGGGAGCGGAAGCCGGCGACATTGTTACCGTGATGAATCCGCTCGGTCGGACGACGCCGTTTGGAACCGTTCCGCGGTCAGTCTCGTATCGCGTCGCCGCAATCTTCGAAATCGGTATCTATGACTACGACAAAGCCGTGGTCGTCATGCCGATTAGTGATGCGCAGACCTTGATGCTAACCGGTGACCAGATCGGAATGATCGAAGTGACCACCAATAATCCCGATCATGTGGGCGAAATTCTCGCGCCGCTCCACCGACAGCTGCAGGGCCGTGCCATCATCACTGATTGGCGCACCATGAACGCCTCATTGTTTGATGCTCTGGCTGTGGAGCGGGTGGCAATGTTCGTGGTGCTCTCGATCATCGTTCTAGTGGCGGTGTTTAACATTCTCTCCTCGTTGATCATGCTGGTCCGGGCCAAGACGCGCGACATAGCGATCCTGCGAACGATGGGCGCGACGCGGCGTTCTCTGCTGAAGATATTTGTCACCGCCGGCTTCCTCATCGGCGCGCTCGGGACAGTCGCTGGCCTGATCCTCGGCTTCGTCTTCCTCTACTTTCGCCAATCAGTCGTGCGGGCGATAGAGATTGTTACGGGGCAAAACCTGTGGGATCCTTCGATCCGCTTCCTCACAGAGTTACCATCACGCTCCGATCCGGTGGAGATCGTCACTATCAGCGTGATGGCACTCGTGTTCAGCTTCCTAGCCACGCTCTACCCGGCCTACAAGGCGGCGAGCACAGATCCCGTGCAGGTACTCCGTTATGAATGATTCCGTCATCAATCGCACTGTCAACGATCCGGTCGTCCGCCTCACCGACGTAACCCGAAGCTTCGAGCAGGGCGGCGTTCGCATCGCAGTTCTGCGTGGCGTGAACCTAGATGTGCACCCTGGAGAGATCGTAGGATTGCTGGGTCCGTCGGGCTCGGGCAAGTCGACGATGCTCCAGGCAATCGGGCTGCTCGAAGGCGGCTTTGGTGGCAAGATCGAAATCGCCGGGATCGATGCCAGCAAGCTCGGCAAGGACCAGCGCGCTGCGGTGCGGCGCGACAATATCGGCTTCGTCTACCAGTTCCACCACTTGTTACCCGACTTTAGCGCGATCGAGAACGTCGTGCTGCCCCAATTGATCACCGGGAAAGCTCGTGATGCTTGCGAGGCACGGGCAAAGGAACTTCTGGAGACACTGGGACTAGGTCAGCGTCTTCACCACCCCCCTAGCAAGCTATCGGGCGGAGAACAGCAGCGCGTCGCCGTCTCGCGGGCCCTGGCGAACCGGCCCCGTCTGGTCTTAGCAGACGAGCCAACGGGCAACCTTGATGAAGCGACGGCGGACCGCGTTTTCGCACAGTTCCTGACGCTTGTGCGGGAAGAGGGGAGCGCTGCGCTCGTCGCCACACATAACGAGCGGCTTGCCGCGGCGATGGATCGGGTGGTGCGGTTGCACGATGGGATGCTCAGTTAGGAGCTCATGCCGACGTTTCCATTTGAGCGCGAGTTCCTTGGCTTGCATAATATTACAGCAAGGAGAGTGCCGAGCCTCTCCCCTTACTGCTCAAAACTGTCTGTCTGAAGGGCGGTAATCTATTCTCCATGCACTTCCTGCGGCGTTCGGTAATCGGTAAGACCGTATGTCCGCTTCTGCACCGGAGGCGGCTCGCTCTACACTGCGCGGCCGTGGGTTACTCGGGTGGGCCGAGCCGATGCTCATCACAGGAGATGCCGCGACAGCGTTCGGGGCTATTTGCACGTAAGACGCTGGCCCGCGTGATGGCGGTTCCGTCGGAGGAGAAAGTGACGGTCCATGGAAATCGTGATGTGGGCGTTTGCGCGACTTATCAATTATGCAACCGCGGATCGCTGGGAGAGGACGGTCGGTCAGCAGCTGTGGAATACGGATGCAAATATTCCAAATGCAAATATCCCAAAAAATTCAATCACTTTCCCTGTTCTTTCGCTGGGCAAAATCTTCATGCTGTGATATGAGACGCGTTGATTTGGTAGCGGTGCGCCCTTGAGGAGAACAATCTTGTGGCTCAAAATCGGACCACGGCCCTCGTGCGAGCAAATTGAACTGCGGCGCAGCCATTCGTATCGGTGTATCCGGCGATGACTTCGCTCGATCAAGGTTCGCTCGGCGACCTAGTCGCATTGCAACAAGCCGCAGGCGCCGCTGAAACAATTTCCGAGCTCGCATCCCGTCTAGAGGATGCGGCGAGGATATTTGGTCATCGCTGGTTCGCGTTAGTAAGGGGGCGGCATGTTCGCGAGGATGCGCAACGCTCGTTCCTCCTCACAAACTATCCTGATGGTTGGATCGAACAGGTCCTCGGGGAAGGGCGGCATCTGGATGATCCCGTCCACCTGGCAGCCTCGCGCTCGTTCCACGGCGTCGCCTGGGATGAGATCGGCCAATATGTGGAGCCAACAGCTCGGCAGCTCGAGACATTACAGGCAGCAAGCACTTACGGCCTTCGTCATGGCATGACAATCCCGTTCCGGATGACTGGCCTGATGCCAGGCATGTTTTCCTTGGCCGGGCAAGAGCGTCTTGACCTCTCGACGGGGAGCCGCCTGCTCGTCTATTTGCTTGGAAGCATCGGCTTCGCCCGGGCGCATGAGCTGAGTGTCGGTCGAACGAAGTTCGGAGGACCGCCCCTTAGTCCGAGGCAGATCGACTGTGTGGCGCTCGTGGCGGAGGGCCTGAACGACTGCGAAATCGCTCGCCGTTTGTCGCTGAGCCCCAACACCGTTCGTGAATATATTGAAGCCGCTAGGCGGCGCTATGGTGTGAAGCGTCGCATTCAGTTGGTGATAGCTGCCATTCGAGACGGATATCTCGACATCGACGCGATCAATCCTTCCAATCTAGATGCTTGGGCGATCGAGCTATCCGGAAACGCCCGGAATTGAGCGGGCCATCGCGATCGGACCCGGTCCTGTCACTCTCGTCGATGATCATAGTCCGCGACGCAGTCCGGCATAGCGTCGGCATCGGCCGACTGCCCCTTTCGTTAGTGTGTCACGATCTTGTCGGCGGTCGGCTCATGCAGTGGGCGAGGTAGCGGGACCGGATCCACACTGTGGATACTCTGTCCGTCGCGGCGGCTGCTGAGCCCCCGCGTATCGGCATTCCTGGTCTTCCTCAGAAAGGCGTTTCCCAAGGGGACGCCCGCGGAACTGGCAGCTTTTATCGACTAGCCATTCCGTTGCGCGCGGAGGTCTCTACGGTTGGACGATTAGTGGTCGGCGCATCCAAAACACAGCGGAACGTAACTGCTTCATGTATTCCTCACCTGGGCTCAATCCTGAGTTGTCCATGGTGCATCAAGAGCATCTCGTCGGAATCGTGTCGGCGTCACGCCGGTCGCCTTGCGGAAATTGAAGGTGAAATGGCTATGACTCGAAAAGCCGACCTCGAAAGCGATCGACGCGATCGTTCGGCCGCGGTTCAACAGCAGTTCCTTGGAACGAAGAATGCGACGTTTGATCAGATAGCGATGGGGCGAAACACCCATCGTCGCCTTGAACGCCTCCCCGAAATAGTGGGCATTCATGCCGGCGACCGCGGCCAGATCGCGCAGGCTCACATCGTGATCCAGATGCGCTTCGATATAGTCCGCCACGCGACGCAGGCGGGGTGTTCCAAGACCACCCTTTATCGGATCGAGGCGGACGACGCTATCGCCATAGGTGCGGAAAAGATGCACGGCGAGAAGCGTGCCCAAGCTTTCGGCGAACAACCGTCCACCCGCACCGGCTTCGACCAGTTCCTGTCGCCAAGCGTTGCCGATCGCTTCAAGAAACGGATCGCTAACGCCCATGCGGGTCGGCAGATATCCGCCGCTCCGATCGAACAGCTCCGTTTCGATCTGGCGAACGAAATCCGGCTCCAGCGCGATCACCAATATTGCGGGAGAAACCGACCAGCGTTGGAAGATCGGCCGATTAGGACCGTTGATATGGGCCTGACCGGCGACGATCCGTTGTCGCTCTATCCGGCGGCTTTCCGGCAATCGCCATTCCATGTCGAATGGACGGTCGTCATGGATGGCGACGGTGAATTGCGGTGTGCCAAGCGCGATACCGGGATTGGGCGGCAGGGTGCATCGGCTGACCGATACTCCGCCGTGCCGGACGCGCCGACAATGGTAGAGCGGAAAACCTGCTACAACAGGCGTGCTGAAATCGATCAGCGCTATTGGATCGCTTTTCTGCTCGCCGCTTGGGCCGACAAGTCTGTTGGTGGGACTAGGTGGATTGTCATCGGCCGTCTGCGGTAAGGAAGGGTATGATGTGCAATCGCCGTAGCCGAAGCCGTCAGGCGCCGAGCCGACGGTGTAAATCCGATGCATCTTTGCCCCTAGCTCCGTGTCGCTTGACGCACACTCCCGCCCATACGTTATCCTCCGTTCAGGAAGACAACCGGAAGCCGCCGTTTTTGAAGCGGAATCTTTCAGTTCAATGACGCTTGCATATCAGCGGTCCCCGCCGCCAGATAGATCGATGCAAGAATGCGACTCCACACCATGCCGAACTATGAGGGCCGCAAAAGCGCTATCCTAGTGGATTGATTCCAACGTTTGGTGCCCGCGCCTGACGGCGGCGATGATTTGTTCAGGGTCGGCCTTCCAGACGAAGGGGCGAGGCTCGTCGTTGTGCTCCTTTATGAAGCGGTTGATGGCGGCCTGGAGATCGACAACGGAGTGGAAGACGCCGTTTTTCAGGCGCTGCCGGGTGAGCTTTGCAAAGAAGCCTTCGACGGCATTGAGCCATGAGCAGGACGTCGGGACGAAGTGGAAGGTCCAACGCGGATGCCTAGCCAACCATGCACGGACTTTAGGCTGCTTGTGAGTTGCGTAATTGTCGAGGATGACATGGATGGCCTTGTCGGCGGGCATCTCGGCTTCGATGGCGTTCAAGAACCGGATGAACTCCTGATGCCGGTGCCGCTGCATGTTGCGGCCGATCACCGAGCCATCGAGGACATTGAGCGCGGCGAATAATGTTGTGGTCCCGTTGCGCTTGTAGTCGTGCGTCATGGTTGTCCCGCGGCCGCGCTTCAGCGGTAGCCCGGGTTGGGTGCGGTCGAGCGCCTGGATCTGGCTCTTTTCGTCGACCGAAAGCACGATGGCGTGGGCTGGCGGCGAGACATAGAGCCCGACAACATCGTGAAGCTTTTGAGCGAAAGCCTTGTCGTTGGACAACTTGAAGCTGCGCCAGCGGTGGGGCGCCAGGCCGTGATCGTGCCAGATCTTCACCACCGACGACGCCGCGATACCAACGGCTTTGGCCATCGCGCGCACCGTCCAATGCGTGGCCTCGTGGCTGGGCGGCTCCAGGGTTAGCGCCACGACCTTGTCGACCAAAGTCGCCTCGAGAGGCGGGATACCCGGAGGGCGGGTTTTGTCGCGCAGCAACCCATCCAGGCCTTCGGCCATGAACCGTTCCTGCCAGCGCCACACGCATGTCTTGGATTTACCGGTTACCGCCATGATCGCCTGGGTGCCCAGGCCCTGAGCTGTCAGGAGAATGATCCGTGCCCGCCAAACATGCTTCTGCGGCGAACTGCGCGCCGCCACAATCGCCTCAAGCGGCGTCGTGTCCGATGCAGTGACCTCGATCTGGATACCCGTTCGCATACTGCATCGTTGCATGGCACCGACAGCATGGGAATCCTTCAAATGGACTCATTCGTTCCGATCAATCCACTAGCTTGGCGCCAAGCGCGGTGAAACGACAATGGCGAGCCGAGGGGCAAGGAGAATTGCGGGACGTGCCCGTATCGGAACTCGCGCCAATTGCCATCAGCGGACGGTCATCATCGCCATGTCACGCGAGCCGACAATATAGCCTGATTTTCCCCGGGTTTTAGACCGACGACATGGATAGCAGGTGGAAGAGGATCGCCGCTCACGAATAATGGCTGTTGCCGGCTCGCTCCTCTTGCATGCAATAGTAGTCATCCTGTGGCTGAGCCGAACCCCCAGGGGAAGCGAGCCTGAACGGGGTGGCCGTGCCGGCGACAACGTCGTCGTGATCACGCTCGCGCCGCTTGACCGTTTTTCCGCGCGGCCCATCCTCGCCGCGCTTGCACCTGGCAATCAGCGATGAGCTTGCGCGCGTGTCATGGCGAAATATGATTCGATTCCCAAATTCCTCAGCCGCAAGCATAATGCCGGCATCCTCCTGACCTTCGGTGAGATCGAGCGCATCATCGGCGCGGCATTGCCGCGTGCCGCGGCGCAACCCGGTTGGTGGGCGGATGCCGGCAGCGTCCAGTCCGACGCCTGGCGCTCGGCGGGCTATCGCGCCGAACTCGTCCCCGACATCGAGGCTGTCTGGGTTCCGGCGACTCGATGTCGAGGTTATCGCGGGGGTGCCGCATGGCGAGGCCAGCGCCGCCAAAACGTGCGGCGCCGCTCCAACTGGGCGCGACGCGCTGGCCGGGCCGACCGCTACCCGACAAGCCGGTGACGCGAGGCGTGCGCCCCGCGTCACCGGCTTGTCGATCATGATGCCGCTAACAGACGAGATTATCCCGCAAATCTGACAATCCACTCCGTCACGTGACAGATTGATGGTCCCACCTGCGTAATAACGTCCCGGCTTTCGGCATCGCCGCCCCATGTGGCCCGCCATGCCTCGGCCCGGAGCCGCCCACGAACGGGTGCGGCCTACACGAAAGGACAGCCCATGACCCTTCCGGGGGAACGCGCCGCCGCGCGCGATTGGCACGACCGCGCCGCCTACCGCGCCCTCGATGATCTCGAGCTCGCCAATCTCGACTGGACCTTCGCGTGTCAGCATCCGCGCGCCCGGTTTGCCCACCCCACACAGGAGGTGAGGCATGCTGTTTGACTTGAAACAATTGCGCTATGCGCTCGCGGCCGCGAAGCTTGGCAGCTACCACCATGCCGCCAGGACTTGCGGCGTGAGCGAGGAGGCGATCATCGAAGGCATTGCCGCGCTCGACACCCTGCTGGGGTTGAAGCTGTTCGAACCGGTGGGCGCCGGCATTCTTCCGACACCGAACGGCATGCGGTTTCTGCGCGAGGCGGAGCATCTGCTATGGCGAGCCGAGCAGATCGCGTCGCTTATCGCGGCGATACCGGGCAGGAATGCCGCGATGGGCGAGTTGTTCAGCAGTTTCGAGATCGCCGATACGCCCTGTGCCTGTTCCGACCATATCGTCACCGGCACAGTTATCGAGATTGCCGATCGGAAACCGGGGGCCACCGGTGCGGAGCCGGGCCACGTTCCGGGCGACAGATCATATGAGTATGTCGATTTTTGCCGTTCGATCCTCGCAGCCCGCAAGCTCATGGCCCGCGTCTTCGGGAGCGATCTGTTCGCAGATCCGGCGGGAGAAATGCTGCTCGACCTCTATGTCCGCGAGCATGACGGGATCACCACATCGATCACCACCATCTGGAATGCATCCAACGCGGCATACGGAACCACCCGGCGATCGCTCTCGATCATGGAACGCCGGGGCCTGATCGCGCTGACACCGGATACACAGGACGGACGACGCACCCTCGTGCTGCTCACCGAGGGCGCCCGTGCGCACATCGAAGCCTCTCTCGATGTCATGCTGGGCCGCTCGGCAACACGGCAGGGTGATCGTCACGCGATCGGATCGCGGCGCGAGGCCTCCGGCTGAAATCCGGCGGCTTTCGGATTGCGTCACGCCTTGGCAGCGGAGGGGAGGGTTGAGGGGAGTTGGCGGAAGGAGATCCGCCCATGTCCGTTCAGTCCTCAACCAGAAACCTAGCCCTCGAATCCGCCGCCGCCGATCTGGTTCACCGCCTCGGCGGACACTGGACCGGCGCCTACGGCATGTGCCGCTGTCCGGCCCACGACGATTCCAGCCCTAGCCTCTCGGTGCGCGTCGGCGCGCGCAGCCTGCTCTTCAAATGCTTCGCGGGCTGCGATACCATCGCTGTCCTGCGGGCGATCCGCCGCTGCAATCTCGATATTCCATCCCAAGATGCAGCCCCGGTCCATAGCTGGCAACCGCGCGACCGCCCGATGATGGCACGCGCCCAGGAACTCTGGGATGACGCGCTGCCGTTCGCCGGCTCACCCGCCGAGCACTATGCGCGAGGCCGGGCGCTGGCAGGATTTCCCGGCGCGCTGCGATACCATCCGCGCACGCCGCTCGGGCCGCGACATTCGGTGCGCTTCCGTCCCGCCCTGCTGGCGGCTGTGCGCAGCGGTGAGCGGATCGTCGCGGTCGAACGTCTGTTTCTCGACTGTCCGCCAGGGCGCGCCGCCTGCGACCTCGACCCGCCCAAGCGCCTGCTCGGCCGCCCGCGCGACGGCGCGGTGCGGTTCGGCGCTGCGGGCGTGACGCTCGGCCTTGCCGAAGGTTGGGAAACGGCTTGGTCCGCCTTTCTGCTGCTTGGCATTCCGGTCTGGGCGACGCTCGGCAGCGAACGGTTCCCCCATGTCTTCATCCCGCCGCAGGTCGACCGGCTCATCCTGCTACCGGACAATGACGCGGCGGGCATGGTGGGCGCCGACAAGGCCATCCTGGCCCATGAACGGCCCGGGCGGTCCATCGGCATCGTCCTGCCACAAACTGGCCACAACGACTGGAACGACCAGCTGACCCTTGGAGGGGAGGGAGGTGGGGAGTGGTTGCGGAAAGCAGCCTGATGGTCGGGTCTGCGCCGCACAGGAGTAATATCGATGACATTTCCCATCATCTATGTCCCCGCGGTCAACTGCCGTGTGGCGGAAGACAATGTTCGCAAGCATTCCAATGCCGATGCGGACGCCCAGTTCGAGGCCCATCTTGGCGAGACCGGCATCGTCCTCCAGAACCTGATCGGCGTGCCGATCAAGCGCCGCAAGGATCACTATGACATCTATGCCGGCGGGCGCCGCCTGTCTCGCACCCTCAGCAATATCGAGAAGGGCGTGCTGCCCAAGGACTTCCAGGTCCCGGTCATGGTCGTCCCGACCGCCGAGGACGCGATCTCGATGAGCCTAGCCGAAAATTTCTTCCAGCTTGCGATGAATCCCGCCGACGCCTGCACCGCGTTTCGAACGATCATCGACAAGGAGAAGAAGACGGTCGCCGACATCGCCAAACGGTTCAGCCTCACCGTGCGCTTCGTGGAAGGCCGCCTGCGCCTCGCCAATCTCGCGACGCCGGTGTTCGAGGCGCTGGCCAAGGGCGAGATCACGCTCGACATCGCCAAGGCCTATGCCAAGACGAGTGACACGGTCCGCCAGGCCTCGGTCTTCGAGAGTCTTGCCGGCACCTATTACGCGAACAACGTTGCCGAGATCGAACGTCAGGTGACCGCGGGCAGCTATACCGGCGGCCATCCCAAGGCGCTGCTGGTCGGCCGCGATGCCTATCTTGCGGCGGGCGGCACGATCGACAGGGACCTTTATTCCAGTGCCGAAAGCGAACTCTGGACGAACCGCGAGCTCCTCGACAAGCTCGCCGACGAAGCCCTCGCCGAGGCAGCCGAAGCGATCCGCGAGCGCGAGGGCTTCGCCGAGGTTCGCACGATCGCGGCCACCCATGTGCCTTATACCGCGACGATGGGCCTTCGGCGCATCGACGGGATCCTGCCGCCGCTCACCGAGGAACAGGAAGCCCGTCAGCAGGCGATCAAGGCCGAGATCGAGCGACTCGAGGAAGCGGCATCCGACGAGCATGAGTATAGCGAGGAGCAACTCGAAAAGATCGACGCGCTCGAAGAGGAACTTGGCTCCCTCGTGGACCGGCAGGCGATCTATGACCCGGAGCAGAAAGCCAGGGCGCTCGCCTATATCGTGATCGGCGAGGACGGTCAGCCCCTCGTTGAGGAAGCGCTGTTCGTCGCGGCATCGGGCGAAGAGGACGAGGACGTCGATCCCGAGGGCGACGAGGGTGACGGCGACGGCTCGGACGATACGGATGGCACCGAGGCTCCGCGCAAGACCTCGCTCAGCCAGAAGCTGGTCGATCGCCTCGCGCTCATGCGGACCGAACTGGTGGCGCTCCATGTGGCGAACGATCCGCACTTCGCGATGGATCTGGGCACGTTCATCATGGTCGATGCCGCCCATCGCAAGTTCGGCGGGGCCTATGATCTTGCCTCCGGGCTCAAGGCGCCGCTCCCCGACCGCCGCGTCGGCAACTATGTCAGCGAGACGGCCGCGGCGGAAAGCTGGGCGAAGCTCGAAGCCGACCTCGATCATAGCTGGCGTGACGGGGACGATGCGGTCGCGCGCTTCGATGCGTTCCGCTCGCTCGCCGACGAGGCCCGCGCTGCCTGGTTCGCGTGGTCGATCGCGCGCACGATCGAGCCGGTGACCGACAGCGGTTCGGGGGCGCCGTTCCTGCGCCATATCGGCCGCAGCCTCGACATCGATGTCGCCCGCTGGTGGCGTCCCACCGCGCGCAACTTCTTCGATGCGGTGACGCGCAGCTGGATCCTCGACCTGTTCGAGGAGATCGGCGGCGAGGATCTCAAGTCCCGCTACGGCGCGGCGAAAAAGGCCGACCTCGCGGCATCGGCCGAAAAGCTGTTCGCCGGTCAGACGATCATCGAAGCCGAGATCAAGGACAAGGTCCTCGCCTGGCTGCCGCAGCCGATGCGGATCGAGGAACCGCCTGTCGTGGAAGATAGCGGCCCGACCCGTGCGGAACTCGCCGCCGCCATCGGTGCGCACGAAGATACCGAGGTGGCCGCCGAGCCGGTCGAGGCCGCCAATGACGCGGACGGGGATGATTTGGCGCAAGCCGCCTGATCCGACCCTTCCATCCTTCTCGGGCCGGGACGCTTGCGTTCCGGCCCTTTTCTTTCTCACCGGCGCTTCGTTCGCGTCCGTTTCGGCGGACCGATGGCGCGCGCGCGTCTCCCGGAGATCGTCATCATGAATATCCAGCTTGCCGCGGGCCTCGACGTCCGCACCGCCGACGCCGCCCGCAAGGCGGCGGGCCTCCACAGCGTTGCCCTTGCCATTGCCGGCCATCTCGCCCGCGCCGGCACGATGTCGCGCCAGCACCTCGCGCGGCTGATGCGCGAGACGTTCGGCGCCGACGACGCCTCGGGCGCCTGGTCGATGCGCGACGCTTATGACGCGCTCGAAGCCGGCCAGGTGCTGTTCCTGCGGGACCATCCATCCTCGCCACTGGCGCTGTCCGAACCCGCTGCGATCCTGAAGGCGCTCGTCGATCTCGAACGCGGCCTGCCGACCCAGACCTATCGCTCCGAGCATCAGGTTGATCTCCAGCAGTTCAGCACACCCGCGGCATTGGCCTGGCTCACCGGTCTCTGCGCGCGGGTGAATGGGTCCGATGTCGTGCTCGAACCTTCCGCGGGCACCGGCATGCTCACCATGCTCGCGGCCCGTGCGGGCGCGGTGCTGCATCTCAACGAGCGCGACGCCCAGCGCGCCGACCTGCTCGCCCATGTCGCGGGCCAGCCCGTCACCCGCTACGACGGCGCGTCGACCGACGACTGGCTGCCCATGAGCTTCGCGCCCGACGTGGTGCTGATCAATCCACCATTTTCGCGCAGCGAAGGCCGGGGCCGCGATCGCCACGCCGGTGCCCGGCACCTTCGCTCGGCACTCTTGCGGTTGCGCGAGGCCGGACGCTGCGTCGCGATCATGCCATCGGGCTTCACCGCCGCTGGCCCGGGCCGATCCGGCTATGCGGCCGTTCGCGAGGTAGTGCGTCCGCGCGTCGAGATCGATATCCTGGGCGACGTCTATGCCAAGCACGGCACCAGCGCGCGCATCCGGCTGCTGATCTTCGACAAGGGCTGGACCGGCGAGACCCGTCACATCCTGGCCGAGACGCTAATTGACGCCTTGCCGCACGTGCTCTCGCTGCCTGAGCGACTAGGGCCTCCCACGCCACCCGCGGCACCCGCGCCTTTAGTGCCTCCCAAGCCGGTCTGCACTCGCAGGCTGGCTTTTTCCATGTTTGCCAAGGCATCCGCAGCGCGCCCGCTTGCGCCGCCGGCTGTCGCGAGCATCAATTCCGCGGCGCAGCCGGTCGATTATATCGTGCGCGACCAGCCGCTGCCAATGGGCGAGACGGCGGGCATATTCGCGCCCTGGCGGCTCTCGCGCATCGAGATACCGGGTGCCGCCGAGCATCCCGACGAGTTGGTCGAAACACTGGCGATGGCCTCGGTGCTGCCGCCAGTGCCGAGCTACCGGCTCGCGTTGCCGCCCGGCACCTTCGCGGCGCTGTCGAGCGCTCAGCTCGAAACCGTCCTGCTGGCAGGGAGCGCGTTCGAGCGCTATCTGCCCGGCCGCTATCTGCCCAATGAGGCTGGCGACCAGCTGTTCGAGAAGGAGGGCGGCCATGTCTACCGGCAGGGCTTCTTTGTTGGCGACGGGACCGGGGTCGGCAAGGGCCGCGAAGCCGCCGCCTGTCTCATGGACCAATGGTGCCGCGGCAACCGCCGCCATGTGTGGATATCGCTCAATGGGCCGCTTTTGGGCGATGCCCGCAGGGACTGGGAAGCGCTGGGCGGCATGGCCGTCGATATCCAGCCGCTCGACGCGATCGGCCTTGGTCAGCCCATCACGATGTCGGCGGGTGTCCTGTTCCTCACTTACAGCACATTGCGCTCGGTCCGCGACAAGGGACACTCGCGCCTCGACCAGATCCTCGCCTGGCTGGGCGACGATTATGAGGGACTGATCATCTTCGACGAGTCCCACGCGCTCGCCAACGCCGCGCCGGCTGCCAGCGACTTCGGCGATGCCGTCGCCTCGCAGCAGGGGATCACCGGCCTGCGCCTCCAGAACGCGCTGCCCCGCGCCCGCATCCTCTATGTCTCGGCGACCGGTGCGACCACGCCCGCCAATTTGGGCTATGCGATGCGGCTCGGGCTCTGGGGGGCGGGCACCGCGTTCGCCACGCGCGCCATGTTCACCGCGGCGATGGAAAAGGGTGGTATCGCCGCGATGGAGGTCGTGTCCCGCGACCTGAAAGCCACCGGCCTCTACACCGCGCGGTCGCTGTCCTATGCGGGCATCGAATATGAGCCGCTCGAACACAAGCTCACGCTGGCGCAGGTCGCGATCTACGATGCCTATGCCGATGCCTGGCAGGTCGTGCATGCCGGGCTCGACGCCGTCCTCAAGGCGACAAATGTCATCGACCGGGTCGGCGGCGACACGCTGAACGCGCAGGCCAAGGGCGCGGCGCTTTCCCGGTTCGAAAGCTCGCGCCAGCGCTTCTTCTCGGCGCTACTGGTGGCGATGAAGATGCCGACGCTGCTCAAGGCGATCGAGGATGAACTGGCGTGCGGTCATGTCGCGGTTGTGCAACTGGTCTCGACGTCCGAAGCAATACTTGAGCGGCGGCTTGCGGCGCTATCGCCCGAGGAACGCGCCAATCTAGACGTGGACCTGTCTCCGCGTGACGTCCTTGTCCGGTATTTGACCGACGCTTTTCCGGTCCGGCAAATGGAGGTGTTCAAGGACAATAGCGGCGAGGTCCGATCGCGACCCGCCAGCGATGCCGACGGCAATCCAATCCTCAGCCAGGAAGCGGTCCGCGCCCGCGACGCGCTGATCGAGAAACTCTGCGCGATGCCGCCGGTCGCGACCGCGCTCGATGAACTGATCCGCCACTTCGGCACCGACCGGGTGGCCGAGGTGACGGGACGCTCGCGCCGTATCGTTATCGATCGCTCGGGTCGCCAGAAGATCGAGCGGCTCAGCCCGCTTGCCCGGATCGCGGACACCAATGCCTTCCAGAATGGCGACAAGGAGGTGCTGGTCTTCTCAGGCGCGGGCGGCACCGGGCGTTCCTATCATTCCGACCGGGGGTGCAGGAGCGCAGGGCGCCGCCGCGTCCATTTCCTGCTCGAACCGGGCTGGCGCGCCTCGGCGGCAATCCAGGGGCTGGGCCGCACGCACCGCACCAACCAGATGACCCCGCCGATCTTCCGGCCGGTCACCACCGACTGCAAGGGGGAGCGCCGGTTCATCAGCACCATTGCCCGGCGGCTCGATGCGCTCGGGGCGTTGACGCGCGGACAGCGCCAGGCCGGGAGCCAGAACCTGTTCGACCCGGCCGACAATCTGGAAAGCGATTACGCCAGGGACGCGCTCCATCAATGGTATCACCTGCTCCACGCCGGAAAGCTCGCCAGCACCACGCTTGAGGCCTTCGAGACCATGACCGCGCTCAAGCTGACCCAAGGGGATTCGGGCGAGCTGCTGGAGAAGCTCCCGCCGATCCAGCGCTGGCTGAACCGGCTGCTGGCGCTGCGGATCGCAACGCAAAATGCCATCTTCGAGGAGTTCTTCGCGCTGATCCAGGCGCGCATCGATGCGGCACGCGAGGCGGGAACGCTCGATCTCGGCGTCGAGACGATCCTCGCGCGCAAGGTCGCCCTGCTCTCCGACGTCGTCATCCACAAGGATGAGGTTGCAGGGGCGGAAACCCGGCTCCAGAAGCTCCAGCTTCATCTCAAGCGCAACGTCACCGGGTTCGAGCGGCTGATGAGCGTGTGGGGCGGCACCGACGACATCGCGTATCTCCGCAACAGCCGGTCGGGCCGGATCGCCTTGCGCGTGCCCTCCTGGTCGACGATGGACGAGGACGGCCAGCCGATCGCCATGTGCCAGCTCGTCCGGCCCACGGGTCAGGATAGAACCCGGTTCGAAAGCCTCGCCCGCAGTTTCTGGCAACGCATCGACAAGGGCGCGTTCCAGCGACTCTGGCGTGAGGAAGCCGATCTAGCGCGCGAACAGGTCGTTATCGACACCGTCCATATCGCCACCGGCTTGCTGCTCCCAGTCTGGAACAAGCTGCCTGAGGACGATGTGCGGGTCTGGCGGATCGTCGACGAGGCGAGCGGCCAGTCGCGGCTCGGCCGCATCATCTCCGCCGAAATGCTCTCCGAAACCGCCGCCAGCTTCAATGTCGCCGACGCGGTGAAGCTCACGCCCGCCGATATTGTGGCCGCTGCCAGCGGGGTCGACGGCGCGCCGATCGACGCCTTGCCCGGCGCGCGGCTTTGCCGGGTGCGGGTGAATAGTCAGCAGAGGCTCGAAATCCGCGACTATCCATACGAGCGGCTCGACTGGCTGAAGTCACTGGGGGCGTTCACCGAGATCATCAGCTTCCGCACGCGGCTCTTCCTGCCGCCGAAGGAGGCGGAGCGGATATTGGCCGAGCTTGGCTGAGCCAGGCCGGTTCCGCCCGGCCGTGCTGAAACATCTCCGAGCTTGGTCGGGCAGTTTTGTTGTATTGTGTGTAGAAGCTTTGTATATGAGAGCTACACAAGAAGGGCTACACGATGGCGCTCAACATTCGTAATCCCGAAGCTGATGCGCTCGCGCGGCGACTGGCACAGATCGATCAGACGACAATCACCGAAGCGGTAGTCGTGGCGCTCAAGGAAACTTTGCAGTCCCGTATCCGCCAGGAGAGCGCCTCCGACACGGCAAAGCGGTTGCTCGCCCGGCGCGGCCTCGCGTTCAAACCGGATCGCAAACCCGTGCCCGACAGCGCCTGGCATGACCTCGATCACGACCTCACCGGAGAGGTCTGATGTTCATCGACGCCTGCGCTATCGTATCGATATTTTCTGGTGAGGAGAGCGCTGTGGCATACGAAGAAGCGCTGGCCAGCGCCACGGCGCCGTTCACCTCGGCACTTGCCGCCTGGGAGGCGATCATCGTCCTCTCCCGACCCGACCAACTCGATTGCAGCTATCGTGATGCCTATGCCGTGGTTTGCGAATGGCTTGAGCTGCGCAATATCGCGCTGCGCGAGACTGCATCCCCCGCCAAGGTGCTGGATTTCGCCGTCCAGGTGGCCGAGGATCATGGGATCGGAAAGCGCCGCCTCAGCAATTTCGACTGCTTCCACTATGCCTATGCAAAAGTCGCCGGGCAGCCGCTCCTTACGCTCGATCAGCTCTTGCGACAGACCGATATTCAAGCTTTGCCGGCAAACCATTAAGCGTTCCAGTTCGGACGGACGCCGGTGCGGAACATGCTAACCAAGGATAATGTTTGGGTCTGATCGGCGTCGACCAACTCAGTAAACAGTATCATCGCCGATCAGCTCTTGAAGAATGATGTTGCCGCCTGGATGTGGAAGCGAGCGAGGGCAAACTACAGGAATCGACAATGGCGAAAGCAGCTTAGCAAAGTGACCAAGGCCCTGCTCGAAACGGCTGACGACATGCATAGCGCGGGCCTGATGGATGACGGTCTCCATGAGAAAATCACGGTACGCCATTTGGGACCGAATCGCTCGCTTAGCGGCCGCCTTCCGTCCCACCACGGCGTCGCAATTCCTCGCGAATAGCTCGGCCATCTCGCAGGCAGATGGCAACAACGCGATCATAGCTGCGTCGTCCAGCGGTGCAAACCAACTGCCGGCCGATGACCAGTTGGCGCAGCCGCACCTTGGCCTGTTGCCCGCCGCGTTCATTCAATTCCGGGGCATTGAAATCCGCTAGGCGGACCTCGATCCAGCGTTCCGGCTTCCCTTCGGGCCGATGCAGAGGCTGTCGCCGTCACCGATATAGCGCACGACGCCGCTGAACACGGTGCCTCGCGCCGGCAGCGGTGCGGTGCAGGGATCGGCGTGCGCGACCGATGGAAATGCCGCGAGGGCCATCGTCATCAGAGCGTATCGAACGGTCGCCCGAAGGCTGGGCCTCATGCCGGTTGCGGCGCCTCGGCGGCTTTCTTGCGCGGCCGGCGAACGGCAGGCGCTTTGACAGGCTTCGCGACCGGGGCCGGCTCCGCCGTCTTCGCGGCCGGCTTGCGGCCGAGGCCGATCTTGTGCGCCAGCTCGCGGCGCCTCTCCGCATAGCTCGGCGCGACCATCGGGTAGTCGGCCGGGAGATTCCACTTCGCGCGATAGTCTTCGGGGGTCATTTGAAAGTGCGTCATCAGGTGGCGCTTGAGCATCTTGAGCTTTTTGCCGTCTTCCAGACAGACGATATAGTCGGGTTTCACCGATGACCGGATCGATACCGCCGGCTCGGGACGGACGTCCACCGGCGCCAGCGGGACACCAAGGCCGCTCAGGGCGCCGTGGATATTCTGGATCAGCAAGGGAAGATCGCCGACCGCCACGCTGTTGTTGCTGACATGGGCCGCGACCAGATCGGCGGTCAAAGTAACGAGTGTCGCTTCCCGGTCGGTCGTCTCAGTCATTGTTAAATCCTTCTCGTAAACAGGGAAGCTCTCGGGCGTCTGTCGCTATCGCTGTTCGACGATCTTGTGAAGTCGGACTTGCTTCTCACCACAACCAAATGCTGCCGGATCCAGCAGTAATTCCGGTCGGCCGGGTCGGGAGGGAAGGGAGAAGGTTAGCGGTGGGATGTGCCGGGCATGTGGGCCGGGGCACGGGCTCCCAACCAAACATCAGACAGGAGTTATCCAGATGGCAACGCTCGCCCAGGCTTCCGCTTCCCCAGCCATGGGAAGTTACCGCGTCGATGTCTTGCGCGGAAAATCCAACAGTCGCGTCTCGTCCGAATGGTTCAACCGACCTAATGACGAACGCTTCCTTTCGCTCAGCGACCTCTACGACAGTGTTCATCGCCGCGCTGACCGCGCCCATACCCAGATCGTTGAAAGCCGGTCGATCCGGGTCGAGGCCAGCCGCGACCAGCCGGAGCGGCTCGCCCTCATGCTGCCGGGCAACGACCGCCCGATCGCACCGACCAACTGGTCGTTCGGCCAGGCGTGCAGCCTCGTCGGGGCGCCGGCCTCCTATCTGCGCAATCTCCCCGCCGCACTCGCGGGGATCAATCTCCAGCATGGATTGCTCCATCATCGCGGCGAACAGGTGAAGCTGCTCCAGGCCGACGATGGACGCACCGAACTGCGCGCCATCACTGGACCCGATTTTGGCCGGATCTGGGATCACGAACTGGTATCGGCGGTCATGCGCTTTGCCGGCAACGGCACCGGAGACACCCGCTGGAAGGTGCCCGGCGTGCTCGACTGGGCGACGCACCAGTATAACCCCTATGTCGATGTCACCAAGGACACGACAACTCTCTATGCGTCGGACAGAGATGTGTTCCTGTTCCTCGTCGACGACACCCATCCCATCGAAGCCGGCAAGCTTCCCAATGGCGATCCCGATCTCTTCTTTCGCGGCTTTTATGCCTGGAACAGCGAGGTCGGCGCCAAGACGCTCGGGATAGCGACATTCTACCTGCGCGCCGTCTGCGCCAATCGGATCCTCTGGGGCGTCGAGCATTTCGAGGAAATCAAGATCCGGCATTCCAAGTTCGCGGCGGGCCGCTTCGCCCAGCAAGCCGAACCGGCGCTCGCGCACTATGCCGATGCCTCACCCCGCACCTTCATCGACGGGATCCGGTCGGCGCGGGAGCGCATCATCGCCCGGAGCGACGAGGACCGCACCGGTTTCCTGCGCAAGCGCGGCTTCTCGAAAATCGAGACCACGAAGATCATCGAAACCGTGCTCAATGAGGAAGGCAAACCGCCCGAGAGCGTCTTCGATTTCGTGAGCGGCATCACCGCGCTCGCACGCACCCGGCCCCATCAGGATGGCCGGCTCGAACTCGAAGGCAAGGCCCGCCAGCTTCTAGAGCAGGTCCGCTGATCATCCGCGCTGTCAGCACCACATCTCCGAAACGAACAACCATGGAGCATCCATTGCGGCCAGCTAGCGCCGGCCAGCTTCCTGTCATGACCAGCGACGATGCCCAGAGCATCGGATTTGCACCCTTCAACCGAGTCCCGACCCTGCCGGTCGACATCCCCGACGGCGGATTCACCCTGAGCGCCAAAACCAGCGAGGGGCTGCGCGTCACCTTCTATTTCGGACCCTATCGCACCGGCGGGCCGCCGCGCTTCATCGACATTCAATTCCACGATGCAGGAATGACGGTGCCCGATGGCGGCGGCGCTCCCGCGCCAGTGTTCGACCTGCTGACGATCGCGGAAAAAGGCCGCCATCCTTACGACAGCCGACAGTCCGCCATCTCCGACAAGCCGTCGATCGCCGTGCTGCTGCTCGATCGGCCCGACAATCCTGCCTGACGCGCACGTCCGTCCCTTACCACGCAACCCATGCAACCCGGCCCTCGCGCCGGGTTTCGTGCATCTGAAGGATTTGATCCATGCAAACCGAGCCCATTTCGGCGGCCACGTCGGCCGCGCCCCTCTACAGCCAGACAGAGTTCGATGAACACGGCAACTTCCACTATCAGGGCGATCTCCAGCAGCCGGGCGATAGCCTCGCGGCGATCGTGGCCCGCGTCCAGCGGCATCTGCGCGCCTGTTTCGCCGACACGCGCTTTGCGCTGCGCACCCAGACCTTCTCCGGCGGGCGCAAGATCATCGCCGAAGTGCTCGACACGCCTGAGGATCTGACCGACCGCGACGCGCAGCAGAATTTCAGCATCAGGGTGCGCGATCAGATCGAGCGTTTCGGCTTCACCCGCTCGAACATCCATCAGGACTCGCACCACTGCGCCTTCTTCTGCGAGGTCCGCATTGGTCAGCCCTATTGGACCGCGCTTGGTGCCCGACGCGGCTCGGGCAGCACAGTGGCCTGCATCGTCTCGCTGGCCGCCTTCAAGAAGCGGATCAAGCCGGGCGACAAGATGAAGCTCATCAGCGCACCAGGCTGGCACCGCTCGATCGGCACCACAAGAGCTGTGGAGGCCGTTCGCTCCAAGGACATTATTCTGGAAGGGCCAAGCTACCTGTCGCTCCCACGCGCGGCGCAATTCGCCTGCGACGGCAAGCTCGTCCGGATTGCAATCGGGTCCGAAGACTTGCCGGACGCCCATCTTCTTTACGTATGGCATCCGGCCAAGGCGGCTTGACGCCGGATCGCCCGCTTCGGCGCGATAGGCCGGGCGCGCCGGTTCTCGCCGCCCGCGTGGCGAGCCCTTTCTCCCGGCCGATCCCTTAATCAACGAGGAGAACCTCCATGCCCAAAATCGATATCGGCACCGCAACCCCGGAAACGCTCGCGCCGGTCCTGCTCTGCGCCATCCAGCGTCTCGGACAACTCGGCCGCACGGGCGCCGTCGCGCTCGCGGCCATCGTCGAGGATGACGACGCCGATTATGAGGAAGGCGCTTCCTGGATCGGAGACGTTGCCGCCGGAAACCTGATCGGCTGACCGACGAGCATCCCTTCACAAATCCCGGCCGTCGCGCCGGGCTTTGTGCTTTTTCGGAGAATATCCATGCACACCGCACGTCATATCTATGAGACCGCCCCGTTGGGTTCGCTGATCGCATATGCCAACGGCGAACCGCGTCCGCCCGAGCGCTTCAAGCGCAAGCTGCGCGCGTGGGAAAATGAGAACGGCACGGGCCGCCTCGTCGAGCGGCAAGCCGGCTTCGGTAGCTCGCTGGCGACCTTCACCCTGCATCTGGGTGATTTTGGGAGCGAAGGCGTCATCATCATGGTGGTTCGCCGCTTGTTCAGCGCGGACAGTGCCAAACCCTTCGAAATTCTCGAAACACCAAAGCTGGGCATGGTCCGCGTGCTGACCGGGCATGGAGAGCGTGAGGAACTGCGGTTTCTCGCGAACGACATGGCGCAGGCCGAGCGGTGGATGGCGGACAACCGCTACTCCGGCATCCGCGCCGAGATCGTTCCCAACCCCGATCCGGTCGTGCTTCCCGGCGTGGCGGCGAGGGCCGCGTGACCGGGGCTGTCGCACCGACAGGACAGAATCGAAGTGACGGCGACGAAAGCCGTCACTTCGTCCATATCGAGGCCATTGTCCGCGCCAAGGTGGCGGTCGACGCGACGGACCATCTGTCCGCGATGCGCGCCGCCGATGCGCTGCTGTTCGCCAACGGGTTCGCCGTCCGCCTTACGCCCGCGGCCGACGCCGTCATCGACGCCGAATATGCCCAGGACGTCGCAGGCTACCTTGTCGATGAGGCCGGGGACGACGAATATCTGCGTTCGGCTGCCTATGGTCCCAAATATGAGCCTGAAGGAAGCAGGTCATGACATCCCACAAAGTCCGCATCGTTCAGGTCTTCCGCGTCGAGCGTGAGATCGTGGTTTCCGTCGAGGCCGCCGACTTGCAGGCGGGGATCGACATGAAGAGCGAATGCAACGCACCGGACTTCAACAACCCCGCTGGCAATCACCTGGTCGTTGGAGAACGAGGCGGTCACCAGCGCGGGACGTCCGTCGCACAGGAATTGAGGATGCGGCGACAATCTTTGCTGGCCCATGTCATTCAATTGAATTACACTGCGCGCAAGGAGACCGTCATGGCTGCTACCGCACTTGTTCAAACGCGCGTCGACCCCGAGGTCAAGGACCGGGCGGCGGCCGTGCTCGAACGCCTCGGACTCACTGTGTCCGATGTGGTTCGAATCCTCCTGACGCGCACCGCGCATGAAGGCGCTCTTCCATTCGAACTGCTGGGTGATCCCAAGTCCTATGACGTGTGGTTCCGCCGGAAGGTTCAGGAAGCGCTCGATAATGAGCAGCCTTCCCTCGCGCACGAGGATGTCGAAGCCGAGTTCGCGGCGCGACGAGCAGCAACGCTTGCCAAGCTCGGCTGAAAATGCGCCTCGTCTGGGACAGTTTTGCGCTGGCGGATCGCCGCGCGATCTACGATCATATCGAGCCGGAAGATCCCCGCGCGGCGGTTCGGATCAATGAACGGCTAAGTGGCGCCGTGACACGCCTGAACGACTTCCCGCACAGCGGGCGGCCCGGTCGCGTCGATGGAACACGCGAACTGGACGTGGGCGGAACACCCTACATCGTCGCATATCGGGTCGAGCCCGATCGGGTTCGAACTCAAGGCCCAGGTCATCGGCCCCGCGCTTGCCCGTCGGTTTCGCGGAGAGACAGTGGTGTCTGTCATCGGTCTGAGGCGTGAGGAAAGCCCGGCGCGGCGATTCACGCCGATCTCGCGGCAGGATCACCGTTTTGCAAAGCCCGGTAATCGCGCCGGCACGCGCATGCTGGTCTGGCATCCATTGGTCGACTGGAGCGCGACGGATGTCTTCGCGGGGCATGACGCCTATGGGTTGCCGCTCCACGAAGCCTACGCCCGCTACGGGTCGAGCCGGCTATCCTGCGCCTTCTGCGTCCTCGCGTCGGCCGCCGATCTGGGCGCGGCTGCAAGCGCGCTGGGCAATCGCGATCTCTACCGCCACCTGGTCGGACTTGAGGCGAACTCTAACTTTTCGTTCCAGCCCAGCCGTTGGTTGGCCGATGTGGCGCCGGGTCTCCTGTCCGATGGGCTTGCTCGCCGGATCGGTGATGCCAAGGCGGCCGCGAGCGAACGTCGGGGGCTGGAGGCCGGGATGCCGTCTGGCCTCCGGTTTGTGAAGGGATGGCCGCCGCGTCTCCCGACGCCTGGTGAAGCCATCCGGATCGTGGCGGCGCGGTCGGCGATCCTTCGCCAGCATGGACTGGAGGACCGCTACCCACGCGCGTAGTGGCCTGCTCGTCTCGATCAACGACGCGCTGACCGCGATCCTGCAGGACGTGATCGACAGCGCCGGGCCTGACACCCACAATCCGACGCGCGCCTGCACCATCGCCGCCATGATATGCGAACTCATCGAAACCCATATCGCCAGATGCGAAGAAGCTGGCGAATGCGAGGACGACCGGTCGTCCCATGTCATCTCGGAAACCCATCGCAGCAGTGCCAATATCGACAGCATCGCGAGCTGCGACGTCGAAGCGGCGACGCAGATCTATCTGGTGCTCGATGATGGCACCGGGTTTCGGATCACCATCGAAGCCGTCGACGTCGGCGAGCGGATCGGCTGACATGGTTACGCCAGCGCCCAGAGGTTTTCAGACTGGGAGCGGCGTCTGGGCGCTGTTCGCATCCTGGGCGTCGCCATCTGTGCGGATCGGTTCATTCGCGACCCCGTTAATCCCCTATGGAGGAACCCATGCCCACCTTGTCCCCTCTCAGAACGAAGCTTGCCGGGTTCGAGAACTGCTACAAAATCGCGCTTCTGCGGCGCACGGCCTCCGGCCGTAATCAGTTCGTCGTCCGCACCGGCAATCCGATCCAACCTTTCCGCGTCACCGAACAGCACCCTGGAACCGACGATAACCTCGTCCTGCGGGTCGCCTGACGCCACACGCCTGACGCCCGCAGCCCAGGCATATCCCAATCATGCCGAACGCACGGTCCACTCGTGGGAATTCCCATCGGGTGAGCTTGCCGTGCGTGATGTCGAGGAAAGCCCAGATCATGACCTACAAAACCGCCGACGATCAGATCGTGTCCGAACCGGTATTCCGGCACATCCACCGATACAGCTTCTACAAGAGCAGCGAGGGCCGGCAGGTCACGCTCGCGGTTCTGGAAATCCGTCAACCGACCTTCATAACCCTGACTCTGGTCGAGGTGACCGATGGTCATGAGGTGTTCGCGGCCGAGTATCTGACCGGCATCCTTGAAACGCGCCTCGCCAGGGGATGCACGGTGGTCGCGGCATCCGAGCGCCACTATATGCTGTCCGTGCCTGCCCACGATGCCGACGCGTCGGGCAGCATTCCGGTCTGCGCGCGCTGCGGGAGCGATCGTATCGTGCGCGATGCCTGCGTTCGCTGGGACCAGGCCAGCCGGCAGTGAGCGCTGGTCGATGTGCATGAATGCACCTTCTGCGAAGCATGCGACTCCGAAGGCGACGAACTCGCCATCTGATCGATCAAGGATGCGCCACAGCTTGCGTGACGCACTTAGGTCGAATTGCGCGATCTTCTACCGAAGGACTCAACTCATGAACGACACTGTCCGGCTGAAAAGGCCCGATGTTCGCCAGTTGCGCACCGTCGCCGAGAAGATCGCGCGGCGTCATAGCTCCTCGAAACGCTTCGTGATCGAGATCGCCGAACGTGTCAGCCTCGTATGCGGAAATTCTGCACTCAACATCTTCGCGATTTCCGAAGATCCCGATTGGGCCGATACCGACCTGCATACGACGCACGCCTGGTCGCGGGTCCGCGAGCGGCACACGCTCGCCAACGGACGGGCGTTGTTCGACCTCTATGTCTACGCCCGTCCGGGCATCGGCGAGACCGGAGATATCGTCTGCTGCGTGCAGGCGGAACTGGATGGCGACGGCCTTCTGGCGGTCCATGCGGACAGCGACAGGAACATCTGGGTGCGACCCAACCTGCGTTGAGAGGATCCCGCATCGATCCCCGGAGGGAAGGATGCGGGAGAAGATGGTCCCTGCGTAGGGGCTGCTGTTCTCAAGATACCGTCAGAATCCAGCAGCATCTTCGATTGATCGTTGGGCTGCGCCTGCATCAGGATCATTGTCATGCGCTTGTCAGACGATCTCGCCGCACGTCGGCGCCTATATGCTTTTCCATTGCCGACTGCCCCCGCGCTGCTGGTGATCGACATCCCGCGCAGTTACGCAGGCTCCGGCCTGCTCCTGGGACGCTACTATCCCGTCATCGCGGAAACGATCGTCGAGGTTGCCGAGATCGAACGCTTTCTTGCGGTCGAGCGGCCGCCCCACGCCGCCCGATCTTCTCGATCTGCGCCCGAGCGCCCGGCACACCAGCACCATCACCTTCTTCGAATATCGGCCCCCGGAGCCGGGCTGGCCGTGGGTCCTTCTCTGCCATTGGCCGGCAGACCTCACGAGCCGCGCGGGCCGGGGAGCCGACATGCTCGCGCGCGGCGCCTACACGATCGAAGCCTTCGCAAGCTGGCGTATGCTCCTCGCGCATATGATGGAGTTCGTCGCGATCCTCGGCCACGACGTTGATCTGCGTGTCGTGAACCCCAACACCGAGATCGCTGGTCAGGCCTGAAAGGAGCGCACCGTGCGTTAACCGCGCACTGCTTCCCGGCGTTCTCGCGCAAGGTCGAGCGTATGCGAGAGGCGCATCGCCACCACCGCATCATCGGGATCGACGAGGAGCGCAAGGGCCTCCTCCATCAGCTTGATCGCCTTCTCCAGATCACTATCCGCCATAAATCCCTCCACCGCCTCAGCCCGCGGCACTGCTCCTTCCGGAGAGTGCCAGCCTCTGAAGCCGGATGTTCGAAACATGCAACAAGACATGCGCGGACGCCTTTAGCGGGTGGCCTGGACATACACGCCCGCCACCCGGCCGCAAAAGGTACGGCCGGCCCTGTTGCAAGGTTTCGACGCCTTGACCCGCCACCGGCAGGCTGGCGCCCCTATAGAAGGAAGCCGGGCCGCTGCCAAGCAACCCGGCTCCATATGCCGTGAACGAAAAGGGGCCGGGGCGGGGAGCCGGCCAGAAACGCGGTTCAGCTTTGCGCCTGACGCGCTGCTTCCACCGGCCGGAACATATCGGCACGGTTCTTCATCAGGTCGGTCAGCCAGCTCAGATGCGCCGCCGCGTCGGGCAGCGGGAGCTGCGATACCTCCTCGAACAGGGCGCGTTGATAGGGAATCTCCCGGTCCAGAATCGCGCCGAGTTGCAGCCGGGCGGGGCTGTCGGGCTCTTCGACGCCTGCATTCGCTTCCCTTGCAGCGGCAAGGAATGCGTCCGCCAGTTCCTGCGCTTCATAATAGCCGCCATCGAGCCCCTCCGTCCGGGCGATATGCGCCAGCTTACGCCGGACGAACACGAGTTCGGGATCGACCGACGCGTCGTCGAGCGGCAGGTTGAAGTCGAAGTCGGCAAGAAAATCATCGATCATGGAGCACCTTCCTGTCATTGGCATATGGAACACATCAAGAACATCTTTGCAAGAAGTTCGTGGATCGATAGGAGGGCGGCATGGTAATGGTGTCTCGACAGTCCGATTTGAACGCGACCCCCGCAAGGGCCGTTTTGCTTTCGTTCGTTTCATTGCAATGACCGCATCGTCGGCCCCTTCCCGGATACGCGGTATCCTGCGAGCCAGCGAGCGGGGCTTCCTCCTCGAATCAGACGATGGCGACGTCTGGCGGGTGGAGGGGGCACAGCCTTATGCCGATCTCCTGGACCGTCCGGTCATCGTCGAAGCTTATCGCCGCAGCCCGAGCCTTCTCGTACTTCTCTGGGCCGGCCCCGACCAGTAGCGGCCAGCGATCCCGATCGCTTCCCATGCCGGCTCATGGTGGCCGATCTCCGGAGCGGTGGAAGCACAGCTTACGGGGAGCGCGGGTGGATGGTGGTCGGGAGCACGATTGCAGCCGTCGCGCTTGGGGCAGCGTCGCAAGCAGGGCGCGGCGAGGGCGCCGCACCCTGCAATCGCCCTCGGAGCAGGTCTGTCATCGCATCCTACACCGCCCTCGCAGGGTCTCGGCGTGCCAGGGGTGGTCCGGGAACACAAGGGCTGCCTCCGGCCAAGGTAATCTAGAAGAAAATGGGCCTGCCGACGAAATTGCCTGATCCAAAAGGGTCGGCAGGCCCATTTTCTCCAAGATTATCTAAAGGCCGCAGCGCGACGTCCCTTGTGCTCCCGGACCACCCCTGACCCTTGAGCCCCGGCGAAGGCGGCTCCGGATGCGATGACAGACAGGCGCCGGCATCTCCTCGGCCGATCAAGTCGGAATGCCTTCGGCATGATTTTCCTTGTCCGGGACGCTGCCGCGTCCTTTTTCTTGGCTCAGGCTCACCAGGTACGATGAAATTCTGTCAAGAAAACAGTGATATATGAGTAATGGAGGGGAGGGGGTAAAAGGAAAGTGCGGAAGGGAAATGGTTCTCGGAAGCAGACGAAGAAGGAGTTAGGACCATGAAGATCGGATTTTTCAAGCTGGACGAGCAATCGAACGAAATGACCGGAAAAATCGTCACCCGGACGATGCGCTTTCCCTACCTTGTCTTGCGTCGTCCCGATGATCGTCGCAGCGACAACGCTCCCGTCTTCGAGATTTTCGAACCGACCGGGGACGGCGACGAAGCGCAGGTCGGCGTCGTTTGGGAACGCCAGATGAAAGAGCGCAACGAGGTTTTCCTTTCCGGCATGATCGACGATCCGAGCTTTCGCGAACCCCTGCCAATCGCGCTTTTCGGCGATGAACTGCAAGGCTTCGATGTGCAGTGGCGGCGCGAGCGCGAGCGTGAACCGCAGAGCTTCGCCGGCAACGGCGGCGGGTTTGGGCAGCAGCGCCGAACGGGCGGTGGACAGCGCCAGAGCGGCGGCGGTTTCGGGGGCGGCAGCACCGCAGGCACGAACGGAGAATATGTCGACGCGGGCCGCAGCCTTGACGGCGAGGTGCCATTCTAAACCCCGACCGAGACGGGCCGGGGGAGCGCTGGAACGCTTCCCCGAACCCTCACCGCGAACCGACACAAGGAGTTAGGACCCATGAGCAAGACCACGGCTAAACGCGCCATTAGCAGCTTTACCGATCTGCCGGAACTTTACGCGGAAATCACCGCAACCGAGCCTTTCGAGGCATCCTTTGGCGACCCTATGCCGCTTTCGATCATCGAGCATGGCGACGAACCGGGCGAACATTATATGCCCGAACCCGTCGCGGCGCAGGCCGAATGCGCGGGTATCATCGCGGCGGTTTTCGACCTGTTCACCGACACGCGCCTTGATCCGCTGGCCCCGGAAATCGCTTGGGGCTTCGTAAACTCGTTTCACTTCACCGCCGGAAAGCTGGAACGGCAGGAAGATCGCCTTGCCGACCAAATCCGCGACATGGCGGGGCGATTGGAACCCGGCGAAGTGTTCAACAAGGAACTTGAGGACAGGCAGCTTGAATGTCAGTCGCTGGCCGAGCAACGCGCCGCGATAGAAGCCATGCGTGACTATGCCGCCGCCATGTATCGCACTTATTCAGGCCGTGCATGGTCGCCGTCCAAAGGCTCGAAAGCCAGCCATGTCACGACCGCAAGCCAGATTTCCGCACTCGATTTCCTGCGCGCCCGTGCCGAAAAGCGCCGCGAACGGCACGAGCCGCAAGGCCCCGTGGTCGTCGTTTCCGGGCCGGTCGATTGGCACGACTGGGGAATCATCTGGGACCGGCTGGCGCTTATCAAGGCCCGTATTCCCGGCATGGTGCTTGTCACCACCGGTCAGAGCCAAGGCGTTGACGCCATCGCGGCATCTTGGGCGGCAAAGGAATGTGTCCCCTGCATCGCCTTCACCCTCTACGGTCGCGGAAAGGCGATGAAGCGGGCTTTCGACCGTAACCGACAGGTCAATAACCTTATGCCGGTTGAGGCCGTCCTTTGCGAAGGATCGGGCATTCAAGCCAACCTCTATGAACTGTTCAACCCGGAGAACGGGCGGCGCGTCCCGACGCATATTTTCATGCGGGCAGACCAAGCCGCCGACACCGGAGCGCCCAAGAAGGCGCGCCGTATAGGTAGATAACCCAAGCGCGCGGCGCTGGCTCGACCAGCGCCGCCCTTTTTATCCTAACGTCAAAAAAGGCCGATGCAGCCCGCGCGCCGCATCGGCCATTTTTTGTGCTTGCCGCCGCCGCCGCGCCTGGCGGCGCGGCGGCGATTGCGTCCCCGGATCGGACAGGCGCGGGAGGCGGAGGCTTCCCCGAAACGGGGACGAAGACGACACCAGCAGCGCCCCCAATCAAGGGCGAGGCGCGGCTGTCTTCAGGGCGGCAATCGCGGTACTCGCATCGAGTTTCACCAGAAGGCCCATCGCCTCCCGAAACTCGCGCTCCGAATAGGTTTCAACCGGCAGCGCGGTGACAATCGCACTGTAGCGCTCGCGCATCCTTTGGCGCGTCGCCTCGATCTCTTCCGCGATCTTGCGGCATTTCGCCGCCAGATCGGCCAGCTTCTCACGATCGGACATTTTCGGCATGACCAGCTTTCCTTCTATCGTTGCTGATCCGTCCGCCTTCCGGCCTTGTCGCACGAGCATGCCTCGGCCGCAATCTTCCCACAGCACGCCCAGCGCAAGGACGCCACCGGCAACGATTATCGGACGGCACAGCGCCGGAGTCGCTGCGGGCAGGTGGACGCACGCCCTCAGGCGTTTGTAATGCACCCTACGCACGGGTGCTGCGAGCATATTATCCAATAACTACAGTTCGTTAGTCCGCAATACACGCAATGCAGCAGCGACTGTTCGTGCATTACACGTAATATCCCTCAGGTCGGGGTGCTTCTAATCCCCTGATTGACTGGGTGTTTTCCTGTATTACGTGTAATGCGAACCGATTTTCTTGCGGTTTTCAGGCACCTGCGCTAATCTGCCTGCGCTTCACGACCGACCTGCCGAAGCTCCAGCCCCGGAGCTTTTATGGCAAGTCTCAGCCTACGCATCGACGACGATCTCCATGCGCGCCTTTCTCGGCGAGCGCGCAACGCCGGAATCACCGTCACCGAACTTCTCCTCCCCGCGCTCGAACAGGCGGCCGATCCGCGCCGCGGCTATGTCTATACGACCCAGGACGAGATCCTGTCGGGCGTTATCCAGACCATGGCGATTGTCGCCGCCTCTGTCCGCAAACGCTCCCCTGAACTGCTCGAGCAGGGGATGGCGGATGCCAGGCAAATGCTCGCCGAGCGGGGATTGCTCGCGCCGGAAGAACGGCCATGAGCATCTTCCGGAACGACACCCTCGGCTCCTGGACCCGTGGCGGCCAGGCTACCGTCCACAATGTCCGGATGACCACCCAGGTGTTCATGCAGACCATGATCGCCGGGCTGGCGATCTGGGTGATGGGCACTGTCTGGTATGCGTTCGAGAAATCGACCGAATATCAGCGCTTCGTTCTTCTCAAGCTGGTCGAGGCGACGTTCAAGGTCGATGCCGCGCCGGGAACCAACGATCCCGTTCTCTTCCGCACGCCGGAGGGAAAAGAATACTGGACCTCTGCCGACGATCTTCTTGTTTCCGGTATCGGCAAGCAGGCCCTCCAGAAGCTCGAAACCGACCTCATCCACGGGGCCGCAATTGCCGGCGCCGTCGCTATCGTCGCGCTTGTCTGGGCCTGGTTCTACTTCACCCGTACCGGACGGGGGCTGGGGTCTAACGAATATATCCGCGGCGCCCGCTTCGGAACCGCGATGCAACTCCGCCGTGCCCTGTGGCGGCAGAAGAAGGGCAGCTTCGCGATCGGGGGCGTGAACGTGCCCGATGCCTTCGAACCCGAGCATATCCTCATCTGCGGCGCCCCCGGAACGGGGAAGACCAATCTCATCACGACGATGCTCGAAGGCATGCGCAAGAAAGGCAAGCGCGCCATCGTCTATGATACGGCCGGGAGCTTCGTCGAGAAGTTCTACCGGCACGGTCATGACGTCCTGCTCAACCCCCTCGATGAGCGTACTGACATCTGGTCGCCCTGGGTCGATGTGCCGCGCGACTATCACTACGATCAGATCGCGGAATCGACCATTCCCGACAAGCATGGCGATCCCTTCTGGTCGAAGTCGGCCCGCGGCACGTTGGTTGCCGTTCTGCGCAAGCTGGCCCGGCAGAAGCACACCCTGATCTCCATCCTGCTTGAGCGCGTCATCCGTTCGTCGGTCGGTGACCTCGCCGCCTTCGTGAAGGGGACCGACGCGGCCGCGTTCATATCCGCCGAGGGTGAGCGCACGAGCGCTGGCATCCAGGCCGAGCTTGCCTCGGTGATGCGCAGCTTCTCCTATCTCGACGATACCACGGACGGGTTTTCGATCCGCAACTGGGTGGAGAATGAGGAGGACGATAGTTGGCTCTTCATCACGGTGAAGGCGGACCAGCTCCCTTCGCTTCGCCCCCTCATTACCGTCTGGCTGGACATCGCGATCAGCGCGATCATGAGCCTTACGCCCGACCGCAATCGGCGGCTCTATTGCGTCATCGACGAATTGCCGACCCTCCAGCGGCTTCCTTCGCTCGGTGATTTTCTTGCCCGCGCGCGGAAATATGGCGGGTGCGGAATATTGGGGTTCCAGTCCTATCCGCAGCTGCGGGCGACCTACGGGCAGGAGGATGCCGCCGCGATCACCGGCTATTGTTCGACCTGGGTGGCGCTCCGTGCGAACGACACCGATACGGCGGAACATGTCTCCAAGAATCTCGGCCGCGTCGAGCAGGTCGAAGCGAATGAAGGCATGTCCTACGGGGTGAACGACATGCGCGACGGTGTGAACCTCTCGCGCATGCAGGTGACCCGCCCGCTGGTGATGGATACGGAGGTCACCAACCTTCCGAACTTCTCCGGCTTTCTCCGCTTTGGCCGCAATCTTCCGGTCCTGCGCTTCTCCGACAAGTTCAACGACATCCGGACGTTGTGCTCCGCGTTCATTGAGCGCAGCGATGCCCCGAAACGGCTCCCGGCGGGCAAGGACATCATCACCCATGTGCGCGCCGCCGCCCGTGCGCGGGCTGACGCGCAATCGGGTGCGACTACGCCGCCGACACCTGAGAAGCCACGGCCTGCCGGTCAGCCCGACCTGTTCGAGCCTGGCAATCCGCAACCGGAACCGGCCGCACCCGAACCGCCGGCAAACCCCGATCCTTTCGAGCCGAAGGAAGGCGATGCGTCGTCCGGGGGGCAATGTTCCGATACCCCGGTGGAAGCCAACGCTCCCGTGCCCTTCCTGGGAGCGGCGCGCGGGCGGATGAATGTGCCGCTCGACGCTCATGCCCGCGCCGGCGGTCCCCGAGATCCGGCGAAACCGGCATGATCCATCCTCGACGCCTCAAGGGTACGCCCGCGAATATCGGCCGCTACTATACGGTCGGCGACTATTATACGAAGGGCGGTGACGAGCATAGCGAGTGGGGCGGCAAGCTTGCGCCCGATCTCGGTCTTGAAGGCAAGGTCGACCCGGCCAGGTTCGAGGACCTGCTCGCCGGCAAGGTCGGCGACCAGCAACTCGGCCGTCGCCGTAAGGATGGTATCCAGCATCACCCGGGCTGGGACTTTGCGGTCAATGCCCCGAAATCGGTATCGATCATGGCGCTGGTCCATGGCGATGAGCGGATCATCGCGTCGCACGAGCGCGCCGTCGGCAAGGCGATTTCCTATCTAGAAGAACATGCCGAACTGCGGCGGCGGGTAAACAAGGAGGTCGCCCACGAAACCACGGGCCGGCTCCTGTTCGCCCGCTTCACCGAGCACAGCAGCCGCGAACTCGACCCCCATCTGCACACCCACGTCGTCGTCCTCAACATGACGAACCATGGGCCGGACCGCGCGATGGCGAGCCTCGAAACCAGGGCGATGTTCGTCGAGCAGATGGTTGCTGGTCAGGTCTATCGTAACGAACTCGCGCACGACCTTCGCGAGATAGGCTATGAGATCGACTTCGATCCGCGCTCCGGCCTGTTCGAGATCAGGGGTCTCCCCGAAGATCTCATCCGCACATATTCGCAGCGTGCCGAACAGATCGAAGCCCATGCCCAGGAGCATGGGCACAAAGGTCAGGCGCAGCGCACCCGGTCATTCTACGCCACCCGGCGGGCGAAGGTGTCTATTGGTCTGGGTGACCTGCACGCCCGTTGGAATGAGCGTGCCAAGCCCTACCAGGAGAAGATCGACCGGGTCGCGCACGAGGCGGCAGGCAGAGAGGGCAAACGTGAAAAAGACGATCCCCGCCTTGCCGCGCGCGCCACGTCGTTCGGCATCCGCCAGTCGGAAACCCATGAAGCGGTCAACAACGTCGGCCGCATCGTTCGCTCGGCGCTCGCCTCGCATGTCGGCGAGGTCCGACTGGATGAGGTCAGATCCCTCATGGAGAAGCATGAGGCGGCGGGCAAAATCTTCCGCACCAACAGGCAGACCGGCGACAGGCTTCTGATCAGGGGGCGCGCCAGCCTGCGGTCGGTCAGGCTCGAGCTTGCCCTGTCCGAACATCTGTCCCTTGCCATGGGCGATGCCTTGTCGCCAGCGTCGCCGGAGCGCCTGCGAGAAGAGGCGCAGGCGGCCGGGCTGACGCGGGACCAGACCACGGCGTTGCTAGCCATCGCGACGGGAACCGATCGCCTCGTGGCGATCCAGGGCGTGGGCGGTGCAGGCAAGTCGACGCTGGTCGGCGCGATGGTGAAGGCCGTCGATCTCGAGTTCAAACCGATCATCGCACTCGCGCCGACGTCGTCGGCAGCCGCCGGTCTGGGTAAGTCCGCGAGCATTGAATCCCGGACCGTTGCGTCATTGCTTGCCAGTGGCGGTCGCGACATCACCGACCGGCACATTCTCGTGCTCGACGAGGCCGGGCAACTCGGCAACCGGCAAGCGCTGCGGCTGCTGGATATCAGCCGCCGCACAGGCGCCCGGCTGGTCCTGATCGGCGACGTCGAGCAGACCGGCGCGATCGAGCAGGGCAAGCCGTTCTGGCTTCTCCAGAAGCTGGGCATGCCGACCAGCCATCTGACCGAGCCGCTGCGCCAGGACGCCAAGGCGATCAAGGTCGCGACCAGGCTTGCGCGAGCAGGCGACTATACCGGATCGATTGCGGCGCTCGAGCGGGTGACCGGCGGCATGACCGGCGAGGAACTTGCTAAGAATCTGGTCAGCACCTGGACCGAGTTGAAACCCGTCGAGCGAGCGAAGACCAACATCCTCGTTCTCGACAACGCGACGCGGCTGATCGTCAACAGCCAGATACGCGATGTCCTCAAATCCGAAGGCGCGGTCGCCGCGGAGGAAGCGCGTCTTCAGGTGCTCACGCCGGCCAGGATGACCGATCAGGAGAAGCAGTTCGCGCGCTTCTACTCCGCCGGGCAGGTGGTGATGTTCGCGCGCGACAACATGGGTCTTGGGATTGCCCGCGACACGGAATACAGGGTCACCGGCATCGGTCGGGACGGCAACGGACGCCAGGTCGTTCGTCTTGTCGACCAGAACGGTCGCACGATCGCCTGGAACCCGCGTCTGGGCAAGCCTGGGCACATCAACGTGTTCATGGCGGAGGACCGGGACCTTTCTCAGGGGGACCGCATCCAGTGGCGGCTGGTCAGCAACGACCTCGGCGTCAAGAATGCAGAACGTGGCACCGTCATCGCCCTTGAAGGCGCGCAGGCGAAGATCCTCTGGGATCAGGGGCAACGCGAACAGGCCATCGATCTGGGAAAATACAAAACCTGGGATCACGGCTATTCCGAGACGGTCTATTCTGCGCAATCCAAGACCTATCCCAATGTCTATGTGCTGGCGCCGGTCGAATCCGGCCTCGTCAACGGGCAGAATTTCTACACTGCGATTACCCGCGCACGATATGCCGTGAAGCTCTGGACGGAAAACCCGTCGAGGCTGGCCGAGAAACTCGCATCCCATTCGGGGGAGAAGTCCTCCACCACCGAGGGCCTCGGCCGCCTGCAGCGCGACAGTCACCGTTTCCGGGGGGCACGGCATCAGGACCGGCTCGACAAATCCCGTGAGGACAATGCGCGGGAGCGCGAGACCCGAAAGCTCGAACCCAAGCGCGAGCAGGAAAAGAAGAGCGAGCGGGAGCCGCGGGGTGTCGGCGAGATTCTCGCGGGCCGCGCACTCGAGAGCGTGATGTCGATCGAGCGCTTCCTGCGCTCGACCATTTCGCGCGACCGGGATGCAGAAGTCGAACGGTTAGGCCGCGAAACGCCCGTCGAACCCGTCCACCAGCCACAGCCATCGCATGACCACAGCAGTCATGACGGCGGGCACGACCGATAGGAGAGAATATGACCTTCGTGATGATAGTGATCGCCTGCTTGTGCCTGATAGCTTTGCTGCTCCGGCACTTTCGCACCCCGATCCGTCACCGCTGGCGACGTCGGCAGGCCCGAACCATGTGCCGGCAAATGCGTGGACCCGACCGGGACCAGCCCGCGACTTTGATCTATGCTCGATTGCGGGCAATGGATCCGCTAGCGTTCGAGGAGCTGCTGCTCGAAGCCTTCGAGCAACGCGGCCACCGCGTTGTCCGCAATCGTCGCTATACCGGAGACGGCGGCGTCGACGGCGAAGTCATCATCAACGGCGAACGGTTCCTGGTCCAGGCAAAGCGTTACCGGGAGACGATACGGCCGGAGCATGTCAGCGACTTCATTGCGCTCTGTTCGTCGCGCGGCCGTCGCGGCTTGTTCATCCACACGGGCCGGACGGGCGGGGCGAGCCGGGACGCGCTGGCCGACATTTCCTGCGTCAAGATCATCTCGGGCAAGAACCTCCTTGCCCTATTGACCGGTGCGCCCTTTCCTCTGCCTGCCGCTCGGTTGTCGTGTCCGTTGTCGCCGAGGCGCATGCCTCCGAACGATGCGAGGCGGACATGAGAGCCGGCGCGATTGTGGCCGGGGCGCTGGCGTGCCTGCTTGCCGTCTCCCCGGCTGTCGCGTCCGCCAAAGGGTCGGCTGCGGCGGAAAACGAGATCGGCCGCTGCATTCGTCAGGCGGCCAAGGGTCGTGTCTGGCTTGAAAAAACCTTATGGGGCCTGCGAAGACAGGAGGCCGGATGGCTCGGAGCGGAAATCGCCAACACCAATGGAACGCACGATCTCGGACCGCTTCAGATCAACAGCTGGTGGGTGCCACGCATTGCCCGTCTGGTCGAACGGCCCGAACACCAGGTCCGGCACTGGCTGCGCCATGATGCCTGTTTCAATGCCGAAGCGGCGCGCTGGATATTCCTGTCGGGCTTGCAGGCGACAGGCGACTATTGGAAGGCCGTCGGCGTCTATCACAGTCCAACGGGTTGGCGGCAGCGCGCCTATGCGGCAAAGGTGGCGAACCACATGCGCCGGCAGTATGGGGCCGCCGCGTTCTCCCAGCATATCAGAAGCGACAGTCGATGACCGGGCCGCATGTTCGATGTAGTGCAGCGCCTTGATGGCGTGAATCACTATGTTGAAAGGGTGCGCGCGTGCTCGAACCTGCGCCAGTGTTGCTGCGGCGTGATCCAACCGGGCTGCTTCGCGCAGATCTGCGCGAGATGCTCCACGCCTTGATGGAGGTAGCCGGCAGCAATGTGATCGAGCCCCTGATCCTTCGCCCACCGACGCGTTCGGGGACGTGATGGCCGCAGCACGATCGTTCGAGCTGGCGACCGGCGTTTCGCTTGCGGATCATTTCTGGGATCATGCTGGCGACTATCGGCGCGGCGCCGTGGTCGAACGTCTCCGGGCAACGGCCGAAGGGCGGGGCAAGCATCTTCCGGGTTTCCTTGCTGTCTATGCAACCAGCGTTCGATCTCCCTTGGCCTATGGGCCGAAGCGAATGCCGCTTCGTGTCGCCGAGGACATCGCTGTCCCTCCTGGTATAGTCGGACCCTATCTGGTTCTCGTGTCCTGTCGGCTGTTGCCGGACCACACGGCTGAAGCGGTTTGCGGCTTTGCTCAACCCATCCTGAATGGCCGCCAGTTCGTGCCGGTTTTCTCGCGCCTGGCGCGGGATATATTCGAGGGCCTGATCGGGCTTCAGGTCGCCCTCGATGCCCATGGTCTGGACTGCACGATCACGCGTGTACTGCATACTACCTCGCCGACAGTTGACCACGACATCCATGTCGCGGTCGGGCGGGGAAATGTCGTGGTGCGGGAGTTGCGGCTTGCTGTCAGGGCCGAGGGCGCGGTCGGTGACGCTAGTCAGGATTGCGACGCTTCCGTCTATGTCCTCAAGTCCGAGAATTAGGCGAGCGGCGATTTCCTCAAATGGCTTGAGCGGGAGATCATAGGTTAGCCTGCACCGCGCCGCGTGGTGGGCAGCTTACGGAGCGGTCTTCTCTCTATACCAGCGTTAGAATCTTCTGAAAATGACTGCCGCATCTATCCGGAATCTCTGTGGTTTTTGCCTAGTTTGTGATATCCTTTCCCTCGAAAGGATAGTCCAGATGCCTTCCCTTCATGCTCGGCATTTGAACGAAGCAGCTCCAGTCGCAGCACGGCCGCCGGTATCCGAATGGCTGTGGCGTCGGTGGTATGCCAAGCTCTGGTGGAGCGCCATTCCGGTATGGTGGATCGGTATGGCAGCTGCCGGCGCAAGCGAGCCGCTTGCCCGCTTCTATGACGGTGCGCTCGCTGGCTTCCTCAATCTGCTGTTCTTTCCGATGACCGCCTTGCTTGTTCTGGGCGTGGGTTTTGTGCGGCACTGGATCGACGGGTTTGTCGACAGCAGGACTGGTGGGTCGGCTGATAGTACCGAGATCGCGGCAGCAGAGGATGAATATGTTCGCGCGTTCGAAGATCTGAACGCGACGATCGACATTTATGACCCTCGGTCGGGTGGACTATACATAGGAAATCCACTCAGCTTCCAGCATCCGGACCGCACCTAGCGCTTCTTAAAGCTGCTATCGCCGTCACCCGGACTTCTGTCGATATCGGTTGAAAAGCGGCCTGACTTAAGCACCGACGATTGCTCGATCGACGTCAATGGGCCGGTGATATCAAAGGTCGCACGACCGGAATCGGCGTCACCAAGATAGCGATTGCGCAGGCCATCAGCGCCAAGGACGCGGTTGGAAAGTTCGCGCGAGAATGCTTCCTCTGGCCGTAATGATCTTGCAGCAGCACGTTCAGCTTGAGATATTGCTTCGCGAACGTCGTAATTTACGATGTCGATGCTCGACCTGGCAGTCTCGTTAGTGGTGCCCATATCGCTGCTGGTGAAGCCTAGCTGGCCGCCGATACGACCAGATGTCGCCTTCGAGGATTGCTGGCTTTGCCGTCCGCGGCCTGTTCCACCTGACGTCTCGGATTCGGAGGAACTGACGGAACCACCGATGTTCGCTCCTACGCTGGTGCCCATTGAAACTTGATCCTGGGCCGACCGCGATAGGGACCGCTGCCATCCCGTCTGCGCCATGATCGACTGCACATCGCGCTGGAGCGTATCGGCGACCTGCGGCTTCAGGCGCCAGTCGCCGTGCCGGTCCATCTCGAACCCACCGCGCAGCCAATTCTGCATCATTGCCTGGCCCTCGGCGCCGCCGCCCATGAAATGCTCGATCGTATCGGGGCCGGCCTGTTTGCCCGCCTCGAACCGGGTGCTGGTGTCACTGCGGCCCGATTGCTGGAACCCGACCGAACTGGAGACCAGCACATCATTCTCGGCAAAGCTGAACCGGGCGCGCCCGCCATTGGCGATGGCGCCAAGCTGGCTCTCGTTGATGAGCCCGCCGCGCCACATCTGCGCGGCCGTCTCCGGGGTCAGATTGAGGCTGAGATCGCCATTCTGCGCCATCGCGATCTCGCGCTTGGACATGGTGACGCCGTGCTCTGCCAGGAGGCCCTGCATGCGCGTCAGACGCTCGTTCTCGACGATCCGGCCGAGCCGCTCGTTGCGCGCGCGGTCGGCAATCCCAGCCGCGCCGCCCTCGGCCATGTCGGTTTGGTTACCAACGCCCTGGCTTAGCGTGCGGACGAAACTATCGAGCCTTGCGGCCTGCCGCACCGACATGCCGGCCGCCGCAGCGCCTTCGGCAAAGCCTGCATTGTCGGCCTGGCGGCGCTGCTCGCCGATCCGGGCCGCAGAGCGCGTGCCGTCATGGCCAACCTCACGTTGCGCGTCGAGCTTGCCCGACCGCTCCGCAAAGTCATAGCCGGCCGCCTCGCGCGTGCGCCCATAGACATTGGTGCCCTCACGTCCGGCCTCGGCGGTCGCGCCATCGGCGGTGCCGACCTGCACGGCGGCATTGTAGGTTTCGAGCGCCCGGAGAACCTGCGCTTCGTTGCGACCGGTGGCGCGGGAGAGTTGCGAGATGGCTGTCGAGCGGGCCTCGCCGGACAGGCTATTGATGAACGAGGTTCGCCGCGACATCTCCTGCACCGGAAGACCGAGCATCGCCGCGGCATTGCGTTGGCCTTCATTGCCGCCGGTCCGGTGTGCCTGTTCGGTCGCGACGTTGCGGCGTTCGATCCCGGCGACATTGTCGCCCGCGAAATCACGCCGGCCTTCCATCGCACCGACCTGGACCTGCGCGCCGGTCAGATCATTGCGCAGCATCTGTTCCTGCTCATAGCTATTGGCGATCAGCTTGGCGAAGGTCGGATCAGCGGACGCTTGGCCGATGACGGTGGACGCCTTGAGTGCAGCATCCTTCGGGTCATAGCCATTGCGTTCGAAATGCCGCTGCGCGCCGGTCTGCATCATGTCATAAGCTTGGCTGTCGCCGAACGCGCGCCATTGCACCATGCGCTGTGCGAAGGCGGCGAAGGCCCGCTCGCCTGACTGGCCCTCGCCAAAATAGCCAGTGCCCAGCGCCCGCAGCGCGTCCTTCTCGGCAAAATTGTGGATCGCGGAGGTGGTGGCGTTGTCCCGGACCGCGCGCACGGTCGCGGGATCGGACAGGCTGCGCCCGGAGAGCGCAGGCGACAGGCCGCCCATCTCGCGTGCTGCATCGAGTCCGCCAAGACCGAACGCGGCGGTGCCCGCCGCGCCGCCGCCTTGCTCGCCGATGACACGGCTTGCAGCGCCGAACGCCCGGTTCTGTCCGAACGTCGATCGCTCGCCGAAATCACCGAAGCTTGATGATCCGGAAGCCCGCGCCATGGTGCCGGAGGCGGACGCCTGCGCTTCGAGCGCACCGGCATAGCCCTCGCGCGTGCCGAGCGGTGCCGCGGCGGCCGTGCCCTGGCCCTGGACGCCGAGCGCGCCGCTGGTGAAGGCGGTGAACACGTTGCCGGAGAAGCGGAACACGGTGAACACGAACGCGCCGGCGAGCCCCGCCGCCGCCGTGCGAAAGCTCCCGAAGATGGCGAGCGCCTTCATCGCCGCCGAGGGCGCGAGCATCCAGGCATTGGCCGCGACATTGTTCGAGCGCATCTCGGCCAGCACATCGGTCGCCCGCCCGAGTGTGAGCTGGTAGATGCCGGCATCGATCACGCCCCACATCGCCACGAACACGAACCGGCCGAGCGCGAAGCTGGCGACGCGCAGGTTGATCGGCGTCAGGATGAACAGGAGCGCCACCGGCATCATGAACAGCATGATCCCGAACACCGTCGCGCGTATGGTCGGCATCCATTCGTTGGCGGTCGACATGGTGGCGAGGCCGCTGGAGATGACGGCGCGATTGGCCATGACGCGGGCGGCCGTCGCCGGGCTGTCTTCGAACAGCACGTCGCCGACGGTGTTGCCGAGCAGGACGTTGCTGAGGAACTGCTGGAGCGTCAGCGGCGCGTCCATCATCATCTGGCCCATCTCGCCGATGTTCGAGCGGCAGCGCTGAAGTTGCGCGGCGTTGGCGATGTCATAGCCCGTGCGCGTGCAGACCTGCGCCACATAGGTGTCGAACAGGCCCGGCTCCGACAGGCGGGTCGAGATATGCTCCCAGGCTTCGTTGCAACTGACCGTGGTTCCCGCCTTGTCGGTCGAGGTGAACACGGTGCTGAACGTCGCGGGGCCGGCCATCGCGGCAAAGGCGGCAGGCAGATCGGTCGTGGTGCGGAAGAGCTGATCGTCATCGACACCATAGGCCGGTGACACGCGCGCTACCGGGTAGCATTGCCGGACATAATCCTTGATCGTGGAATCCAGAAACACATCGGTCATCGGACCGCGCGGGCTTGCGGCATTGAGAAAGAGGTCGAACGAGTGACCGCCTGCGCCGAACTCCAGCTTGGCGTTGGGATCGGTGGTGTTGTCATCGATCACCTCGGCCAGCGCGCGTTCCATCATGTTGGTCATGCCCGCGACCAGCACGATCAGGTTGGGCACGTCACCGACCGGCTGATAGGCGTTGCGCACCCGGTCATAGACGTGGACCGTGCCGGTGGTCGCGACCATGCCGACGAAAAGCCCGACCCCGATCAGCATCTGGAAGCCGAAGGCGACGAGCCCCATGCCCTGGCCGCGCACGCTGGCGAGAAGCACGCCAAGAGCGATGCCGACCACCGCGACGATCAGCACCAGCGTCTCGTAGCGGGGATCGCCGAAGATCATCGATACGAGCCGGAAGGCATCGACCGTTTCGGCAAAGCCATCATAGGTGTGGAAGCTTGTGTCGATCGCGAGCGCGGGTGTGGCGGCGGAGAGGGCGAGAAGGACCGAAGCGGCGCGCAGCAGGGCTTTCATGGGAACGCGCTCCGATCAGCGGTTGCGATTGGCGGCAGCGCCGGCGGCGTCCCGCGCGTCGCGGTCGCGCTGGCGGACGACGCCGGCATAGTTGGCCGACAGGTTCGCCTGACTGAGCGCCGCCATATAGGATTGCCGCATCTGCGCCCGCTGGCGCAGCACCTCGTCGCGCAGGCCACTGAGCTGCTCGATCCCCTTGTTGAGGATGCGGGTCTGGCAGACCTTGGCGTTTCCGGCATCGCCAGCGCCGGCGGCGGTCACGCCGCGCTCGGCGTTGGACACGGCAAAATCGATGCTGCGCGTCAGATCATTGAGCATCTGATAGGCGAGCGTCAGCGCCACCAGCTCGTCGGTATCGCCGATGACGCTGTCGACGACGCCCTGACGCACGCCCCATTCGAGCAGGCGGTAGACCGGCAGCGTCCGGACATTGGCGACGAACTGCTTTTCCTCGACCGTCAGCGCCGAGCGGGTGCGGATCTTCAGCGCAATCGAGTCCATCCGGCCGCGTGCAAGCACCAGCACGCCCTTGCCGGTGCCATCGACGGAGCAATCGGCGCCGGTCGGCGGCACGGCGATCGCGCGCTTCTGCACCTTGCCGGTCAGGAAATCGTCGACGCTTTCGGTATCCTGCCGCGCGCAGGCGGGAATCGCGGTGAACAGCGGCACCTTGTCGGCCGGGTCCCAGCGCATATAGACGTCGCCGACCCGGGCGCGCATGACGCCGGCCCAGTCCGATGCACCGACGCGCGCGGCGGCATGGGCGAGCAACGAGCCGGTCTTGAAGATCTCGGTGACCTCGGCGGGGCAGTTCTCCAGCGCGTCGCGCAAGTCCTCGGTCGGGTTGCCCTGATTTGCCTGGATCTTCTCGCGGCTGTGCTGGTAGCTTTTCGAGAAGCCCTCGCGCACCGACTTGTAGCCCGTCATCTCTTCGATGATGCCCGACATATTGTCGTCGCCCTTCGCAATCTGGACCATGCGGTTGGCGAGCCGGCAGTCATTGACCTGGATCGAGTTCAGGAAGTTGGTGGCAGCCTCCATCTTCGAGATGATGTTGCCCATCTTCTCGTCGAGCGTTTCGAGCAAATACTGGAACGCCACGGCGGGCGCGGCTTGCAGGATGCTCTCCAGCTTCTGGACCAGATAGTCGGGATCGAGGAAGCTCATGCCGCCCAGGAACATATCGATGCCGCCGCAACCGGCGCGGACCTTGGGCAGCGTCACGCTCATCAGATAATCGTTATGGACATCTACCCGGCCCGACATGCCGCCAGCGGTCACATAGCCGCGGGTCTGGTCCTCGAAGGAACCGGGGCTGGTATAGGTCACATTGTCGAACCAGCTTTCCGCCCAGCTTTGCGCGGAGGCGGGCGATGCGGTGGCAGCGATCGCGATGGTGCTGGCGAGCAGGGTCAGGCGCGTGGAGAGGTTCGCCATGGCGGGCATCCTTTTCGAAAATGTGCGAAGAACTGGCCCGCCATGCTCAGTTGCCTCGCCGGTTGGACGGAGGATGCGCAGGTTTGCCCACGATCCCGGTGAATTTGGACATGCCGCGCACGCCGACAGAGGGCTTCACCCCGGCGAGATAGAGATTGCGCGCCACATTGGGCGCGTGGTCGGTGCCGATCGCGACCGGAATGATCCGGTTCGGATCGGAGACGGGGCGCACCCATGCGACCGGGTGGCCGACCCAGGGCAGGCCCAGACGCCCCGATCGCAGCATCGCTTCCTGGCTACCGATTGTGCGGACCTGCCAGCCATAGCGGTGGCCGAGGCCACCGAGCTTCGTCCAGAGATCGGCGCAGGGAATGCAGCCGGGCGCGGTGCTCATCTCGACAAGATAGGCGGGCGCATGACCCTTCATCGTCTCGGCGAAATCCGGCGGCCAGTCGCGCGTCACAGGCACGCGGCCAAGCCACTCGCGCAATTCGGCCTCGCTCACGACGGGGTGGATCGCCGCGCGCATCGCTTGTTCGCGGGTGACGGGCTGCGCCGATGCAGGAGCGGTCAACAGGGTGCTCATGATGAGCGCAATGGCGCCGGCGGCTCTCACCGCTGCGGTTCCAGGCTGGCGCCGACGAGATCGCCGCCCAGCACGCGCGGATCGGTCGCGGAGACCGGGCCATTGGCGAGCGCGTCGAAGAAGCCGTCCTCTTCGCCCGCGCCAGTCATGAACTGTTCGGGGCGGATGTCGCCGGCCAGCAGCCGCACCGCCTGATAGGCCATCTGGATCAGGTTCGGGTAAGCCTCCACGCCGCTGGCGATGACCATGCGCTGCTGGCTATTGCGCCGGATGATCATCGTGGTCGGCGTCACCTCGACCCCGAACCGCTGGGCCAGTTCGGGCCTGCGGTCGATGTCCATCAGCGTCACCTGCCAGCCCATTTCCTCCTGGAAGCGCTGGACGATCGGCCACTGCACGCGGCAATAGCCGCAGGTCGAACGCGAGAACATGACCAGCGCATATTCATTGGCGCGGCCGCGCAGATATTGCCGGCGGACCTGATCCTTCTGCGCCGATAGCTGGTCGCGCGCCTCGCCGACCATCGGGTTGGCGGACTTGGCGTTGAGTTCGGGATTCTGGAGCATCGCAATCTGGGTGACGCCAGCAAAGGCGCGTGCCTTTCGCCGCGCGAAATCCTGCAAACGCCAGAAGTCCGCGACTGCATCGACCGTCAGCACCGTCGCGGCATAATCGCGCTGCTGCTCGATCAGCTTGCGGATCTTCGGCGGCGTCCATGTCGCCAACTCGGTCATCGGCGGGATTGCGGGCTTCGCCAGCGCGTCGGGATCGTCGGGCTCTTCGGCAGGCTTGGGCGGCGCCTGATACCACCAATAGCCGGTTCGCGCCTCGCCCTGCGCCAGTGCAACGCCGGGACCGAGCAGGAGCGCGGCGCCGATGATGACGCGCGCGATCACAGCAGCTTCGCCATGCGACGGAGGCGATCGATCTCGACGGGACCATAATAGCGGCTGTCGAACCCGCTGGCATGGGAAGAGCCGACATAGATGGTGCCGGGAGGGATCAACCCATTGTCCGGCTGCCAATGATCGAGCTTCTGGCCATTGTGACCATAGGGCTTGCTGACGCCGAGAAGGCGGCCTTCGCAGTAATACCAGCCATCCCATTCGCCCGGCGTCATCGAGGGCTTCTCGATCATCGAGATGCGGTCGCCGGGCAGACACAGCGCATATTTTGTGACGGTCACCGGCTTGGGACCGGCGAGCGGATGCGACAGCGTGAACGAGACGAGATCGCCGCGCACGATCGGGCCTGACGCTTTGCGGATCAGATAGGCGTTGACCGAAGGGCTCATCACGATCGTCGCCTGCGGGATGGCCCAATATGTGATCAGCCCGATCGGCAGTACGATCCCGAAGGCTTTCCAGAGCTGTTCGGGCCGGGGCGGCTGACCGAGGCCGGCGCTGCCGAGCGCGACCGCGGCCTTGAGCGGCAATTCCCTGAGTTCGGACCAACCCGATCTAGCGGCCCTGAAGGCGAGTCTGAGCATCGCGCACCTCCTTTTTGCCGCCAAGGCGGGCATATTCTTCGAGCAAACCGGAAAGCGCGGCATCGCCGTAGATGACGTGCGCGGCGCGCGGGCTGTCATCCTCGCGCTCGCAATAGGGCAGCGCCGGATCTCCGGGCACCATCGCCAGCGCGGGCACGCGCGCGACGCCGTGCTGCCGGAAAATCAGCGGATCGACGATGAGCTGCACGTCGCGCATGGCGCAGGCCGGGCCTTCGCATCCGGGGTCAAGCCGCAGGATCTCGGCGGAAAGCTTCGCCATCGGCGCGACCCTGGTGAGACCACCGGGCATGCCGCGGAACGCAAGGATACCGCGCGCCTTCTCGAGTTGGGCTGCATAGGTGCGGAGCGTCGTCACCGGCATCGAGGAAGACACGAACAGCACCGGCACCCAGCCTTGCGCTGATACCGGCTTCGTGATCCCGGCGACTGCGTCCAAGTCGGGCGCTTTGAGGCCCAAAACCTGGCCGAGCCGCCGTGCTATCGCTTCCTGCTCGGCGGCCATGGCTTCCACGCCTAGTTCGCGGGCGGAACGCGCGCGGGCATCCATGTCGGGGGAGCGAACGCGCTGGCGCAGGCCGTCGAACGCACGGCGGCGGATTTCTTCTGACGGTGTCGGCAGCGACGCCGGCCCCTTGGCGCCGGCATCCTTTTGCCGGGCCGCGGCGGCATCCTTCACCCGGTCCATCGCCTCGGCGCCATGCTCTGCCGCGCGGCTGCGCGCATCGGTGGCCGGAGCGCTGTCTTGCGCGAGTGCGGCGGCGGAGGCGAGCATCAGTGCAGCCGCGCCGAGCAGCGCGCGCGCGTTACTTTTCGATAACCCGCATATAGGCATCGATCTTGTCCTTCATGTCGATCTGGATGTCGGCCTGAGCACGGGCCTCAACTTCCGAATAATATTCGGAAAGGTCCATTTTGGAGAAATCCAGCGCCTGGAACTCTTCCGGCGTGAATCCCCGGCAATAGGGCTGCTTGGGTGTGCCCCAGCCAAGGCCGTTGAAGCTCTTGAGCTGCGGCCGGCCCTGTTCCTGGATGATGCGGCCGAGCTTGGTGTTGAAGCAGCAATGGCCGCGCGCCTTCTGGACGCAGATGCCGAGGATTTTCGAGCTGCAATAGCTGCCGACCTCGTGGCACATGCCCGAACCGCGCAGCATGCCCACTTCCATGTCTTGGCTGTCACAGCCCGAGAGCAGGAAATCCATCATGAAATTGATGGCGAGGCTGATCGCGATCGAGGTCGGGTCGATCCCGACGACGATGGCATTGGCGCCGGCGCTGGCGGCCTGGCTGGCCGTCGCGCCCGCCTTGAACGCGCCATAGGCCGCCTTCATGCCGGTGAACACGCCCTTGGCGACGGCGACCTTGGTGCCGATCGAGGAGATCGAGCCGCCCATGCCGTCTTTCACGATCTTGCCCTTGTCCTTGCAGCAATTGGAGAAGGTGGTCCGCAGGCCCGCCGGACGGCAACGCGCGGCGCGGCCCGAGAAGATCTCGATATTTCCGAGACACGCACCGTCCGCATCCACTTCGCCGTCCGCCGGAACACCGGGGTCGTCGGGGACCGGTTCGTCCTCGATCGGCGTCACCGCGAGGTCGGCGCACGGGTTGGGCGAGCAGGCGGGGCCACCATCCTGCGGCAGGCAAGCAAACTGCTCCCCGAGCGGACAGCTATAAGCGCCGTCCTGCTGCTGAACGCACGACACCTTCTGCAGGGGGCATTGATGTTGGCCGAGCGGGGTGATCTCGCACGATGCTGTCTCGCCGGGATCGTCGGCGTCGCCATTGCCATTGAGATCGGCGGCGCAAATCTGCGTGGCCTGCGCGAGAGCGGGCGCCGCAGGGACCACCATCGTGAGGGCCGCGAAAAGCCCGGCTATCAGGGGGAGAATGGTTCGGCGCATCAGCGGGACTCCGAGGTGCAGATCATGTCCGCGCCGCCAAGCCGAACGGTCTGCATCATGACGATCGCTTCGGGAAAATCGTCGAGGCAGCCACAGTCGGACACCAGCTCCTCGCCGTCGCCGACCGGGCAGGATCCAGCGCCGGCGCCGTCGATCTTGCAGGCGTGATAGAAAGTGTCCCAACCGGACGGCGTGTTCTGCCGCGATCCGACCACGCCATCGGGCGCTACCCCGGTGTTCGGTTTGGGCGCGCGCGTCTTGCAGATCGGCTCGCAGGCAGGAACGGACCCGCGATCAGGAAGCGTAAAAGCGCGGGACGACGTGGCATATCCGCCATCGCTGGTCTTCACCCGGTCGGCCAGCAAGGTCTCGGTCGAATGGTCGATGAT
>Ga0105248_10000424_pt1 | contig 48349 bp, 45 predicted proteins | sample KBSS34metaG_FD_81524 | JGI IMG/M metagenome (GOLD analysis project Ga0105248, IMG submission 81524) | Switchgrass rhizosphere microbial communities from Kellogg Biological Station, Michigan, USA - KBS S3-4 metaG | ecosystem: Host-associated > Plants > Roots > Rhizosphere > Soil | place... | reverse complement strand
TCAGCCCCAGGTGTTCCTCATGGACGAGCCGCTGTCGAACCTCGACGCCAAGCTGCGCGTGCAGACCCGCACCCAGATCGCGTCGCTGCAGCGCCGCCTCGGCGTCACCACCGTCTACGTCACGCACGACCAGACCGAGGCGCTCACCATGGGCGACCGGATCGCCGTGCTGAAGGATGGCGTGCTGCAGCAGGTGGGCACCCCGCGCGATCTGTACGAGGCCCCGACCAACGTGTTCGTCGCCGGCTTCATCGGCAGCCCGGCCATGAACCTGTTCCCGGCCGACGTGGTCGAGGGTGGCATCAAGTTCGGCACCGCCGTCGCCAAGGTCGAGCGCAACATCCTGCTCAAGGCCACCGGCAGCCGGGTCACCATCGGTGTACGCCCCGAAGACGTCAAGATCGCCAAGTCGGGCGACGGCCTGCAGGTCGAGGTCGACGTCGTCGAAGAGCTCGGCGCCGACGGCTACCTCTACGGCCACACCGAGGTCGACGGCCACCGCGTCGACATCGTCGCCCGCGTCGACGGCCGCACGCACCCCAACGCCGGCGAGCGCGTGGTGATCACCCCCGTCACCGAGCACGTTCACGCGTTCGACGCCGAGACCGGTGAGCGGCTCTCGAAGCCGATCGTCGCCGACAAGGTCAGCGCCTAGTCGCTTCTCGAAAAGGGGGCGGGCATCCGAAAGGGTGTCCGCCCCCTTCTTCGTGCGCGTGGCGGCATGCGGCCTCCTCGCAACGCTCGATTCGTGCGAAATCGTCGGACCCCTGATCCGGAGCGACGGTTTCGCACGAATCGTGGCAGGTCAGAGCAGGGCCGAGACCGGGTTCTCGATGCGGCGGACGAACGCGGCCATCCACTCGGCGGCGATCGCGCCGTCGATGACGCGGTGATCCGCCGAGAGTGTCACGGTCATCAGGGTGCCCACCGCCAGTTCGCCGTCGACGACCACCGGTTGCTGCTTCGCGGCGCTGACCGCGAGGATGCCGGCTTGCGGCGGGTTGAGGATCGCCGAGAACTCGTCGACCCCGTACATGCCCAGGTTCGAGATCGAGAAGCTGCCGCCCTCGAGCTCCTCCTGCCGGAGCTTGCCCGCCCGCGCACGCTCGGCGAGTTCGGCCACCCGTGCGCTCACATCGGCCAGCGACGCCCTGTCGACGCCGCGGAGCACGGGGGTGAGCAGTCCCCCCTCGACGGCGACAGCGATTGCCAGGTCGACGCCCTCGAAGCGGCGGATGTGGTCACCGCCCCAGATCGCATTGGCGGCGGGCACATCGCCCAGGGCACCTGCGACCGCCTTGATCACGAAGTCGTTGATCGACACCTTGCGTTGCGCCGCGGCGTTGACGTCGGCCCGCAATGCCAGCAAGCGGTCGACCCGCACGTGAGCCGTCACGTAGAAATGCGGAACCGTCGTCTTGCTCTCGGTGAGCCGGCGGGCAATGGCCCGCCGCATCCCGGTCAGCGGGATATCCGCGAACGCAGCGGCGTTCGCGTGCGAAGTGCTCGTCGCGCTGGTCTCGACGACGGCTTGCGCGCCACGCGAGCCGGCCGACGGAGCCGCCTCCAGGTCGCGTCGGACGATCCGGCCGCCCGGGCCCGTTCCGGTGAGGTCGCGCAACTCCACGCCGCGCTCGCGCGCCAGGCGGCGCACGATCGGGCTCGCGAAGGTGCGAGACGAGGATGCCTCCGACGAAGAGCCCGCCACCAGGCTCTCCGTCGGAGGAGCTTCGGGCTCCTGGCGCTCCTGGGGAGGTGCCGGAGCGTCACCTGCCGAGTCGGCACCGACGTCGGCGACGCCGGCCGCCGCGAGAGCGGGGCCGAGTGCATCCATCCCCTCACCGCTCGCCAAGACGATAGCGATCGGGTCACCGACCGCGAGGTTGGCACCCGGCTCGGCGATCAACTTGCCGATGGTGCCCGCCACCTCCGCCGCGTACTCGACCACCGCCTTGTCGGTCTCGATGTCGGCGAGCGCATCGCCCACCGCGATCTCCTGACCCTCGGTCACCGACCAGGACTGGATCGCAGCCTCGGTCGCCGAGGCGAGAACGGCCGGCATCCGGATCACGATCGCCATCAGCGCCGCCCCATGCCGGCGCGGATCAGCTCGAGGCCCGCGACGACCTCCGCGGTCTGCGCGATGGCCGCGCGTTCCAGCACCTTCGAGATGCTCGGGCTGGCCTCGCCGCCGGTCACGCGCTGGATCGGCTGATCGAGCCAGTCGAAGTACCGGCGCTGCAGCTCGTCGGCCAGCCAGCCGCCGTACGAGGTGCCGCGGGCGCCCTGCTCGACGATCAGCACCGCGTTGGTCTTCTTGATGCTCTCGCCGATGGTGTCCCAGTCGAGGGATGCGCGATCCAGCCAGCGCAGGTCGATCACCTCACCGTCGATGCCGGTCTGCTCGATCGCCTCCAGCGCGTGATGGACCATCGAGAGGTAGCTGATGACCGTGACGTCGGAGCCTTCCCGACGGATCGCGGCCCTGCCCGGCGGGAGGATGTAGTCGAGATCGACTCCCTCGGGCACCCGATCGGCACGGGCGTAGAGGTCGACGTGCTCGATCACCAGCACCGGGTCTTCGAGGGCGAGGGCCGCGTTCATGAGGCCGATGTAGTCGGCAGCGGTCGACGGCGCGACGATGCGCCAGCCGGCGGCCGTGGCGAAGATGCCTGCGGGATCCATCAGGTGCTGCGAGCCGTACCCGGACCCCATGGCGACCTTGGTGCGCAGCACGAGCGGCATGCGGTTGTCGCCGCCGAACATGTGCCGCGCCTTGCCGATCTGGTTGAAAACCTGGTCGGCGGCGACCCACATGAAGTCGGGATACATGAACTCGATGACAGGACGGAAACGGCCGTCGAGCGCCATACCTCCACCGAGACCGGTGAAGGCGTTCTCGCTGATGGGCGTGCCGAGCACCCGCTCGGGCCCGTACTTCTTGGCCAGCCCCTTGGTGGCGCCGTTGGTCCCGCCGTTGAGCCGGTGCACGTCCTCGCCGAGCACCACGATGCGCGGGTCGGCGTCCATACGCCGATCCATCGTCTCGGCGACCGCATCCACGAACTTGATGTCGCGCCAGGCGCCGGTGTGGGTGAGCGGGTCGAACGCGGTCAGGGCGTCCAACTCGCGGGCGTCGCCGCGGATGCCCACGTCGACGAAGCCGGGGTCTGGCCACAGTTCGGGGCGGATGCGGCGCTTGGTGGCGTCATCCGGATCGGTCTCGAGCATTGCTCCGACCGCTGCGGACATCGCGGCCTGCGCCTGGGCGCGCACTGACTCGACGCCCGCGGCATCGATCAGCCCGAGCTTCGTCATCTCGGCCGCGACCTTCAGGAGCGGGTCGCGCCCGCGCCACTCGGCCTCCTCGTCCTTGCTCCGGTAGCCGAATGCGCTGCCCGGGTATGGCCCGTTCTGGTGGAAGAAGCGGTACACCTCGGCCTCCACGATCGCCGAGCCCTCTCCCGAGCGAAGCCGCGCCGCGGCCTCCTCGGTCGCCAGATGCACGGCGAGCGGATCCATCCCGTCGACCTTCCAGCCCGGGATGCTGAAGCCCTGCCCGCGCACCGACAGCCGGGTATCAGCCGTCACCTCCTCGACGTGCGTCGAGACGGCGTAGAGGTTGTTCTCGACGAAGAACAGCAGCGGCAGCCTCCATGCCGATGCCAGGTTCATCGACTCGAGCACCGAGCCGATCTGACTGGAGCCGTCGCCGTAGTAGCTGATGGTCAGGTCGGTGCGGGCAGGGTCGCTCGCACCGTGTTTTTGAGCGAAGGCGTTACCGGCGGCGAACGGCACGCCGCCGCCGACGATCGCATTGGTGCCGAGTGCGCCGGCCTCGAGCCACTGCAGGTGCATCGACCCGCCGCGACCGCCCGAGAAACCCTGAGCAAGACCGAGGATCTCGGCGAGGGTGCGCCGCAGCAGTGCCTGCACATCGCTAGTGACCAGCTGGCCGAGGTCGAACGCGCCGCCGGTGACGTGGGTCAGCGCCTTGGCGAGGAACTGGTGGTGACCGCGATGCGATCCCGTGACCCCGTCGCCCGAGCCGAGCCCGATGATCGAGCCGACGGCCCCGCCCTCCTGGCCGATGCTGGAGTGCGCGGGTCCGTGCACGAGGCCCTCGCCGGCCAGTTCGAGCACCGACTCCTCGAATGCCCGGATCAGGTGCAGCTCGGCGAGCATGCCGTTCAGCAGGCCGGGGTCGGCGTCCTTCCAGTCCTGAGCGGTCGTCGACAGCTCGATCCAGGCGGATCCGGTTTCCAAACGGCGGCGTTTCGGCATCTTCCGGTCTTTCTTCCCCGCGGCGCGCTGCACTGCGCAGGTCGCGTGCTGTGAACGGTAGCGCAGGATTGAATCCAATACAAGCGATATTGATGGATATGAACTGGATAACCGCCGCAAAGTGCGACAAGATGTATCCAATCGCAACGACAGGGAGGTCGTCATGGCAGGAATCCCCGGCTTGCGCGGCTCCGACCACATCGGCATCACCGTGCCCGACCTCGACGAGGCCGAGCGATTCCTGGTCGACGTGCTCGGCGCCCAGCACATCTACACACTCGGCGAGAAGCGGGCCGACGACGACTGGATGCAGGTGCACATCGGCGTCGACGCCCGCACGGTGATCCGCGAGATCCGCTTCTACCGCCTGGTACCGGGACCAACATCGAGACCTTCCAGTACGAGCCGGGCGGGGCCGACGATCCGCAGCGCCCCCAGCCCCGCAACAGCGACATCGGCGGTCACCACATCGCCCTCTACGTCGACGACCTGGATGCCGCGGCCGCCCACCTGCGCGCGCACGGCATCCAGCCGATGGGCGAGCCGACCGCGAGCCGGGGTGCCGCAGAAGGTCAGCGCTGGCTCTACTTCCGCAGCCCGTGGGGCATGCAGTTCGAACTGGTCAGCTATCCCGGCGGCAAGGCGTACGAGAAGGACGCCGCCGTGAAGCTCTGGCACCCTGCCCGGCCTGCCGAGTGAACGCCGTCGCGGCAGAATGAACGAGATGACCCTCGAGCTCTCGACCCACGGCGCCGCCGGCGCGCGCATCGCCGCGGAATTGCGCGAAGCGATCCTCACCGGCGAGCACATTCCGGGTGCGCGGATTCGTCAAGAGGACCTCGCCGGGCGGCACGGCGCCAGCCGGGTGCCCGTGCGCGAGGCGCTCAGGATGCTCGAGGCCGAGGGGCTCGTCACCCTGGTGGCCAACACCGGCGCCTGGGTGTCGAGCCTGAGCCTGGCCGAATGCGAAGAGATGTACCAGATCCGGGAGCGGATCGAGCCGCTGCTGCTGCGATTCAATGTCCCCTTGATGAGCGACGCCGACATCGACGCCCTCGAATTGCTCGCCGACGCCATGGAGCGCTCCGACGATGTCGAGCAGTTCCTGCGACTGGACCGGGAGTTCCACCTTTCCTGCTACGCCGCGGCAGAGACGAGCGTGCTCGGAGATCTCGTGCTGCGCCTCTGGAACCGCACCCAGCACTACCGCAGGGCCTTCACCCGGGTGTTCCGTTCCGAGGGCGACCGCAGCGTGCATCATGAACATCAATTGCTGGTCTCCGCCCTGCGCCGACGCGACGCAGAAGAGGCGGAGCGCGTGCTGGCCGGCCACATCCGGCGCACGCGCCTCGAGCTGGCCCGACACCCCGACGTCTTCGAGAACTGACGCACGACCCATCCCTCAGGAGGAAGCATCATGGCCATCGCCACCATCAACCCGGCGACGGGCGAGACCGTCAAGGAGTTCCCGGCGGATGACGCCGCCGCAATCGATCGCAAGATCGGCGAAGCAGAGGCGGCATTCCAGGCGCTGAAGTCGACCACTTTCGCGCAGCGCGCCGAGTGGATGCGGGCGTCGGCCGACCTCATCGAGAAGGAGGCCGACGACACCGCACGCATCCTGACGCTCGAGATGGGCAAGCCGCTCGCCCAAGCCAAGGGCGAGGTGCTCAAGTGCGCCAAGAACCTGCGCTTCTACGCCGACCACGCCGAGTCGTTCCTCGCCGATGAGCCGCTCGCCGACCCGTCGACCGTCGGCGCCTCGCGGGCATACGCCCGCTACCAGCCGCTCGGTGTCGTGCTCGCGGTGATGCCGTGGAACTACGCGCTCTGGCAGGTGATCCGCTTCGCCGCGCCCGCGCTCATGGCCGGCAACACGGGAGTGCTCAAGCACGCCTCGAATGTGCCCCAGGCGGCGCTCTATCTCGACACCATCTTCGAGCGCGGCGGCTTTCCGGTCGGCTCGTTCCGCGCCCTGCTGATCGGCTCGCGCGAGGTCAAGAGCGTGATCGAGGATCGCCGCGTGAAGGCGGTCACCCTCACCGGGTCCGAGGGAGCCGGTCGTTCGGTGGCCGCGATCGCCGGCGACCAGATCAAGAAGAGCGTGATGGAGCTCGGCGGATCCGATCCCTTCATCGTGATGCCCAGCGCCGACCTCGAGGCCGCCGCGACCACCGCGGTGAAGGCACGGGTTCAGAACAACGGGCAGTCGTGCATCGCGGCCAAGCGCTTTCTTGTGCACGCCCAGGTCTACGACGCCTTCGCCCAGCTCTTCGCCGACAAGATGAACGCTCTCGTCGTCGGCGACCCGATGGACGAGAAGACCGACGTCGGACCGGTCGCGACCGAGTCGGGTCGATCCGATCTGGCCGAACTGGTCGACGACGCGGTCGCCAAGGGAGCGACCATCCTCGCCGGCGGCGGCGCGGTGGACGGTCCCGGCTGGTTCTACCAGCCGACCCTCCTCACCGATCTCACCGATGAGATGCGCATCGTCATGGAGGAGACCTTCGGCCCCGTGGCATCCCTGTACAAGGTCGCCGACCGCGACGAGGCGATCCGCATCGCCAATCAGACCACCTTCGGGCTGAGCTCGGCCGTCTGGACGAACGACGCCGACGAAGAGGCTGCCTTCATCCGTGACCTGGATGCCGGCGCGGTGTTCATCAACGGCATGACCATCTCCTACCCGGAGCTGCCGTTCGGAGGCATCAAGGACTCCGGCTTCGGTCGCGAGCTGGCCGCCGAGGGCATCCGCGAGTTCTGCAACGTGAAGACGGTGTGGAAGGCCTGATGGCAGAGATCGGCTTCATCGGCCTGGGCACGATGGGGTCCGCCATGGCGCGGAGACTCATCGATGCCGGGCACACGATGCGTGTCTGGAACCGCAGTTCCGACGCTGTCGCCCCCTTGCTCGACGCGGGCGCCGTGGCCGCGCGCTCGGCGGCACATGCCTTGGATGCCGGCATCGCCTTCTCGATGCTGGCCAACGACGAAGCGGCCGGTGCCGTGTTCAGCGACGAGACGCTGAACGACGTGCGCGGCAGCCTGCACGTCAACATGGCGTCGATCAGCCCGGATGCCGCAGCCGCCCTGGCCGACCGGCACGCCGCGGCCGGTGTCGGCTACGTCGCCGCCCCGGTGCTGGGCAGAGTGAACCTGGCTGCCGAGGGCAAGCTCAACATCCTGGCGGCCGGCGCTGACAGCGATGTCGACCGGGCCGCCGAGTATCTGGATGCGCTCGGTGTGCGCACCTGGCGGATCGGCACCGACCCTGCCCAGGCGAACCTGGTCAAGATCGCCGTCAACTTCAACATCATCCATGCGATCGAAGCACTCGGCGAGTCGATCGCGATCGTGGAGCATCACGGCGTCGAGGCGGAGCAGTTCGTGCAGCTGCTCACCAGCACGCTGTTCGGCGGCGTGAGCTACAGCGTCTACGGAGACATCATCGCGCACCGCCGCTACGAGCCGGCGGGTTTCACCGCTGCCCTCGGACTCAAGGATCTCGGCCTGGCCGAGACCGCCGCGGCGCAGGTCGGAGTCACCTTGCCGACGGCGCCGGCGCTGCGGCAGGTGTTCGAGCAGACGCTGGCCAAACCGGGCGGCGCACAGCTGGACTGGGCGGCCATCGCCGAGATCAGCCGCGCGGCCGCAACGTCGTAACGGCCGAGCCGCCGCACCAGGCTCACTAGGCTCGATGCATGGCCTCCGCGCTCTCGATCACCTCCGCGGTGCCAGATCCGGCGCTGCTCGATCTGCCGTGGAATCTGCCGCTCGAACTGTGGCCCGATGAGACGATCGCGACGCTGCCCAAAGGCATCTCGCGGCACCTGGTGAGGTTCGTGCACCTCGGCGGATACGTGGTGGCCATCAAAGAAACCACGGTCGAGCTGGCCCGCCGCGAGTACGACCTGCTGCGCAGTCTGCAGCGGCTCGACATCCCCTGCGTCGAGCCGGTGGCGGTGATCACCGACCGTGCCACAGACTCCGGCGAGGAGTTGGCACCGGCGCTCGTCACGCGGCACCTGAGGTTCTCGCTGCCCTATCGCGCGCTCTACTCGCAGGCCCTCCGCCCCGACACGGCCACCCGGTTGGTCGACGCGCTGGCCGTGCTGCTCGCCCGCTTGCACGTGGTCGGCTTCTTCTGGGGAGACGTGTCGCTGTCGAACACCCTCTTCCGTCGCGATGCCGGGGCCTTCGCCGCCTACCTCGTCGACGCCGAGACCGGCCAGCTGCACGATGAGGGCTTGAGCGACGGCCAGCGCGAGCACGACCTCGAGATCGGCCGGATCAACATCGCCGGCGAACTGCTCGACCTGCAGGCCGGCGGGCGGCTCGATGACGATGTCGACCCGGTCGCGGTCGCCGACGGGATCGTCGCCGCGTACCGCACTCTCTGGGCCGCACTGACGGATTCCGAGTCGTTCCCCGAATCGGAGCGCTGGCGCATCGGGCGTCGGGTCGAGCGGCTCAACGATCTCGGCTTCGACATCGAAGAGCTGTCGATCAACAAAGACGCCGGCGGCACGCAGGTGCGGATCCAGCCCAAGGTGGTGGATGCCGGCCACCACTCCCGGCGGCTCCTCCGTCTCACCGGTCTTGATGCCGGCGAGAACCAGGCCCGCCGTCTGCTCAACGATCTGGACGCCTACCGCGCCACCGGCGACCGCAAAGACCTCGATGAGGAGCAGGTCGCGCACGACTGGGTGGTGCGAGTGTTCGAACCGGTGATCCGCGCGATTCCCAAAGAGCTGCGGGGCAAGCTCGAGCCCGCCGAGGTGTTCCACCAGCTGCTCGAGCACCGCTGGTACCGCTCGCAGAACGAGGGCCGCAACGTTCCGCTCGCCGAAGCGCTCAGCAGCTACGTGGATACCGTGCTTCGGCACCGGCGCGATGAAATGACTGTGGTCGCGCCGCCGACCGCGTCGATCACGCTGCCGATCACGGTGATCGAAGCGGACGGACCGGAGGCGGCTGCCGACGACGATCTCGACTGGCGGTCGAAGGTATGAGCCCCGCATGAGCGAGCCGGGTAGGGCGGGGCCGCTCGGACGGCTCGGCGGTACGGTCGGCGCCCATCCCGTCGTCTCGCTCGCGGTGTGGGCCGTTCTGGTGGCGATCGCGGTCGCCACCGCCCTGGCAGGAGCGGGCGGGCAGAGCCTGTTCGATCGGTTGAAGAACGGCGCTCCGGGCGTCACGGCAGAGGCCAGCCACGCCGATGATGTTCTCGCGGGCGGCGGCGCGGCCACCCAATCCGTGACGCTGCTCGTTCACGGAGTCGCCCTCGACGACCCCCGACTACTGCTCTGGGCCAACCGGCTGGGCACCGCCCTCGAACGATTGCCGCACACGAGTTACCTCGACCCGCTCGTGCTGCCTAGGACGCCGGGCGGCGGCCACCCGGCGGCGATCGCCTCAGCCTTCTCGTCCGATGGTCGCGGGGTGCTGCTCACAGCGACGGTGTCGGGAGTCGGTGCGGGGGTCGCGGATCCCGCGACGGTCGACCGGGCGACCGCCGAGCTGCGTCGGGCCGCGTCTCAGTTGCGCACCGAGTTCCCCGGATCCACCGCCCTGGTCGGAGGCAGCTCGCTGCTGGTCGACTCGATCCTCAAGATCTCGGCCAGCGATCTGGAGCGCGGCGAGGCCGTGGCCCTGCCGATCGCTCTGGTGGTCATGCTGCTGGTGTTCGGCGGATTCCTCGCGGCCGGCATCCCACTGCTCGGGGCGATCGTGTCGATCGTCGGTTCGCTCGGGATCCTGTTCGGCATCACCTTCCTCACCGATATCGACACCACGGTGATCAATGTGATCACCGCCGTCGGACTGGGGCTGTCGATCGACTACGGCCTGCTGATGGTCAGCCGCTTCCGCGAGGAGTATCGCGTCGCCCTGGCGGCCATGGGCGAATCGTGGCACCTCAGCGGCGACGACCGCCGCGGCATCCGGCTGCTGGCGATCCGCCGCACGGCAGACCGGGCAGGCCGCACCGTGCTGTTCTCGGGCGTCACCTTCGCCATCGCCTCGGCCGGCCTGCTGATCTTCCAACCCCGGATCGTGCGCGCGATCGGGGTCGGGGCCCTCTCGGTGACGGCGATCGCGATCCTCACCGCGCTCACCCTGGTGCCTGCGCTGCTGTCGCTCACCGGCGACCGTCTGCTCAAGCCCGGCGCCCTGACGCACCTCCCCGCGGTGGGGCGCGTGATCAGCCGCTTCGGTGACATCGCCCCCGCCGAGGGCTTCTTCTCGAAGCTGACCCGGGGCGTTCAGCGGCACCCGGCCATCGTCACACTGGGCTGCCTGGTGGTGCTGCTCGCGGTCGGCAGCCCGCTGCTGACGCTTCGGCTCGCCAACACCAGCATCGACGCGATCCCCGCGTCGTCGAGTCAGTCGAGTTTTCTCAACACCTTGGCCAAGCAGTTCCCGGATGCCGCGAGCCCGCGGGTCGAGCTGGTGACCTCGTCAGAGGCCGACACCGTGTCGTGGGCGGTGCGAGTGTCGAAGCTCCCGCACGTGGACTCGGTGACGGCCCCGGTTCAGCGCGGTGATGGCTGGGCATCCACGGTGCGCGTCGCGCCGGCCAACGGGATCGACGTGGTGCGAGCCATCCGAGCCGACCGGCCGAGCTTCGCCGACCACTCGCCGGCGCGCGTCACCGGGATCGACGCCCACACCGTCGACCTCTCGGACTCCTTGCTCGCCAGCGCGCCCTGGGCCGCCCTGATCGTCGCGCTCGGCACCATCGTGCTGCTCTTCCTGATGACGGGTTCGCTCGTCGTTCCGCTGAAGGCGCTCGTGGCATCCGCGCTGTCGCTCGGCGCCAGCGTCGGCGTGCTGGTCTGGGGATTCGAGCAGGGGCACTTCGCGGGCATCCTCAACTTCGACGCCGGGCACGTGCACGGCGTCGACGTGCTGGTGCTGCTGCTGACCTTCGCTTTCGGGTTCGGGCTCGCGATGGACTACGAGATGTTCATCCTGTCGCGCATCAAAGAGCAGGTGGATGCCGGCGTCGACCCGCGCGAAGCGATCGCCGTCGGCCTGCAGCGCTCGGGACGCATCATCACCTCGGCCGCGGCGATCATCATCGTGGTCTTCGCCGGATTCGCCACCGGCGACCTCATGGTGATCAAGCAGCTCGGCGCCGCGCTCGCCGTCGCGGTCCTGCTCGACGCGACCCTGGTGCGCTGCCTGCTCGTACCCGCGTTCATGACTTGGCAGCAGCGCATCATGTGGTGGGCGCCCCGCTGGATGAAGCGGTTGCACCGCCGGATCGGCTTCGCCGACTAGGCCCGTTCGCGGTACAGGGGGATGTCGATCGGCGGCTGCGGGATGAAGCCGCCGTGCTTGTCCATCTCCTCGTAGAGGTAGTCGTGGGATGCCTGCATCTTGCGCAGGGCGTCGTCGACGTCGACGTGCACGAGCTTTCCATCGCGCTTGACGATGCGCCCGTCGATCAGCACGGTGTCGACGTTTCCCGCGTTCGCCTGCGAGATGATCGCGCCGCCTGGCTCACGCCGGTTCCAACCGGCCGTGCTGATGCCGCGCATGTCGAGCAGCACGATGTCGGCGCGCTTGCCCGGCGTCAGCGACCCGGCGACATCCCCGACTCCGGCCGCCTTCGCGCCGTTGATCGTGAGCCACTTCAGCGCGTCCGAGGTCTTCCACTTCATGACCTGCGGCGCCACCATCCGCCGATAGCCGGGCTCGTCGTCGCGCCACCGGGTCGCCTGCAGCACCAGTCGGCCGTGCGAGATCATGTCGTGACTGTCCCCGCTCACGCAATCGATGCCGAGACTCGGCCCTGGGGTGTACTCGGTCACCTCGCGGATGGCCGGGAAGCCCATGCCCATCTGCATCTCGGTCTCGGCGCACACCGAGACCATCGTGCCGGTGTCTCGCAACAGCTCCCACTCGTGCTCGGTGTTGAAGGTGCAGTGCACGAGCAGCAGGTCGTCGCCGAGCAGACCGTGCGCGTGAAGCTGCTCGACGTCTTGGAAGAGCTGCCGCACCATGACCTGGTTGGCATGCTGCGTGATCCGGGCGCCCAGTTCGCGGGCGAGCGCGAACTCGCGCACCACCTCGGCGGGTGGCGTGATGGCGAACTCCTGCGGCGCCATGCCGAAGCGCAGCGGCTGGCTCTCGCTTCGGAAATAGGTGTCGCGGATCTCGCGAGCCAGATCGGCCCTGGTCTGATACTCGTTCGGGTCGCCGGCCGTGCTCGAGCCGCCCTTGCTCTCGGCCCAGGTGTTCGTCGTGATGGGGGTCATCCCGTGCCCGTACAGGCCACGCACGCCGGCGTCGAGCAGGCCCTGCACCGCCGAGTGCGCGTGATCCGGCGTGAGGATGTTGTGGCAGTAGTCGACGATCGACGTCACACCGTTGTTGATCGCGTCGAGGGCGCCGAGGTAGTTGCCGACGTACATGTCTTCGGGCCGCATCCGCTCGGCGAGCTGCAGCCGGATCCCGCGCAGATAGTCCGGGATGTTCCCATCAGCCAGGATGCCGCGCACCGGCGACTGCCAGGTGTGCAGGTGGGTGTCGACCATGCCGGGCATGGCGATCATTCCGGAGGCGTCGATCCGCTCGGCGTCGGCGTCGAGGTCGGGCGCGATCGCCACGATGGCGCCGTCCTCGATGAGGATGCTTGCGCGCTCGAAGTCGCCGAGTGCCGGATCGACGGTGACCACCGCCGCGTTCTCGATGAGGATCCTGCTCATCGCACGACCGCCCCGACCATCAGGTCCACGTTCTCGGGCTTGGCGTCGAGTTCGCCGCGCTCGATGCGATGAGCGAGCTCGACGGTCAGGGCATTGAAGGGTGCCGATCCGCCAAGCCTGGCCTGCTCATCGACGACCAGGCCGTTGACCTCGTCGACCTCGCTGTGGCGCTTCTTGTCCCAGTCCTGCAGCACGGTCGTCCGGGTGTCGGGGCGTGAGAACTGTGTCAGCACCGCGTCGAGCAGCTGAGTGACGAAGCGGTCGGGATCGCTCAGCTCGAGGCCGTCATTGCCGAAGATCGGGACCATCCGGTTGCCGAGGGCGACCGCGGTGAGCACGGCTTCGCGGCAGGCCTCGAGCATGAACTCATGCATTCCGGGCACACGCACCGCCTCGGACAGCGGCAGGTTGAGGATCGCAGACGGCACCAGCTCTCCGGCGTTGACCACGAGCTTCATCCATTTCGACGAGCGGATGTCGTCGGTGACCTGCACGGTGCCCGAGTGGCGCAGCACCGCCGCCACCTCCTCGGCTCGGGCCTGCGACGCCGCGTCGAGGCCGCCCAGAGCGAACCAGGAGTCCTTCGGCGCGTTCTGCCGGTTGGTGATCCCGGGCTCGTACATGTTCGAGGCCATCTCGATGACGCTGCCGATCGTGCGGTGCGGCCCGACCACGTCGGCGACCACGTCGATCGTCATGCCGTTCTGCAGGCCGATCACCAGGCCGTCATCGGCCAGGTACGGCTTGATCAGTTCGACGCTCCAGCGCGTGTCGTACGCCTTGACGAGGGTGAACACCATGTCGAACTTCTCCCGCAGGGTGGCGACCTCGCACAGATGCATGGCGCGCACCGGGGTGAGGGTGCTCTCGTCGGGCAGGTTGACGCGCAGGCCATGCGCTCGCATGGCCTCGACGTGGGCCGGCCACTGCTCGATGAACGTCACGTCATAGCCGGCCCGCACGAAGTCGACACCGATTCCCGAACCCTGTGCTCCCGATCCGAGCACCGCGATCTTCTTGTCCATGTCTCCTGGTCCCTCGGTCGGCTGGCGAGGAACTGGTCCGAGCGCCGGCGCTGGCGTGTATAGCCACACTTTACAAGTGAGCGCGCCCCGAGGGAAGGGGATTGTTCACTCACGCTTATCATGGGCAGGACAGATGACCGGGAGCATCCGGAAGGAGACGGCATGATCGACGTCGAGATCGGCCCGCGGCTGCTTGCCGCCCGACGCGATGCGGGTCTCACCGTGCGCTCCCTCGCCGCCGAGATCGGAGTCTCGGCCGCCCTGATCTCGCAGATCGAGACCGGTCGCACCCAACCGTCCGTCACGACCTTGTATGCGCTGGTCGACCGGCTCGGAATCTCGCTCGACTGGCTCACCGGGCTCAGTCCAGACAAACCGCAGGCCGGCGGGCCGGTGGAACCCGACCTCAGCGGCACGGCCCCGGTGCGCACCGCGACCGCGCATCCCGTGCTTCGGATCGCCGACGGAGTGCGCTGGGAGCTGGTGTCGTCACCGGCCGATGGCGCCGCCGAGGCGGTGCTCGTGACGTACGAGCCCGGGGCTGCGAGCTCGCCCTCTGGCGAACCTGCCACCCACCCGGGAGTGGAGAGCGCCTTCCTGATCGACGGAGCACTCACCCTGCTGCTCGACTCGGAGGAGTTCGACCTGTCTGCCGGTGACTCGCTGGTCTTCGACTCCCGGCGCCCGCATCGTTATCTGAATCGATCGGGCGAGACCGCTCGGGGAATCTGGATGACGACGAGTGCGTCGCACCTCTCCTGACCGGTCAGCGCTCAGTGGCGGCGGCCGTGCACGAACCAGACACCGGTGAACTCGCCGTCGCCGACGTTGCGCAGCACATGCGGGATCGTCGAGTCGAATCCGAGTGATTCGCCGACGCGCAGAGTGAACACCTCGCCGCCAACCGTCACCTCGAGCACGCCCTGGAGGACGTAGCCGTACTCGTAGCCGTCGTGGCTGACCAGGTCTCCCCCCGCCGTCGAGGTCGCGCCCGGCGCGTAGACGATCTTCATGAAGGTGACGCCGTGCTCGGGGGTGGCCGCCAGCCGTTCCCACACCACCCCATCGGCCATGTCGAGGTGCGAGCGGTGAGAGGGGTGCACGACCGACACCCGGTTCGAGTATTCCGAGGGGTGCCAGGCGTTCGTCGGATTCTTGTCTCCGTCCGGGCCCCAGCCCTCGACGAGCGGCATAGCCGCTGGAGCCACATCGACGAACAGCTCGTCGACCGAGACGCCGAGCAGTCGGGAGAACGTGTAGAGCGTGGCGACGGAGGGCTGGGACTTGCCGTTCTCGATCTGCGACACGAACGACGGCGAGACGTCGGCCTGCCTCGCCAGCTCACGGAGAGTAAGGTCGGCCTTGAGCCGCATCTCTTTCAACCGCGATCCCAGATTGTCCATCAAGATTCCACTGACCTCGCTCATCGGGATTCGACCATGACCCGCACCGGGAGCGTCACTGTTAAGCGACACTGCATCCTGGCCGGCTGCGTGCGGCGATTGTGCACAACAATACAGATGCTCATGCTCCGGAGAGGCACCGTGTCACGCCCTGCTCGGGTCGAACAGCACCTTGCCTTCGAGCCGCCCGGTGGCGAGGCGTTCCAGTTGCTCGGCGATGTCTTCCAGGGGATGCACCGAGTCGAGCAATTCGTCGGCGAGCCCGCCGGTGGCCAGCAACTGAAGGGACGGCTCGAGGTCGTCTGCGAAGACGTGCGCGTTCGTGGTGCGGAGAGTGACTTCGCGTAACACGATCGCCGCCAGATCCACCTCGGGATGACGGGCCGGGAGGCCGACCTGCAGGATCGTGCCGCCCGCGCGCACCATGCGGATCGCGTTGGCCAGCTGGCCGGCGGCGCCACTCGCCTCGATGACCACATCGGCTCCCCGCGGGTGCACCGCGGCGAGCACCTCGTCGACCACGGTGTCACTCGCCGGGATGATGCGCCGGGCGCCCAGCCGCAGCGCCCGATCGAGCTTGGGACCGGCCAGATCGATCACGGTCACGTCGATATCGCCCATCGACAGCAGGGCGGCGAGCACGAACGTCCCGATCGCTCCGGCGCTGATCAGCACCACGCGATCCCCGGGCTGGGCGCCCGAGCGCCGCGCCGCGTGGAATCCAACGGCGAGGGGCTGCGACAGGCCCGCCGCATCCAGCGACATCCCGTCAGGGATCGGCGCGAGTTGCTTGTCGGCGGCCGAGATGAACTCGGCCATCCCGCCGTCGACGTTGAGACCGTATGTCGTGTAGTTCCAGCACAGGTTGGTGCGGCCTTCGAGACAGCGTGGGCACTCGCCGCACCAGACCCCGGCTCCCGCCGCCACCCGGTCGCCGACGGCGAACCGGCTGTCCGGCCCGACCTCGACGACCTCGCCGATGAACTCGTGGCCCAGGATCAAGGGCCCGACATGGCCGCTCACCGGGTGCGGTGCGCCGGTCACCGGGAACAGGTGCGGCCCGGAGCGCCATTCGGTCGCATCCGTTCCGCAGATGCCGCTGCGCAGCACCCGGATCAGCGCCTCGCCCTCGCCGCGAACGGGCACCGGGCGCTCCTCGATCCGGACATCGTGATGCCCGTAATACACCGCCGCCCTCATCGCGTTCCTTCCCCCCGATCGTCGATCAGGCGCCGGCCTCGCCACGTCCGGCCGCCGTATTCAGGTGCGACTGGGAGTCGCGCAGGGTCGGCAACGGGCCGTTGACCGTGAAGAAGCGCTGACCGGCCACGAGCAGATCCTCTGCCGGGAACTTGGTGACGACCTGGCAGCCGTCCGCGGTGACCACGATCTCCTCCTCGATGCGCGCGGCGCCGATCCCGTCGGCCGATGGCCAATAGGTCTCGAGGGCGAAGAACATGCCCTCTTTCAACTCCTCGGGATGCTCGAGCGACACCAGCCGCGAGAAGATCGGTTTCTCCCAGATCGACAGGCCGACGCCGTGCCCGTACTGGAGCGCGAACGCGGCCTCCTCGTCGGGGAACCCGAACTCCTCGGCCTTCGGCCAGACCTTCACGATGTCGGCAGTGGTGGCACCCGGCTTCACCAGGGCGATCGCCCGATCCATGTACTCGCGGGCGCGCTTGTACGCATCGTTCTGCGCCGAGCTCGCCGAGCCCACCGCGAAGGTGCGGTAGTAGCAGGTGCGGTAGCCGTTGTAGCTGTGCAGGATGTCGAAGAACGCCGGATCGCCCGGCCGGATGATGCGATCCGAATACACGTGCGGATGGGGCGAGCACCGCTCACCCGAGATCGCGTTCACCCCCTCCACGTACTCGGAACCCATGTCGTACAGGGTCTTGGAGACCAGACCGACCGCCTCGTTCTCGCGAACGCCCGGCCGCAGGAACTCGTAGAGCTTGTCGTACGCGGCATCGACCATCGAGGCCGCCTCGGTGAGCAGGCTGATCTCGTCCTGCGTCTTGATGGCGCGAGCGGTGAGGAACAGCTGCTGCCCGTCGACCACGTCGATGCCGGCCTTCTGCAGCGCGAACAGCACGGGCGGCTCGATCACATCGACACCGAGCGGCTGGTCGGCCACGCCGAACTTCTCCAGCTCGCGCTTGATCTTCGCCGCGACGTCGTCGGCGATCCCCGCGGCCGGGTTGAATGCACCGCGCAGGGTCGAGATCCCCGCGCGCGAACCCGGCTCGAGCCGCGGCCGTACGGCGCCATGATGCGGCGCGTGCGGATCGGCATCCATCTCGGCGGTCGTGGTGTTCAACCACGGGTTGTGCAGCGCGTGGTGCTTGGCGGCCGAGCCGAAGTCCCAGACGATCGGGTCGGTGTTGCGGGTGAGCAACGAGAAGCGGATCAGCTTGTCGATCGCCCAGGTGCCGATATGCGTCGCCGACATGTAGCGGATGTTCGCGAAGTCGAAGGCCAGCACCGCCCCGAGATCGGAGCGCTCGAGCTCGGCCTTGAGGCGGGCGAGTCGCTCCGTCCGCAAGCGGTCGAAGTCGATCCGTTGCTCCCAGTCGACCGCGTTCGTCCCGGTCGTTGCGGTGCTGATCATCGAGTCCTCCTGGTGGGATCGGATGGGGGAAGGGCGTTCATGCGGCAGCGCCCTCGACAGAACCGGGCCTGGCCCTGGGCGATGTTCTCGTCGCCTCCGCGCGCGATCTGGCGAGCCTCACGACGAGCGGGATGACCGCCGCCACGAGCACGAATGCGCCCTGCACCCAGTACTGCCAACTCAGGCTGAGCGACAGGAAGGTCAGGGCGCTGGTGATGGTCTCGAGCAGGAATCCGGCGACGGCCACTGCGATCGCCGAGCCGGATCCTCCGAAGATGCTGGCACCGGCGATCACGATCGCCGTCACCGAGGTCAGGGTCAGCGTCTGACCGGTGTTCGCGTCGCCGATGCCGGTGGTCGTATAGAGGGCGAATCCGGCCACTGCCGAGAGACCACCCGCCGCAACGGCCGCGAACATCCGCATGCCGCGCACGCTGACGCCCATGCGATTGGCCTTCACGGGGTCGGAGCCCGTGGCGCGCAGGCCCCGGCCGAGCCGCGTGCGACCGATCACGAACCAGAGCGCGACGGCGATCAGCAGCGCGACGATCAGGATCAGCGGGATCCCGGCGACCGTCGTCCCGATGGCCGTCATGATCGCGTCGGTCGCCGTGTTGCTCGGCTGCGGGCGCAACACCTGGGCGAGCCCGACGATCGCGATCGAGGTCACGAGCGTCGCGATGACGGGCGGGATGTTCAACCGGGTCACCAGCAGACCGTTGATCGTCCCGACGACCAGGCCCACGACGATCGAGATGGCGACCCCGACGACGAAGAGCAGCATGTCGCCGTTGGCGAAGAACGAGACGATCACTCCCGAAAGCGCGACCACCGACCCGACGCTCAGGTCGATGCCGCCGGTCATCACAACCAGCAGCTGAGCGAGACCCACGAGAACGAGGGTCGCCGCCGCGGCGAGCGTCTGGCCGACGTTGAGCGGATTCAAGAAGGCGGGCAGCAGGAGCGTCGTGACCGTGGCGAGCACGATCGCGAGGCCCAGGAGCACACCCGCCTGTCCCTCGCCGCGCCACCAGCGGCGGCGGGTCTCGGCCGGCACCGCGCTGACGACCGCCGGCGCATCCTCGTGCTGCGAGAGCACAGCGGCGCCGGTGATGGCTCGCTCCGTGACGTCGTCGCCGTCGAGGCGCGCCATCACGCGGCCCCGTGAGAACACCAGGACCTGGTCGCAGAGGCCCTCCAGTTCGACCGCGTCGGTGGAGAGCACCACGACCGCCACCCCGGATTCGGCCATGCGGCGCAGGAACGCGTAGATCTCGACGCGGGCACCCGCATCGACGCCCTGGGTCGGATCCTCGACGAGCAGCACCTTCGGATCGCCGAGCCGCGACCGCGCCAGCAGCACTTTCTGCTGACTGCCGCCGGACAGCGCGGTCACCGGGGTCTCGAGGGTCGGCGACTTGAGCGCGAGGCCGGCGATGCCCTCGCGGGTCAAGCGGTACTCGCGCGGGCGGTCGAGGAATCCGGTTGGCATCACCACGTCGATCGAGGGGGCGACGACGTTCTCGCGCACCGACATCTTGCCGAACATGGCCTCGCCGATGCGGTCCCCGGGCAGATAGGCGATACCCAGGCGCGATCCGGCCTTGGCGGTCCGGTGCGACAGTGCGCGGCCGTTGACCGAGATCGTGCCGAGCATGGGGCCCTTGCCCGAGAGGGCGCGCAAGAACTCCCGCTGCCCGTTGCCCTCGACACCGGCCAGCCCGATGATCGTGCCGGCCTGCACGGTGAGCGACACATCCTGGAAGCCGATGCCCGACGCGCCGATCACCTCGAGCGTCGATGCGGCGGATGCCGCCACCTGCGCCTTGTCGGGAAAGGTCGTCTCGAGCGACCGCCCGACGATGAGTTCGACGATCTGGTCCTGAGAGAAGTCCGCGACCTTGCCCCGGCCGACCACTCGGCCGTCGCGCAGCACCGTGAGGTCGGTTGCGATCTCGATGACTTCGGGGATGCGATGGGTGATGTACACGACGGCGACGTCACGGGCAACGAGCTCGGCGATGCGCTCGAAGAGCCAGCGCGTCTCGTCGTTGCCGAGGGCCTCGGTCGGCTCGTCGAGAACGAGCACCGAGGGGTCGGACGCGAGGGCCGATGCGATCTCGATCAGGTGCGCCTCGCGCAGCGAGAGCGATCCCACCAGGGCGTTCGGATCGATCTCCAAGCCGAGGCTGGTGAAGTGCGCTGACAGCCAGGCCGCGGCTCCGCGGCGTTGGGGGCGCCGCGACTCGGGCAGCAGAAGCAGCACGGAGTCCACGACGGAAAGTGAGGGGGCCAGCGCCGGAGTCTGGTACACGATGGCCAGACCCTTCTCGCGGGCCTCGCGCGGGTGAAGCCGCGCGAACTGCTCGCCGGCGAGGCCGATCGTGCCGGAATCCGGCACGACCGACCCCGCGGCGATTCCGACCAGTGTCGACTTCCCTGCGCCGTTCTCACCGAGGATCGCGTGCACACGGCCGCGCTCCACGGTGACACTCACGCCATCCAGAGCGCGCACGCCCGGATAGGTCTTGGTGATCTCGGTGAGCACCAGACCGGGGGTCGAACTGATCGGTGTGCTCATCAGCCGAAGATCTTCTTGAACTCGTCGGAGGTGAGCAGGGATGACGGCGATGCGTCGGTCGGAGCGTCGGTCAGGCACGCGTCGGCCGGCTTCTTGGTGTCGGCGGTCTTGCCCGTCGAGTCCTCGACAAGCCCGAGGTTGAACAGCGACGGCTCGTGGTCCGCCTTGCCGTAGAACGCCGCAAGCGCCTTGCGCAGCGCGACGCGGCCGATCCAGGTGCGCGACGAGTTCGTCGCCAGTTCATAGCCGGGGTTCGTCGCCTTGAGAGCGTCGAATCCGCAGCTGAGCGAGTTGTCGTCGGTCGACGTCAGCAGGGGAAGTGTGACCCCTGCCGCCTGGTAGGCGCGGATGACGCCGTTCGCGACTGCGCCGTAGTCGGCGATCACCGCGTCGATCTTCGGGAATTGGCTGAGCAGGCCGGCCATGGCCTGCTGGGCCTGCGCCGGGTCCCAGTTGGTGGTGACCGGCTCCGGGGTCAGCAGCTTGATCTGCGGGTTCTTCGCCAGGACCTTCTGGATGCCGATGAACTCCTGTGCAGACACCGCAGCGCCAGCGGGGCCGCCGAGGAACACGACGTTGCCGCCCTTGTCGCCGAGAGTGTCGACGACCCACTGAGCCCAGGCCTGGCCGCTGAACGACGGGATCTGGTCGGCGTAGTCGAGGTAGTCCGTTCCCGCCTTACCGGTCGGGTCCGATGCGAAGGGCACGACGATCGTTCCGGCCTTGGTCGCCTTGCGGACCGAGGCGAGCTGCGCCTGGCCGGGACCGGCATCCGGGATCACCAGCAGGATGTTGCTGCCCTTGGCCGCCGCACCGGTGATGGCTGCGTTGGTGGCCGCCAGGTCACCGGCGCCCGCCGTGTACGACACGCTCGAGATGGACTTGCACTTGGCAGCCTCGGAGTCGATCTCGGCCTTGACCGTCTTCGACCACGAGTTGGTGCCGTAGCCGTCGACGACCGTCACCGTCACCGGCTTCGAACCGCAGACGTCGCCGATCTTGGTGAACCCAGCTACGGTTCCGACCTTGCCCGCCGCGATGTCCGCGTGCAGGGTGTTGCTCGTGCCGCCGGACGTCGACGAGTTGGTCGACGAACATCCGGCAAGGATGAGCGCGGCGGCGACCACCGCGGCCGAAGCCACGAGGCGCACCGGACGCATTGTTGTGTTGTTCACTTCACACTCCTCTTTGAGGTGCTTGGGTGGGTGGGGTTGGGGCTGTGGTGGCGGTCTTCTTGCTGACGAGGCCCTTCAGCCTCGCCGTCGATCCGCCCAGCTGAAGCTGGGCGACGATCCCGACGCCGATGATGAGCGCCTGGACGATGTTCTGCACGGCCGTGGACTGGGTGAAGGTCTGCACGAGCTGGCTGAGTTGGGCGAGGAACAGCGCGCCCAGCGCCGTTCCGACGATGCTGCCGCGGCCTCCGGTGAGGGCGGTGCCGCCCAGCACGACCGCGGCGATCGATGGCAGCAGGTAGGCCTCGCCGGCCGTGAGAGTCGGGATGCGGAGCAGGCCGGCGAGCATGACCCCGGCCGCCGCGGCCAGAAGGGCCGAGAGCCAGTACGCCGAGATGATGTAGGCCTTCGGCGAGACACCGATGTACTCGGCCGCGCGCCGATTCTCGCCGACCAACTCGAAGCGCCGCCCGACTCGGGTCAACTTCAGCACGGCCTGGCCGATCAGCACGACGGCGAGCGCGCCGAATGCCAGCACCGGCAGGCCGAGCCAGCGGCTCAGCGCGAAGTCGCTCAACTGATTGGGCGCATGTGAACTGAAGCCGCCGGACACCGCTTGCACCATGCCGACCATGAGGGCGTTGCTCGCGATGGTGACCACCAGCGGCGGCAGGTCGAGGAAGGCGACGACGATCCCGCTCAGCACGCCGAAGATCGACGTGACCGCGACGGCGATGACGGCCGCGACGATCGGGTCCATCCCGGCGAGCGATCCCAGTTTCGCGGCGAAGACAGCTCCGAGGGTCACGGCGCCTGCGATCGAGAGGTCGAGGCCGCCCTGCTGGATCACCAGAGTCTGGCCGACGGCGACCACTGCGGTGAGCGCTGCGAACGGGAGCATCGACACGATCGCGGTGTGGCTGATCGTCCCCAGCGAGAACAGCGGGCTCACCGCGAAGAGCGCCACGACGGCGATCAGGGCGCGCGTCCCGGGCCACGAGAACACGACCGCCGGCAGGCCCCTGCGGTTGACCGGCTCGGCCCGCTCCGCCGGTACCGTGGCGACCGGTGTCGAATGTGTCGTCATCAGAGGTCCGGGTGCCATCCGCCGCCGAGGCTCGCGCCGGGCATCTCACCCATGACGTGATCTCGGGCCGCCAGGGCGAGCGCCTTGACCTTGTCGTAGTCGACGCCCACGAGCTGGCCGTCCTTCTTGACCCGCTTGCCGGCGACGAAGACGTCGCGCACGAGTCCGGGGTGGGCGGCATAGACGACCGCCCCGAACGGGTTGTTCATCGGGGTGATCGAGAACGAGCGGTCGTCGAGGGCGATGATGTCCGCGGCCTTGCCGACCACGATCGAGCCGGTCACGTCACCGAGCCCCGCGGCGTTGGCTCCGTCGATGGTGGCGAAGCGCACCACCTCGGCGCAGGTGAGCCCGATCCGCTCAATGACCTCTCCCGTTTCCACGGCAGGGGCGTTGTCGAGCGCGCGCTGCATGCCGATGGCCGTGCGCATCGTGCCGAACATGTCGCCGCCGTTGCTGCTGCATACGTCGATCGAGAAGGTCGGGCGGATGCCGTGCTGGAGCAGGCGGCCCGTCGCCGGGAACCCGTGCCCCATCTGCATCTCCACGTCCGGAGAGACCGACGCGGTGCCGCCGGATGCCGCGATGATGTCCAGCTCCTCGTCGGCGAGCGTGTCGCAGTGCACGTAGGTGATGCGGTCGGAGAGCAGGCCATCGTCGCGCAGCTTGTAGATCGGCCCGCTCTTGCCCCAGTAGCCGTCGCCGACGTGCACGGTCACCCGCAGGTCGAGGTCCTTGGCGAGTGCGAAGTCGTGGCGGTTCACCTCTGGGGTGGTGAACTGCGGGCCGCGCAGCGCCATCGCCATCGTGACGAGGCCGGTGTTGTCAGAGAAATACTGCTCGCGGATCCGCCGCGCGTCCTCGGGGTGGTTGTCCGGCGAGGGCAGCGGGGCGCCCCACTGCTTGTTGCCGCCGCCGTGGGCGAAGACCGCTCGCATGCCGGTGTCTTGCAGGGCCTTGATCGCCGCATCCGCGTGCTCGGGGGTGGCCAGGTTGTGCGACCAGTCGACGAGGGTGGTGATGCCGGAGTCGAGGGCTTCCAGTGCGCCGAGGTAGTTGCCCGCGTAGGTGTCCTCCGGGCGGTAGTACTTCGACAGGCCGGTGTGCAGCCCGGCCAGGTACTCGGTCAGCGACCAGTCCGAGGCGATGTCGCGAACGACGGACTGCCAGGTGTGCCGGTGGGTGTCGACGAAGCCGGGCATCACGATGCGGCCCGTGAAGTCGAGCACCTCCGCGTCGCCGACCGGAAGGTCGGTGCCGATCGCCGCGATGCGGCCGCCTTCGATCAGGATGTCGGTATCCGTCAGCACTTCGCCGGCCACGGCCGAGGTGATCACGGTCGCCTTGCGGATGAGAGTTCGCTCGCTCATGGGAGTCCTCGTTGACTGCTCGTGCGCACGGAGCAGCATGGGCGCTCCGTCGCGTGGGGGTCTTCTTCGCCGATGGTAGAAGTCCTACCGAACCTCTGTCAAGCGATACTGATCACTTGTTTATAACTACTGAACACATCTCAGTGCCCAGCCGTCCAGTCGCCCGACGCCGCGAGCGCGTCGGTCTCCAACTGCGCGGCCTGCCGTGTCTCGATCATCACCGAGAGGTACTGCCGGTAGACCTCGGCATGCGCGTCGCTGTCGAGGTAGGCGTCGAGGCCTGCCTGGTCGTCGACGAGTGCCAGCACGCCGAAGTCGGCTCCGGCCGGCCGGAGCCGCAGGTTCTCACCGCAGAGGTAGAACCGCAGCTCCGGCACGTCCTTCGCCATCGCGTAGAGGGCGGCGGTGACCCCGGTCACCTGCTCCGGGGTCGTGCCGTCCTTCCAGACGAAGGAAGCCAGGTGGACGATCACGAGACCGTCTCGTCCTCGCGGTAGGTGTACGGGTTCTCGATCTCCTCGTTGGGCTCGAGGGGCGGGTGCATGCCCTCCTCCCACTCCTTCTCGCCCAGCTGGGAGCGAACGTACTCGACCGACTTGGCGACGGCATCCCGTGCCGGCCCGAGGTCGAGGCCGATGCGCTGACCCCGGTACTTGAGCACGCGGCCGTCGACGACGACCGTGTGCACGTCGGCGGTGCCCGCCTGGTACACCGCGTGCACGGTGGGGTTCAGGATCGGCGTCATTGCCGGCGACTGGTCGTTCTTGATCAGCAGCAGGTCGGCCTTCTTGCCGGGGGTGATCGAGCCGATCTTGTCCTCCATGCCGAGCGACTTCGCACCGCCCATGGTCGCCATCCAGATGACGTCCTCGGCGCGCAGCTTGTTGACTGCGATGGTGTCGCCCTTCGCGTGCGCCTCCAGGTGATCCCGCGAACGGTCGGCGCTGAGTGTGGCGCGCATCGCCGAGAAGTAGTCGGCGCTCCACCACACGCTGGTGTCCATCGACAGCGATGCCGGGATGCCGTACTTGCGAAGTTCCCAGGTGGACGGATAACCCTGTCCGGCGCTCTGCTCGCTCTCGGTCGAGACCGAGACGGTCCCGCCGGTCGCCGCGATCTTGTGGTAGCTGTCGGGCGAGAGGGAGGCCGCGTGCACATAGGTGATCTGATCGGTCATCACGCCGGCCTTGTACATGCTGTCGAGGCCGACATCCGTCGTCGCCCCCCACACCCCGGCGTGGGTCGTCACGCGGATGCCGTTGTCGCGCGCGTACTCGAAGGCGGCTCGCTCGGGGAAGTGCTCGGAGTCCGGCACGTCGAAGGCGATCTCGAGGCCGAGCATGTCGCTCGGCGAGAACTTCTTGACCCAGGCCCGGAAGTCGGGCGCCGCCGTCCACTCCCACGGCGCTCCGAGGTAGTTGCCGTAGCCGAGCACGAAGCGGCCGGGGATCTCTTCGAAGGCCTTCACCGCGGCATCCGCGTATTCGGGGGTGCGCAGCGCGTGCGACCAGTCGAGGGTCGTGGTGACGCCGGTGTCCACCGATTCGAGCGCGCTCAGCAGGTTGCCTGCGTAGATGTCCTCCGGCCGGAACACCTCGCCGTGCTGCAGGTAGTAGAAGACGAAGTACTGGCTGAGCGCCCAGTCGCCGCCGTAGCCGCGCAGCGCGGTCTGCCACATGTGGCGGTGCGTGTCGATCATGCCGGGCATCAGGATGCCGCCGCTCGCATCGATCTCGAGCGTGCCCTCCGGCACGGCGAGCTTCGGGCCGACAGCCGTGATGGTGTCGCCGGTGATCAGGACGTCGGCGTCGCGCAGAACGCCCGGGGTATCGACGGTGATGACGATCCCGTTGCGGAAGACGACGGGGCGCTTGCCGTCGAATTGGTCGGCGCGGGGGGTTTCGGGCACGGGATCCTCCTCGTTGAGAATTTAACTGGCACTGTACATTAGTGACCATTAGTGGTCAGTTCGTCAAGAACATGTTCTCTTGCACTTCACAACAATCCGAACCGAGCCGCACGACACAACGAAGTGGAGCATCATGACCGGCACGAGAATCGCCGTCCTCGGCGCGGGAGCGAACGGCGCATCCATCGGCGCCGACCTCACCGTGGCCGGCCTGGATGTGACCCTGATCGAGCAATGGCCGGCGCACGTGGAGGCCATGCGGGCTCGCGGCGTGCGCATCGAGATGCCGGACCGCGTGCTCGAGACGGAGGTGCGCACGATGCACCTCTGCGAGGTCGCCACCCTTCGACAGCGCTTCGATGTCGTGCTCATGCTGATGAAGGCGTACGACTCGCGGTGGGCTGCGCACCTCATCGAGCCCTACCTGGCCGATGACGGCCTCCTCATCGGCGTGCAGAACGGCATGACGGTCGACACCATCGCCGAGGTGGTCGGCCTGCGTCGCACGCTCGGCTGCGTCATCGAGATCTCGTCGACGATGGAAGACCCGGGCATCGTCCGCAGGCACTCGGGTCCCGATCGATCCTGGTTCGCGGTCGGAAGCCTGAGCGGCGCGACCGCGGGTCGCGAGGAGGAGGTCGCCGCCCTGCTGCGTCACTCGGGCACGGTCGCGATCGTCGACGACATCCGGGCCACCAAGTGGATGAAGCTGGTCAGCAACGCAACGGTGCTCGTCACAACAGCCAACCTGGGCCTGTCGATGTCAGAGGCGATCGAGGTGCCCGGGATGCGCGAGTTCATGGTCGCGTCGGGCACCGAGGCACTGCGTGCGGGCGCCGCGCAGGGCTATCCCATCCTTCCGATCTTCGGCCTGGAGCCCGACGATGTCGTGAACCCCGACACGGTCGTCGACACCCTGCTCGACGCGCTCTACCACCGGTTCGTCACGGCCAACACGACGACGACCGTGCTCCAGGACTGGTCGAAGCACCGTCACAGCGAGGTCGACGACCTGAACGGTCAGGTCGTGGCGAGCAGCGCGGCCGCCGGTCTCGAGGCGCCGGTCAACGCCGCCGTCGTCGAGGTGGCGGCCAGGATCGAGCGCGGCGAGCTGCAGCCCGCCGTATCCAACCTGGCGCTCATGCAGAAGCTGGCGGGGCTCAGGTGAGGTTCCATCCGCGGTCGAAGTGGATGCTCTCCCCCGAGATGCCGCGGTTGCGCAGCAGGAACTGCGTGGCCTCCACGATGTCGGCCATGGTCGCCAACTGGCCGCCCGGAGTCCGCGCGCGGTAGCTCTCCAGCGCGGCCGGCTTGCTCGCCCAGAACGGGCTGTCGCCGATGATGCCCGGATGAAGTGCATTCACCCGGATCGGGGTGAGCTCGAGCGCGAGCGTGCGGGTGAGCCCTTCGACTCCTCCATTGATGGTCGAGACCGTCGTGGAACCCGGGTACGGCATGTCTTTGGCCCGGCCCCCGAAGAGCACGATGCCGGTGTCGACCGAGGGCTCGAGACGGTCGAGCAAGGCATGAACCACGGCGGGGTATCCCACGAGCTTCAGAACGGTCAGCCGGGTCGCGCGGTCGATCGCGTAGTCCTTGATCGAGTTGGCGTCGCGCTCGATGGCGGCCAGCACCAGGCCGTCGACCCTGCCGACCCCGGCCAAGCTGGCGGCGACGCTCTCCGGCTCGGAGATGTCGACCGCCACTCCAGACGCCCCCGTGCCGATCGCTGCGGCGACCTCGTCGGTGCGAGCTGCATCACGGCCCGTGATCACGACCTGGTCTCCCGACGCCACGATGGCCTTCGCGAGCTCGAGTCCGATGCCGGAGGTTCCTCCGACGACGACGATGGTGCGGGTGCTCATGCTCGGGTCCTCTCCGACGGCACCGGGATGAGCGCCGCCGAGCGAGGACCGCGCGGAGGTCACACTGCACACCGGTGTTCAGCGTTACTTAACCCGGAGTCAAGCAGGCGCCGCCGCGGGGTGTCAAGCGTCGGCGCGCAGCTTCGCGATCTCGTACAGCGCCACGCTGACCGCGATCCCCGCGTTGAGCGATTCGGTGGCCGCCTCGATCGGGATCGATACGACCTCATCGCAGGTCTCGGTGACCAGGCGTGACAGACCCTTGCCCTCGTTGCCGACCACGAGCACGATCGGCTGCCTCGCCAGCGGCAGACCCGGAAGCGAGACGCTGCCCCCGCCGTCCAGCCCGAGCACGAAGACGCCCCGGGCTTTCAGGTCTTTCAGCGTCTGGGTGAGGTTGCCGGCCATCGCGACCGGGATCCGCGCCGCGGCTCCCGCCGAGGTCTTCCAGGCCGAAGCCGTCATGCCGACCGTGCGCCGCTGCGGCACGATGATGCCCTGCGCACCGAAGGCACCGGCGGAACGCACGATGGCTCCCAGGTTGCGCGGGTCGGTGATCCCGTCGAGTGCCACCAGCAGCGGGTTCTCGCCGCGGGAGATGATCGCGTCGAGCAATTCGAGCGGGTGCGCGTATTCATACGCGGGCACCTTGAGCGCGATCCCCTGGTGCACGGCGTCGGGGCCGCTCAAGCGGTCGAGCTCGGGGCGCATCACCTCGAGCACGTTGAGGCCGCGCTTGGTGGCGAGCGACAGCGACTCCTTCACACGGTCATCCATCTCGATGCGCGAGGCGATGTAGAGAGTGGATGCCGGAATCTTGGCGCGCAGGGCCTCGACGACCGAGTTGCGCCCAGTCACGATCTCGCTGTCGTCGGTCTTCGGCCGCTGCGGCCGCCGAGGAGCGCCTGCTCCCCCTGCGCCGGTTCGGCCGCCTCGCGACACGCTCGACCCGCCGTGGCGCTCGCGCGCCTCGTCGAGACGCTCCTTGGCGGCCTTGCGCTTGCCGGCGACATGCCAGCTGCGGTCCTCGGCCTTCGGCGTCGGGCCCTTGCCCTCGAGGGCGCGGCGGTTGTGGCCACCGGTTCCGACACTCGGACCCTTCTTCTTCGGCTTGCCGGCTGAGCCGGGACGCGCTGGTTTGGCCATTATGCGATGCTCCAATGGGTCGAACCGCTCGCGTCTTCGAGCACGATGCCGGCTGCGGTCAGTTCGTCGCGGATGCGGTCGGCTGCCGCGAAATCCTTGCCGTCACGGGCGCGTGCCCGATCGTCGATGAGCCGCTGCACCAGGGTCTCGAGCGCGGCGCTGGCCGCGCCATCCGTCTTCGCCGCCCACTGCGCGGAGTGCGGATTGACACCCAGCACCTCGGTCATGGCGAGCACCTCTTCGCGCAGCCGCGCTGCGGTCTCGAGCTGGCCGGGATCGTCAGAAGCAGCGTCGAGGGCGGTATTGCCGGCGCGCACGCTGTCATGCAACACGGCGAGCGCCTGCGGCACCCCGAGGTCGTCGTCCATGGCGACACCGAACGCCTCGGGAATGATGGGTGCCCCGACGTTGGCGAAGTGCGTGCCCTCCAGGGTGCGATTCGCCCGATCGAGAAACCCCTCGATGCGCGCGAACGCCGCCTCGGCCTCGATCAGGGCCCCATGCGAGTAGTCCATGGTCGAGCGGTAGTGGGCGCTCGCCAGGTAGTACCGCACGACCACCGGACGCGCGAGCGCGAGCAGTTCCGATGCGAACACCGAGTTGCCCAACGACTTCGACATCTTCTGGCCCTCGACGTTCACGAGTCCGTTGTGCACCCAGTAGTTCGCGAAGGCGTCGCCGTTGGCGGCCGACTGGGCCAGCTCGTTCTCGTGGTGCGGAAAGCGCAGGTCGAGCCCGCCGCCATGGATGTCGAACGCCGCACCGAGGTAGCGCTTCGACATGGCCGAGCACTCGATGTGCCAACCCGGGCGGCCAGCGCCCCACGGCGAGGCCCAGGAGGCGGACTCCGGCTCGGCGGGCTTGGCGCCCTTCCACAGCGCGAAGTCGCGGGGGTCGCGCTTGCCGCGGGTCTCGGCGTCCGGCGAATCCGCCATGTCGTCGAGTTCCTGGTTGGTCAGTTCGCCGTAGGCGGGCCAGGTCTTCACGTCGAAGTAGACGTCGCCCGATCCGTCGTCGGCCACATAGGCGTGACCGCGCTCGATCAGCCGCTCGATCAGCTCCTGCATCTGCGGAACGCTCGCGGTCGCGCGCGGCTCGTAGGTGGGTGGCAGGATGCCGATCGTCGAGTAGCCGGCCGTGAACTCGAGCTCGACGCGGTAGGCGAGCGCCCACCAGGGTTCACCGTCGGTTCCGGGCGCCGCCGAGAGGATCTTGTCGTCGATGTCGGTCACGTTGCGCACGAAGGTCACCGCGTAGCCGCGCGCCGACAGCCAGCGCCGCCACAGGTCGTATGCCAGGGCGCTGCGCAGGTGGCCGATGTGCGGAGACGACTGCACGGTCGGCCCGCAGACGTACATGCCGACCTTGCCCGGCTCACGGGGCTCCAACTCGCGCAGCAGCTGCGTGCGGGAGTCGTACAGGCGGACGGTCACTCAGCGAGTTTAGCGATCCCCGCTCTCGGCGTTACGGTGTCAGGCATCGCGGGAGAGCAGGGCCGTGGCCAGGGCGCTGACCCCTTCGCCCCGGCCGGTGAAGCCGAGGCCGTCGGTGGTGGTCGCCGAGACGCTCACCGGAGCCCCGATCAGTTCGCCGAGCCTCGCCTCGATCTCATCCCGGCGCACCGACAGCTTCGGGTGGTTCGCGACCACCTGCACGGCCACGTTGACCACCGCGAACCCGGCGCCGACCACGAGCGACAGGGTCTCGTACAGGAACACCTCGCTCGCGGCATCCACAAATCTGTCGTCGTCGGTGCCGAACCGCGCGCCCAGGTCGCCGAGGCCTGCCGCCGAGAGCAGCGCGTCGCAGATCGCATGGATGACGGCGTCGCCATCGCTGTGGCCGGCGAGTCCGGGCTCATCGGGCCAGTACAGGCCGCCGAGCCAGAGCGGACTGCCGTCGTCATAGGCATGGACGTCGAGGCCGATCCCGGTACGGAATCCGCTCGAGTGGCCGAGAAGGTTCTCGGCGCGATGCAGATCCCACGGGGTGGTGATCTTGAAGCCCCGCGGCTCCCCTTCGACGACCGCGATCTGGTGCCCGGCCGCGCTGAACAGGGCGGCATCGTCGGTGTACTCGCGATCCGCCGCCGCGTAGGCCGCGACCAGCTCGGCCCGCGGAAAGCCTTGCGGCGTCTGCACGTGCACCAGATCGCTGCGGTCGATGGTCTCGGCCACCCGCTCATGCGCATCGATCCGCTTCACGGTGTCAGTCACCGGGAGCGCCGGGATGACGCCGGTTCCGGGAGAAACGGCGCGTACGACGCGATCGATCAACGCGGCCGAGGTCAGCGCGCGCGCGGCGTCGTGCACGAGCACGACCTCGATGCTGGGGTCGAGCACGGCAAGCCCGGCCGCGACCGACGCCTGCCTGGTCACGCCGCCCTCGACGACGATGGCATCGCCGGATGCCACGCCGCCCGCGATCTCGACGATGCGGCGGGCGGCGGCCATTCGTGCGCTCGGGGCGACGACGATCACCTGCGCAGGTTCGGACGATTCGAACACCCCGCGCAGCGCTCGCTCGAGAATCGTCACGCCGCGCAGTTCGACGAAGGCCTTCGGCTCGCTGTGGCCGAGGCGAGAGCCACTGCCCGCAGCGACGACGACGATCGCGACCCGATGCCCCATGAACAAGAGGGTACCGGCGGCTAGGAGGCGAGGACCTCGTCGAGCAGCGTTGCGGCCTTCTCTTCGTCGGTCTTCTCGGCGAGCGCGAGTTCGGAGGTCAGGATCTGGCGCGCCTTGGCCAGCATGCGCTTCTCGCCCGCAGACAGCCCACGGTCTTGATCGCGGCGCCACAGGTCGCGCACGACCTCGGAGACCTTGATCACGTCGCCGGACGCGAGCTTCTCGAGGTTGGCCTTGTAGCGGCGGCTCCAGTTGGTGGGCTCCTCGGTGAACGGCGCGCGCAGCACCTCGAACACCTGGTCGAGACCCTCTTTGCCGATCACGTCGCGGACGCCCACCAAGTCGACATTCTCGGCCGGAACCTCGATCGTCAGGTCGCCCTGGGTGACGTTGAGCTTCAGATAGAGCTTCTCTTCGCCTTTGATGATGCGCTTCTTCACCTCGGTGATGGTTGCGGCACCGTGGTGGGGATAAACGACCGTTTCGCCGACCTCGAAGAGCATGGAGGATTCCTTCCGCAGAAGGACGATTTTACCACAGCGGATACCCGTGATTCCGGGCCGGATCAGGGCTTTGGGGGCGGGGGCGCCTGCCTGATCTCGTCGCGCATCTGGGCCATCCGTGACCGCAGATATCGACGCTCGGCCGGCGACGGGGCCAGGTCGTGCGCGCGCTCGTAATGCGGCAGCGCGTCACTCTCCCGCCCGAGCCGGCGCAGCAGATCGGCGCGCGTCGCGTGCAGCAGGTAGTAGCCGTCGAGCTCACCGCCGGAGCTCAGCCGATCGACCAGGTCCAGGCCGGCCGCCGGGCCTCTCGCCATGGCGATGGCGACAGCGCGATTGAGGTCGACGATCGGCGATGGCGCCGTGACAGCGAGCAGGTCGTAGAGCGACACGATGCGCTCGAAGTCGGTCTCGGCATAGCTCGGGGCGACCGCGTGACGCGAGGCGATGGCGGCGTGCAGATAGTACGGCCCCGGCTGCTCGCCCGCGGTCGCGAGCAGCCGGGTTGCGCGATCCAGCACGCGCAGACCATCAGCGAGCTCGTCGGCATCCCAGAGCTGCCTGTCTTGATCCTCGAGCACGACCAGCTCGCCCGACTCGGTCGTCCGCGCCCGCCGCCGCGCGTGTTGGAAGAGCATCAGCGCCAGCAGACCGGCGATCTCGGGATCGGGTGCGGCCGAGGCATCCGCGTTGGTCGACAGCAGCAGCTGTTGCAACCGGATCGCCTCCTTCGCGATCGGGTCGCGCACGAATCGCTCGGACTCGGTGGACGAATAGCCCTCGTTGAACAACACGTAGAGCACCGCCAGCACCGCGGGCATGCGCTCGGGCCAGAGCTCGACCAGCGGAACGCGGAACGGGATGCCGGCGTTCTTGATCTTCGCGCGGGCACGCACCAGCCGCTTGTCCATGGTCGACTCGCTGACCAGGAAGGCGCGCGCGATCTCGGCCACCGTCATCCCGACAACGGTGCGCAGGGCGAGCGCGACGCGGGCGTCGGCCGGAAGGGCGGGGTGGCAGCAGGTGAACAGCAGCGCCAGCCGGTCGTGGGCCTGCGATTGCTCGTCCACCTGCTCCCCTTCCGCCGCCAGCAGCTCCAACTCGCGTTCGACGCCCGCCCCGCGCACCGCACGGCGCTCTGCCGAGGCGCGCCGCAGCTGATCGATCGCCCGGTTCTTGGCGACCGTGGTCAGCCACGCACCCGGACTGTTCGGAACCCCGTCGACCGGCCAGCTCGCCAGCGCGCGGGCGAAGGCGTCTTGCAAGCAGTCCTCGGCGAGGTCCCAGTCGTCGGTGATGCGGACGACCGTCGAGACGATGCGCGCGGACTCCTGCGCCGCCGCCACGCGCAGCGCGCGGACGACCGCATCGTCCCGAGCCGTCGTCACCCCTCGGCCGAGCCGCCCGCGGCGACCTCCGGGCCCAGCGGCCACACCGGCCGGATCTCGATCTGGCCGAACCGCGCCATCGGATGCCGCGACGCGACGTCGATCGCGTCATCCAGGTCGGCGCAGTTCAGCAGATCGAAGCCGGCGATGTAGTCCTTCGTCTCGACGAAGGGCCCATCGGTGACGGTGAGGGCGCCGTTGCGCACACGCACCGTCGTCGCATCGGCCGGCGGGCGCAAGCGGTCGCCGGCGAGCGTCATCCCACGCCGGACCACCTCATCCCACCATTCCTCGATGTTGTCCTCCTCGGCGCGGTACTCGGGGGCCGAGGAGTCGGTGCAGACCAGCAGGAGAAATTCCATGTTCATTGCCTTTCGTCGGTGTGTCGATGATCGATCGACGAACGACGCGGGCCCGGGAGGACACCCTCGCCGGGATTTCTTTCCCTGCGCATACACTTCCCCCATGAGACGTCGGATCGCCAGTCCGGCGGCCGTCGGCGCTCTGCTGGCGCTGGTCGCCGGCCTCGCCCTCAGCGGGTGCAGCTCGGCGTCCCTGAAGCCCGCCGAGAAACCGGTCGACCTTGGCGTCTCGGTGTATCAGCTCCGCTCGGACTATGCGATCCGCGGCGCTCAGATCGAGATCACCAACCGCAGTTCGCAGGCCTTGACGATCACATCGGCCACCTTCGGGTCGGCCTGGTTCGCCACGACCGTCGCGTCGACGTCCACGCCGAATCAGTTGCTGGCCAAGAGCACGACCGACTTCCGGATCGCGCTCGCCGCCGGCCGCTGCGGTGCGTCCAAGGCGGCCCCGGTCGTCCGCCTTCGCTACACACGCCACGACGGGACGACAGGCGCGGCGACCGTCACTCCGACCATCCCGTTCGGTTCGCTCTCGGTGGTGCATGGGCAGGATTGCGCGCAGCAGGCCTTCGAGAAGGTCGCCGCGATCTCGATCGCACCCGCGCTGCGCTTCGACCCGCCCGTCGGGCCAGGCGACGCGGGCGGCAAGCGCGCCGCCCTGCTCGACCTGACCTTCACCCCGACCGGTGCCCCTGGATCGGTGACCCTTCGCACCACGGAAGACACCACCCTGCTCGCCCAACGGGAAGGGACACTGCGCACCTTCGACCTGACCCTCACGGCGGCATCGGCGCCGACCACCATCACCCTCGACTTCGTGCCCGAGGGATGCCTGCAGCACCGGGTCGCAGAGGACAAGATCGGCACACTCATCCCACTGCGAGTGGATGCCGGCGCCTACCACGACGCCCTCTTCTCGATCGCGAGCCCGCTCGCCGTGAAGAACGCTCTGCTGGACTGGGTCGGCGCGTACTGCGGCTGGTGAGAAGCGCGCCGACGAGCCCCGATAGGCTGTGACCGTCGACTCGCGATCGGAAGGTTCTCACGTGAAGGTACGTGCCACAGTTGCGGCGGCCATCGCCGCGCTGGTCATGCTGGGCGTTGCCGCCTGCGCCCCGATTGCCTCGCTGAAGCCCTACGACGCCAGCGACGGCGTCAGCACGACGGTCGGCCAGGTGAAAGTGCTCAACGCCCTGGTGCTGAGCAAGTCGGGCAAAGACGGCAACCTGCTGTTCTCGGCGTACAACCCGACAGACGGCCCGGTTGATTTGAACGTCCAGTTCGGCAGTGACAGCGACCGCACGACGGTGCACGCCACGCTGAAGCCCGATACCACGACCAACTTCGGCTACGGCAAGAAGGGGCAGTTCCTGCTTGCAGGGCTCGGCGTGAAACCGGGCTCGCTCGCCCACATCTACTTCCAGTACGGCAACGAAGCGGGCAGCCAGCTCACGGTGCCCGTGCTCGATGGATCGCTGCCGCAGTACCAGAATCTGCTGCCGACACCGACGCCTACGCCTACTCCCACGCCGACAATCACGCCGACGCCGACCGCCACCGCCGGCTAGGCCTCGATACGCCGCTTCGCGGCTACTCGACCAGCAAGAGGCTAGGCCTCGAAGCGGTAGCCCAGTCCGCGCACGGTCAGCAGCAGCACCGGCTGCGAGGGATCGCTCTCGATCTTCGAGCGGATCCGCTTGATGTGCACGTCGAGGGTCTTGGTGTCGCCGAAGTAATCGGCGCCCCAGATCCGGTCGATCAGCTGTCCGCGAGTCAGCACGCGTCCGGCGTTGCGCAGCAGCAGCTCGAGCAGCTCGAACTCCTTCAGTGGCATCGCCACCTCCTTGCCGTCGACCGAGACGGCGTGGCGGTCGACATCCATCCGCACTCCTGCGACCTCGAGCACCGCGTCATCCAGGTCGTCCACCTCGATGCGGCGACGGAGCACGGCGCGAATCCGCGCAAGCAGCTCACGGGTCGAGTACGGCTTGGTCACGTAGTCGTCAGCGCCGAGTTCGAGCCCGACGACGATGTCGACCTCGCTGTCTTTCGCGGTCAGCATGATGATCGGAACGGACGAGCGGGTGCGCAGTTCGCGGCACACCTCGGTGCCGGGCAGGCCAGGCAGCATCAGATCGAGCAGCACGAGGTCGGCGCCGTCGCGATCGAAAGCGGCGAGCGCCTCGCGGCCGTCCGCGGCGATCTCGGTGTCGTATCCCTCCCGGCGCAGCAGGAACGAGAGCGGCTCGCTCAACGAGGGCTCGTCTTCGACGATCAGGATGCGGGTCACGTCGTCGCTCCGAGGGCGGTGGGTGGGGCCGTCGAGGGGGTCGCGGCTGAGGCAGGGGTGGGCGGGGCGGGCGCCTTCGATGCTTCGGGGAGGCGGATGGTGAAGGTCGATCCGCTGCCCTGCTGCGACCACACCCGCACATCGCCGCCGTGGTTCTGCACGGCGTGCTTGACAATGGCGAGCCCGAGGCCGGTGCCGCCGGTGTGGCGGCTGCGCGCGTTGTCGACCCGGAAGAACCGTTCGAACACGCGATCCCGCTCGTTCTCGGGGATGCCTACGCCCTGATCGGTGACGGCGATCTCGACCACCCCGTCAGCGATGGTGACACCGATCCCGACCCGGAAGCCGTCGGGCGAATACTGGATCGCATTGGCGATCAGGTTGTGCACGGCCGTGACGAGCAGCTGCTCGTTGCCGTAGACCTCAGCGCCGGCGTCCCCGCCGCTGACCAGTGAGATGCGGTGCGACTCGGCGGCGACCCGGTTGCGGTCGACCGCCTGAGCGACCACCGAATCGATGTCCACCTTGTCGGCAGATACCAGGGGCGCCGCGGCCTGCAGTCGGCTGAGCTCGATGATCTCGTGGGTCAGGTGCGCGAGCCGATCCGCCTCGATGGTCAGCCGCTTCGCGAAGCGCTTCACCTCGACCGGCTCGTCCGATGCCGCCTCGATCGCTTCGGCGAGCAATCCGATCGCTCCGATCGGGGTCTTGAGCTCATGACTGATGTTGGCCACGAAATCGCGTCGCACCTCGTCGAGCCGGTACGACTCGGTACGGTCCTCGGCGATCAGCAGCACGAAGCGGGTGCCGAGTCGGGCGACGCGCACCTGCAGGTGCAACTGGTTCTCGCCGAACTGCGTGTGCGCGAGGTTCAACTCCTTGCTCACCGGGATGCCGTCGCGCCGCACCTGATCGACCAGGCTCACCAGTTCGGGATGTGCGAGCGCCTGATTCCACACCAGTCCGTACGCCAGAGCGGCGGTCGAGGCCGAGAGCACGTTGTTCGACGAGTCGATGACGACCCCGCCGACTCCAGGGAGTCGATGACCTCTTCGACGCCATCCGGAACCGTCGGAGTGACCACCGCGACAGCGCTGCGGCCCCGGCTATGAGCCGCCATGATCGCCACGGAGACGCCCACGCCGACCAACAACCCGAAGGCGAGGGCAGCGGGCACAAGCCAGTGCGCCGGGTCCATGCGACTAGATTAGGGCGCACCGAGTTGCCCGACCGGCTCCCGAGAGGCCGATCGCAAGCGACTTGGGACGAAGTTCAGCCTCCGGCCACCGTCCGTTCACCTGATCGGGGCAACGTGGCCAGAGACCGGGGCGATTCATCGTGCCCGACAGCGAGAGGACCGGCATGCGCGAGGTATTCCAGCAGGAGCTGCGAGAGGTGCAGGACCGCCTCGTCGAGATCTCGACCCTCGTGGCCAGCTCGATCGAGCGCGCGACCGAGTCGTTCAACGAGTCCAACGTCACGCTCGCCGAGACGGTCATCGCCGACGACCAGAAGATCGACGCGCTCGCGGCCGAGCTCGACGAGCTCGCCATCCAGATCCTGGCGCGTCAGAACCCGGTGGCGCGCGACCTGCGCATCGTGGTGAGCGCGCTGCGCATCAGCGCTTCGCTCGAGCGCATGGGCGACATGGCCGAGCACATCGCTCAGCTCGCCCGCTACCGCTTTCCCGAGAAGGTCGTGCCGAAGGGGCTGCGCAGCACCTTCCGTGACATGGGCGCGCTCGACGTCGAGATCGCCAAGAAGCTCACCGAGCTGCTGCGCACCGAAGACGTGCAGATCGCCGAAGACATCCGCAACGAAGACGACAAGGTCGATGCCTTGCACCTCAGCGTCTTCGACAAGGTGCTGGGCGAGACCTGGAAGGGCGCTGCCGTCGACACCGTGGATGCCACCCTCGCCTCGCGCTACCACGAGCGTTTCGCCGACCACGCCGTCTCGATCGCGAAGAAGGTGCAATACCTGGCGACGGGCGACTGGGTGCCGCAGGACGCGTAGCCGCCTCACCGGGCTGCGCCGGCGTCATCCCCTCGGATGATGAGGATCGGCCGCAAGGCCGTTCCAGCGGCGCGGGCGCGGCTCGTACCGTGGCAGCATGCCGACGGCGACGCCCGCCACCCTCGATGCGCGGGTGCATGCGGCCTTTCCGGGCCCGGGACTGAGCATCGACACCCTCGCCAGTGACCGCGAGCTGTACGCCGCCGTAGGAGTCCTAGACGACCGTGAGTGCCTGATGGGTGAGCGGGCGTCCGACTCGACGGTCAGCGTGTCCCCCGGCCGCCTCGAGGACTACGAGCCCAGCTGCAGCACCACCCTGTTCTTCGAGCCGTCCCTGACCGGCTAGCCCTTCTTGCCTTGGTTCGCGACCGCCGCAGCGCCCGCGGCCGCAGCCTCGGGGTCGAGATACCGTCCCGGGCCGACCGGCATGAACGCGTCATCCAGCTCGTAGACCAGCGGGATGCCGGTCGGGATGTTGAGCTCGGCGATCGCGTCGTCCGAGATGCCGTCGAGGTGCTTCACGAGCGCGCGGAGCGAGTTGCCGTGGGCGGTGACCAGCACGGTCTTGCCGGCACCGAGGTCGTTCACGATGTCGGAGTGCCAGTAGGGCAGCATCCGGTCGATGACCAGCTTGAGCGACTCGGTGCGCGGAAGGTCGGCGCCGAGACCGGCGTAGCGGCGGTCGTGCGCCTGGCTGAACTCGCTGTCGTCGGGCAGCGGAGGCGGCGGCACGTCGAAGCTGCGTCGCCAGGTCATGAACTGCTGCTCGCCGAACTCGGCCAGGGTCTGCGCCTTGTCCTTGCCCTGCAGCGCACCGTAGTGGCGCTCGTTGAGGCGCCAGCTGCGCTTCACGTCGATCCAGTCGAGGTCGGCTTCGGCGAGCGCGATATCGGCGGTGTGGATGGCGCGCTTGAGCACCGAGGTGTACTGGATGTCGGGCAGGATGCCCGACTCGGCGATCAGCTGTCCCGCGCGCTTGGCCTCGGCACGGCCCTGGTCGCTGAGGTCGACATCGACCCAGCCGGTGAAGAGGTTCTTGGTGTTCCAGTCCGAGTTGCCGTGGCGCAACAGGATCAGCGTGTGGGTCATGCCGCCAGCCTATCGAGCGCGAGAATCCGCCCGATCCGGCCGAGTTGGCACGGTCGGGTGACCCACCTGTCGTGCAAGATTCAGGCTGGGGGCCGGATTCCGGCCGAGTATGGCGTGCCACGTCAGTCCAGCCTGAGTCTTGAGCGCGAGACAATGGGGCATGGCCGATCGGGTGGTGCTCGTCAACGGGCTCCCCGCATCCGGCAAGACGAGGCTGGCGACCGCCCTCGCCGAGCAGCTCGGCTGGGTGCTTCTCTCGAAGGACGCCATCCTGACCCCCCTCGCTTCGCTCACGTGGCCGCGCGCCTCGAGCGATGACCTCGGAGGGATCGCGTTCGACACGATGTACTCGCTCGCCGCGGCGGTCGAGGGCGGGGTCATCCTGGATGCCATTTGGCTGTCGACGCGCGATCGGCCGTTTCTCGAGCGCGGTCTGGCGGCGATCGGGCAGCCGCTCCTTATCGAGGTGTGGTGCAGCGTGCCCGAACCGCTCGCCCGCGAACGGTTCGAACGTCGGATGCCGGAACGGCATCCCGTGCACGGTTTCTGGCGGCCAGGTTTCTGGGACGATGCTGTCCCCGTCACCGACGACCCTTTGGTCGTCGACACGGCAGGCGAGGTGGATGTCGCGGCTCTCGCCGACCGCATCGACCGTGCCTTGGCTGCCTGATGCCTCGTCCGAGCGCCCCGCAGGGGCGCATCACCCGCGGCACGACGGGCGTCAACCGGCTGCGGCGCGTCGACCGCTGGATCGCGGCGCTGCCGGTGCTGCGCTCGACCGCGGACCCGCTGGTGGTCGACCTCGGCTACGGCGCGTCGGCGACCACGACCCTCGAGTTGCGCGACCGCCTGGCGGCCACTCGGCCCGATGTGCAGGTCGTCGGGGTCGAGATCGACCCGGAGCGGGTCAGGATCGCGACCGCAGCCGCCCGCGACGGCGTCACCTTCCAACTGGGCGGCTTCGAGACGCCCACGCCCGGTTCGCGGCGGCCCGCGGTCATCCGCGCCCTCAACGTGCTGCGGCAGTACGACGAGAGCGAGGTCGCGGCGGCGTGGGCGACCATGACCGCGCGGCTGCAACCCGACGGCGTTCTCGTCGAGGGCACCTGCAACGAGGTCGGCCGGGTCGCGAGCTGGGTCGCGCTCGGGCCGTCGGGTCCACTGACCTTCACCATCTCGTTGCGGCTCGCCTCGCTCGAGCATCCGTCGATCGTCGCCGAGCGGCTTCCCAAGGCGCTCATCCACCGCAATGTTCCGGGCGAGCGCATCCACGAACTGCTCGTCGAGCTCGATCGCCTGTGGGCGGTGCATGCGCCGCTGGCGGTCTACGGCCCGACCCAGCGCTGGATCGCGGTGGTCGACGCCCTGCGCACTGCCGGCTGGCCTGTGCGCGACGGTCGCACGCGCTGGCGCCTCGGCGAACTCACGCTGGACTGGGCGGCCGTCGCCCCCGCCCTCTGATCGCGCGCGTCAGACCGAGGGCAGCAGCGCGCGGGAGGCATCCGGCTCAAGGCCGGTGCCGATCAGCAGGTCGACGACCAGGGGGCGCAGCATCAGGATGATCGCGGCGTCGGTGAGGCCGGCATCCGGGATCGTCACCGCGGGGTCCAGCCGTCGTGCCAGATCGCTCAGCAGCGAGCGGGCCTGACCCGTCACCTGCAGATCGTCGAGCTCCCGGCCGAGCAGCGTGAGCGCGGTCTCCACCTCGTTGACGACTCCGGCGAGGGCCGGTCGGGCGACGCCGTCCCGCACCAGGAATTCGACACGCCGGGCGAGCGAGCGCAGATGCCGCGACGCGAGGTCGGCAGCCTTCTGCGCGCGGGCGTCGCGGCGCAACTCCGGCAACCGGGAGCGGAGGAACGGCGAGATCCGCGAGACGGAAAGAGCCGTATCGAGCGAGGCCGCCCAGTTGTCGATCAGTGGCTGCGTACGCCGCAACCGCGTCAGGGCGAGGTCGCCGGCCGCCTCATCCGCATCGGTGAGACTGTCGACGATCGACCCCATCGACTCGGTCAGCACCGAGAAGACCACCCGCCCGTCGCGCCGGGCCGCCCGTGTCGGATCGCGGGGGATCAGCGCCGTCACCACCAGCGCGACTACACCGCCGACGAACGCGTCGATCGTCCGGCCGAATGGCCCGCCCGCCGGAATCGGCAGCAGAACGACGAGCGCCGAGGGAACGGCAGCCGCGACCGCGAAGGCCGGGTTCGTCGAGACCGCGCGCCCGACCACGAACACCACAAGCAGCACGACGAGCAACTGCCACAAGCCCTTGCCCACGAGCAGGGAGAGCCCGTCGCTGAGAGCGACGCCGAGCAGGATGCCGAGCACCGACTCGGCGACCCGCTGCGGTCGCGCGTCCCGCGAGAAGCCGAGCGCGTTGATCGTCAGCGTCACGGCGAGGATCGGCACCGCGTGCCCCAGCCCCCAATGAGCGATCGAGTACGCCGCTGCGACGGCCACCAGGATCTGCCCGATCGCCGGCAACGAGTGCAGAACCCGTTGCCCGGCGAGCTTCGCGTCGAGTTGACGCCGCACCCTGCGCTCGAGCCGGCCGAGCTGGCCTGCCGTGCTTCTCTCCTTCGGCTCGGCCACGATCTTGTCGTCCGGCTACCGCCGGACGGCACCGATCCGCGGAAGCCGTGGCACGTTCGCCTCGGCGCCGGCATCCGGCGGCACGATCACCTGCTGCGCGGCGGCGAGCGCGACCCCGGCGGCGGTCGTCACGGTCAGGGTGGCGGCCGGATCGGCCGAGCGCTTCAGCACGGCAAGCGCGATCGGCCCCAGCTCGTGATGCAGCGCCGCGGCAGTCACCCGTCCGACGACCGTGGAGTCGCCGCTGTCGCCGCTGAGAACTACCTCGTCGCCCGGCTCCGGCAGCACCCCGTCCGAGCCGTCGAGGTGCAGCAGCACCAGTCGCCGTGGCGGGTGCCCCAGGTTGTGCACCTTGGCCACGGTCTCCTGACCGCGGTAGCAGCCCTTGCTCAGGTGGACGGCCGAGCGCAGCCAGTCCAGTTCGTGCGGGATGGTCGTCCCGTCGATCTCGGTCGCTGCGCGCGGGCGCCAGGCCTCGATCCGCAGCGCTTCGAGGGCGAGGGTGCCCGCCGCAGGGAGCACGCCGAGCGCGTCGAGGTTCGAGCGTGCGACAAGCGACTCGGCATAGTCCCAGCTCTCGGCAGGGTGCACCGGGATCGCCGCGTACTGGAATCCGCCCGCCACGATCGACCGCCACGGGTCGTGCCAGACCAGCGGCATCCCGTTGCCCTGCGCCGTCGCGGCCGACAGGACGGCGGACACCTCGCCCAGCGAGCCGACCGTGGCGAACTCCGCCGAGCGGTCGAGCACCTCGACCCGCAGCATGAAGCGCATCTTGCTCAGAAAGGCGAGGAACCCGGCCCCGGTTCCGGCATCCATCAACAACCAGGTGGTCTCGCCGTCGTCGAGCACGCGCGCCGCGTATTCGACCCGGCCGCTCGGGTCGAGCAGCAGCGTCTCGGCCGCGACTCCCGGGGCCAGCCCGATCAGTCGTTGCGAGGTGAGCGAGTCGAGCCAGCTGAGCCGGTCGGGGCCGCTGATCGACAGGATGTCGCGGTCCGACAGGTCGACGATGGCGCGGCCCGCGGCGAGCTCGCGCTGCTCGCCGAGCGGGTTGCCGTAGTGCCGCGGCGGCTCCCCCACGGCGCCGTCGCGCAGGGTGAAGGGATCGACGAATCCGCCGGGCTCACTCGACACGAGCGAGCCTGCCCGACGCGTGCGTGCGCAGTTCTTGACCGAGGGCCGCGATGTCCCACGCCCACAGCAGATGATCGTCGACCAGACCGTAGAGCCGGGTCGCGGCCGCGTACTCCTTGGCCGAGGCGGTGCGCACGACGGCATCGGTCGCCAGATCGATGCGCGGCCCCTTCACCTGCCCGAGGTACAGCTCGTTGACGCCGCCCGGATGCAGGATCGTCACCTCGAGCTCGAATGCACCGTCGGCAGTGCGCAGCGTTTCGACCTCGTCGGCGGTCGTGAAGACCGGTTCGCCGACGCCGGGGAGCATGCCCGGTCCAGGGTCGGCGTCGACGAGCGGACGCGCCAGGCGCCAGTAGCCGATCTCGGAGAACAGCTGGGTCGGCGTCGGAGCCGGGGCGTCATCCGGGGCGTCGTCGTCGACCGCGCCGAACAGCCAGGTCGACGAGCTGTACTGGATGTGCGGCGTGCCGTCTTGGGTGAACGCCACCCGCTGGCCGAACTCGTACTCACGCGTCTCGTCGCCGACCCGGTACGCGACGATGCCGCTGCCCTCCCAGATGCCGAGCAGCCACGACAGCGGCACGATCTCGGCGGGCAGGGTGGTATCGAGTTCGAACATGCGAGTGCCGGAAGAGGGAATTATGACTGGCCGCGGAACAGGTTGTAGAGCACGGTGACCGAGACGAACGCAATGGCCAGCCCGGCCAGCGCGAGCAGGCCCACGAAGAGCAGTTCCAGCGCGAGGATCATGCGTCGAGTCTAGACGCGGCTCAGAGCAGAAGCAGGATGCCGCCGGCCACCGCGCAGATGACAAGCGCGCCGCCGAGGCTGGCCATCATCCGCGTGACCAATCCTTCTTTGCGCTGCAACGCCAGTTGGATCGCCATTGTCACGAGCACCGATGCGGCGAGCACGATCGGAAGCCAGGCGAGCGGGCCGCCGAGGCCCGAACCGCCGGAACCGCGCGGCGCAAGCACCCCCACCAGAACGGCGCCGGCGAGCGCGATCACCCACACGGGGATCACGCTGCGCAATGACCAGGCCATGAGCCGATGGTACTGCCGCGCGCATCCGAAGAAATGAGGCTGCGGAATCGGTCGATACACTGTGCCGTAGGCGTTTTGGAGGACCCTGTGGCCCAGCTGTTGATCCTGACCTCAACGGTCGACGGCGAGGTTCTGCCCGCGCTCGGGTTGCTGAGTCATCGCGTTCGGTCTATTCCGGCCGAACCGGCCTCGCTGATCAACGCTCCCGCCGCCGACCTGATCCTGGTCGATGCGCGGCAAGATCTGGCGAGCGCGAAGTCGCTGTGCAAGATCCTGAACACCACGGGCGTGAATGTGCCGCTCGTGCTCGTGCTCACCGAGGGCGGGCTCACCGCGGTCTCGGCCGAGTGGGGCATCGACGATGTGCTGCTCGAGACGGCCGGTCCGGCCGAAGTGGATGCCCGCATCCGCCTGGTGATCGCGCGCCTGGCCCAAGACAAGTCGTCGTCGAAGATCCAGGCTTCGGGTGTCGTCATCGATGAGGCCAGCTACTCGGCCAAGGTGCACGGACGCCCGCTCGACCTGACCTTCAAGGAGTTCGAGCTGCTGCGATTCCTGGCGACGCATCCGAGCCGGGTGTTCACCCGCGAGCAACTGCTCAGCGAGGTGTGGGGCTACGACTACTTCGGCGGCACCCGCACGGTCGACGTGCACGTACGGCGCCTGCGCGCCAAGCTCGGCGACCTCGAATCGCTGATCGGCACGGTGCGCAACGTCGGCTACCGCTTCAACGTCTATGAGGACGAAGACCGGCTGACCCCGGTGTGATCGGCCGGCCATCCCCGGGCCGAGCCGGGCAGCGCATCCCCGACACCTTCCGTTAACCCGCGCAGTGGCAGGATGGGGCGATGGAGAGCGACAGCCCCCTCGGCGATGCCACGATCGCGGCCGACCTGCTCGACGACGACGAGGCAGAACCGGTCCTGGTGGATGACGGCACGCTGCCTCACGACCGGTTCCTCGACCGCGAACTCAGCTGGTTGGCGTTCAACCAGCGCGTGCTCGAACTCGCCGAGGACCCGAAGCAGCCGCTCCTCGAACGCGCCAACTTCCTCGCGATCTTCGCCAGCAACCTCGATGAGTTCTTCATGGTCCGGGTCGCTGGCCTCAAGCGCCGCATCGCGACCGGGCTCGCGGTGCCGACGAACGTCGGCCGTGCTCCGCTCGACGTGCTGGCCGACATCAGTGAGAAGGCGCACGAACTGCAGGATCGGCACGCCCGCGCCTTCCAGCTGCTGGTGAAGCCCGATCTTGACGAGGCCGGCATCCACATCGAGAGCTGGAGCGATCTCGACGAGAAGGATCGCGTGCGCATCGACGAGATCTTCTCGGCGCAGATCTTCCCGGTGCTCATGCCGCTCGCGGTCGACCCGGCGCATCCCTTCCCCTACATCTCGGGGCTGTCGCTCAATCTCTCGATCCGGGTGCGCAATCCGAAGACCGGCAAAGAGGAGTTCGCCCGCCTCAAGGTGCCGCAGAACTTGCCGCGCTTCGTGCAGCTGCCCGATGACTCGCGCGGCCTGCTGCGGTACATCCCGCTCGAAGATCTGGTCGCCAACCACCTCGAAGAACTCTTCCCGGGCATGGAGATCGTCGCCCACCACGAGTTCCGCGTCACGCGGAACGAAGACGTCGAGGTCGAGGAGGACGAGACCGAGAGCCTGATCCAGGCCCTCGAGAAAGAGTTGCTGCGCCGCCGCTTCGGCCCGCCGATCCGTCTCGAGATCAGCGACGACATGGATGCGGTCACCCTCGACCTCCTGATGAGCGAGCTGCAGATCACCGAGCAGGAGGTCTACCGCCTGCCGGCGCCGCTCGACCTGGGCGGCCTGTTCGAGGTGACCAAGCTGGATCGCCCCGCGCTCAAGTACCCGCGCAACGTTCCGACCACGAGCGTCAACCTGCTGCCGACCGAGCCCACCGAGAAGCCGGACGTGTTCGCCTCGATCGACCGGGGCGACATCCTGCTGCACCATCCCTATGAGTCGTTCGCGACCAGCGTGCAGGCCTTTCTCGAGCAGGCGGCGGCCGACCCGAACGTGCTGGCCATCAAGCAGACCCTGTACCGGACCAGCGGTGACAGCCCGATCGTCGAAGCACTCATTGACGCCGCCGAAGCCGGCAAGGCGGTGCTGGCACTGGTCGAGATCAAGGCGCGTTTCGACGAGCAGGCCAACATCGGCTGGGCGCGCAAGCTCGAGAAAGCCGGCGTCCACGTGGTCTACGGGCTGGTCGGGCTGAAGACGCACAGCAAACTCGCGCTGGTGGTGCGGCAGGACCGCACCGGCACTCTCAAGCACTACAGCCACATCGGCACCGGCAACTACAACCCGAAGACCAGCCGGATCTACGAAGACCTCGGCCTGCTGACGGCAGACGACACCGTGGGCAAAGACCTGACGCGGCTCTTCAATGAGCTGTCGGGTTATGCGATCGAGAAGAAGTTCAAGCGCTTGCTCGTCGCTCCGCTGCATCTGCGCAAAGGGCTGCTGAAGCGCATCGAGGTCGAGGCCGACAACGCGGCGGCGGGGCGGCCGAGCGGCATCCGCCTGAAGGTCAACTCGATCGTCGACGAGGCGATCATCGATGCGCTCTACCGGGCGAGCAACGCGGGCGTGCCGGTGGACATCGTGGTGCGCGGAATCTGCTCGCTGCGGCCCGGCGTCGAGGGCGTCAGTGAGAACATCCGGGTGCGCAGCATCCTGGGCCGCTACCTGGAGCACTCGCGCATCTTCTGGTTCGCCAACGACGGCGACCCGCAGGTCTACATCGGCAGCGCCGACATGATGCACCGCAACCTCGACCGCCGCGTCGAGGCCCTGGTGCGGCTGGTCCGGCCGGAGCACCTCGACGAACTGGCGGGGCTGCTCGACCAGGCGATGAGCGACGAGACTTCGTCGTGGTGGCTCGGCTCGGACGGCGTCTGGGTGCGGCACGACACCTCGCCGACCGGCGAACCGCTCTCTGACATGCAAACGGCACTGATGCGCCAGATCGCCGGCCGCCGGCGCAGTGGAGCCCTCCGGTGAGTCCCGCGGACGCGTCGAGCGCTCCGGTGCTCGCCGCTGGAGCGGTGCTCTGGCGCGAGACCAAGCGCGGCGTCGAGATCCTCCTGGTGTACCGCACTCAGCACCGTGACACCTCGCTGCCCAAGGGCAAGGTCGACCCCGGCGAGACGCTGCCCGAGACGGCCGTCCGCGAGATCGCCGAAGAGACCGGCCTGGTCGTGGCCCTCGGCCCTCCGCTCGGTGTCGTGGAGTACCAGCTCCCGAATGGCCGCGACAAGGTGGTCTACTACTGGGCGGCCGAGGTGGGTGAGCTGGCCATCGCCAACTCGACCTTCGCGGCCAACGACGAGATCGAAAGCCTGCACTGGATGTCGCCCGCCGACGCCCGCGCCGCGCTCAGCTATCCGCACGATGTCGACATCGTCGACCGCTTCGCCGAGCTGCACAAGCAGGGACGCGCGCGCACCTTCGCGATCATCGCCCTCCGCCACGGCAAGGCGACGCCTCCCGAGAACTGGGACGGCCCGGATGCCACGCGCCCGCTGCTGCAGCGCGGCATCGATCAGTCGCTCAGTGTCGCCCTCGGCATCGCGGCCTACCGCCCGGCCAAGCTCATCTCGTCGACCGCCGAGCGCTGCCTGCAGACGATCGCACCGACCGCCCGGGTCACCGGGCTCCCGGTCACCGAGAAGGCGGAGATCAGCCAGGATGCGTATCGCGGCGACAGCGCAGCCGTCTCGAAGGTCATCGCGAAGCGCTTGCGCAAGCGCGTGACCACCGTGCTCTGCAGCCATGGACCGGTGCTCCCGCAGCTCATCGACGCCGTGGTGCGGACGACCGGCACGCCCGACTCCGGCAAGCTGCAACGCGCCGCCATGCTCTCGACCGGCGAGTACGCGGTGCTGCACGTGCCGATCGACCACCCCGAGAGCGGTGTCGTCGCGGTCGAGATCCACAGTCCCACCGCCTGAGTCCGCCTTCCGCGGCGCGGCGAGTTCCGCATCAGTTCACCTTCCGTTCACCGAGCGCCCTGAGGCTGGTCACGCGGTGTTCGTAGCGTCGCCTTCGGCCCGTTCCTGGGTCGACCAAGACAACCCCACATT
>Ga0105248_10000419_pt1 | contig 48685 bp, 50 predicted proteins | sample KBSS34metaG_FD_81524 | JGI IMG/M metagenome (GOLD analysis project Ga0105248, IMG submission 81524) | Switchgrass rhizosphere microbial communities from Kellogg Biological Station, Michigan, USA - KBS S3-4 metaG | ecosystem: Host-associated > Plants > Roots > Rhizosphere > Soil | place... | reverse complement strand
CCGCCCATCGGCGCTGCACCAGCACCTCCTCGACATCCTCGGCGTCGACCCGACCCGACCACCTTGATCGACAGCCGGGCCGGTCAACCCATCGAAACCCCATGTGCGGAAGACAGGTCTAGGGGGCGGGCGACTCGCCGGTCGTAGGGGTGGCGGCGTCGTCGAGGGGGCGAGCGCCGGCGGGGGCCGGACGGGCGGCGGGGGCCGGGCGGCCGGCGGGCGGGCCGGTGTGGATCTGGACGGTGCGGACCGAGCGCCAGTTGATGAGAATCGTGTGGCCGTCGGCGAGGTGGAGCTGCTCGACCTCGCAGCGGAAGACCGCCTGCGCGACCCGCCGGCGAAGCTCATCCGGGTCGTTGTCGGCCGGCAGCTCGAACGTCTGGCCGTCGATCACGATCCACGCTTCCACGCGCCCACGTTCGCACATGCGTTCGACGACGGCAACGTTGTGAGCGGTCGGGCGCGTACCGGCGCGGCGTCGTCCCGGTTGGCCTACGGGTGTGTGTCTGGACGTATCCGGCTTCCGGTCCTTGCGTCCGCCTTTAGGGAAGCCTAAGTTTGGCAAGGTTAACCATAGCTACCGCCGGCTAGCGGGTCCTGCGTGCTCGTTGCCGGCGCGTTCCGAGTGGACAGTGAGGGAGGGGCGCGGGTGCTTCCCACCTTCGTGATCGGCCTGCGTGAGGGGCTGGAGGCCTCCCTGATCGTCGGCATCGTGGCGGCGTTCCTCCGCCAGAGCGGCCGGCGGGACGCCCTGCGACAGGTGTGGATCGGCGTGGGTCTGGCCGTCCTGCTCTGTCTCGGCATCGGGATCGCCCTCAACACGCTCGACCGGGAGCTGCCGCAACGCCAACAGGAGGCGTTGGAGACCGTCATCGGACTCATCGCCGTCACGATGGTCACGTACATGGTCGTCTGGATGCGCAAGCACTCGCGCGACCTCAAGCGCTCGCTCGAGACGGCGACGGCGTCCGCGCTGGAGACCGGGTCGACCAGCGCCCTGGTGCTGATGGCCTTCCTCGCCGTGCTGCGCGAGGGCTTCGAGACGGCGGTGTTCCTGATCGCCGCCTTCAACGCCAGCACGTCGCCGGCGACCGCGGGGACCGGGGCGCTGCTCGGGGTGCTGGTGGCGGTCGTCGTCGGCGTCGGCATCTACCGCGGCGGCGTGCACATCAACCTGTCGAAGTTCTTCCGGGTTACCGGCCTGGTGCTCGTGCTGGTCGCCGCCGGCCTGCTCGCGACCGCCGCCCACACCGGGCACGAGGCCGGCTGGATCGACGTCGGGCAGAAGCGGCTGTTCGACCTGACCTGGCTGGTACGGCCGGGCACGCCGCTGGCCAGCGTCCTGACCGGCGTGCTGGGACTGCAGCCCCGGCCGGTCGTCGCCGAATTCGTCGCCTGGATCGTCTACCTGGTCCCACTCGCGTTGTTCGTCGCGTGGCCGGCACGTCGACGCCCCCCGCGGGCCGCCGCCGAGACTCCCGCGGCCGCCGGGCGTTTCGCCGAGACGGCGGGCACTCCCGCCGGGGCGGACGGCCCCGCGCCGGCCGGCGGGAGCCAGAACGGCACCCGGCCCGCCTCATCCGACGCCCCGGCGGCGACGCCGTAGCGCCGGGCCGCCCGGGCGTGTGTCCCGGCGGCCCGTCCGAATCACCATTCGCTCTTACCTGATCTGGGGGTACTTCGTGCGCCGCGCACCTATCGCGTTCAGCGCCGTCGCCGTCGTCGTCGCCGTGAGCGCCGCCGCCTGCGGTGGCGACGACTCGTCAGACACCGGCTCGTCCGGCGGCAGCAAGCAGACCGTCACCGTGACGATGACCTCGGCGGGATGCACGGCCGACCCGGCGACCATCCCGGCCGGCCCGACGACGTTCAAGATTGTCAACAAGGACGCCGACGCGATCACCGAGGCCGAGCTGCTCAAGGGCGACACCATCCTCGGTGAGAAGGAGAACCTGACGCCCGGCCTGACGGGCACGTTCGCGCTGAACGTCAAGGAAGGCAAGTACCAGCTCTACTGCCCGGGCGCCGCGGGTGGTGAGGACAAGGAGAAGACCGACTTCGTCGTCACCGCGGCCCAGGCAGGGGCCACCGCGGCGGCGAGCCTCTCGCCGGAGGTGACCGCGCAGCTCACCAAGGCGGCCACCGACTACGCGACGTACGTGAAGGGCCAGGTCGCCGAGCTGGTGAAGAACACCGCGCCGTTCGTCGCCGCGGTCAAGGCCGGCGACCTGAACGAGGCGGCGGCCACCTACGCCCCGCCGCGCGTGAACTACGAGCGGATCGAGCCGGTCGCGGAGTCGTTCGGCGACCTCGACCCGGCGATCGACGCCCGGATCGACGACGCCCCCGACGAGGCGTCCTGGACCGGCTTCCACCGCCTCGAGAAGGCCATCTTCGCCGACAAGTCGCTCGACGGGATGGGCCCGATCGCCGACAAGCTCGCGGCCGACGTGGGCCAGCTGAACACGCTCGTGCAGACGACCACGTTCCAGGCGGCCCAGGTCGCGAACGGCTCGACGGAGCTGCTCGACGAGGTCGGCCTGACGAAGGTGACCGGTGAAGAGGAGCGGTACAGCCTCCTCGATCTCCTCGACATGCAGGGCAACATCGAGGGCGCCGACGAGGGGTTCACCCTGCTCGAGCCGGCGCTGAAGACGCTGGACCCGACGCTGGCGACGAACGTCCGGGCTCGGTTCACCGACCTGTACAAGGCGATCGAGCCGTACAAGGACGGCGCCGGCTACGTGACGTACGACAAGGTCACCGAGGACCAGCGCCGCAAGCTGACGCAGGCCGTCGACGCCCTTGCGGAGCCGCTGTCGCAGGTCGCCGGCACGGTCGTGCAGTAACACCCGAACGGCCGCGACGGCGAACGATGGCGCCCCCGGCGCAGCCCGGGGGCGGCCATCGGCGATGAGCGGCAAGCGCTGGAAAGCGAAACGGGCGGCGTTCCCGGGACGCCCGCGGAACCGGACGAGAAGGACGTGCGGCGATGGCCGAGTACCGAGGACTGTCACGGCGACGCGCGCTGCTGGGCGCGGCCGGCCTGGCCGGCGCGGGGGCGGCCACGGCGGCGGCGGCCGGCTGCTCGGACGACTCGTCAAACGCCCCGGCGCCGCGCAACGACCTCGTCCCCTTCTACGGCCGTCAGCAGGCCGGGATCGTCACCGATGCGCAGGACCGGCTCGCCTTCGCCGCCTTCGACGTCTCGGCGGGGGTGAGCCGGGACGGCCTGCGGGACCTGCTGAAGGCCTGGACCGTCGCCGCCGGCCGGATGGCCAGCGGGCAGCCCGTCAGCGACGTCGAGACGGCGCCGCAGTCGCCACCGAAGGACACCGGCGAGGCGATCGGCCTGTCCGCGGCCAAGCTGACGATCACGTTCGGGGTCGGTCCGTCGTTGTTCGACGACCGGTTCGGCCTGAGCGCGCGCCGCCCGGCCGCCCTCGTCGACATTCCGTCGATGCCCCGCGACGCCCTCGAACCGAACCGCAGCGGCGGCGACCTGTGCGTCCAGGCGTGTGCGGACGACCCTCAGGTCGCCTTCCACGCCGTGCGCAACCTTCGCCGCCTAGCGCAGGGCACCGCCGTGCTGCGCTGGTTCCAGCTCGGATTCGGCCGGACCAGCACCACCAGCGACGCCCAGCAGACCCCGCGCAACCTGATGGGCTTCAAGGACGGCACCAACAACATCAAGCGCGAGGACGGGAAGGCTCTCGACTCGTTCGTCTGGGTCGGCGCGGACACCGACCAGGCGTGGATGCACGGCGGCACCTACGTCGTGACCCGGCGGATCCGGATGCTGCTGGAGGCCTGGGACCGGGACTTCCTCGCCGACCAGGAGAACGTCATCGGCCGCCAGAAGATCAACGGCGCTCCGCTCGGCGCGACCGGCGAATTCGACGCCGTCCCGCTGACGGCCAAGAACGAGGACGGCGCACCCGTCATCGCCGAGGACGCGCATATCCGCCTCGCCGCGCCGTCGGCCAACAATGGCGTCACGCTGCTGCGACGCGGCTACTCGTACACCGACGGCGTCGACCAGGAGACCGGCCAGCTGGACGCGGGCCTGTTCTTCATCGCCTTCCAGCGCGACCCCCGCACCGGCTTCATCCCGGTCCAGCGCCGCTTGTCGACCACCGACGCCCTCAACGAATACATCAAGCACACCAGCAGCGCCCTGTTCGCCGTCCCCCCGGGTGTGAAGGCCGAAGGCGACTTCTGGGCGAGCGGACTGCTCTGATGGTTCGCGGCCGCGCCCGTGAGCGCAGGAGGACACGGCGCGAACCAGAAATACAGCGAACCAGAGATCAAGCCTGCGCGCTGATGGGCGCCGGGGCGGGCTTGGCCAGCGCGGGGGTGGCTGCGGTGGCGGGGACGACGCCGATCGCGCCGCCCTCGGGCCCGAGGCGGGTGAGCAGCAGCGGGATCTGGTGGGACGCGATGTACGCGTCGACGGCCTGCTGGGAGCCCTTCCACCAGCCGTAGTCGTCGATGATCAACACGCCGCTTGCGCTGATCCGCGGGAACAGGTGCTCCATCTCGTGCCTGGTCGACTCGTACCAGTCGGTGTCCAGGCGCAGCAGCGCGATCCGCCCGGGGGCGGAGTCCGGGACGGTGTCCTCGACCATGCCCTTGACGAAGTGAATCTTGTCGGCGGGGTAGCCGATCTGCGCGATGTTCTCCTTGACCTGCTCGAGTGGCACGATCGACCAGGCCGACGCGGGGTCGTCTGGGTCGGAGTTGGCGAGCAGATGCTCGGCGCTCTGCCCGTCCGGCGCGATGTCTGCACCGGTCGGCGCCGTCATGCCCTCGAAGGTGTCGAACAGGTAGAGGTGGCGCGAGGTGTCCCCGAGCTGAAGCAGGGTGCGAGCGGCGGCCATGGACGAGCCGCCCGCCCAGACGCCGCATTCGACGATGTCACCGGGAATCTTGTTCGTCGCCAGGTAGCGGACCGCCTGGATGAGGCCGAAGACCTTTGACGGGTCGGTCATGGTGTACGGCGAAGTCTCGCGGATGGTCGCGATTGCCAGGGCGTCCATGCCGGCGGAGTCGATCCCGGACTTGCGGCGGACGACGTCGTAGCCGGACTGCTGTACAGCCTTGCGCAGGGTCGACTTCGCCTGGTTGGCGTACGCCTTCACTTGCTTCTTGGAAGCCATGCGCTCTCCTCGACGACGAGCTGTACGCGTCTCGCTACGCTCCGATGCGGTATTTGCTCGGAGTCGGCCGGGTGATGATGTCACAGCGACCAATCAGGCCAACAGCCGGATCGGGTAGAACTGGCGCCGGATGCGGCGCCTTGCCCCTCTTCTTGCGGTAATGTGGCCGGCCGAAGGGGAGTAGCCCTGCTGTCCGGCGCCACGGTGTCGGGCAGCCTGGCCGTCGACATACTGGCGGCGTCGTGCGTCAGACCGAGTCAGCTCGGTCGGGGCCCGCGGCGCAGCCCGGCGGTCGGGCCCGGTCCGCCGCGAGGCGACCGGGTGGACGAGACCTTCGATCCGGTTCGCCTGCCGGGTCGAAGGCTCCGCGCCCCGGCCCGGCCCGAGTAGAGGGGCCAGGCCGTGAGCCTCACCGCCGCGCTCGTTACCTTCGGCATCATCTTTCTGGCCGAGCTGCCGGACAAGACCATGGTGGCGAGCCTCGTCATGGGCAGTCGCTATCGCCCGCTCCACGTCTGGGCCGGGGCCGCCGCCGCCTTCCTGGTGCATGTCACCGTGGCCGTCGCCGCCGGTAGCGTGCTCACGCTGCTGCCGAGCAGGCTCGTCGACGTGATCGCGATGGTGCTGTTCGCCGTCGGTGCCGTGCTGGTCTATCGCGAGGGCCGCGACGAGCCCGAGGAGCACGGCGACGGCGAAGCGCACGAAGAAGACCCAGGGGCCGGCGACGGCCAGGTCGTCGGCGACGCCGACGCGCGAGTGGATCAGTCGGATCAGTCGGGACGGTCAGCGCTGTCAGCGCAGCCGGGACGGCCGGGACGGCCGGAACGGGACACGACCCGTGGGTTCTGGCGGGTCGCGGCGACCTCGTTCACCGTCATCTTCGTCGCCGAGATGGGTGACCTGACGCAGATCTCCACCGCGAATCTGGCCGCCCGCTTCGGCTCGCCGATCACCGTGTGGCTGGGCGCGGTGCTCGCGCTGTGGTCGGTGGCGGCGATCGCGATCGCCGGTGGTCGTGGCCTGCTGCGGATCGTGCCGGTCAAGGTCATCACGAGGATCGCCACGGTCGCCTTCGTGGTCCTCGCCGCCCTGAGCCTCGTCGACGTGCTCCGCGGCTGACCCGGCCGAGGCGGCAGCCGGCCATGCCCGGGCGCGGCGTTGCACGGCCGTGGCGGTGCGGGCGGCCGGACGGGGGCGGCGTGCCGACTTCACCGGGGCGACCGTGACCGCGGCCCGTTTCACCGACTGCCGGTTCGACCGGTTGGTGGGCGCGGATGGCCTCGCCGGTGCCGAGATCGGTACGGGCGATCTGATGAGCCTGGCGCCGTCGCTGGCCGCCGCCCTCGGAATCACCATCGTCGACGCCTCGCCGTCCTAAGCGCTTTCTCCGGCCCGGCTGGGACCGACTCGCCGGCACGGGTGGCCGGATCGCCCAGTTTGTGTTCGATGAGTGACTTTGTCTGTACGGAGTGTGCTGGGTCGGTGTCGGGGCCGCCGGGTCACCGTGCTTATATCGGTGCGTCGAAGGGGTCGACGGTGCTGCGCATCGGGGTTGCGGGGGGCGCGGCCAGGCAGACGGAGATCGCCGGAAAAGGGCGAGGGAGCCGGGACATGGGCGAAACCGTGGACGACGGGGCCTGCGGCGAGTGGCAGCGGGTGCCGGAGGAGATCGTGCAGCGGCTGGGCGATGTGCCCGGTGCCGCCTATGAGGTGCCCGACGAGGTGAACTGCGCACTGGAGGCCGGCCATCAGGGCGATCACACAGCCGTGCTCCAAGGCTGGGGCGACGACGAGGTGTGGCTGCACTGGACGATGCCACGAACGGTCGTGACACCGAGCTGCCGGACGGATGGGCTGACCTGCCTGCTGCCGGCCGGGCACGCCGGCCGCCATCACGTGATCATGGCCGACGTCGTCGAGGACGAGTGGCCGTACTGGGTGGACGGCCGCGCGCAGCTGGACGCACTGCTCGCGGTGGGCAGGGCAGGGCCGACCGGAGCCTCCGCCGGCTCCGCCTGAGCGGAGCCGGGCCGCCCCGGGCGCCCGTCGGGTTACCCGCCGGTCAGGGCGTCGTTCCGGAGGCTGGCGCGAACACCAGCACGACCTCGGTGTCGGCGCCGAAGTCGACGAGCTCGGCGTCCGGCGGAACCGTACCGAGCGCGTCGCGCAGCTCGGCGGCGCTCGCGCCCTCGCTGGCCGTGACCGTGTGCATCATGGCCTCGTCCTCGATCCCGGCGTCCCCGGCGTTCTCGGCGGGCGCGCCGCCGCCGAGCCCGGCTGACTCGTCCGGGTGACCGGCCGAAGCGGCGGCCGTCGGCGTGGCGACGGGGGTCAGGACGGGCCGCGCGCCGACGGCGGCCGACACGGCGGTGGACGTCAACGCGTCCGCCAGCCGCCGTGCCTCCATCGGCAGCAGGTATGCCGCGGTGAGGACGTCGAGCAACGACGACTGCAGCCGGATGACGACGACGAGCGTTCCCTCCTCGATGCCTGGCTGGGTGCCGACCGTGACGATGCTGCCGTCGAGCTCGCTCACGAGCGTGAGCGGTGCCGCGGGCGTCGCCGGCCGGGTGACAAGGGCCTGTTCATCACGCATGCCCCAAAGGTGACATCCGTGCCCGCCCCATCCCACCCCGCGCGGCGGGGAGTTTTTCCCGCGGGCCGGGCCGTGGTCGACCCACGGCGCGCGGGGGTCGGTGACGGGTCGGGCGCAGGCCTCGAACGATCGGTCAGCGTCTCCAGGTGAGCACGGAGCGTCAAAGCTGCCGGTGAACGCCATGGACAGGGTGTGAGCCCCGGTGAGGGGGGTACGACGCGGCTTGGTGACGGGCCTTGCATCCCGCTACGTCACCGATCGCAAGAGTTCGAGCCCGATCACCGACCAGGTGCGTGACCGGGGAAGGAGCTCCGCTGCTCTGCCGTTGCCCGCGTCGATGCTGAAATCCGTGGTGACGAGCTGATGGCGGCGGGTAGGCGGACGGCGCCTGTTCGAGGCGCGAGCGCGACGCGTGGCCGGCCTGGTCACCCCTCGTGCCCCCGGCGCAGGCCGCGGGTCCGCTGACAAGACCCGGACGAGCCGAGGCGGGAGCACATGATCCTCAGAGTGCGTGTCGAAGTTACGGGTCCCCATGCCATCGTGATCTGGCCCGAGGGAGATATCGACTACTCATCCCTCGACCCGCTGCGCGAAGCCCTGATGGACGCCCGGATGGCGGGTGTGCGGGAGATCGTCCTCGATTTCACTGACGTCGGGTTCCTGGATTCGCAGGGCCTCGCCGTCATCCTCTATGCCCACCGGCGGCAGCGCTCCAGCGGCGGCCGGCTGGTTCTGCGCAACCTCAACGACACGGCCCGTCGCCTGCTGCACGTGACGAACCTGACCACCGTCCTCGACGTCGAGGGCGGGGTGGGCGGACCGCCGGCACCGGCAGTCGCTGGGCTGCGCGGGGGCGCGCGCGGCGAGTGACCGCCCCCGGTCGCGAGCCGGCGTCCATGGCGAGACATTCGCCGACGACCGGTTCGACGGCCGGCCCGCCGTGACCATGTCAGCCGGCGGGGATCCGCCGGCGGTACTGCGCGTCGACGGCGTACCGGGTGAAGCCCAGCCGTTCGTACAACCGCACGGCGCGCGCGTTGTCCTCGTCGACGTAGAGCATGACCGAGGCGAGGCCGCGGTCCCGCAGATGACGCAGCCCAGCCAGCGTCAGGGCCCGGCCGAGGCCGCCGCCGGCGCGCGCCGGGTCGACCCCGACGACGTAGACCTCCCCGATCGCCGGCGCCGGGTCCGTCCTGTCGGCCGGGTTCTTGCCCTCGGGCGGCATCGGATCCTCGGCGTGCACCTTCGTCCAGTGGAAGCCGGCCAGCTCGCCGTCCCGCTCGGCCAGGAAGAAGCCCGCCGGGTCGAACCAGGGCTCTGCTTCGCGCGGCAGCAGGTCCTGCTCGGTCCAGCGGCCCTGCTCCGGGTGCGTCGCGAACGACCGGGCGTTGAGCGCGAGCCAGGACCGCTCGTCGCGCCCCGGCACGAACGTCCGCACGGTGACACCCGTGGGCCAGACGGGGTCGGGTAGTTCGTCGTCGCCGCTCGCGGTGAGCGGTCGGCGTAGCTGCAGCAGTACCCGGCCCCGCTCGAAGCCGGTGCGGGCGGCGAGCGCCGCCGCGGCCGCCGAGTCGCCGTGGGCCCAGACATCCAGCGTCGACGGGTGGCTCGCCGTGGCCGCGGCCGGCAGGCCGTCGGCGACGCGCCCCACCAGGGCGTCGACGAGAGCGGTTGCCACGCCCCGGCGACGCATCTCGGGGCGGACGACCAGCTCGGCCTCCCAGGCGCCGTCGGACGCGTGGGCGAGATGGGCGTACCCCGAGATGTCATCCGCCGGGCCGGCGGCGAGCAGGTGGCCGCGGCCGGCCGCCGGCGCCGCCCCCGGCCGCACGGCGAGGGCGACGTCGTCTGAGACCGGCCCGACGCCGTCCGCCGCGTGCGCGGCCGCGAGGACCGCTCGCACCCGACCGGACTCGGCCACCGACAGACTGTCCGACCAGCCCAGATGCGTCACAGCCAGACGTTAACCATCCGCCCGCGTTGACGCACTCACACGCGCTCGGGGGTGCGTACCTCGTCCCGGTCGAGCCGCGCGGCGTTGTTCGCCTCGGGCAGCGGGGTGATCGGCGGGGCGACGAACTTGTAGCCGACGTGGCGGACTGTGCCGATCATCGACTCGTGCTCGGCGCCCAGCTTGGCGCGCAGCCGGCGGACGTGGACGTCCACCGTGCGGGTGCCGCCGTAGTAGTCGTAGCCCCAGACCTCCTGCAGCAGCTGGGCGCGGGTGAACACCCGGCCGGGGTGCTGGGCGAGGTACTTGAGCAGCTCGAACTCCTTGAACGTGAGCTCGAGCGGGCGGCCGCGCAGTTTCGCCGAGTAGGTCGTCTCGTCCACCGACAGATCACCGGAGCGGATGACACCGGCCTCCGCGGTGCCACCGGCAGCGGCCACCCGGCCGATCGCGAGCCGAAGGCGGGCCTCGACCTCCGCCGGGCCGGCCGTGTCGAGAACGACGTCGTCGACGCCCCAGTCCGCGGACACCGCGGCCAAGCCGCCCTCGGTCACCAGGGCGAGCAGCGGGGTGGTCAGGCCGGTGGTGCGCAGCAGGCGGCAGAGTCCACGGGCGATGACGAGCTCGCGGCGGCCGTCGACTGCGATGACGTCGACGGGCGGGGCGTCGAGCAGGGCGCTGGCCTCCAGCGGGGCGACGCGCACCGTGTGCGTCAGCAGCCCGAGCGAGGGAAACGACTCGGCGGATGGACCGGGAGCATTGGTAAGCAAAAGGACGACGCTCAAGACGACTCCTCCAGGCGCGGCGGATGGGGGTGGGGCAGCGTCGACCCAAGTTCTTGCCAGGTAGCCCGTGCCTCGGTCTCCGAAGACACGAGTCGAACCTGGGCGTCTCACGACCGTCATGGGCATGAAACGCACATCAGTACGTGAGGAGGATAGCGGAGTGCTCCGCTGCACTCCCACCGTCTACCGGCTTCTTCCGACGACCGATGCTGAGATCCTGGCCACTGCCTTTCTTGATCACGGCTCTTTGGTGGGGTCGGCCGCGCCGCCGCCCGGGTCGTGCTGGTTGTCGGTTTTGCGGCCGCGATCCGTCGACGACTCGCACGGTCCGTGGCAGCGGGCTCGCGGTGGCGGGCCGGAGGGCTGACGGTCGAGGAGCGTGGTCACGGTGGGTCGACCGATGCCTGCGCGTTGGGCGGCAGCGAGGCGTTCAGCTACGGGAAGCGTCCCTGAAACATACCGAGAGTCAGCGACGGTAGCGGTCCGTCGCGGCCGTCCGGTCTCGCCGTGCCGGGGCGAGCCCGCTGCGACGGAAGGATGGTGGCTACTGTGGCGGACGTGACGGAAGTTACTGTCCGGTACTGGGCCGCGGCGCGCGACGCCGCCGGCGTTACCGAGGAGCGTCTGCCCGCCGGCACGCTGGCCGAGGTGATCGAGGCGGCCGTCGCGCGGCACGGCCAGCAGCTGGCCGAGGTGCTGAGCCGGTGCTCGTTCCTGGTCGACGAGGCGCCCGCGGGCCGGCGCGACCCCCGGGTCGTGGATCTGCGCCCCGACAGCGTCGTGGAGGCACTCCCGCCGTTCGCCGGCGGCTGATATGTCGAGCAGGCGGCCGGTGGATGACGTGACAGCATGAGGGTGTGCGTGCCCGCGATCCACGGACCTGCGCGCCCGCCGGACCGGCGGGCGTGGCGCCCTCAGCCGTCCCGTCATCCGCCCGGCCGGCGCCGACCTCTGGGCGGTCCGGCCGTGCCGGCGGATGGTGGGTGACCGCCGCGTTGCTCGGCGCCGCGCTCGCCGCGGCGCTTCCAGCGGCGGCTGCGATGGCCGGCACCCCGGCGCTGGCGGGCGTGCTGCTCGCCGAGCAGCTCGCCTTCTGCTGGGCCTGGGTCGCGGTGCTGCGCGCCTCGCGGCCGACGGTGCTGCTGCTCACGCTGGCGGCGGTCACCGCCGACGTCGCGGTGCTCGGCGCGACCCGGCACGACCTGGGCAGCGTCGCCGGCGTCGTGGGCGCCGGGATCGCCGTGGTGATCGTCTACCAGCTGGTCCGCCGTCCTCGCCTCGGTGCGCCGCCGACCGCCGCCGCGCCGCCGACCGCCGCTGCGCCGCCGACGGCAGCCGCCGCCGCGCCGGCCACGGCAGCCGCTGGCGCGCCGGCCACCGCCACCGCCGCCGCCGCCGTGCCCGCCCCGCCGTGGGACGCGCCGGCCAGGGCTCGGGTGACGGGCGAGCTTGCCGCCGCGCTCGGCGGCGGAACGCTGGTCGCCTTCCTCGCCGGGCTGCTCGCGTTGCGCGCGCAGCCCGGCGCGCCAGCTCCCAGCGACCTCCTCGTCGCCGTCGGGCTGGCCGGCGCCGGCGGCGCCGTGTTCGTCGCCTGGCTGACCGGGCTGCTGGGTGCCGGGACGCTTCCGACGGCTGGGCTCGGGCTCGCCGCCGGTACGACGCTCGGCGCCGTCTACGGCGGGCTGGTGGCCGAGCTCTCGGCGGGCTCGGGCGCGCTGCTGGCCGCGGCCGGGGCGCTCGCCGCGGCGGTGATGGGCGTGCTGATCGCGCGGGCAGGCGCCCCGATGCCCGATCCCGCGATGCCGGCCGGGCCCGCGATGCCGGCCGATGCCGCGGTGCCGGCCGATGCCGCGGTGCCGCCCGCCACCGCGGTGCCGCCCGCTACCACGGTGCCGCCCGCCACCCCGATGCCGCCCGCCACCCCGGTGGCGGCCGGTCGTCCGGCGGACGCCGGCCCGGCCGCGCCGGCGGCGCCCGGCGAGCCGGGCGACGGCGTGGCCGCCCGGGCCGTGCAGGCGTGGCGCGCGGGCGTTGCGGCGCTGCGTGGACCGCGCCCACCTGGGCCGGCGTTGCTGGTGGGCGGGGTGCGGGTGGGGCCGATCGCGACGCGGCCGATCGCGACGGCATTGCTGGCCGCGGTGGCCCCGCTGACCATTGCGGCACCGCTCATCTATCTCGTCGGGCGGCATCTGTAAGGATGATCTGGTGGGCAGTCGGGCAATCCGGATCACCGCCATCGTCGTCGTCGTCCTGTTGGTGCTGTTGTTCGTCGCGGACAGGATTGCCAACCGGGTGGTAGCCGGCCAGATCGCGACCGAGGCGCAGCGCAGCCAGAACCTGCCGAACAAGCCGTCGGTGTCGATCGGTGGCGTGCTGTTCCTACCCCAAGTGATCCAGGGCGATTACCACGACATCAACATCGATGTGCGGGGCAGCGTCCAGGAGGGCCTTCGCATCGATCGGCTGCGCTCGCACCTCGACGGGGTGCACATCCCGCTGTCGGATGTCATCGGCGGCAACGTCACCAAGATCCCCGTCGACAGCCTCGATGCCGACGTCGAGGTGACGTACCCCGACCTCAACCGGTACCTGGCCGCGCAGGGCATGAAGCTGACGGTCGCGCCTGCGGATTCGGCAATTCGGATCAGCGGCACGGTCAACGTGTTCGGCACCGACTATCCGGTCGAAGGCACCGCCAGCATCGGTGTGGAGCCGGCCGCCTTCACCTTCACCCCGCGCGAGCTCGCCCAGGGCGTGACGGCGGTGCTGCCGCCCGGGCTGCGCGACGAGGTGCTCAAGCTGCTCACAATCCGGGTTCCGGTCGAGGGCCTGCCCTTCAACCTGAAGCTGACGGCCGTGAACATCCTGCCCGACCGGATGCGCTTCAGCGCCGCCGGCGAGAACGTCATCCTCGACACCACGACCATCACGCCGACGACGGGTGCCCCCAGCACGCCCTGAGGCTCGATCGGCGGGCTGGCCGGCGGCCCGGCGGCCCAGCGGCCCAGCGGCCCAGCGGCCGGGTCTCGGGTGACGGCCGCGAAAATGGTCGCATGAGTCGATCGCTTGTGATCAAGGTGACCGCCGGGATGGATGCGCCGGAGCGCTGTTCGCAGGCGTTCACCGTCGCCTCGGTGGCGGCCAGCAGCGGGGTGTCGGTCTCGCTGTGGCTGACCGGCGAGTCCGCCTGGTTCGCCCTCCCGGGCCGCGCGGCCGAGTTCAGCCTGCCGGCGGCGGCACCGCTGCCCGACCTGCTCGACGCGGTGCTCGCGGCCGGCCGGGTGACGCTGTGCACGCAGTGCGCGGCCCGGCGCGAGATCGGCCCGGACGACGTGATCGACGGCATCCGGATTGCCGGAGCCGCGACGTTCGTGGCCGAGGCCTTGGAGGACGGCGCCCAGGCGCTCGTCTACTGACCGTTTCCGCCGTGTCCCGCCGTAGTCCCTACGCCTTCCGGCGTCCCCTCACGGACCGGGACGAGCGGCGCCATGGACCACTACAGGAACACTCGGTACTCGTCCCATGACATTGTGTGGATGGGGTTAGATGATCATATGATGTCCGAGGCGCAGGATCTGTACGCGGTGATCCAGTACGACGGCGCCGGGCGCGCGGACGTCCGGCAGGTGGTCGCGCCGTTCCCCGACCGCGGCGCCGCGGCCACGTTCGCCGTCGACAACGAGATGCGGCACTTCACCGTCCGCCCGATGGTGCTCGCCGCCCCACCCGGGCCGCCGTCGATTCCCGCGCCGCGTCGCCCGACCTGACGTCCGTCGCGACCGCCGTCGCGGTCTTCGCGCCCAGAACGTTAGGCCGCGGCGCGGGCCGGACACGACCGGGAGAGCAGCGAAGGCGGTGGAGAACACTCCACCGCCTTCGTTTACCCGCGAGCTCGGGCTCGACTACCCGTGGAACTAGGCGGAGACCTCGACACGAGCGTCGACGGGCTCGCCCTGACGGGCGAAGACCTTCTGCTCGCCGCTGCCGCCGGGGACGAGCACACGCACGGTCCACGCGCCCGGGCGGGCGAAGAACCGGAACTGGCCGGTCGCGGACAGCGGTACCTCGGCGGTGAAGTCGCCGCCCTCGTCGAGCAGCCGGGCGTAGCCGGACGACACCGGCTCGCCGCCCTTCACGACGATTCCCTGGATCACGGTTTCCTTGGCCACGTCAATTCCCTCCGTCGACGGTCCGCCAGCGATCGCGCCGCACATGCTCAGGCGCCCTTCTCGATGGGAACGCCCACCAGCGCGCCGTACTCGGTCCAGGAGCCGTCGTAGTTCTTCACGTTCGGCAGGTCGAGCAGCTCGTGCAGCGCGAACCAGGTGTGCGCGGAGCGCTCGCCGATCCGGCAGTAGGCGATGATCTCCCTGGCGAGGTCGACGCCCGCCTCGTTGTAGAGCTCGGTCAGCTCGTCGTTGCTCTTGAACGTCCCATCCTCGTTGGCGGTCTTCGCCCAGGGAATGTTCTTCGCGGTCGGGATGTGACCGGCCTTCTGCGACTGCTCCTGCGGCAGGTGCGCCGGGGCGAGCAGCTTGCCGGAGAACTCGTCCGGCGACCGCACGTCGACGAGCGCCTTCTCGCCGATCGCGGCGATGACCTCGTCGCGGAAGGCGCGAATGTCGGTCCGCGCCTCCTTGGCCTTGTACTCGGTCGCCGGCCGGGCGAGGACCTCGGTGGTCAGCTCGCGGCTGTCGAGCTCCCACTTCTTGCGGCCACCGTTGAGCAGCCGGACGTCGGCGTGGCCGTACAGGCTGAAGTACCAGTAGGCGTACGCGGCGAACCAGTTGTTGTTGCCGCCGTAGAGCACGACCGTCTGGTCGTTCGAGATGCCCTTGGCCGACAGGAGCGCCTCGAAGGCCCCCTTGTCGACGAAGTCACGGATGACCGGGTCCTGAAGTTCGGACTTCCAGTCCACCCGGACGGCGCCCGGGATGTGGCCCTTGTCGTAGGCGGACACGTCCTCGTCGACCTCGACGAACACGACCGACGGGTCGGTCAGGTGCGCCTCGGCCCATGACGCGTCGACCAGCGCCTGCTCGCGGCTCATGCACGGGCTCCTCTCGCGGTGATGGATCGGACAAACAGATAGAGGTGACAACCGAGACAAAATTCGAACGCAGCGTTCAGGAACGCGGCGGCGAAGGCGAACGCGGTCGCCACGTAGCCCAGCGCGTCGAGCCCGGTCAGGAACCCGACGACGCCGACGGCGGCGAAGACCGCGCCGACGGCCTGGGCGAACCGGGGCGGCGCAGGGTCCTCGGTGGTGGCCGGCGGGCCGAGCCGCGGCCGGATCAGGCGGCGGAAGACCAGCGCGTACGGCGCGTACCGCACACCGGCGGCGGCACCGACGACGAAGACGGCCAGCTGCGCCAGCAGCACCCACGGGCTGCCCGTGACCAGGGCGACGGCGAGCACGAGGGTGGTGAGGGTCGCGGCGAACCGCAGACCTCGGGGGTCAACCACGGGGATCTACTCCTGAAGGGCGGCGGGGCGGAGACGGGTGAGGCCTGGTCTGCCGTCGCGATGGCGCGTGCCCGCCCGGCCGTCACGCGGCCGCGGGCATGCCTGGGCTACTGCCCAATCAGGAAAGTCGACACAAGCAGCTGCCCACGCGGCACAGGTCGACCGCGCGGCGCTTGATCAGATGTGTCGAGAACATAACGGTGCCACGTTAGCAGCGAACGTCACGCAGGTGTTAACGGTTCGGGCTCAAACCGAGTGATTTTTCCAGAAGGCCCAGCGGGACGCGCACGCGGGTCCGGCTACGGCTCGGTAGGCCGCGGCTCGCTGCGGCTGGTCTCGCTGCGGCTGGTCTCGGTGGCGATCGGCCCGAGCGCGGCGATGACGGCGGCTCGGCTCGGCGGTGCCCCGCTGGCGCGGCTGATCTCGCGGGCGTCGCCGTCGAGGACCAGCACCGTCGGTGTCCGGCGGATCCCGAGCCGGCGCACCAGCTCGAGGTTGGCCTCCGCGTCGACCTCGACGTGGACCACGCCCGGCACGATCCGGGCGACGTCGGCGAGCACGGCGCGGGCGGTCCGGCACGGCCCGCAGAACGCGGTGGAGAACTGCAGCAGCGTCGCCCGGTCCCCAGTCGTCCGCCCCAGCGACGCCAGCTCACCCGCGAGCGCCCCAACGCCCGGCGCCGAGCGCGGTTCCGGAACGGGCGCCGCGGCCGCCGCGGGCGCCTCGTCGGCCGCGGGCGCCTCGTCGGCCGTCACGGGCAAAGCGGTCACCGACGGCGACGGCTCCGCGGGCGTCGGCTGCTCGGCAGCTAGCCGGCGGCGGGCCGGCCGAAACCGCCCGTCCCGCCGACGCAACGTCACTCCGATCACCGTCGCCGCGACGACCGCCGCCACCAGCACCCACGCCCCGGTCACGACACCCACAATGACCCCCGCCCACCTCGGAATTCCCGGCCGCCCCATAAGGTCAGGTCGTCGCCCGACTACGCGATCCGGCGGGAGGGCCCATGCAGTACGTCTTCACCGGGCTGTTGGCGGCGGCCGCGCTGCTGATCGCTTGGTGCGCGGCCTATGGGGCCTACCGGATCTTCCTGAGCCAGCGCTGATCTGTCCGGCTGGGACGCGATCCCGGCCGGGCACTTTCGGCGGGCCGCCGGCGGGCGCCCTGACACGGAGGAGACAAGGTGGCGAGCACGACCGGCGAGGCGCGCGGCGAGACCTCGGAGTCCGACCTGCATCCGAGCCTCGCGCCGCTGGCGTTCCTGCTGGGCACGTGGCGCGGCGAGGGCGTCGGCGGCTACGAGGGCCTGCCCGACTTCCGCTACGAGCAGGAGGTCACGTTCCTGTCGACCGGCAGGCCGGCGCTCGCCTACGCGTCGACGACCTGGTGGGCCGACGAGCCGCGGGACGGGCGCGTGCCCGGGAGCCCGCTGGCCACCGAGACCGGCTTCTGGCGGATCCAGGACGACCCGGACAAGCCCGGCGCCAGGATCGTCGAGGTGTCCCTCGCGCACCCGTTCGGCGTCGCCGAGATCTACGTCGGCTCGCTGCACGGCACCCGGATCGAGCTGGACTCGAACGTCGTCATCCGGACCGCCACCGCGCGGGACGTCACCCGTTCGGTTCGGCTCTACGGCATCGTCGAGGGCGGCGACCTCGCCTACGCGATCGACATGGAGGCCGGGGGCAAGCCGCTGCAGCCGCACCTCTCGGCGCGCCTGCGCAAGGCGGAGTAGCGGCGGCCTGTGCCGACGCCCGGGCGGCCTATTCCTGGGCGCGGGCCGCGCGGGCCTCGGCGGCGACCTTGGCCCGCCAGGCCTGCTCGCGGGCGACCGCCTGGGCGAAGCCGAGCGCGATCGCCGGGTCGAAGTTGTCGTCGGCGTAGGTGCGGGCGCAGCCGAGCAGCCGGTCGACCTCGTCGGCGTTGACCGCCGCCAGCGGGACCTGGCCGGTGAGGAAGATGTCGCCGACCCGGTCGATCGAGAAGTGCACGCCGTAGGTCTTCGCGTTGCGGCTGAGCAGGAAGCCGTAGGTCCCGGCGACGTTCTCCGCCGGCTTGCGCATGAAGAACGCCTCGACGAGCAGCGTGTGGTCCTGGACGACCAGCCACGTCATCGTCCGCAGCTTGTGCTCGCCTTCGAGCGTGACCAGGAACGTGCCGATCCGCGGGTGCTCGTAGGAAAGCCCGAGATCGTCGAGCGCCTCTCTGATCACCTCGTCCAGCCGGGCGCGCTCAGCCTCGTCGATCCGCCCCATCGTGCCTGTCGCCGTCAAGGTCATGAACGCGACCCTTCCTGGTTGGTCCCCGACGGTCCAGTGTGCGCTCCCGTTCCCCGCGGCACCACGGCACAAACCCGGCCCGGTGCTGCCCCCCGCGTCGCTCGCGCCGGCCCGAACGACCGCGGCGTCACACGCGGACCTGGTACCGCGAGGGCCGGGGACGCGTGCGGTCGACGAGCGACGTCCCCGCGCCGGGCGCGGGGGAGAGCGCGGCGCGATACGCGGCGAGCACGCCCGACGCGGTCGCCGACCAGCCGAAATTGCCCGCGTGCTCGCGGGCGCCGGCCGACAGCCGGTGCCGCCACTCGGGCTGGACCAGCAGCCTGGCCAGCACGTCCGCGTAGGCGGCCGGATCGCGCTGTTCGATCAGCACGCCGGAGCGCCCGTCGGCGACGGCGGTGCGCAGCCCGCCGACGGCGGCCGCGACCACCGGCGTGCCGCATGCCTGCGCCTCGATCGCGACCAGGCCGAAGCTTTCGCTGTGGCTCGGGACGATCACGGCGGTGGCGGCGCGGAACCAGTCCGCGAGCTCGGCGCGCGGTACCGGCGGGCGGAACAGCACGACGTCGGAGATGCCGAGGTCGGCGGCCAGCTTCACCAACGCGTCCGGCCGGTCCAGCCCGCTGCCGCTCGGGCCGCCGACCACGGCGACGGTGAGTGACTCGCGCAGCCGCCCGTCGCGACGCAGCAGCTCGGCGGTGGCGTGCAGCAGCAGGTCAGGCGCCTTCAGCGGCTGGATGCGCCCGACGAACAGCAGCAGGTGCCCGTCCGCCGGCAGGCCGATCCGCCGCCGGGCCGCGGCCTGTTCGCCGGGCCGGAACATCTCCAGGTCCACCCCCGGCGCGACCACGTCGACGGCCCGCGGCTCGGCGCCGTAGAGCTCGACGAGGTGCCGGGCCTCCTCGGTGGTCGAGGCGACGAGCCGGGTCGCGGCGGCGACCACCTCCTGCTCGCCGAGCACCCGTTCCGCCGGCTCCGGGGCGTCCTCGGCGGCCAGCGAGCGGTTCTTCACCTTCGCCAGGGTGTGCGCGGTGTGCACCAGCGGGGCGCCCCAGCGGCGGGCCGCCGCGAGCCCCACCCGGCCGGACAGCCAGTAGTGGGAGTGCACGAGATCGAACCAGCCGGGCTCCCGCTCGGCCTCGGCGCGCAGCACGCCCGCGGTGAACGCGCAGGTCCACGACGGCAGCTCGGCTCGCTGCAGCTCCTCGAACGGGCCGGCCGGCACCTGCCGGACGGTCACCCCGGGATGCAGCGGCGCCGTGGGCGGCAGGCTGCTGCCGGTGGCCCTGGTGAACACCTCGACCTCGGTGCCGAGCGCCGCGAGCTGGCGGGAGAGCTCGACGACGTAGACGTTCAGGCCGCCGGCGTCGCCGGTGCCGGGCTGCTCCAGCGGCGAGGTGTGCATCGACAGCATCGCGACCCGGCGGGGGACTGGGGGCTGGCCGTGCCGTCGGTGGGCCGGGGACGGTTCGCCTCCGCCTGCGACCAGCTGCACGACCACCTCCACGCGCCTGCCGGGAGCCGGTCGCGGGGCGCTGTGCACCGCCCGGCCGACTCGCCGATTTGTTACTCGAATATTGCTGACCCGGGGAGTTGCAACGTGTGCGTCTGCCCTGGCATGCCCGGGACTTTCGTCCGCCGGACGACACGGCCGGGCGGGCACCGGTCCCGGAAGACCGACTGTCCACCTTAGGCGGACAATGGCGACCCTTTCGCCCGGTATGGGGGTGGCGATCCTCCTCACGTCGGCATGCGCCGGTATCCCCGCGCCGGCCCGTGGTCATCCGCGGCCGCCCGGCCGCCCGGCCGCCGGGGTTCGGCGCCCGTGCGGCCGGTGGATCGGGCCGGGCCTTCTGCGAAGGTGGACCGGTGACGTCGACGGTGCCCACGGGGCGCCCGCGCCGGCTCGCCGCCGGCCGGGCCCGCGCGCTCGGCCTGCCGACCCGCGGCACGACCGCGCCGAACCGGCTGCGCCGGATCGACCGGTGGCTCACGGGCACGCGGGCAGGCCTGCTGCGCGCCGCCGACGCCCCGCTCGTCGTCGACCTGGGCTACGGCGCCTCGCCGGTGACGGCCGTCGAGCTCTACGACCGGCTGCGGGTCGTCTGCCCGCCGGTGCGGGTGCTCGGCCTGGAGCTCGACGCCGACCGGGTGGCCGCCGCCCAGCCCGCCGCCCGGCCGCCCGGCCTCGACTTCGCCCGCGGCGGGTTCGAGCTCGCCGGCCGGCGCCCACTGGTCATCCGGGCGATGAACGTGCTACGGCAGTACGCCGAGCAGGACGTCGAGCCGGCCTGGCGGATGATGCGCTCCCGGCTCGCCTCCGGCGGCCTGCTCGTCGAGGGCACCTGCGACGAGATCGGCCGCCGGGCGTGCTGGTTCGCGCTGCCGGCCGAGGGCCCGGGGACGCTGACGCTGTCGGCACACCTGCCGAGCCTCGACCGGCCCTCCGAGCTGGCCGAGCGCCTCCCGAAGGCCCTCATCGCCCGCAACACCCCCGGCGAGCCCGTCCACGCGCTGCTCACCGCACTCGACGCCTGCTGGGAACGCGCCGCGAGCTACGCCCCGTTCGGCCCGCGGACCCGTTGGTTCCAGGCGGTGTCCGCGCTGCGGGCGGAAGGCTGGCCCGTGCGTCGAGAGCCCCGCCGGTGGCGCCTGGGCGAGATGACGCTGGCCTGGCCCCCGCCCCAGCGCTGAACCCGAGCGCACCGGCGTTGCGTCAGCTGGTCCCGAGCTGGGCACGGTGGGGATGCGCGGCGCCCACCGGCGCCTTCCGCCGATCCCGCCGGCGGGTGCTCGCGCGGTCAGCCCGCTGGGCGGTAGGTCGGGGTGATCTTGTCCAGGACGGCCAGGTCGTCCGCGCGGGGCTGCCAGGCGCCCGCCACGGCGTTCGCGCGGACCTGGGCGGCACTGGTGGCGCCCGCGATGACGGACGCGACGGCGGGCTGGGCGGCGAGCCCGCCGATCGCCACGTCGAGGAGCGTTCGGTCCCGCTCCCGGGCGAACGTCTCCAGGGTGTCGAGCTGATCGAAGATGTCGTCCGTCAGCTCGTCCTGCCGCCCGGCCATCCGGGTGCCGGGCGCCGGTGGCTCGTCCCGGGTGTACTTGCCGGTCAGGATCCCGTTGGCGAGCGGGAAGTAGGGCAGGACGCCGATTCCGTACCGGAGTGCCGCCGGCACCAGCTCGGCCTCGACGCCCCGCTCGATCAGGTTGTAGTGGTTCTGCGCCGAGATGAACCGGGTGCGCCCGGAGGCCCGGGCGGTCCACTCGGCGTCCGCCGCCTCCCAGCCGTCGAGGTTGCAGGATCCGACGTAGCGGACCTTGCCCTCCTTGACCAGCTCGTCGAGGGCGTCGAGCGTCTCCTCGATCGGGGTGACGCCGTCGAGGTTGTGCAGCTGGTAGAGGTCGATGTAGTCGGTCTGCAGCCGACTCAGCGACCCCTCGACCGCCTTGCGGATGTACCGGCGCGAGGCCCGGGCGCCGTAGTCCGGCCCGTAGATGCCGCCCATGTCGTTGCCGAACTTGGTGGCGAGCACGACCTCGTCGCGGCGGGACCGCAGCACATGCCCGAGCAACGTCTCCGAGCCGCCCTTGTTGCCGTAGGTGTCGGCCGTGTCGAAGAAGCTGATGCCGGCCTCGATCGCCGCGTCGACGACGGCGCGGGTGCCGGCAAGGTCGACCCTCGACCCGAAGTTGTTGCAGCCGAGACCGACGACGGAGACCAACAGGCCCGAGTTGCCCAGGGAACGGTAGCGCATGACCGCCATACAACACCCGGACCACGATCACCGAACGGCGGGTCCGGCAATCGTGATCCGGGGTGGACAGTGCTGGGGCGTCAGCGCGAGCGGCGGGGAATCGGGGCCTGGCTGACGGCCGCCCTGCTGACGGCGTCCGCGGCCCGGCGCGCCGACGTGCTGGCCGCCTTGGTCCGGCTGACGGCCGTCCGGGTGCGGACGACGGCGTCCTCGGTGGCGGGGTTGCGGCGGATCTCGGTGACCCGCTTCTCGCCCCGGTCGGCCCACGCGTTGTAGAGCTGCGCGGCCCGGTCCTGCAGACCCGACAGCTGGGCGCCGACCGTCTCCGGCAGGGCGCGGACCGTGGTGCCGACCTGGGTCGGGACCTTCGCGGCCTCGCCGGTCAGCACGCCGACCCGGTCGGAGATCCGCCGCACCTCGGTGCTGGCCGTGGCCGGCAGCGCGCGTAGCTTCTCGACGGCGAGGTCTGCGGCGCCGACGTAGGCGTAGAGCGGCCGGCGGACCTCGGAGCGCTGGTCGTGCTGGTCGCGCCGCGGGTCCGGCCCCGGCTTCGAGGCGGCCGACGCCGTCGGGGCGGAGCCGCCGGTGTTCGCGCGCCGGGTGGTGCTGGTGGTGCTCTTCGCACCGCTGGCGGTCGACTTCGACGCCGCCGTGCCGGTGCGCTTGGTCCTGGTCGTCGTGGTCCGTTCGGTAGCCATCTGGCCTCCTTCGCGGCGGGAACGATGATCCCGCCGCATGCGTGTGGTGTCGTCCTAAGGGCGGTGCACCGCTTTCGGGGGCAGTCGGGACACACCGTGATCGGTAAACGGCCGCCGTTGGGCCCGGCGGCCGGCCGGGCTACGGCTGGGGCGCGGCCGGCGCCGCGGGTCCCGAAGGCCCCGCGGCTCCCGAAGGTTCGTTGCTCGCCGCCGGTCCGTCCGCGGCATCGGCAGCGGCGACGGTGCCCGTGCGCCCGGCCGTCGTGCGCCCGCTGGTCGTGCGCCGGGTCGTGGCGCGCCGCGCGGGCTTGGCCGCGCCGGCGTCGCCGGTGGACGCCGCGCGCGGCTTGCGCGCCGTGGCCCGGGTCTTCGGCTCGCTGGACGACGTCGTCGACCAGGCGCCGCCCCCGGCCGCGGAGCGCCGTGGGCGCGCCGCCGTGGCGCTCTGGCCGGCGGCGGCCGTCTTTTCGGCGGCCGTCTTTTCGGTGGACGCCGTCCCGCCGCTGGTTCCCGCCGGGCGGGTCGCGCCGGCCGCGATGGTCGCACCAGCCGCGGTGGCCGGGGCCGGCGCGGTCGGCGGTTTCGGCGTCGCCGACGCGGGCGAGGTGGCGGCGGCGCTGAACTCGCCGAGGTCGAGGTCGTACGCGCCGTCGGCACCCGCGACCGCGTTCTCCCGCCGGAACGCGTCGTAGATGTCGAGGACGACCTGCTTCTGGCGGGCGGTGAGGAACTCGTCGACGAGCACGGCGGCGTGCACGTCCTCGCCGCCCTCCCGCTCCTCGAGGATCCCGGCCTGCACGTAGAGGACCTCGGCGGAGATGCGCAGCGCCTTCGCGATCTGCTGCAGGATCTCGGCCGAGGGCTTGCGCAGGCCCCGTTCGATCTGGCTCAGGTACGGGTTGCTGACGCCGGCCTGCTTGGCCAGCTGCCGCAGCGAGATCTGGGCGGTGCGCCGCTGGTCCCGGATGAAGTCGCCGAGTTCACGGACGTTCAGCGCGGCCATCAGCCTCTCGACCTCCTCACCACACTCGGTCGGGCGCCGCCACCACTGCGCACCGCATCGACGTTCGCGACGCTACGTCACGGTGCTAGCTCTGGCAAGCGGCGTGCGGGCACTGGCCGCGCCGCCCTGCCGGTCGGGCGCTGCGTGCCCTAAGGCATGGTGTGCGGACGTGATCCGTGACACGTGTGTGCTAGCGGTCGCTGCCGGGGAGCAGGGCGCGGTGGTTGGCTAGCTCCGTCTCGAGCCGGGCGACGTCCTTGTCCCGGCCCGCGGCCTTCGCCTTCTGCAGCTTCTCCTCGAGGCGGCGGATGTTCTCCCGCATCTTCGCGGCGAACAGCGACGTCTCCCCCTCGTTGCGGGACCAGCGGGCGTCGGAAGCGTCCCGGATCCGGTCGCCGACGGTGGCGAGCTGGCGCTCCAGCTGGCCGACGGCGTCGCGCGGCACCCGGCCGATCGCGTCCCACCGCTCCTGGATCTCGCGCAGCCGGCGCGCCGACCGGTCGGTGTCCGCCGGGTCGAGCTCGGCGGCCTCGGCGAGCAGGGCCTCTTTGGCGACCTGGTTGGCGCGGGCCGCGGCGTCCCGCTCGGCGTTGACCGCGTTGCGCCGGCTGAAGAAGCCGTCCTGCGCGGCGCGGAACCGGGTCCACAGCTCGTCGTCGACGTCCTTGGCCGCGCGGCCGGCGGTCTTCCACTCGGCCATCAGGTCGCGGAAGCGGGTGCTCGTCGGTCCCCAGTCGGTCGAGGTGGCCAGCGCCTCGGCCTCGGCGATCAGCGCCTCCTTGCGCTCCTTCGACTTGGAGCGCTGCGTGTCGAGCGCGGCGAAATGCGCCGTGCGGCGGCGGGCGAACTCCTCGCGCGCGGCGGCGATCCGCCGCCACAGGTTGGAGTCGGTCCGCTTGTCGACGCCGGTGATGGCGCGGAACTCGTCGCCGATCGTCCGGAACCGCTCGCTGACGGACTTCCAGTCGGAGCTCTTCGCCAGCCGTTCGGCCTCGGCGACCAGCTCCTCCTTCGCGGCGACCGCCTGGGCGGCGCGGGCGGCCCGCTCGGCCTGCACCTGCGACCTACGGTCCTCGGTCGCGCTCAGCAGCTTCTCGAGCCGGCCCCGCAGGGCGTCCAGATCGCCGACGACAGCGGCTGTCGGGAGGCCGTCGAGCAGCCGCTGCGCGCTGGCGGCGATCCCGACCGGGTCGACCCCGGGGATCGTCACCCGTCGTTCGAGCAGCTCCACCTCGGCGGACAGGTCGTCATAGCGGCGCACGAAATGCGCGAGCCCCTCGTCGGGGCTGCCGGCCCGCCACGAGCCGACAGCGCGTTCGCCCTCGGACGTCCGCACGTACACGGTGCCGTCGTCGGCGACTCGTCCCCACTCGGAGCCGGTCCCGTCACTCATCGCAGTCCCAAGATCGACATCAGGTTGCCTGTCATTGTTGCAGGCATCGGGCCGGAGTGGGATCCCCGGCGGAGATCCTGCTGCAACACGGCCGTCGTCATGGCCCGTACCGGTTGTGTTCACCCGCACGTCAGCTGCGGTTCTGACCTGAACAACGGGCCCTCCGTGCCCGAAAGACGATCATGTTCACACCCCCTTTCGCGCACTAGGCAGGTGACGCGCGGCGGGCCAAGATGCGTAAGCGTGACGAGAAGGGCGGACGCGGGCGGGCGGACCGGCGTCGCCGGTTGGCAGGTCGGGGCGTTGCTGTTCCCCGCGCTGCTCGGGCTGGCCGTGTTCGTGCTCGGGCCCGCGCTGGTCTCCGCGTTTGCCGCCGGCACCGACAAGACCCTGACGGGGCCAAGTTTCCACTGGGTCGGCACGGCGAACCTGCGCGCCGCGTTCCATGACCCGGACTTCGGCAAGTCCGTCCGCAACACGCTCTATTACTGCGCGTTGACCGTCATCCCCTCGGTCGTCGTCGGGCTGGCGCTCGCGCTCGCCACGCAGAAGGTCACCCGTGGCTCCACCGTGCTGCGGCTGGCGCTGTTCCTGCCGGTCAGCGCGAACCTGGTGGCGATCGCGCTGGTCTTCGCGTACATGTTCGACCCGAGCGCCCACGGCCTGGCGAACACGGTCATCGGCTGGTTCGGCGCCGCGCCGCGCAACTGGCTGGGTGACGAGTCGACGTCGCTGCCGGTGGTCGCGCTCGTCGGGGGATGGCGGCTCACCAGCTTCGTCTTCGTGGTCTACCTCGCCGGGCTCACGGCCATCCCGGCGTCGGTGTACGAGGCGGCCGAGGTGGACGGGATCCGCGGCTTCGCCCGGCTGCGGCACGTCACACTGCCGCTGCTGGCACCCACGACGATCTTCCTCGGGGTGTTCACCACGATCCTCACGCTGCAGACGTTCGAGACGGTCGCCGTGCTCACCCGGGGCGGCCCGTTCCGGTCCAGCTCGACGATCATCTTCTACATCTACGAGGTCGGGTTCACCGGCTCGTTCCGGATCGGATACGCCTCGGCGCTCGCGCTGCTGCTGATCCTGGTGATCGTCCTGATCGGCGTCCTCGGCGCGGTGCTCGGGCGGCGGGCCAGGCAGCGGGCGGCCCGGGTGGACGAGGACGGCCCCGGGGCCGCGGTCGACGGCGCGGCGGGCGCCGCGCTGGTGAGCCTGGGCGCGCCAGTACCCGCCGGGGAGGCGGCGCGATGAGCCAGCCGTCCGAGGGCCGGGCGGGGCCCGGCGGCCCGGGGGCCGGCACGCCGGGGTCGGACTCGTTGGTGGCCGCAGCCTCGACCGGCGCCGCGGCGCCGATGACCGGTAGGCATGCGCACCGGGCCGCTGGGCCGAGCCGACGGCGACGCCGGGGCGGCGGCGAGGTCGCCGGGTTCGCCGGGCGGGCTGCCGTGCTCACGGTCGGGGTGTTCTCCGCGCTGCTGCCGTTCGTCTGGATGGCGCGCACGGCGTTCGGTCCGACCCAGTCGGCGTTGCGGCTCACGTCGAACCCGATTCCGCAGTCCGTGAGCTTCGACGCCTTCTCGCGCGCGTTCCGGGATGGTCATCTCGGGCGCGCTCTGCTCACCGGGATCGTGGTGAGCCTGGCGATTCTGCTGCTGCAGCTGATCACCGCGATCCCGGCCGCCTTCGTGTTCGCCTGGCTGCCGTTCCGCGGGCGCGGGCTGGTGTTCGGACTGGTGTTGGCGACCCTGCTGGTCCCGAGCCAGGTGACGGCGATCCCGAACTACGTGACGATCTCCGCGTTGGGCTTCTCGAACACCCGGGTCGGCCTGGTGCTTCCGTTCATCACGAGTGCGGCGTCAATTTTCCTGCTCCGCCAGTACATGACGACAATCCCCGCCTCCGTCCTGGAAGCGGCTCGGATGGACGGGCTTGGCGTTATTCGGACCCTGCGGACCGTCGTCGTCCCGCTTTCGATGCCCGCGATCGCCACGGTGTCGGTGTTCAGCTTCCTGCTGTCGTTCAACGAGTATCTGTGGCCGCTGCTGGAGGCCCGGTCGCCCGAGATCGCCACCCCGCCGCTCGCGCTCGTCGCGCTGTTCGCCTCGCCGACGACGGGGCTGCCCGACTTCGCCGAGCTGTCCGCGGGAGCCCTGATCATCAGCCTGCCCACGCTCGCGGTGTTCCTGATCGCCCAGCGCCGCCTCACCGCCGGGCTGACCGGCACGGGTGTCGGCGGCTGAGCGATGTCCCCGCCCGTGATTCCGTCTTCGTCACCGATTGTCGGCCTTGCCGACTCGGTGCGTATCGTGCTCGACCACATACCCGTTCCAACCGCGTACATCGTGCGCAGATCGTGCCAGCCGGCGCAGTGGAGGGATAGACCGTGATCCGCATCGACAGGTCTGGTGGCGCCACGGCGGCGCCGGCGCGCCGGCGCCGAGCCGGACTGGGCCGGCTGGGACGGCTGGGCCTGCGGGGACGGCCCCAGGTGCTGATGACGGCGGCGGCCGTCGCCCTCACCGCCGCGGCCTGCGGCGGCGGGGGAGGCGGCGGGTCGGACGTCCCCGACCTGCGGCCGACCGCGCGGACAGCCAACGCCGGCGTCGCGGGCGTCAACGGCGCGACCGCGTCGCCCGCATGCGCCGCCAAGGTGAAGACGCTGTCGTTCTACGGCGTGGCGACGCTCAGCGACGTGGCCAAGTCCGGCAAGGCCTACATGGAGAAGGCGCACCCGGGCCTGACCGTGCAGCTCAACACGACGGCGACGACCTACGTCGGGCTCGTCCAGCAGATCTCGGCGGACCGGGCCGCCGGCAAGCAGACCGACGTCGCCGTCGCCGGCTTCGACGTGCTGCCGGTCTACGCCCGGCAGCTGGGCGCGCAGACGCTGTCGCCCGACCTGCTGCGCTCCACCTACGACCAGCGGTTCCTCAAGCTCGGCCAGGTCGACGGGAAGCAGATCGGCATCCCGGCCCAGGTGTCGATGCCCGTGTTGATCTACAACGCCGACGTGCTGGCCAAGGCCGGCGTCGACCCGAAGACGCTGAGCACGACCGACGGCGTCCTCGCCGCCGCCGCGAAGATCAAGTCTTCCGGTGCGGGTGTCCAGGCGATCGACCTGCCGACCGGCGAGCAGTTCGGCCAGTGGTACGTGAGCACGCTCACCGCGTCGAAGAACAGCCCGATCGAGAAGCCCGACGGCACGCCGAACCTGACCACGCCGGCCGCGACCGAGGCCGCCCAGTTCCTCGCGAAGGTCGGGACCTACGGCACGCAGTCCGACTCGCCGGCCCAGAACGGGCTGCTGCGCTTCGGCATCCAGCGCCAGACCGCGATGGTCGCAGCGTCCGTGAACTCGATCGCCGCCGGCCTGCGCTTCATCCGCGGCCAGGGGACGAGCGGCTTCAAGGCCGGCGTGGTGCCGTTCCCGACCCTGCCGGGTGGCACCCAGCACCCGGTGGCCGGCGGCAACGCGCTCACCGTGCTCTCGACGGACCAGTGCCAGCGGGAGATGGCGACCGAGCTGCTGGTCTCGCTGCTCGCGCCGGACGTCGTCGCCGCGAGCGTCGAGTCGCTCAGCTACCTGCCGGTGGACACCGCGGCGGCGGCCCAGCTCGCCGGGTTCTACCAGGAGTTCCCGGAGCTCGCCCCGTTCAAGGACCTGGCCGGCTCGCTGACCCCGGCGCCGGCCTGGCAGGGCACCCGTGGCGGTGAGGTGCCCCAGGCGATCACCGATCAGGTGATCCACGCGATGACGGGCACCGACCCGGCGACCGCGATGCGCGACGCCCAGACCAAGGCCACCCAGCTGACCGGCTAGCGCGCGGCGATGCCGGGCGCCGGACGGGAAGCTGACGACGAGGAGCTGGAGTGACGGAGCTGGCCGTGCGGCCTGGCGACGACGGGCTGGCGGCGACCGCCGCCGGCACCGCGGGTGTGTCCATCGACATGGAGTCCCTCGGTAGGGATTTCGGCCCGGTGACGGCGCTCGCCGGCGTGACCATGTCGGTGCGCCCCGGCGAGATCGTCGCGCTGCTCGGCCCGTCCGGCTCCGGCAAGTCGACGCTGCTGCGGATCTGCGCCGGACTGGAGAACCAGACCTCGGGCCGGCTGCGGTTCGCCGGCGCGGACCAGTACGGGCTCGCGCCGCACCAGCGCGACGTCGCCTTGGTGTTCCAGCACTTCGCGCTCTACCCGCACCTGTCGGCGTTGGACAACCTGACGCTGGCGCTGCGGTACGGCCGGAAGATGTCGAAGTCCGCGGCCGTGGCCCGGGCTCGCGAGACGCTGGACATGCTCGGCATCGGCGCGCTCGCCGACCGCCGGCCCGCGCAGATGTCCGGCGGCCAGCGCCAAAGGGTGGCGATCGGCCGGGCGCTCGCCCGGCGGGCCCGGGTGGTGCTGCTCGACGAGCCGATGTCCGGCCTCGACGCGAAGCTGCGGGTCGAGCTGCGCGTCGAGATCGTCGCACTGCTGCGCAGACTGGGCTCGACTGCCCTGTTCGTCACGCATGACCAGGCGGAGGCGATGGCCGTCGGCGACCGGGTCGCGGTCCTCGACGCCGGTCGGCTCGAACAGCTCGGCACCCCCGACGAGATCTACGACCGCCCCGCCACCCGGTTCGTCGCCACGTTCGTCGGCAGCCCGCCGATGAACGTCCTCGACGGCACGGCCGCCGGCGGTGTCCTGCGCGGACCGGGCTTCGCCGTCGCCGCCCCCACGGGCGCCGTCGCCGTGGGCGTGCGCCCCGAGGGCCTCCAGCTCGCGTCGGCCGGGCCGCCCGCCGCGGACGGGTCCGCGGACGTCGGCGGGAACGGCTCGCGGCCCGACGGCTCGCTGCGGATCGCGGGCAGCGTCGTCGTCTCCGAACGCCTGGGCGCCGAGCGGGTCGTCTACGTGCAGGCCGAGGCGGGGGTGGTTGCGATCCGCGTCCCGGCACACCACGCCGGCGCGCCGGGCAGCGCGGATCCGGCGCGCTCCGGTGCCCTCGTCACCCTGACGGCCCCCGCGACGGCGCTGGCCTTCTTCGACGCCGACGGAACGCTGATCGACGCCCGCTGACCGCCCCGGGCTGGCGGGCTCCGCACGCGCCAGCCCAGCCAAGGCCGACGACAGCGCTCCGCCGCCGCCTCCGCTGGACGTCGGACGCGTTCCGGCAGGTCGTATTGGGGTGCGATGGGCCTGCTCGACCCCGATTTCAGCTGCCTGGACGCCCGCCAAGCTCGTCGAGCGTCGAGCGTCGAGCACCGAGCGCTGTGTCCGGCTTACTCGACCAGGGGCCGGTCGGCCCGGCGGGCCGCGGCGGCGCGCTCGCCGGCGACCCGGGCGGCCGGCTCGTTGTTCGCCGTCAGCCGGTAGGCCGCCCGCTCCAGGGTGGGCAGGATCGCGGTGCTGTCGACCTCGCCGGCGGCGAACCGGGCGACGACGGCGTAGGCGAGGTTGGTCAGCAGCAGGGCGATGTCTCCTACGTAGCCGACCTCGCCGCCCACCAGCACCGCCCGCCCGGCCGGCTCGATGATCGTCGCCATCTGGCGTTCGAGGCGTCCGCCGGCCGGCGTCATCCGGGCGCGGTAGTAGGCCTCCAGCATCCGCGGGCTGCGTTCCCACGGCTCGAAGACGTGCCGGAACACCCGCATGAGCCCTTCGTAGAGGGTCTCGTCGGGCGGCGGCGGCGGCACCGGCGCGCAGCTGTTCGTCGACATCCAGCGTTCGACCGCGGTGACGACGAGCTCGTCGCGGGTGGGAAACAGCTTGTAGATCGTGGCCAGGGATACCCGGGCCTGGCGGGCCACGGTGCGCAGCTGGACCGCGTCGTAGCCCGCGGACTCCAGCAGGGTGAGAACGACGTCGACGATCACGTCGCTCTGCCGTGGCTCCGGCACGTCTCCCGGCCTCCTCTGCGCCCCCGGCGCGGTGCCCGTTCCGCACGCCGCGTGGATCGGTTCCCGGGCGCGGCGACGGCCCGCGGTACCGGCGCTCGTCGTCCCGCGGGCCGTTCTTGACGCTCATAAAAGTAACGCGGTTATCTCGGTAACCACGTTACTGTGGGGTCTGGTCCCGGCTCGGGCTCCGGTATCCGGCGCCCACCGACCGGTCGCCTCATCGCCGAGGAGGCCCGATCATGGCGACATGTGTCCTGGTGCACGGTGGTGGCCACGGTGGCTGGTGCTACCAGCCCGTGGCCCGCCTGCTACGAGCCGGCGGGCACGGTCATCACGGGCACCGCCGACCGGGCCGCCGACCGGATCGGTCGCCTCGTCTATCTCGACGCGGCGAACCCGATCAACGGCCAAAGTAGCGGCCTCTTAGACCATTTCGGCGAGTTGGGCGTCCAGGTCGCGGGCGAGGGGGACGGTGGCGTGGCGGCGTAGGCGGCGACGGACCTCGTCGGCGCGCCGGGCGTTGCGGCGGGACCGGGTGACGGTCAGCAGCGGGACGGCCTCGGTGGCCAGCGCGCAGCCGGTGTCGAGGTTGCCGAGGTCGATCTGGACGCCGGCGCGGCGCAGCAGGTAGGTCGCATGGTCGCGGACCTTGTCGGCCGGGTGGCTGGCGAGCGCGCTCGCCAGCCAGCGGTCGGCCGACGGCAGGTGGCCCAGGTCGATGTAGCAGCAGCCGACCTGGGCCTGGAACTCGGCCTCGTCGAAGTAGACGGCCCACGTCGGTTCCTGCGGCCGGGCGCGGCTGAACGCCGCCTCGGCGACGGCGAGCTCGCGGGTGCAGGCGACCTGGTCGCCCAGCGCTGCGTGCGCCCGGGCCTTGCGCATGTGCAGCATCGAGCCGACCCGGCCGGTGGTGGCGCCGGCGGTGCGCACGGCGGCCTCGGCCAGCTCGATCGCCTCCGCCGGGCGGGAGAAGTCGACGCACTGCAGCGACATGTTCTTCAGCACGTTGGCGCCGAGCAGCCGGTCGCCGCCGACGTGCGCGGCGTGCAGGGCGGTCACCCAGTAGCGCTGGGCCGCCGTCTGGTAGCCGGCGTCGAACGACACCCAGCCGGCGAAGCGGGCGAGCTCCGCGGCGACGACGTGCAGCTCGCGGCCGATCCGCTCCGGGTAGCGGCCGCGGGCGAGCAGCTCCGCGACGACGCCGAGCTCCGCGTCGACGAGCCGGCGCACGCTCTCGCCGCCGAGACGGTCGTCCATCACCCGCAGGCCGGGGATGTTGTGCGCGATCCGGTGCACGATCTGCTCGTCGACGAGGCCGCCGTCGAGCGCGCCCGCGAGGCGGGTGGGCTCCAGGCCGAGCCACTGGGTGGCGAGACTCGCGACCCCGGTTCCGCTGATGGTGAGGAAGCCGCGGCGGTCGGTGAGCGCGTCCTGGACGACGTCGGTGAGCGCGGACAGGCTGCCGGCCTGGGTCCAGGGATAGTCGGTGCGCACGTGGTCGCCGGTCGGCAACCAGGACGGCCACGGATGCGACTCCAGCCGCTCGGTCGGAACCCCGAGCTCGGTGGCCAGGGCCAGCTGCGACACCCGGTCGGGGACGACGCCGCGGTGCTCCCAGCGCCATACCTTCTGCCGCTCGGCGGCCATGTTCGCCACACCCAGGTCGCGTGCCCGTTTCGCGACGACGCGGGCGAGCTTCTGGTACGACCAGCCGCGCTGGGCGCGGACGAAGGCCAGTGGATGTGCGCAGGCCTGAGCGTTCTCCGTCAGCATCGACGATCTCCTCGGAGTTGCGTGCACGGTGTATCCGCGGCGACAGCCGTGCCGAGGGGCGAACGGACTCCCTCGTCTGTCCACCCCCGCGACCGCGCGGGACCTGGAACCGGCCCCGCGGAGCGGTCGCTGTCTGTCGCCCGATAGACGTTTCGTAGGCGCATGGCAACGCTATGTCGCGACATCGTCCATCGATAGCGCTGAGCGCGGTGCGATGTGTGCGTTCGTGTTGCGGGGAGTTCACTCGGCGGGGGTAAATGCACACCCCCGGCCCGGACCGCCCGCGCGGCTCGCCGACGAGCGGTGGGAGCCGGGGCGCTGACCGGGAGAAACCGTGCAACCGCCGGCATCGTGGAGAGGTATGGGCGCGCGCGGCGAGCCCGTGCAGTCGCCGGGGAGGACTGCACGGGGGTCTAAGTGCCCGGTTGACCGTCCTCATGCGGGCGGTGGCACTCGCGGGCTACTTATCGCCAAACGGGGGTCAGAGCAGGAGATTTTGCGGTTTCCGCTAGCGGATCGCCGTTCGTTGCTGCGGACACCACAACGTGTTTTCCGCTACCGTCCGTGACGATCCGGCGGCCCCGGGCGGGTCGGTCGGGGCCGCTCAGCGCAGGACGTGGCCGGCCGGGCGATCGGGCCGCACCGGGCCGGAGTCCGGGTCGATCTGGGCGGCGACGTCGTGGCCGTCGGCGTCGACGACGACGAGGGCGGCGTCGTCCGGCACGTTGCGCTTGAGCATCGCCAGCGCGATCGGGCCAAGCTCGGCGTGCATGCGGGAGGTGCCGACGAATCCGACCTGCCGGCCGCCGGCCGTGACCGGCGAACCCTGGGCGGCAGCCGACCCGTCGAGATGCAGGAGGACCAGCCGGCGCGGCGGCCGGCCGAGGTTGTGTACCCGGGCCACCGTCTCCTGGCCGCGGTAGCAGCCCTTGTCGAGGTGCACCGCGCTGGTCAGCCAGCCGACCTCGTGCGGGATCGTGCGGTGGTCGGTGTCGACGCCCAGCCGGGGCCGGTGCGCGGCGACGCGGGCGGCCTCGAAGGCGTCGGCGCCGGCCGGCTCGACGCCCGCGGACAGCAGCCGCGCCACGACGTCCCCGAGCCGGGCCCGCTCGACCAGCAGATCCACGCCGTACGGCATCCGCCGGGCCAGCACGCCCGGCGCGAGCCGGGCCAGCGGGTACGGGCCGGCCTCCGTCGGCAGCCCGCCGGCGGCCGTCGGCCCGGTGGCCCAGTCCGCGGGCACAACGGTGTCGCCACCGCCGGCCGCCTGACCGTCGCCGGCGTCGGCCGCCAGCGCCTCGACGACCGCCTCGGCGGCCCGTGGGCCGAGCACCGAGAGCACGGCGTTCGTCGCCGTCGCGTCCGCCGGCTGCACGCGCAGCAGGAAACGCATCGACTCCAGGAACGCGAGCAGCGCGCCGGCGCCGCCGGCCGACGGCGGGGCCGCGCCGTCGGCCGCCGCTTCGAGCTCGCGCGCCGGCTCCACGTCGATCCAGGTGGTGGCGCCGTCGTCGGCGAGCACCAGGTGGTGCTCCACGTGGCCGTGCGGCGACAGCAGCAGCGCCTCGGTGCCACGCATGGGGCGCAGGGCGCTGAGGTGCTGGGAGGTCAGGCTGTGCAGCCAGGTCAGCCGGTCGGGCCCGTCGATGCGCAGCACCCCTCGGTGCGAGCGGTCCACCAGGGCGGCGCCGGCGGTGGCTCGGCGCTGCTCGCGCAGCGGGTCGCCGTAGTGCGCCGCGACGCCGGCATCCGGGCCGTCCGCCGCGACCGCTCCGGGCAGGTCCAGCAGCGGCGAGCGGTAGCCGGTGGCGGGCGCCGAGTCCGCGATGTCGGCCGGGGAGCTGCTCATGCTGGTAGTCAACCGCCGGCGCGCGCGGAACAGTCCGCGCAGCGCCCGGCGAGCGCCACATGGTCGACGTTGACGGTGAAGCCGAGCTCGTCGCGCAGCGCGTCGACCAGGCCGGCGAGCCGGTCGGGGGACAGCTCGCTGATCGTGCCGCAGCCGCCGCACACCAGGTGGATGTGCCGGTCCCGCCCGGTGACGTGATACGTGGGCGCGCCGTGGGTGAGGTGCGCGTGCGAGACGAGCCCGAGCTCCTCGAGCAGGTCCAGCGTGCGGTACACGGTGGAGATGTTGACGGCGGCGGCGGTCTGGCGCACCTCGGTGGCGATCGCCTCCGGGGTGGCGTGGCCGAGCTTCGCGACGGCCTCGAGGACGAGCTGGCGCTGCGGCGTCATCCGATAGCCGCGGTCGCGCAGCCGCGACTGCCAGCCGTCCCTGCCCGGCGCGCGGCCGACCGCGTCGGCGGGCGAGGCGGAGCGTGGCAGACCCGGCGGCGCCGTCGACACGGGCGCCGCGCCTGCCGGTGTCGTCGCCTGCCGGTAGCCCTCCGCGGCCATAGTCGTCAAGTCTAGGGTGCCCGGGCGCTGACCGCGCCGCGCCGCCCAGCCGGCACACCATTCCGGGGTCCGGCGCGACCCGTTCGGCGGCGGGCGAAAATGCGTTGCCCTCCCCGGCCGGTCGCGCGTAGCGTCGTCGGTACACGGGAAGGGAGGTGGTCCTAAGTTGTGTAGTCCTTGGACTCGTGAGGTGACTGTCAGCTAGCCGGTCTCGTGGTTCTCACCGAGCGGGACACCGTCCCCATCCGGGCGCCATGAGCCCGGCCGGCGAGATCCTGACAGTTACCGGGCCCCCGGGTGTCGTCGTAGTCCGGACGACCCACGTCAGACGCACCGCGTCGGCGTGGAAGTACCCGGGGGTTTTCCCATTTTCCGATGCGCGCCGAGGTGGGGTCTGGCCCGCGGAGGGGCGCAGCAGGCAGGATCGAGCCATGCCGACCCTCGTCCTGCTCCGCCATGGCGAAAGCACCTGGAACCAGAAGAACCTGTTCACCGGCTGGGTGGACGTCGACCTGTCCGAGAAGGGCGTCAAGGAGGCCACCCGCGGCGGCGAGCTGCTGCGCGAGGCCGGCGTGTTGCCGGACGTCGTCCACACGTCCCTACTGACCAGGGCGATGCGGACCGCCTCGATCGCCCTCGACGCCGCCGGGCGGATGTGGATCCCGGTTCGTCGCAGCTGGCGGCTCAACGAGCGGCACTACGGCGGACTGCAGGGCCTGGACAAGGCCAAGACGCTGGAGACGTACGGCGAGGAGCAGTTCATGCTCTGGCGCCGGTCCTACGACACCCCGCCGCCGGACATCGCCGACGATCAGCCGAGTGGCGTCGACGAGCGTTACGCCGAGCTGGCGCCGGACCTCATCCCGAAGACGGAATGCCTCAAGGACGTCGTCGTGCGGATGCTGCCGTACTGGTACGACGCGATCGTGCCGGACCTGCGGGTAGGGCGGACCGTCCTGGTCGCCGCCCACGGCAACTCGCTGCGTGCCCTGGTGAAGCATCTCGACGGGATCAGCGACGGGGACATCGCGGCGCTCAACATCCCGACCGGCATCCCGCTGCGCTACGACCTGGACGACGATCTGAAGGTCGTCTCGTCCGCGTACCTCGACCCGGATGCGGCGGCGCTGGCCGCTGCCGCCGTGGCGGCCCAGGGCAAGAAGAAGTAGGCCGTCCCGCGGCAGACGCTCCGCGGGGAGGTCCGCCGATGCGCGGCCCGGGCGGCGGGACCACAGCCCGCCGCCTGAGCCGGCGCGTTATTCCTTGACGCCCGTCACGAGGTAGACGACGCGCCGGGCGACGGAGACCGCATGGTCGGCGTAGCGCTCGTAGAAGCGCCCGCACAGGGTGATGTCGATCGCCGCCTCCATGCCGTGCGACCAGGGCCGCTCCAGCAGGATGTGGAACAGCTGGCGGTGCAGGTGGTCCATCGCGTCGTCGTCGGATTCCAGCTCACGGGCGAGGTCCGTGTCGCGGCTGGCGATGACGGAGCCGGCCTTCGCGACGATCCGCTGCGCGACCTGGCCCATCTCGGTGATCGTGCCCCGGAGCTCCGGCGGGACGGCCTTCGCCGGGTAGCGGCGGCGGGCGACCTTCGCGACGTGCAGCGCGAGGTCGCCCATCCGCTCCAGGTCGGCCACGATGCGCAGCGTGGTGACGATCACCCGGGCGTCGGTCGCGACCGGGGCCTGGGTGGCCAGGACGTCGAAGGCGCGCTCCTCGATCTCGTTGCGCAGCAGGTCGACCGTCTCGTCGGCGCTGATGACCTGTTCGGCAAGCCGGAGGTCGGCATCGAGCAGCGCCGTGGTGGCCCGCGCCATCGCGGACGCGGCCAGGTTGGCCATCTCGACGAGGGAAGCCGTGATGCCCTCGAGTTCCTCTTGGAAGACGTCCCGCACCGGCGGACTCCTCTACATGATCTATGACTTCATGGCCGTTCGGGTCCTGTGCCCGCCTGCTGCGCCCTGCCGGGCCGGTCGCCATGGTGGCCGGGATGCCGCGGTCGGCGACGTTACCGGCCCAAAGGCCGTGCCATGGCATGGCTCGGGACTCGTCGACCCGAGATCTCTGCTCTACGGATGGGTCGAAGATGCGGTGACCCCACCGCGGACCGGTGAACGTTGACGTTAGCGGGGATGAACACCTGGCGACGAACCACTGAGAAGAACCGCCCGGCAGCCCGCGGAGGGCGGGAGGGCACCTAGCATTCGGCGCGTGGGCGACAGGTCGGTGAATGGCGTGACAAGCATGCTACGGTACGCAGTTGTGCTCGTGCCGCCCTGCGGCGCGGCATTGGCCCGCGTCGCGAGGCCGGCCGTCGCCGCCTGCCAGTCGGCGGTTGGCCCACGCGCGGCGGTCTGTGGATGACGTCGCCGACGCCATCGCCGGGCGAGTCCGGGCGCTCGCCGCAGCGCCGGTCGTCGTCGCGGCGCGCACCGGCCGCCCTTTCCGGCGCTCAGCCGGACGACATCGAGGGCACCCTGCCGGCCGGGCAGCTGCGCCGACTCATCGCCGCGCTGCCCTCCGGCGTGGTCGTGCTGACCGGCAAGGACGAGGTAGCGCTGGCGAACCCGTCCGCGCATGCGATGGGCGTCGTCACCGGCAGCAAGGTCGCCGTGGCGTCGGTGCTGGACCTGGTGCAGCGGACGAGGATCACCGGGGCGGGGCTGGACGGAGAGCTGGACCTGCCGCCCGTGCCGCCGCCGCCGCTGACCCGGCCCCGCCCCGACCAGGGGGCGGTCGCCGTCCGGGCCCGGACCAGACCATTGGGCGGCAAAGGTCATATAGCGGTCATTCTGGATGACGTAACGGAGTCTCGCCGGGTTGAGGCGGTCCGGCGGGACTTCGTGGCCAACGTCAGCCATGAGCTCAAGACGCCGGTCGGCGCGCTGCACGTGCTGGCCGAAGCGGTGCACGCGGCCAGCGAGGACCCGGTCGCCGTGCGGCGGTTCGCGGACCGGATGACCTACGAGTCGCAGCGGCTCGCCCGGCTGGTGCAGGAGATCATCCACCTCTCCCGGCTGCAGGGAGCGGAGCCGCTGCCGACGCTTCGGCCGGTGGCGGTGGATAACGTGGTCGCCGAGGCGGTGGACCGCAACCGGCTGGCGGCGCAGAGCCGAGGGATCTCGGTGGCCGTCATCGGAACGACCGACGCGGGTGTGCTCGGCGATGAGCCCCAGCTCGTGACCGCGGTGGCCAACCTGCTGGAGAACGCGGTGAACTACTCGCCGCGCGGCACGAGGGTGGGCCTCGGAGTGCGCTGCGTCGGTGGCACGGTGGAGATCTCGGTCGCCGATGAGGGCATCGGGATAGCGGAAAAAGATCTGGAACGGGTCTTTGAACGCTTTTACCGGGCCGACCCGGCCCGTTCCCGGGAAACCGGCGGCACCGGCCTCGGACTGGCGATCGTCAAGCACATCGTCACCAACCACGGCGGCTCCGTGGGTGTCTGGAGTGCCGAGGGGGCCGGCTCGACCTTCACCCTGCGACTTCCCGTGTACCTGGACGAGCAGGACGACCACGCGGACGCCGATCTGGACGACGCGATGGACCAGCTGGAACGGGCTGTCCAGACCGAGCCGCCGACCGTCGCACCCGTCGACCCTGCACCCGTCGACCCTGCACCCGTCGGATCTGCGGCCGTCGGATCCGCGGCCGCCGAATCCGCGGCCGTGGCATCGGCCACGGCGGATGCCACCCACCTCGGCGATCTGGCTGCGGACGACGTCGTCGCGGCGGATCATCGCAACCGCGGGGCGACCCCGGCGCGGGCCGGGTCGGCGGCGGCGCCCGGCACGCCTTCGCCCACGCGAAACGTGCTGCGCCGCCGCGAAACTGAGCAACCAGCCCCTAACTGACCCAGGGATACGTAACAATGAGTTAACGGGCGATTGGTCGGTGAACCATCGACCCGAAGTCCGTCAAACCCCGAGCAGTGACCGCCAAAGAACATCGGCCCTCGTCGGCCAGGTCGTCTGCGACCGCCCCGCGATGGCTCGCGAAAGGAAGAGTGACCGGTGACCCGCCTGCTCGTGGTGGAGGACGAGGAGTCCTTCTCGGAGGCCCTGTCCTTCATGTTGGAGCGCGAGGGTTTCGACGTCGCGGTGGCCGTGGACGGCCACACCGCGCTGTCGGACTTCGAACGGCACGGCGCCGACCTCGTGCTGCTCGACGTCATGCTGCCCGGACTGTCCGGCACCGAGGTGTGCCGGGCGCTGCGGCAGAAATCCTCGGTTCCAGTGATCATGTTGACCGCCAAGGACAGTGAGATCGACAAGGTGCTGGGCCTCGAGCTCGGCGCCGACGACTACGTCACGAAGCCGTTCTCCGCGCGTGAGCTCGTCGCCCGGATCCGGGCCGTGCTGCGTCGGCGCGGCAGCGAGCCGGACGAGGCCGCTCCCGTCACGCTGGAAGCCGGCGGCGTACGGATGGATGTCGAACGGCATGTCGTCACCGTGCACGGAGCGCCGGTCGCCCTGCCGCTCAAGGAGTTCGAACTGCTGGAGATGTTCCTGCGCAACACCGGCCGGGTACTGACCCGCGGACAGCTGATCGACCGGGTGTGGGGGTCCGACTATGTCGGCGACACCAAGACGCTCGACGTCCACGTCAAGCGACTGCGGGCAAAAATCGAATCCGAACCGGGCAACCCCCGCCACCTCGTGACCGTCAGAGGACTGGGTTACAAGTTCGAGCCGTAGGAGAGCCGCGCATGCGGTCCGCCCCTGGTTGGCATGCGACGTCCGGGCCGCCTCCGCACCCGCGACCGATGCCCGCGTCGCGTGGTCACTGCGTGCTGGGCTCCGTTGGGCGGGCAGTGAGCGGCCGTCGAGCCGGCGAGGCCACGCGCGCCTCGCCGCGTAGCCTCGTTCGTTGCCCGCTGGTCGGGACGCGACTCCCGCACGGCCGGCGATCCACGCAGAGGGGGGACGTGCGATGCGGCTGAGGTTCTCGCCGGCGGCCAGGGGGCCGGCCACGGAGGTGGAGTCGCTCGGCGGGGACGCCGTCGACGCGCCGCCCGGCCGGCCCGGCGTGCCCGGCATGGCCGTCGGGTCGCGTCGGCTCGCGGTCGCGTCCGCGTCGCTCGTGCCGACGGGCCCGGCCGGGGTGCCGGCCGCCGCGATCCGGTCCGGCGAGGTCGTGCCGGCCGGATCCCCCGGTCCGCGGCGTGCCCCGGCCGTCGCGCTGCCGGCGCCGCCGGGCCAGCCCATGCGACTCGGCGTCATCGACATCGGCTCGAACACGGTGCACCTACTGGTCGTGGACGCCCACCACGGGGCGGCGCCGCGGCCGGCGGCGAGCGTCCGGGTGCCGCTGCGCCTCGTCGAGCTGCTGGACGGCGCCGGCGCGCTGTCCGACAGCGGCGAGCACGCGCTGGTCGCATGCATCCAGGACCTGCGCCGGCAGGCCGAGGACCTCGCCGTCTTCGATCTCGTGGCGTTCGCCACGTCGGCGCTGCGGGACGCGACGAACAGCGAGGCGGTCCTCGCCCGGCTGCGGGCGGTCACCGGCGTCGCCGTCGAGGTGCTGCCGGGCGCGGACGAGGCCCGGCTGACCTTTCTCGCGGTCCGTCGCTGGTTCGGCTGGAGCGCGGGCCGGCTGCTGGCGATGGACATCGGCGGCGGCTCGTTGGAGATCGGCGCCGGGATGGACGAGGAGCCCGACGTCGTCGCCTCGCTGCCGCTCGGCGCGAGCCGGCTGACCAGGGACTGGCTGGCCGCCGACCCGCCGACGGGTCGGCAGCTGTCCGAGCTGCGCCGCTACGTGCGCGCCCAGATCGCGCCGGTGGTCGGGAGGCTCTACCACGTCGGCGAACCGACCAGGGCGGTCGCGACGTCGAAGACGTTCCGCTCGCTGGCCAGGATCGCCGGCGCCGAGCCGTACAGCCGCGGGCCCTATGTGCGCCGGGTGCTGCGCCGGACCGACCTGGAGGCCGCGGCCAAGGTGGTCTGCCGGATGCCGGCGGCCGAGCGGGTGTCGTTGCCCGGGGTCGCGGCGTCCCGCGCCGGCCAGCTCGCCGCCGGGGCCGTGGTCGCCGTGGAGACGATGGACCTGCTGTCCGTCGACGAGGTCGAGATCTGCCCGTGGGCACTGCGGGAGGGCATCATCCTGCGTCGGCTGGACACCCTGAGCTTCGGCTGACCGGCGCCCGGGCCGTCCCAGGGGTGGCGCTGGTCCGAGGCCGTTCGGTGCGGCGGCCAGCCTTCCGCCCGCGGACACGTAGCGTGAGATCTTCTGTGGACGGTCGACCGAGCACCTCGCGTGTGATGGCCTAGCCTGGGTGTGAGGCCGGGCGGTGGGGGCGGCAGGCGCGCCGCTTCCCGTGACGGCCGGTGACGAGCCAGGGCATCGCGAGGAGGGCCTTGCGGAGCGGCGTGGTCGGCCGGCTGGGGAGGGGGAAGCGGTGTTCGGGTGCCGGTGAGACGCGACCTCGGACGGCAGCCAGCCGCCGCGGCGGAGACGGCGGAGACGGCGGACGCGATCGGCGCGGACAGCGCGGCGCCCGCGGCGGTGTCACGTCCCGGGCCGCCAGCCGCCGGCCGCGGTGCCCCCCCGCGGACCGCGGCCGCCGCCCGCGACGGGCTGGCCGCCCGCATCCCGACCGCGAAGATCGCGCTGTCGACGGCATCCACCTACCCGGAATCGACGCCCGCGGCCTTCGAGATGGCCGCCCGCCTCGGCTACGACGGCATCGAGATCATGGTCTGGACGGATCCGGTCAGCCAGGACACCCAGGCCCTGCGTCGGCTCGTCGACTATCACGGCATCCCGATCGTCGCGATCCACTCCCCGTGCCTGCTGCTCACCCAGCGGGTGTGGGGGACCGACCCGTGGGGGAAGCTCGTGCGTGCCCGGGCCGCGGCCGAGGAGCTCGAGGCGTCCACCGTCGTCGTGCACCCGCCGTTCCGGTGGCAGCGCGACTACGGCCGCGAGTTCGTCGCCGGCATCGAGCGGATGGCCCAGGAGACCGACGTCCGCTTCGCCGTGGAGAACATGTTCCCGCTGCGGGCCCGCGGCCGGGAGGTGTCCGCGTACCTGCCGGACTGGTCGCCCGTCGAGGACGGCTACCGGCACGTCACGCTCGACCTGTCGCACACCTCCGTCTCGCGTTCGGACGCCATCGCCATGGCCGACGCGCTCGGCGACCGGCTCGCGCACGTGCACCTCGCCGACGGCTCCGGCTCGGCGAAGGACGAGCACCTGGTGCCCGGGCGGGGCACCCAGCCCTGCGCGCAGCTGCTCGAACAGCTCGCGACCAGGGGGTTCGACGGAACGGTCGTCGTGGAGATCAACACGCGCCGCGTCGAGACCCGGGCGCAGCGCGAGGCCGACCTCGCCGAGTCGCTCGCCTTCACCAGGCTCAACCTCGCCGCCCCGGCGCCGGCCCAGGCCCAGGCCACCTCCGGGCCGGCCGCGGCGGGATCGTCCCGCGCCGCGAGGACGTTGGGCGCCACGAAGCGCTGACGGCTGCGGCCCCACCAGGCGATAACGTGGCCCGGCTCCGGCATCTGGTGCCACGATCGAGGCATGGCTTCCCGTTCGCTGTTCGATCCGCTGGTCGACGCCTACGACGCCGCGCGCCCCACCTATCCGGACCCGCTGTTCGACGATCTGGCGCGGCTGGCCGGTCGGCCGCTCGCCGGCGCGGACATCATCGAGATCGGGGCCGGCACCGGCATCGCCACCCGGCGGCTGCTCGCCCTTGGCGCCCGGGTCGTCCCCGTCGACCTCGGCGCGGCGATGCTCACCCGGCTGCGCGAGCGGACCCCGGGAATCCCCGCCGTCCTCGGCGACGCGGAGGCGTTGCCGCTGCGCGCCGGCGTGGCGGATCTCGTCTGCTGCGCGCAGGCCTGGCACTGGGTCCGGGTGCCGGCCGCGGCCGCCGAGGCGGCCCGGGTGCTGCGGCCCGGCGGCGCGCTCGCGGTCTGGTGGAACGACGTCGACGCCGCGGACGAACGCTGGTGGATTCGTCAGCAGGAGCGGCTGGAGGCGATGAACCCCGACTACACCCGCGACTACCGCGCCCGGCCGTACGCCGAGGAGCTGCGCTGGACCGGCCAGTTCGCCGAGGTCCTCACGCTGGCCGGCCGCTGGGTCCGCCAGCTGGACATCGACACCTACCTGACCTGGCTGCGGTCGAAGTCGTACGTCGCCGCGATCGGCGCCCGGCTGCCCGAGTTCCTCGACGACGAGCGCCGGTCGATGCTGCGGGCCTTTCCGAACGGGATCGTCGAGGAGCCGTTCCGCACGGTGCTGGTCGTCGCCCGGCGTCCCTGACCCGGGGCGGGACTCCCTCGTGCCGCCTGCGGCGAGCCCCGGCGCGCGCTCTGGCAGGCTCTAGCGGGGACTCGGCGGAGGAGCGGACATGACTGTGGCGATCGTGGGCGTCGGACGGCTGGGGGAGGCGCTCCTGGCCGGGCTGCTGCGCTCCGGCGTCGAACCGAAGGACGTCGTCGTCGCGGAGAAGGACCCGGCGAGGGCGGCGGCGGTCGCCGCGCAGCACGGCGTCCCCGCGGCCGGGCCCCGGCAGGCGGCGACCGGCGCGGACGTGGTCGTCGTCGCCGTGAAGCCGCACGACATCGGCGCGCTGCTGACCGACATCGGGGCCGAGCTCGGACCCGGCGCGCTCGTCATCTCGCTGGCGGCCGGGATCACGCTGACCGCCCTGCAGGACGCGCTGCCGGCCGGTACGCCGGTCGTGCGGGTGATGACGAACACCCCGCTGCTGGTCGGCGAGGCGATGTCGGCGCTGTGCGCGGGTCAGCACGCCGGCGACGAGCACCTGGACCGGGCCGAGGGGCTGCTGGGCGCCGTCGGCCGGGTGGTCCGGGTACCCGAGACGCAGCTGGACGCCATTACCGCCCTGTCCGGCAGCGGTCCGGCGTACTTCTTCTACCTGCTTGACGCCATGGTCGAGGCCGGTGTGCTGCTCGGGCTGCCCCGGCCGCTCGCCACCGAGCTGATGGTGCAGACGGCGCTCGGCTCCGCCCGGATGCTGCGGGAGACCGGCGAGCACCCGGCACTGCTGCGCGAGGCGGTGACCTCGCCGGCGGGCACCACCGCCGCGGCGCTGCGCGAGTTCGACCGCAGGGGTGTTCGCGCGGCGATGCTCGACGGCCTCGCCGCCGCGCACGACCGCTCCGCCGAGCTGGGCCGCCGCGGCTAGGGCTAGGTCCTGGTGCGGACCGGTGGCGGCCTCGGCAGGCGAGCCGCCGCTCGGGCCGGGTGCCGCGATCCCGGTGATAACGTCCGACCACCGCGCGCCGTGTCGAGGCGGCCACCCATCCATACCGGCGCTGGGCGGTAGGCTCGCCCGGTAGCTCTCCTCCACACAGATCGGTTGTCTTCGTGGGTTCTGTCATCAAGAAGCGTCGCAAGCGGATGGCCAAGAAGAAGCACCGCAAACTTCTCAAGCGCACCCGCGTGCAGCGTCGCAACAAGAAGTAGGACGGGCCCCGGGCCGGGCGCGCAGCGTCCGTCCCGGGCCGCGTCGATCGGCGTGTGTCCGGTTGGTTGCCTTGTAGCGGGCCGGACGGTGGGGACGCCGAGGCTGTGGGAGGCTTCCTGACGGGTGGCAACGGGGCCGCCACGCGTCGGGTACGGGAGTTCGAGATGACGTCGGCCGAAGTCAGCACGGGTGCGGCCGGCGATACCGCCGCGGCCCCGATGCAGTGGATCAGCTTCCTCTCGGACTACGGCCTGGACGACACGTGCGTCGGCGTCTGCCACGGCGTGATCGCCCGGCACGCACCGCGGGTGCGGGTCCTAGACGTCTGCCACGCGGTCGCCGCGCAGGACATCGAACACGGCGCCGGCCTGCTCGCCGACAGCGTCTGCTACCTGCCGGCCGGCGTGCATCTCGCCGTCGTCGAGCGGCTGGACGCGACCGGATCCCCGCGCCGGGCCGGCGATGCCGAGGCCGCGGCCGGCCGTGGCCTGCCGGCGGCCAGGCCGAGGGCCCGCGGCGTCGCGATCCGCACCGCGGACGGCTCGATCTTCGTCGCACCGGACAACGGCCTCACCTCGCTCGCCTGGGACGTCCTCGGCGGGGTGACGGCCGCGCACGAGATCTCCAACCCGGCGCTGTGGCTGCCGCTGCCGAGCGCGGTGTTCCGCGGCCGGGACGTGTACGCCCCGGTCGCCGCCCGGCTCGCCGCGGGTCTCGCCCTGGCCGAGGTCGGCCCCCAGGTCGACGCCGACTCGCTGGCCCGGATCAGCCGGCCGGCCTGCGTCGTCGACGACGACCACGTCCACGCCCAGGTTCTCGCGGTCGACCACTTCGGCAATCTGTCACTCAACGTAACCAGAGTGGACCTGGAGGCCGCCGGCATGCTGCTCGGTGACCGGGTCGAGATCCGGGCCAGCGGGCGGGAGGCGACGCTCCCCTTCACCTACACCTACGGCGACGTGGCGGTCGGCCGCCCGGCGCTGTGCGAGGACGCGCTGCGCCGGGTGATGATCGCCGTGAACTGCGGCCGCGCAAGTGACCTGCTGAGGCTGCGGCGCGGCGACGCGGTGGTCATCGGCCAGCCGCCGCGCGAGCCGCGCGGGGGCGCCGGCGGCGGCGCCGTCCCGGTCGTGCGACTGCCGGCGCTGACCTGACGGGCCGCGGTGGCGGCCCGGTGACACGGGGGCGACGACGGGAAGTCTGGTAACGCTACGCAGCGGAACCGCCGGTCGGCAGGCGTACGATGACCGCACGGACCGAAGCCGATCGGCGTCCCGGGAGCCCACATGAGACCACGCCGTGTGCTCGTCACCGGTGTGTCCAGACCTCTCGGCGCCGACGTGGCCCGGGCGCTCGCCGCGAGTCCACGGGTCGACACCGTGATCGGGGTCGACACGGTTCCCCCCGCCGACGACCTCGGCCGCACCCGGTTCGTGCGCGCCGACATCCGCAACCCGTTGATCGCCAAGGTGATCGCCACCGCCGAGATCGACACCGTGCTGCATCTCAACCTCATCGCCAACCCGGTCGCGGCCGGTGGCCGGACGGCGATGAAGGAGATCAACGTCATCGGGACGATGCAGCTGCTCGCCGCCTGCCAGAAGTCCGACACGGTGTCCCGGCTGGTGGTCCGGTCGACGACCACTATCTACGGCTCCTCGTCGCGCGACCCCGCGCTGTTCACCGAGGACATGGAGCCCCGGTCGCTCCCGCGCGGCGGCTACGGCAAGGATGCCGTCGAGGTCGAGGGCTACGTCCGCGGCTTCAGCCGCCGCCGGCCGGATATCGCGGTCACCGTGCTGCGGTTCGCGAACATTCTCGGCCCCGGCGTGGACAGCCCGCTGGCGCGCTATTTCGAGTTCCCCGTCGTGCCCACCGTGCTCGGTTTCGACCCGCGCATCCAGCTGCTGCACTCCAGCGACGCGCTCGCGGTGCTGCTGCGGGCCTCCGCCGGCGGCCACGGAGGCACCTTCAACGTCGCAGGTGACGGCATTCTTCAGCTCTCCCAGGCGATCCGCCGCGCCGGCCGGCCGGCGGTGCCGGTGCCGTTCCCGGCGGTCAGCTCGCTGTCCAGGCTCGCCAGCCGGATGCGGATCGTCGACTTCCCGCCCGAGCAGGTCGGCTTTCTCGCGCATGGCCGCGCGGTGGACACGACCCGGCTGCGCGAGGTCTTTGGTTACACGCCTCGGTACACGACGGCCGCGGCGTTCGACAGCTTCGTGCGCGAGCGCGGGCTGCGTCCGACGATCGACCCCGAGCGCGTCGTGGCGGCCGAGCGCGCGCTGCTCGAGCTGATGGCCCGGCGCCGCCTGGTGAGTGCGTCATGACCACTGCCGAACCACCGCAGGGCGAGGCCCGGATCATCCCGCTGGCACGATCGGCACGCCGCGCCGGTCGCGCCGCCGTCAACCGGCCGGACAGCGAGCCGCTCGGCGCCGGCGCCCAGAAGCCCGCGGACGGCCCGGCGCGGCCCGCCGGCGGCCGCAACCGTCCCGCCGACGGGCCGGGCGCCGGCCAGCCCGCCGCAGACCAGCCCGCCGCCAGCCGGGACGCCGACCAGGCCGCCGCCGACGAGCCGGCGGACACCGGCCGGCGGGCCGTCCACTCCGCCGCCGCCCGCGCGGGCGCGGACGACGACGCCGTCGCGACACCGCCGCGCCCGATCCGCACCCCCGCGGGCCGCCCCCGTCGCAAGGCCGGCGACACCCCGGTGAAGGCCGCCGCCACCAAGCCGGCCGCCGCCGGCGAACCGAAGTCGGCCCCCCGCGCCAAGTCCGCCGGCGCCAAGTCCGCCGGCGCCAAGGCCCTCGGGCCCAGGGCCGCCGGCCCGAAGGCCGCCGGTGACGGATCGGGCGAACCCTCGGCGAACGGGCGGTCGGCGGCGCCGCGCACGCCCCGTGGCGGCGCCGCGAAGCCGACGGCGGGGCGGCCTGCGAAGGTCGGCGCCGGGCGCAGCCGGTCGACCCGGGTCGCGCCGAGCGGCGAACCGGAGAACCCCGAGGAGCGGGCCGAGCGGCTGCTACGTCGCCCCGGCGGTCAGCTGCTGGACGGCCTCGACGCCGCGGCCGTGGCGGCCGTCGCCGCGGCGTCCGCCACGAACAACGTGGCGGACACGCCGACGGCGCCGATGGCCGACGCCGCCGGGCTGGAGCGGGCGCTCGCCGGGATGCTCGCGTTCCTGCGCAGGCGGATCACCGGCGACTACGAGGTCGACGAGCTTGGCTTCGACCCGGACCTGACCGAGCATGTCGTCGCCCCGCTGCTGCGGCCCGTCTACCGGAACTACTTCCGGGTGGAGACCCGCGGGCTGGAGAACGTCCCCGACACCGGCGGCGCACTCGTCGTGGCGAACCATTCCGGCACGCTGCCGATCGATGCGCTGATGACCGCCGTGGCGCTGCTCGACCATCACCCGGCGCACCGCTACCTGCGGATGCTGGCCGCCGACCTGGTCTTCTCGCTGCCATTCCTCGCCCCGCTCGCTCGCAAGACCGGCAACACGCTCGCCTGCCAGCCCGACGCGGAGCGGCTGCTCGGCAAGGGTGAGCTGGTCGGCGTCTGGCCGGAGGGCTTCAAGGGGGTCGGCAAGCCGTTCAGCGAGCGCTACAAGCTGCAGCGGTTCGGCCGCGGCGGCTTCGTCTCGGCCGCGCTGCGGACCGGGGTTCCGATCATCCCGTGCACGATCGTCGGTGCCGAGGAGATCTATCCGATGCTCGGCAACGCGAAGACGGTCGCCCGGCTGCTCGGCCTGCCCTATTTCCCGCTGACGCCGACGTTCCCGTGGATGGGGGTGTTCGGCATGCTCCCGCTGCCCTCGAAGTGGCTGATCGAGTTCGGCGAGCCGGTGCCAACGGAGCCGTTCACCCCGGCCGCGGCCGACGACCCGATGCTCGTGTTCGAGCTCACCGACCGCATCCGCGAGACCATCCAGCACACGCTCTACGGGCTGCTCATGCAGCGCCGCTCGGTCTTCTTCTAGGCCTGTCTTCCGCACGTGCGTGCGGTGAGACAGTTGCTTGATCTCTTGTTCGGATCACGTCGGGTTGATCGCGATCTGTAGCGACGGGTCTGGGACTGTTCGTGGCTGTGTCGGTCGT
>Ga0105248_10000418_pt1 | contig 48728 bp, 45 predicted proteins | sample KBSS34metaG_FD_81524 | JGI IMG/M metagenome (GOLD analysis project Ga0105248, IMG submission 81524) | Switchgrass rhizosphere microbial communities from Kellogg Biological Station, Michigan, USA - KBS S3-4 metaG | ecosystem: Host-associated > Plants > Roots > Rhizosphere > Soil | place... | reverse complement strand
CCACAGGTCGCCCTTGCGGTGCGGGCAGGCGCCGTTCGTGGCGCAGGTGCTGTCGTCGGCTTGGTAATACGTGTAGGTCGTCGTGTCGTCGTGGCTCGCCATGCCGGCGTCGGTCGTCGCGCGTGGGCCATTGGTGGACTTGGTCAGGCCGATCAGCGGGCAGGTGCCGGCGGTGACGTCGGCTTGCTCGCAATAGGTCGTGAGCCATTGGCGCACGCCGGCCGGGGCGGTGGCCAGCGAGCCGCAGGCGTAGGTCGTGGCACCGGAGACCGAGGGATCGGCTTCGCAACGGGCCGTAGCTTGGCCGCGGGTGTTGTAGGCCCAGCTCGTCTGCGCCTCGACCGTGCCGCTCGCGTTCGCTATCGTGCGCAGCGTCGGTACGCGGAAGGTCGGGTGCCATTGGGTCGCGGTCGTGCGCTTAGGCGAGGACGTGCCGGTCGCGTTCGAGGCTTCCGCACGGTTCGTCTCGAGGCCGCGTGTGTCGTCATACGTGTACGACGTGATGTTGCTGTCGAAGTCCGTCGTTCTCGTGCGGTAGCCGGCCGTGTCATAGGCGATCGATTGGGTGCCGCTGCCTCCACAGCTTGCGCATGGCTGCGTCGTCGCGGCGAGGTTCCTGACGCCGTTGGTCAGCGTGAACGTCATCGTCCGCGATTGGTTGAGCGGATCCGTGTTGACGGTCGATGTGCCGTTGTAGGCGAACGCGCTGCGCCCGATCGTTCCATTCGCGCTGTTCGGCGCGAGATACGATGCGGTCGCGCGACCGAGCGTGTCGTACTCCACCGTTTCGTAACGCACGCCCGTCGGATCGCTTGCATTGACGCGATCGACAATGCCCGAGATCGCATTGGGGTGCGAAGCATTCTCGTACACATAGTCGCGAATGGGCCCTCCCGGGTACGCCACTTCGACGAGATTGTCGTTGTTGTCCACCGTGTAGACGTATTGCGCCCCATCCGGCGCGGTCGCGGTGACCGTGCCGCCCGAATCGTCTTGAATAGAGCCGGTGTAGGCGAAGCTGAGTGTCCGACCGCGCGCATCGCTGACGCTCGCCAGGCGGCCGGCGCTGTCGTAGCTCAAGGTCTGCTGCAGGTTGACCTTGTCCCAGATGCCGACGAGCCGCCCGTTCGCGTCGTAGGTCTCGATGTCGTCGTTCGCTGTCGTGTAGGTCCATCCGCCGCCGGCCACCGGCAACAGGGTCTCGGCAGCCGTGCCGCTGAAATGCTGCACCTCGGCGCCGCTGCTGGTGAAGTACTTCACTTTGGCATCGGGACGTTGGATGACCGCGACCGCGTAGCTCGATCCAGTGATCGCATAGACCCGGCTGTCGTAGTTCGTCCGCCAGAAATCGCCGAAGAGACCGGGCGCCGGCGGCGAACCGAGCGGTTGCCAGAACCCAAAGCTGTTGTAGGTGCGGGTGAGTTTCAGCGGACCGGAGGCGCTCGAATAGTCGGTCTCGACGAACACCTTGTTGCCGGAGCCGGGCTGGACCGGATGGCCGACGGGGCACGTGTTGTCAGGTGTGCGCGAACAGGCCGATGCTCCGCCGGCGACGGCAAAACTGGCCCCATCGGGACAATCGAGCTGGCAAGCGCGTTTCGCGTAGATTGGCTCGGAATAGGCCACCGAACATTGCGCGCCGCTACTGCCGGAAAATTGGAACGCCCTGAAATCCCCGATCAAAATTCCGAGTGAATACGTCGGACCTCCTATCCAGCAATCGCTCCCCGTATTCGGCATGGTCTGACCCCAACCGGAATCCGATCCGCCGGGCAACGCGCAGCCGGGGTGAACGATGCCTTCGTACTGCTGCGAAACCGTGAATAGGCTGTCATCCGTCGGGAACGGCGTATCCATGCCGTCGCACGCGTGTTCGCCGGAGGTTCCACCAGCAGCCTCACACCATTCCAATTGCACGTTCGCAGGATTTCTATTGGGATCGCAGGCGTTGTAATCCCAGGATCCCGGCTGCAGGTTTCCGCATAGCAGTGTTCCTCCGTCGGTCACGCATTGGGCACCGGCGACGGAGGCACCCGCAAAAAATAAGACGAAAGCGATCGTCGAGCGATGGATCAATGGCAGAGGACCGATGGTCGCGGAAATCGACGACGACTCGGCTCGATATACGACGCTTCGACACACACGCGACATCTCCTCAAATGCCCCTAGCGAGTCCTCGCCCCAACGCGTGTCCTGCGGCTGCATCGTTTCCCCCTGTTTCTCCCTAACAGATCGCCTGGCGAGTCATCGAAACAACTCCGTCTTGTCGGACAATGCTTGAGCCGAAGACGCGAGTACACGCGCTCGCTTGTTTTCGTCGATGGAACGTAGCGCGTTCTGCACGAGCCGGCAGACATCCTCGACATCAGGGTCTCACGCGAATGCGATGTCCATCAAGTGGCATTTTGTATCGAACCAGGGCCAGCCACGAATGCGCCGCATCTGCCGCGGCGCTTGCGTGCATTTGCCGGCCGGCAGGCTGGTCGCGTCGAAGTCGACGTTGCAGACGCCGAACGGGGCGTCCGGCTCGGCAATGCCCGGTATCGATCCCAAGGTCAGCCACGATGCGTCGAGCAGTTGCGCGCACTCGTCCTCGACTCTGGCAATCGCAAAACGCGATCGACTCGCAGCCCTTGCCACCCGGCGGAATCGCCTCGGATGCCTCTTCGACATCAGGTCGCCGCGCCCTTGCGCGATCTTTGCACCCCGCCCCTTTTGTTCGCCCGCCCCACCCTCAAGTGATACAAATTCCACTTATCCGCAGAGACCCTTCGCCATGATCGCCCGCAAGCCGATGTATGCCCTCGCCCTCGCACTCTTCGCAGGTTTGAGCCTGTCCAGCTGCGCGAGCCTCGATACCTGCAAGGGCGCCGCGTGCAGTGCGGACGCCGGCATCACCGCGTCGGTGAAGAGCGAGCTGGCCGATCACGTGGAGCTGCGCGACATCGGCGTGCAGACGATCGAAGGCGTCGTCTACCTGCGTGGGCTGGTCGACACGAACTTGGAGCGCGAGGAAGCGGAAACGGCCGCACGCCGGGTGACCGGGGTCGCCAGCGTGGTCAATACGATCACGGTGCGCAACGCCGGCCAGGGCTGACGCCGGCCGGCGCGGGAGGAGAAGCGCGAAGCCTCAGAGCTTCGCGGTACCGAGCTGCTGCACGATGTGCTGCACGGCCGGTTCCATCAGGTCGGTCAGCGGCTTCGGATAGATGCCGAGCGCGAGCACGCCGGCGGCGAACGCGCCGAGCACGATCCACTCGCGTGCATCGAGGTCCTTCATCTGCGCGACTTTGTCGTTGCCGACCTCGCCGAACACCACGCGCTTGACCAGCCACAGCGTGTAGGCGGCGCCGATGATCAGCGTGAACGCGGCGAGCAGCGCGATCCATGGGCTGTCCTGGAACGCGGCCAGGATGACCATGAACTCACCGACGAAGCCGCTGGTGCCCGGCAGGCCGCAGTTGGCCATCGCGAACAGCACCATGAAGGCGGCGAACCACGGCATCACGTTGGCGACGCCGCCGTAGTCCTTGATCATGCGCGTATGCAGGCGGTCGTAGACGACGCCGATGCACGAGAACATCGCGCCCGACACGAAGCCGTGCGAGATCATCTGCACCATCGAGCCCTGGATCGCCAGGCGCGCGCCGAGCGGGTTGTGGTACGTGCGCACGAGCGCGAGTGCGATGAAGATGCCGAGCGTGACGAAGCCCATGTGCGCGATCGACGAGTACGCGATCAGCTTCTTCATGTCTTCCTGCACCAGGGCCACGTAGCCGATGTAGAGGATCGCGATCAGCGACATGGCGATGACGACCCAGGCGTATTCCTGCGACGCGTCGGGCGTGATCGGCAGCGAGAAGCGGATGAAGCCGTAGCCGCCGACCTTCAGCATGATTGCGGCCAGGATCACCGAGCCGCCGGTCGGCGCCTCGACGTGCGCGTCCGGCAGCCAGGTGTGTACCGGCCACATCGGCACCTTGATCGCGAACGCGATCAGGAACGCGAAGAAGAGCCAGGCTTGTTCCTTCGTCGTCAGGCCCGCCTGCGCGAACGCCTCGAGCGAGAACGCGCCGGTCTTCATGTGCAGGTAGATCAGGCCGACCAGCATGAAGATCGAGCCGAGGAACGTGTAGATGAAGAACTTCAGCGTCGCGTACACGCGCCGCGGGCCGCCCCAGATGCCGATGATGATGAACATCGGAATCAGCATGCCTTCGAAGAACACGTAGAACAGCAGCGCGTCGGTCGCCGCGAACACGCCGATCAGAAGGCCTTCGAGCGCGAGCATCGCCGCCATGTACTGCGACACGCGCTTCTCGATCGGACGCCACGACCCGATGATCACGAGCACGCTGGTGAACGCGGTCAGCACGATCAGCGCGATCGAGATGCCGTCGACGCCGAGCGCGTAGTTCGAATTCAGCGCCGGGATCCAGGCGAGATGCTCGACGAACTGCATGCCGGGCACGGCCGGCTGGTAGCCCGTCCACAGCGGGATCGAGATGGCGAAGGTGAGCAGCGCGACCACGACGGACAGCCAGCGCGCAACGTTCGGCTGGCGGCCGAGCGCGAGCACGGCGACCGCGCCGAGGATCGGCAGCCAGATCAGGAGACTGAGCAGGTGTGACGGGGGCATGGGTTGTCTATGTCCCTGATTCGTTCGTGTAAGGCGTGGCCGTCGCAGCGGCATTCGATGTCGTCGTCATGGCGAGAACCGCGATTGCGTTTTCTCGTTGCGAAGCGAAGACGCTGGGTCCCGGCGTTCGCCGGGATGACGAGTCATGGGTCCTGCGCGTTCGTCGGAACGACGTGCGCACGGCAGCGCGATCAACCGAGGCCATGCGACACCGCCCACCACACGCCGCCGAGCAGCGCGATCAAGCCGAGGATCATGGCGAACGCATAGTGATACAGGTAGCCGGACTGCAGCAGGCGCACCGTCGCCGAGACGCGTTGGACCACCGCCGCCGAGCCGTTGACGACGAGGCCGTCGATGACGCCGACGTCGCCGCCCTTCCACAGTGCGCGGCCGAGCGCGAGACCGCCGCGCGCGAACACGGCCTGGTACAGCTCGTCGATCCAGTACTTGTTCGCGAGCACGTTGTAGATCGGGCGCAATGCGTTCTTCGCCTTGTCGGCGACGCCGGGGTTGAGCAGCCAGATATACGTCGCGACCGCGAAGCCGGCAAAGGCGATCCAGAACGGCCATTGCAGGAAGCCGTGCAGCACCATCGCCATCGGTCCGTGGAACTCCTCGGCCAGCTCGTGCAGCACGTCGTTCGACTTGGCCACGCGGACGCCCGCCTGGAACCAGCCTTCGTACAGCATCGGGCCGATCGTGAACCAGCCGACCAGCACGGAAGGAATCGCGAGCAGCACCAGCGGCAGCGTGATGACCCACGGCGACTCGTGCGGCGCGTGTGCGAGATGGCCTGGCTCGTGGTGGTGATGGTCGTCGTGATCGTGATGATCGTGGCCATGGTGATCGTCGACGACGAAGCGTTCCTTGCCGTGGAACGTCATGTAGAGCAGGCGGAAGCTGTACAGCGATGTCACGAACACGCCGGCGAGCACGCAGAAGTACGCATAGCCCGAGCCGAAGCGGTGCGACGCGCCGACCGCCTCGATGATCGCGTCCTTCGAGAAGAAGCCGGCGAAACCGGGCGTGCCGGCCAGCGCGAGCGAGCCGATCCACATCGTGATCCAGGTGATCGGCATGTATTTCTTCAGGCCGCCCATGTAGCGCATGTCCTGCTCGTGGTGCATCGCGACGATGACCGAGCCGGCGCCGAGGAACAGGAGCGCCTTGAAGAACGCGTGCGTCATCAGGTGGTAGACGCCGCCGGCGTAGGCCGACACGCCGAGCGCGACGGTCATGTAGCCGAGCTGCGACAGCGTCGAATAGGCGACGACGCGCTTGATGTCGTTCTGCACGATACCGATCAGGCCGGTGAACAGCGCCGTGGTCGCGCCGATGATCAGCACGAACGAGAGTGCCGTGTCCGACAGTTCGAACAGCGGCGACATGCGCGCGACCATGAAGATGCCCGCGGTCACCATCGTCGCGGCGTGGATCAGCGCCGAGATCGGCGTCGGGCCTTCCATCGAGTCGGGCAGCCACACGTGCAGCGGAACCTGCGCGGACTTGCCCATCGCGCCGACGAACAGGCAGATGCAGACGATCGTCGCGACGTGCCACGGATGGCCGGCGATCAGCTCGACGGTCTTCTCGCCCAGGCCCATCGCCGGTGCGGCCGCCTGGAACACCTGCGCGTAGTCGAGCGAGCCGAACCAGAACAGCACGCCGGCGATGCCGAGCAGGAAGCCGAAGTCGCCGACGCGATTGACCAGGAACGCCTTCAGATTCGCGAAGATCGCGCTCGGCCGCTTGAACCAGAAGCCGATCAGCAGATACGAGACGAGGCCGACCGCTTCCCAGCCGAAGAACAGCTGCAGGAAGTTGTTGCTCATCACCAGCATCAGCATCGAGAACGTGAACAGCGCGATGTAGCTGAAGAAGCGCTGGAAGCCGTCGTCCTCGGCCATGTAGCCGATCGTGTAGATGTGCACCATCAGCGAGACGAAGGTGACGACGACCATCATCATCGCGGTCAGGCGATCGATCATGAAGCCGACGTGCGCGCCGAAGCGGCCGATTTCGAACCAGGTGTAGAGGTTCTGGTTGAACACCGGTGCGCCGCCCCAGGCGAGCTGGTAGAGCACGTAGAACGACAGCGCGCAGGCCAGCGCGACGCCGGCGATCGTGACGCCGGCAGCACCGACGCGGCCGACCTGGCGGCGGAACAAGCCTGCGACCAGCGCGCCGAACAAAGGCGCGAGAACGATCGTCAGTAGTATGTTTTTGTCGATCACAAACCACCCTTTATTCGAGCAACCATCCCTGGTGCGTAGTTCCGGTCTCGACATCCATGTCGAGCCGTTCGCCGGCTCGCGATGCCCGAAGGCATCGCTCGAAAGCCCGGCTCACCCTTTCAGACTGTCGATTTCAGTCACGTTGATCGTCGCGCGGTTGCGGAACAGCACGACCAGGATCGCCAGGCCGATCGCCGACTCGGCCGCCGCGACGGTGAGGATGAAGAACACGAACACCTGTCCCGACGGATCGCCGAGATAGCGCGAGAACGCGACGAAATTGGTATTGACCGCGAGCAGCATCAGCTCGATCGCCATCAGCAGCGTGATGACGTTCTTGCGGTTGATGAAGATGCCGGCGACCGCGATGCAGAACAGGATCGCGCCGAGCGTCAGGTAGTGCGACAAGGGGATCATGGCGCGGGCGACTCCTTGGTCTCGGCGGCGGGCTTGACGGCATCCATCTTGACGATGCGCACGCGATCGCGCGGATTCACGCGCACCTGGCGGCCGGCGTCCTGCGTCTTCACGCCGACGCGATGGCGCAGCGTCAGCGGGATCGCGGCGACGATCGCGACCGTCAGGATCAGCGCGGCGACCTCGAACGGCAGCAGGAAGCGGCTGAACAGCGCGCTCGCCAGCCACACGGTATTGGACATGCCCGCCGCGGCGGCAGGGTCCGCGGGAGCCGTGATCTGCATCGAGCGCACGCCGATCAGCGCGAGCATTTCCACCAGCATCACGACCGCGACGATGAGGCCGATCGGCAACGCGCGCACGAAGCCTTCGCGCAACGGATCGAGATCGAGATCGAGCATCATGACGACGAACAGGAACAGCACCATCACGGCGCCGACGTAGACCAGCACCAGTGCGATCGCGAGGAACTCGGCATCGGCGAGCAGCCAGAGGCACGCGGTCGAGAAGAAGGTCAGCACCAGGCACAGCGCCGCGTGCACCGGGCTGCGCACCGAAATGACCGCGAGCGCGGCAGCCGTCGTGATCGCGGCGAATGCGTAGAAGCAGATCAGTTGGAAGCTCATTCGCTCACCGCCAGGCTCTGGGTGCCGGTGCCATGCCTTGCGCCGACGTCATTCCCGCGCATGCGGGAGGTGTTCTTCAACGGCGAATGCCGGTCATCCATTGAAGATGCCGTTCCGAATATGCCCGTGCGCACCCGTGTGCGCAGGAGCGACGGCCTCGATTGGAAAATTCCCTTGCTCATCGGTAGGCCGCATCCTGCGCGCGCGCTGCGGCGATGTCCTTCTCGAAACGGTCGCCTATCGCGAGCAGCTGCGGCTTGGTCACGATGTTTTCGCCGCGCTTTTCGAAGTGGTACTCGTGGATCGACGTCTCGACGATCGAATCGACCGGGCAGCTCTCTTCGCAGAAGCCGCAGTAGATGCACTTGAACAGGTCGATGTCGTAGCGCGTCGTGCGGCGCGTGCCGTCTTCGCGCGGCGCCGAGTCGATCGTGATCGCCAGCGCCGGACAGACCGCCTCGCACAGCTTGCACGCGATGCAGCGCTCCTCGCCGTTCGGATAGCGGCGCAGCGCGTGCAGCCCGCGGAACCGGTTCGACTTCGGAATGTGCTCCATCGGATAGCGCACGGTGTACTTCGGCTTCCACAGATACTTGAACGTCAGCTTGAGGCCGGACAGCAGCTCCAGCAGCAGCAGACTCTTGAGATAGCTCGTAGCTCGATTCATGCGAAAGGCCTCAGGCACCCGCCCCGGCCCAGCCGAGGTACTTCAAGCAGCCCGCCACGAACACCCACACGATCGTGATCGGGATGAACACCTTCCAGCCGAGCCGCATGATCTGGTCGTAGCGGTAGCGCGGGAAGCTCGCGCGGAACCATACGTAGGCCGTCGCGAAGATGAATGCCTTGCCGACCAGCCACCACCAGCCCGGCTCGCCGAGGAAACCCCAGCTCGACGGGAACGGCGACAGCCAGCCGCCGAGGAACAGGATCGGCGCGAGGAACGACACCAGGATCATGTTCGCGTATTCGGTCAGGAAGAACACCGCGAACGGCGCGCCCGAATACTCGACGTGGAAGCCCGCGACGATTTCCGATTCGCCCTCGGCGACGTCGAACGGTGCGCGGTTGGTTTCCGCTACGCCGGAGACGAAGTAGATGACGAACATCGGCAGCAGCGGCCACATGAACCAGTTGCCGATGCCGAAGCGGCCACCCTGCGCGTTGACGATGTCGGAAAGATTGAGGCTGCCGGCAAGGATCAGCACGCTGACCAGCGAAAAGCCCATCGCGATTTCATAGGAGACCACCTGCGCCGCCGAGCGCATCGCGCCGAGCATCGCGTAGCGCGAATTCGACGCCCAGCCGGCGAGGATGATGCCGTATACGCCCATCGAGGTCATCGCGAGCAGGAAGAGCAGGCCCGCGTTCGCATCCGACCACGCCTTGTGATCGCCGAACGGCACCACGGCCCACGCCGCGAACGACGGGATCAGTGCCCACAGAGGCGCCAGCAGGAACAGTTTCTTGTTCGAGTTGGTCGGGTAGATGACTTCCTTCAGGAGCAACTTGAAGACGTCGGCGAAGGTCTGGAACAGGCCGAGCGGACCGACCTTGTTCGGTCCCATGCGCACGTGCATCCAGCCGATGACCTTGCGCTCCCAGTACACGTACATCGCCACGCACAGGATCAGCGGCAGCAGCGGGAACAGGAACAGGCCGATGCCCATCGACAACGTCGGGAACGTCGTGATGAACCAGTGGAAGGCGTCGATGATCGCAGTCATGTCGTCGTTACGCCTTTGCGATGTCCAGAGTGGCGCCGTACGGCGGCAAGGAGGCCGTTGCGGCGTGGCCGCTTTCGATCCAGGCACCGCCGCGCGGCACGCGCGTCGAAAGCTCGACCGGCAGCACGACGCCGGACACGCGCGCCGAAGCGCCCTGTCCGAGACCGAGCGCGAGCGCATCTTCCGGATGCAGCGCGACGCCGGCGTGACGCGAGAGCGGATGCGCCTGCAGCGCCGGCGAGCGTCGCAGCACGGCGTCGCCGCCGTAGATCGCCGTCGTCGCAATGCGAGTCAGACGCGCTGCCTGTTGCGCAGGAGCGCCCTGCCCGATCAGCTCCGGCAGAATCGGACTGATGCTCGAATCCGCTTCGAAGCGTACGGAGCCGATCTGCGCACGCACTTCGGCGATCTCGGTGAAACCGAAACCGTCGATCGACAGCGCCGAACCGATCGCGCGCAGCACTTTCCAGCCCGGACGCGCGTCGCCCGGCGGCTTCGCGGCCGCCGTGACGGTCTGCGCGACGCCGTCGACGTTGACCAGGGTCGCATCGATTTCCGGCAGGAGGCCGATCGGCAGGATCACCGTGGCGACGCGCTTCAACGCTTCGCTGGCGAACGCGGTGAACGCGACGACGTGTCCGGCCTGGCCGAGCGCCGTCAGTGCCGCGGCGCCGTCGGCGAAATCGGCCGGCGGCTCGCAGCCGTACAGCACGTAGGCCTTGCGCGGCTTGGCCAGCATCGCGCGCGCATCGAGCGCCGTATCGGCCGGCACCGCACCGACGCGGGCGAGCCCGAGCGCATTCGCGCCGAGCGGAATTTCATTGCACGAACTCTGCGTGGCGCGCGCGAGGTAGTGCGCCGCCTTGCGCAGCTGCGAAGACTGCGGATGCATCTGCGCGGATTCGCCGACGATGACGACCGCCGCGCTCGCGTCGGTCAGCGCCTTGGCCAGGTCGCGCGCGAACGCGTCCGAGGCTGTCGCGCCGCCGACCGTGTTGGCCGCGCGCGCAGCGCCGATCAGCGCATCGACGAACTGGTCCGGCGCAACGATGCGCTTGCCGGCCAGCGCGAACTCGAAATCGAAATCGAAGTCGACCGGATTGATCGCGAAGATCTTCGCGCCGCGCTTGGCCGCCTTGCGGATGCGCGCGCCGAGCAGCGGCATTTCGTGCCGCGGATTGCAGCCGACCAGCACGATCGTGCCGGCCTTCTCGATGTCGGCGGCCGGCATCTGCCACGACAGCACGTTGGCGCCGTCGGCGAAATCGAGCTGGCGCAGACGGTGATCGATATGTTCGCTGCCGAGCGCGCGCACGAGCTTGGCCACCAGATGGCCCTCCTCGTTCGACGTGGCCGGCGACAGCAGCGCGCCGATCTCGCCGCGCGGCGCGGCGCGCAGCGCTTCGCTGGCGACACGGATCGCTTCGTTCCAGTCGATGTCGACCCAGGCGCCGTTGCGCTTGACCTGCGGCTTGGTCGCACGGTCGGCGGCATGCAGCGCGTCGCAGCTGTAGCGGTCGCGATCGGACAGCCAGCATTCGTTGATCGCTTCGTTGTCGCGCGGCACCGCGCGCAGCGCTTCGCCGCGGCGCGTGTGCAGCCACAGGTTCGAACCGAGCGCGTCGTGGTAGCCGACCGACTCGCGCGCGATCAGCTCCCACGCGCGGGCGCGGAAACGGAACGGCTTGTTCGTCAGCGCGCCGACCGGGCAGACGTCGATGACGTTGCCGGACAGCTCGCTCATCAGCGGCTTGCCGACGTAGGTACCGATCTGCAGGCGCTCGCCGCGCTCCATGCCGCCGAGCTCGTAGGTACCGGCGACTTCGGCCATGAAGCGCACGCAGCGCGTGCACTGGATGCAGCGCGTCATCTCGGTCTCGACCAGCGAACCCAGGTCTTCGTCGGGGATCGTGCGCTTGCGTTCGACGAAGCGCGACACCGAGCGGCCGTAGCCGACCGACATGTCCTGCAGCTCGCATTCGCCGCCCTGGTCGCAGATCGGGCAATCGAGCGGATGGTTGATCAGCAGGAATTCCATCACGTTGCGCTGCGCGGAGAGCGCCTTCGCCGACTGCGTCATGATCTTCATGCCGTCGGCGACCGGCGTGGCGCAGGCCGGCTGCGGCTTGGGCATCGGCTTGCCGCCCATCTCGACCTCGACCATGCACATGCGGCAGTTCGCGGCGATCGGCAGCTTGTCGTGGTAGCAGAAGCGCGGGATCGCGATGCCGGCCTTGTCGGCGGCAGCGATGATCATCGAGCCCTTCGGCACGGCCATCGAACGACCGTCGATCTCGATCGAGACGTGGTCGGGCGGGACGGCGGGGGTTGCGGGCTGGGCGCTCATGCTTGGGCTCCTGTCGGAGCCGGGATTGGGGAATGGGGAATGGGGAATGGGCGAAGCGAACGCTCCTGCCTTACCCATTCCCTATTCCCGATTCCCGATTCCCGATTCGCGACCACAAAACGCGTGCTCATGCCGCAGCCTCCAGTCGCGAATCCACCATCGAGCGACCGTTCCTGATGAAATATTCGAATTCGTGCCAGTAGTGGCGCAGCATGCCCTGTACCGGCCATGCCGCGGCTTCGCCGAACGCGCAGATCGTATGGCCTTCTATCTGTCCGGCCGCCTGTTTCAGGATGTCGAGGTCGCCGAGTTCGGCCTTGCCTTCGACGATGCGCGTCAGCATGCGGTACATCCAGCCGGTGCCTTCGCGGCACGGCGTGCACTGGCCGCAGGATTCGGCGTAGTAGAAGCGCGAGATGCGCTGGCAGGCGCGCACCATGCAGGTGCTCTCGTCCATCACGATGACGGCGCCGGAACCGAGGCCGGAACCGGCCTTCTGGATCGCGTCGTAGTCCATCGTGATCGCCATCATCGTCTCGGCCGGCAGCACCGGCATCGACGAGCCGCCGGGGATGACCGCCTTCATCTTGGCGCCGTTGCGCATGCCGCCGGCCATCTCGAGCAGGTCCTTGAACGGCGTGCCGAGACGAATTTCATAGTTGCCCGGCTTGGCCACGTGGCCGGAGACCGAGAAGATCTTCGGGCCGCCGTTGTTCGGCTTGCCGAGATTGAGGAACCAGTCGGCGCCCTTGTTGAGGATCGCCGGCACCGAAGCATAGGTTTCGGTGTTGTTGATCGTCGTCGGCCGTCCGTACAGGCCGAAGCCGGCAGGGAACGGCGGCTTGAAGCGCGGCTGGCCTTTCTTGCCTTCGAGCGATTCCATCAACGCGGTTTCTTCGCCGCAGATGTAGGCACCGGCGCCGAGCGCATTGTAGATGTCGACGTCGATGCCGCTGCCCTGGATGTTCTTACCCAGCAGCCCGGCTTCGTACGCTTCCTTCAGCGCCAGCTCGATGTGCTCGAACGGCTCATGATGGAATTCGCCGCGCAGGTAGTTGTAGGCGACGGTCGAGCCGGTCGAGTAGCAGGCGATCGCGAGGCCTTCGAGCACCGAGTGCGGATTGAAGCGCAGGATGTCGCGGTCCTTGCACGTGCCGGGCTCGGACTCGTCCGAATTGCACAAAATGTACTTCTGCCCCGGCGCGGTGCGCGGCATGAACGACCACTTGAGGCCGGTCGGAAAGCCGGCGCCGCCGCGGCCGCGCAGCGAGCTCTTCTTCAGCTCGTCGATGATCGTGGCCGGATCGGGCTTCTCGGCGAGGATCTTCTTCCACGCCTTCCAGCCGTCTACCTTGAGGTAGTTCTCCAGCGTCCACGGCTGCTCGAAATGCAGCGTCGTGTAGACGACCTGATGTTCCTGCGGTGCGGGACCAACTGCCATGGCGAATCCGATAGTCAAACTGTTGCGAACTTCAATCTGCCGTCATTCCCGCGCAAGCGGGAATCCATCTTCTTGCGGCGCCCATTCTCTCGGCGCCTGGAGAACCCATTTGGATTCCCGCTTGCGCGGGAACGACGGCGCTCTTTTTTCCTATTTCGATGGACGCTACTTCAACTCGTCGAGAATCTTGTCGACCTTCTCGATGCTGAGGTTCTCGTGGTAATGACCGTCGACGACCATCATCGGCGCGCCACAGCACGCGGCCAGGCATTCCTCTTCCTTCTTGAGGTAGATGCGGCCGTCGGCGCTGCTCTCGCCCAGCTTGATGCCGTACTTCTTCTCGCAGTGGCGCACGAGGTCTTCGGCGCCGTTCAACCAGCACGAGATGTTGGTGCAGATCGCCACGTTGTGACGGCCGACCGGCTTGGTCTCGAACATCGAATAGAACGTCGCGACCTCGTACGCCCACACCTGCGGCAGGCCGAGATACTTCGCGACCGCCGTGATCAGCTCGTCGGTCAGGTGACCGCCGTTCTGTTCCTGCGCCGCCATCAAGCCCTGGATCAGCGCCGAGCGCTTGCGATCGGGCGGAAACTTCCCGACCCAATGATCGATGTGGTGGCGCGTTTCCTCGGCGAGGACCACCTGGGGATCCACGTCGCGGACGGCTTCGTAGGTGCCTGTTGATTTCATGGGTGGCGAGCCGGGAATGGGGAATGGGGATTGGGGAATGGAAAAAAGCGGATCTGCGCGTCCCCCCGCATGCAACGACTAGGCGACGACGAAACGACAAGAGACTGCCGCGAAACGGCTGCTGCCATTCCCGACTCCCTATTCCCTATTCCCGTCATCACCGATCCACCTCTCCAAACACCACGTCGTACGTACCGATCATCGCGACGACGTCGGGCAGCATGTGGCCGCGGACGATCGCGTCCATCGATGACAGATGCACGAAGCTCGGCGCGCGGCAATGCAGGCGGAACGGCTTGTTCGCGCCGTCGGAAACGAGATAGATGCCGAATTCGCCCTTCGGTGCCTCGACCGCCGCGTAGGTCTCGCCGGCCGGCACCGAATAGCCTTCGGTGAACAGTTTGAAGTGATGGATCAGGGCTTCCATGTCGTCCTTCATCTCGACACGGGACGGCGGCGCCACCTTGAAGTTCTTGACCATCACCGGGCCGGGATTGGCGCGCAGCCAGTCGACGCACTGCTTGATGATGCGGTTGGACTGGCGCATCTCCTCGACGCGCACCAGGTAGCGGTCGTAGCAGTCGCCCTTCACGCCGACCGGGATATCGAAATCCACTTCGGCATATTTTGCATAAGGCTGCTTCTTGCGCAGGTCCCACTCGATGCCGGAACCGCGCAGCATCGGCCCGGACATGCCCCACGCGAGCGCCTGCTCGGGCGGAATGATGCCGATGTCGACGGTGCGCTGCTTCCAGATGCGGTTGCCGGTCAGGAGTTCTTCGTATTCGTCGACGCGGCGCGGGAAATCCGCCGTGAACGCATCGAGGAAATCGAGCATCGAACCTTCGCGCCAGCTGTTGAGGCGCTCCAGATCCTTGCCCTTGTGCCACTGCGATTCGTTGTACTTCGACATCTGCTCGGGCAGGTCGCGGTAGACGCCGCCCGGGCGATAGTAGGTCGCATGCATGCGTGCGCCGCTGACCGCCTCGTAGCAGTCCATCAGCTCTTCGCGCTCGCGGAACGCGTACAGGAACACCGCCATCGCGCCGAGATCGAGCGCGTTCGAGCCGACCCACATCAGATGATTGAGGATGCGCGTGATCTCGTCGAACATCGTGCGGATCCACTGCGCGCGTTCCGGCACGGCGACGCCGAGCAGGTTCTCGATCGCACGCACGTAGGCGTGCTCGTTGCACATCATCGAGACGTAGTCGAGGCGGTCCATGTAGCCGATCGACTGGTTGAACGGCTTGGACTCGGCCAGCTTCTCGGTCGCGCGATGCAGCAGGCCGATGTGCGGATCGGCGCGCACGATCGTCTCGCCGTCCATCTCCAGCACCAGGCGCAGCACGCCGTGCGCGGCCGGATGCTGCGGGCCGAAGTTCATCGTGTAGTTCTTGATTTCTTGCATGGGATAGGCCGAACTACATCAAGAATTAGGATTGTCGAAGGCTGTTGCTCGTGCGTTCACTTCTTGACCCCAGCCTCGGCGACGGACTGCTCGTAGCGGGAATCGTCGCGGATCGTGCGCGGCACCAGTACGCGCGGCTCGACCGAGCTCACCGGTTCGTAGACGACGCGCTTCTTCTCGGGGTCGTAGCGCACTTCGACGTTGCCGATCAGCGGGAAATCCTTGCGGAACGGATGGCCGACGAAACCGTAGTCGGTGAGGATGCGGCGCAGGTCCGGATGACCTTCGAAGACGATGCCGAACAGGTCGAACGCCTCGCGCTCGAACCAGTCCACGCTCGGCCAGATGCCGATCAGCGACGGCAGGCTCGGCAGGTCGTCGTCCTCGCAATGCGCACGCACGCGCAGGCGGCGGTTGTGCTTGATCGACAGCAGCTGCGCGACGACGCCGAAGCGGTGCGGGATGTTGCCGTTGCGCGGACGGTCGGCCCAGTTGAAGCGGCCCGGACCCGAATCGCCTTCGACACCGCGCGAAAAACCTTCCGACGACACATCGGTGGTGTCCCACTCGGCGTCGCCATAGGAGAGGTAGTCGACGCCGCACAGGTCCATCGCCTGTTCGAAATGCAGGTCGGCGTCGTTGCGCAGCAGCGTCGCGACCGCGAGCCAGTTTTCCGGCAGCACGTCGATCATCGTCTCGCCGCGCGCTTCGGTCAGCGATACGAACTTCTGGTCGAGCTTGGCTTCGAGATGTTGCGCGAACTTGGTCGTCGTCATGACGGGGATCCAGAAGAAATTGCGTCATTCCCGCGAGGAGCTTCTTCAACAGCGAAGCTGGTCAAGCGGGAATCCAACTTCGCTTTCGCAGGCAAATGGATGACCGGCATTCGCCGTTGAAAGGCGACTCCCGCTTTCGCGGGAATGACGGCACAAAACGACGATGCGCGCTGATTCATGGCTGCAGCCGTCAACGTGCAATCGTATTGGTACGACGAATCTTCTTCTGCAGCTGCAAGATCCCGTGGATCAGCGCCTCGGCCGTCGGCGGGCAGCCCGGCACGTAGATGTCGACCGGCACGATGCGGTCGCAGCCACGCACGACCGCGTAGGAATAGTGGTAGTAGCCGCCGCCGTTGGCGCAGCTGCCCATCGAGATGACCCACTTCGGGTCGGGCATCTGGTCGTAGACCTTGCGCAGCGCCGGCGCCATCTTGTTGACCAGGGTGCCGGCCACGATCATGACGTCGGACTGGCGCGGGCTCGGACGGAAGATCACGCCGTAGCGGTCGAGGTCGAGGCGCGCCGCGCCGGCGTGCATCATCTCGACCGCGCAACAGGCGAGGCCGAACGTCATCGGCCACATCGAGCCGGTGCGCGCCCAGTTGATCAGTTCGTCGAGGCGCGCCGTGGCGAAGCCGTGCTGCACCAGCGGGTTGTCTTCGACGGGACGCAGGATGTCGTCGACGACGTTGACCGGCGCCGGGTTGTGCATCGTCTCGCTGATACGTTGGACTATTCCCATTCCAGCGCTCCCTTCTTCCACACGTATACGAAGCCGAGGACCAGCAGCAGCAGGAACATGCCCATCTCGACCAGCCCGACCAGGCCGAGCTTGCCGAACACCGTGGCCCACGGGAATACGAACGCGATTTCGAGATCGAAGATGATGAACAGGATCGCGATCAGGTAGTAGCGCACGTCGAAGCGCATGCGCGCGTCTTCGAAGGCCTCGAAGCCGCACTCGTACGGAGCGGATTTCTCCGCCTGCGGCCGGCTCGGGCCGATGAGGTTGCCGATGGCGATCAGCGCGATGCCGACGATCGCGGAAACCACGAGGAACAAGAGGACCGGAAAATACTCGGCCAGCACACACACCTCCGCGCCGGGCGGCGCATCAGCGATCGCGCCGGCCGGAGCCGATGCGACGACGGTAAAGGAGATCTCGCGAGACGGCTCCGGCAACTACGCCGAAACCGGCCTCGAAAGATCAGATGGTGCCCAGAAGAGGACTCGAACCTCCACGACTTGCGTCGCTACCACCTCAAGGTAGTGCGTCTACCAATTCCGCCATCTGGGCACTGCTTACTTTCCGTCCTTCCCGCCATCCTTCGGCTTGGTCGTCGCGGGCTGGTCGCCCGTTGCCGCGGGTTTGTCCGGGGTCGCTGCGGGCGTCGGCGCCGGCTTGTCGGCCGTTGCCGCGGGCGCTGCCGCCGGTTGCGGGACTTCGCCGTTCGACGAAGGCGCCGCAGCGGGAGCGGCCGGTTTCGCCGGAGCGGCGACGCCGGACATCACGCCCAGATCGTCCACGGGGGCCACGTCCGGCCCGGTGCGACCCAGAAAAATGCCCATGCCGAGGCTGAGCAGGAAGAACAAACCAGCAAGGACCGCCGTGCTGCGCGACAGGAAATTCGCCGAGCCGCGCGCACCGAAGACGGTCGCCGACGCGCCACCGCCGAAGCCCGAACCCGCCGCCGCGCCAGCACCGCGCTGCAGGAGGATCAAGGCCGTCATGCCGATGGCGATCAGCACATAGAAGATGTTTGCAACGATGGACAACATTATCTGTGAACTCTTACGTTTGCGCGGCTGCGCAGATGGCGATGAAATCCTCGGCCACCAGCGACGCTCCGCCGATCAATCCGCCATCCACATCGGGTTGGCTGAACAGCTCGGCCGCATTGGCGGGTTTGACGCTGCCACCGTACAGAAGCTGCAGCGAGCCTGCGATTGTAGCATCCAGTCCAACGAATTTGTCACGAATGAATCGATGAACCGCCTGCGCCTGTGCCGGCGAGGCGGTCAGGCCGGTTCCGATCGCCCACACCGGCTCGTAGGCGATCACGGCCTGGGCGAACGCGGCGACGCCGGCGCGCGCCACCACCGCATCGAGCTGGGCCGCAATGACGGCCTCGGTCGTGCCGGCCTCGCGCTCGGCCAGGGTTTCGCCGACGCACAGGATCGGCAGCAGTCCCGCCGCCTGCGCGGCGACGAACTTCGCCGCGACGGCCGTATTGGATTCGGCGTGATACTGGCGCCGCTCCGAGTGCCCGACGAGCACGTAGCGGCAGCCGACGTCCTTCAGCATGGCGCCGGCCACTTCGCCGGTGTAGGCGCCTTGCGCGTGTTCGCTGAGGTCCTGCGCGCCGAAGCCGATGCCGGACGCGCCATGCAGCGCGATCAGGCCGTCCAGATACGGGAACGGCGGCAGCACGGCGACATCGACGCCGGCCGGCAATGCGGCCGCGACCGCGCCGACGAGCTGGGCCGCCAGCGCGCGCGAACCGTGCATCTTCCAGTTTCCGGCGACCAGCGGGCGTCGCATGGCGACTCCAAGGCGGACAAGGCGCGCAAGAATAGCGGCGGCTCGATGCAGCGACAACCGCGGGCAGCGTCCGGCTGACGCCGTACCGTCGTTGCGATTACGCTGCGCCATTGCCCCGAAGCGAGTACGCCGCATGAGTCCATCGAGCTACGCCCTCGTCACGGGCGCCTCCGCCGGCATCGGCGCCGCGTTCGCGCGCGAACTGGCCGCGCGCGGCGAATCGCTGGTGCTGACTGCGCGCCGTGCCGACCGGCTCGATGCGCTGGCGGCCGAATTGAAGTCGCGCCATGCCATCGACGTGCAGTGCATTCCCAGCGACCTGGCCGATCCGAAGGCGCCGCTGTTCCTGCACGACGAGATCGCACGCCGCGGCCTCGCCATCGGCACGTTGATCAACAACGCCGGCTACGGCGTCACCGGCACGTTCTTGTCGCGGACCTGGTCGACGCACGCGGAGTTCATCCAGGTGATGATGACGGCGCCGACCGAGCTCTGCCATCGCTTCCTGCCCGGCATGCGCGAACGTGGCCAAGGCCGCATCGTCAACGTGGCCTCGCTGGCCGGACTGATTCCGGCGCCGGCAGGACACACGCTGTACGCCGCGTCGAAGGCCTATCTGATCCACTTCTCGCAGGCGCTGGGCTTGGAGAACCGCGCTCATGGGGTCAAGGTCTGCGCGCTCTGCCCCGGATTCACCTACTCGGAATTCCACGACGTCAACGGCGCGCGCGAGCAGGTCAAGGGCATGCCCTCATGGCTGTGGATGGACGCCGAGCCGGTCGTGCGCGATGCGCTCGATGCGGTGGACCGCGGCGAGATCGTGCGCGTGAGCGGCGGCGTCAATCGGACGATCAAGCGCCTGTTCAAGCTGCTGCCCGATCGCCTCGCGCTGCGCCTGATCGATCAGCGCGGCAAGGATTTCCGCGTCACCGACGAAGCGCCGCCGTCCCCGCGCTGATCCGTGCTCGCCCCCCTCGCTGCCGCGGACGGGGGCAAACCCAACGCATCGGCCACTTCGGCGGCGACGGCATGCGTATCGCCGTGCGGGACTGCCGAGTACGTTTGCCGGCCGCGATTCCAGGCATCGCCGAGCGCGAACCAGTCGATCGGCGCGGACGGCGCGCCGGTGCGCAGCTGTGCATCGAGCGCATCGAAATAGGTTTTCCAGCGCACGCCGTAATAGTCGCGCGTCAGACCGGCCCAGTCCTTGTTGCCGTAGTCGTGCAAGTCGGCGCCTTCGCTCGCCTTGCGATCGCCCCACGTCGTGAGGATCGAGCGCGCGTCGTATTCGAGCCGCGCGCGTTCGGCCGCATCCGACGCCCACGACGGCACGCGCGCGAGCCAGGTGCCGACCAGGAAATCGGCGTTCGTCGCGAGCAGGCGGTCCTGCAGGTCGATCAGATGCAGCCAGCGTTGCGTCGACGTGTCGAAGGCGGCGCGGTCCCTCGCTTCGAACGCGGCCTTGATGCGCGGCAGCAGTAGCCGGCTTTCGTTGGCGAGCGCCTGCCGCGCGACATCGACGAGGTCGTAGCGATAGGTTTCGCTGGTGCGCAGCGCGGGCGCGACTTGCAGCAACTCGGTCAAGGCACCGGCGAACGTTTTCGCGTCGTAGCGCAGCGTGACCGGCGACCAGTGCGAGGCCTGCACGGCATCGAGGCTCGGCTGCGCGGCGAACAGCGACTCCTGCCCCGCCTCGCGCTCGCTGTTGAACTCCACGCCGTCGACCGGAATGCTGTAGGCGGTCTCGATCAGGATCTTCCAGGCCGACAGCGCATGCGCGTCGCGGCCGCCATAGCGCCGTTGCGCATAGTCGGCGGTCCATTGCACGAGATCGACCGGCGCGCTGCGCCAGGCCATTTCGGTGAACAGATCGAAGGCGTACGGATTGGTGTCGATGCCCTCGGGGAACACCGCCGTGCCGACCAGGTTCGGATTGGAGCGCGCCATGCGCGGCAGCCGCTCGGTGTAGTTGCGCACGTTCGCGCCGAGCGTGCTGCGCCCGCCGAAGGCCCAGATGCCGCCGAACAGGAACGGTGCGCCCTCGAAGTCCTTCATGCGATCTTCCCGCGGCACCTTGTCGTGATCGATGTCGACGATGAACAGGCGGCTGCGATCGACGCCGGCCAGCAACTCAGCCTGCGGGTTGCCCTGCCAGGCGAGCATCATCCACTTCGCGCCCGGATGCGCGGCGTCGAGCGCGGCCTGCACTCGCCCCGCCGCGGCGCGCACCGGCACGTCGCCGGAACTGCCGCCTTCCTGGAACACCTCCATGTCGTAGATCGCGCTGTCGCCGAACAGCTCGCGCTGATGGCGATAGAACGATGCCGCGATCCTGGCGAACAGCGGATCGCGCGGATCGAGCCAGCCGGGCCGCGTGAAGCCGGCCCAGTCGCCTTGTTCGATCACGTGCGCCGCCGGGAACTTCTTGTCGAAATCCGCCGGCACGACACCGTAGAAGCCGGGCAGCACCGGCGTGATGCCGAGTTCGCGCAGGCGCGCGACGATCTGCTGCGCGGACTTCACGCGCCGGGCCATCAGCGCCGGACCGACCGGGCCGCCGAAGCAGCACAGGTTGCCCATCAGCTGCCAGTTCTGGTGTGCAGGCGCGGCGATCCAGGCGCGCAGCGCCGCCTCGTCGTAGCCGAACTCGCGGAAGGTTTCGTACAGCACCGCGTCCATGCCGCGCTCGACGACGATCGCGTTGATGCCGGACAGCGCGAAGACGTCGATCTCGTGCTGCCAGCGCGGCCAATCCCAGTACGGCGTCGAGTAGCCGTCGGTGTTCTGGTTGAGCGCGTAGCGCCAGGCCACGTTCGCCGCACCCTCGATCGGCTGTGCCGGCAGCGGCAGCTTGCTCACATCGCCGAGACGAATGCCGTTGGTCGACACCTGAGCCTTGGCGACGACTTTGAGATACCAATTGACGCCGAACAGCAGCGCGCTCGTGCTGCTGCCGGCGACCCGTACACGCGCATGGTCGGCCGAAACAACGAAACGCTCGCGCTCGCCCTGCGCGTCCGGCAAGGCGACGAGATCGATCTGGCGGGCAAGTTCCGGCGCGAGCCGCTGCAGGACTCCGCGGGCAGCCTGCACATCGGTACGCGGCGCGGGTGCCGCGGATTGCCCCGCGGCAGGATTCGACGAAAGGCAGAACGCAAGAACGGCTGCCAGCGCGTGCACCGCCATCACGATCCGCGTCACGCTGCTCCTCCCCGGTGTCGCCTTCGGCACGGCGGCCGTGCGATTCGTTCGTTGTCGCCGGCGCCGCTTCGTGCGCGCGCCTTCGACGGCACGGCGCTCAGATCAGCTTGATCTCGCGCAGACGTTCCTGCAGGTACTCGTGCGCGGTGATCGGCTGCGGGTAGCGGCTCGGATGCGCGGCGTCGACGCATGAGGGCAGCACGTCGATGACGAAATCCGGATTCGGGTGCAGGAAGAACGGCACCGAATAGCGCGGCTGGCGCGCCTGCTCGCCCGGCGGGTTGACCACGCGATGCGTCGTGGACGGATACACGTGGTTGGTCAGGCGCTGCAGCATGTCGCCGATGTTGACGACGATCGTGTCGGCCTCGGCCGTGAACGGCACCCATTCGCCGGCATGCGAACGCACTTCCAGCCCTTGCGCGCTCGCGCCGACCAGCAGCGTGATCAGGTTGATGTCTTCGTGCGCGCCGGCGCGCACGTTCGGGATATCGGGCGCCGTGATCGGCGGATAGTGGATCGGGCGCAGGATCGAGTTGCCGAAATTCGTCTTGTCGCCGAACCAGTTCTCGGGCAGGCCGATGTGCAGCGCGAGACCGCTCAGCACGCGCGAACCGAGCGCATCGAGCGCCTCGAACAGGCCGTGGCCGTACTCGCGGAATTCGGGCACTTCGACCGGCCACAGGTTCGGCGCCATCACCTCGGCATACGCCGAGTCGCGCGGGATCTCGCGGCCGATGTGCCAGAACTCCTTCAGATCCGGGTATTTCGAATCCTTCGCCGTCTCGACGCCGAACGGCGTGTAGCCGCGCGCGCCACCGCTGCCCTTCACGTGATAGTTGCGCTTCACCTCGTCCGGCAGCGCGAAGAATCGCTGGAAGACCGCATAGGCGCCGTCGATCAGCTCCTGCGCGATGCCGTGGCCGCGAATGCCGGCGAAGCCCCATTCGCGATAGGCCGCGCCGAGTTCGGCGACGAAGGCGTCGCGGTCGCCGTGGTAGCGGCGGATGTCGAGGGTCGGAATGCGCGACGAGGCCATGGCTCAGGCTTCGCTGCGCGCAGCGGCCGACTTCACCGCATCGGCCAGTTCTTCGGCGAGCCGCGCGACGAGCGCGTCGTCGCCGGCTTCGACCGTCACTCGCACCAGCGGCTCGGTGCCGGATGGGCGCAGCACGACGCGGCCCTGCCCTTCGAGCTCGGCGCGCACGCGTTCGAATACGCGCTGCACGCCGGCGTCGGCGACCAGTGCGGCGCCGCCGGGAACGCGGATGTTCACCGTCGTCTGCGCCACCTTGCGCATGCCGGAGACGGCCTCGTCGAGGCGCAGGCCGTTGCGCACCAGCACTTCGAGCACCTGCAGGCCGCTGACGATCGCATCGCCGCTCGTGGCGCGGTCGAGCGTGAGGATGTGGCCGGACGTCTCGCCGCCGAGCACGCCGCCGTGCTGCTTCAGCTGCTGCAGCACGTAGCGGTCGCCGACGTTGGCGCGCACGAACGGCACCTGCAGTTCGCGCATCGCGCGTTCCAGCCCGTAGTTGCTCATCAGCGTGCCGACGAGCGGACCGTGCAGGCGGCCGCTGCGATGCCAGTCGCTCGCCAGCACGTAGAGCAGTTCGTCGCCGTCGACGAGCGCGCCGCTGCGATCGACCATCTGCACGCGGTCGCCGTCGCCGTCGAACGCGATGCCGAGATCGGCGCCGGCATCGAGCACCGCGCGCGACAGCGCCTGCGGACTGGTCGAACCGCATTCGCGGTTGATGTTGAGTCCGTCCGGACGGTTGCCGATCGCGATCACGTTCGCACCGAGTTCGGCGAACACCTTCGGCGCGATCTGGTAAGTCGCGCCGTGCGCGCAGTCGAGCACGACCTTCAGGCCGCGCAAGGTCAGCGATGCCGGGATCGTCGATTTGCAGAATTCGGCGTAGCGCGCGGCGGCGTCCTCGATGCGCACGACCTTGCCGATCGCTTCGGAATCGACGGTGACGAACGGGGCATCGAGTTCGGCTTCGATCGCGTGCTCGACGGCGTCGTCGAGCTTCTCGCCGGAGGCGGAGAAGAACTTCACGCCGTTGTCCTGGTGCGGATTGTGCGAGGCGCTGATGACGATGCCGGCACTCGCGCGCAGCGACCGCGTCAGGTAGGCGACTGCCGGTGTAGGCATCGGGCCGAGCAGGCGCACGTCGGCGCCGGCAGCGACGAGGCCGGCTTCCAGCGCCGATTCGAACATGTAGCCGGACACGCGCGTGTCCTTGCCGATCACCACGACCGGCTTGCCGTTCGTGCCGGCCAACACGCTGCCGACGGCGCGACCGAGCTTGAGCATGAACTCGGCCGTGATCGGCCACTCGCCCACGCGGCCGCGGATGCCGTCGGTGCCGAAGTAGCGTTTCATGGGAGCCGGGATTCGGGATTCGGGATTGGGGATTCGGTAAAGATGCGCGATCGGCAACGTGTCGCGAGCTGGCCGCGTGCTGCGTTGCCGAATCCCCGATCCCGAATCTCCAATCCCCGCTTCACTCAATCGCCCATCTGCTTCTGGCGATGCTCCCAGCGCTCCTGCGCGTCGAGGCTGAGCGTCGCGATCGGGCGCGCTTCGAGGCGGTCGATGCCGATTTCCTCGTCGGTTTCCTCGCAGAAACCGTAGCGGCCTTCCTCGATGCGCTTGAGCGCTTTGTCGATCTTCGCGATGAGCTTGCGGTAGCGGTCGCGCGTGCGCAGTTCGAGCGAATTCTCGGTCTCGCGCGTCGCGCGCTCGGCTTCGTCGCCGACGTCGCGCACTTCGTCGCGCAGGCTTTCGATGGTCTGGCGGCTTTCCTCGACGAGCTCGTCGCGCCACTTCGACAGCTTGTTGCGGAAATACTGCAACTGGCGCGGGCTCATGTATTCCTCTTTCGAGGTCGGCTTGTAACCGTTCGGCAGTTCGATGCTGACCGTGGTCGGCAGCGCGTAGCGGCCGTCCTGCATGGTCACGCCGTTGTCCGACGGCGGCGGCGGCGGTGTCGCACGTGCTTTCGCGCCCTTCGACGCGGTGTTCGTTTCTGGCTTGCTGGTAGTCACGAAATTCCTGGCTTGTTCTGCAGAGCTGCTGGTGGAAGGTTTCGATGCCGAAGACGGCGCTGGGGTTGCCTTCGGCGCGGCGGCCGGTTTGGCCGGTGCCGCCTTGACGCTCGCCGGGGCCGGCTTGGCAACCGGTTTGGCGGGCGCTTTCACGGGTTTCGCGGGAGCCGCTTTTTTCACAATGGGACTTTTGGCGATCGGCTTGGCGGCCGCTTTCGACACCGGTTTGGCTACGGCCTTCTTGACGGCGGGTTTGGCCGCCTTCTTCGGCACGCTGGCCGCCGGCTTCTTCTTCGCCGGCACCTTGCGCGCGCTGTGTGCGGCCGCGCGCGCCACGGTCTTGCCCCGCGCCGACGCCTTCGCGGCTTTCGCCTTGCTGCCCGGCTTTACTTTGCTGTTCGCCATTCCTAAGCCCATCTTGTGACTCGGCGGTCGCGTGTTATAGCCTAAGTCCCTACCCCCGGCAACCGCCGAAAACCTTGTCGCGACGCGCAATTAAGCGCGCCGCCGCGGCCTGCACGATGTCACGGCCGATCATTCTGCTCATTCGATGTTACAAGCGCTGGCTGAGCCCTCTGCTCGGCTCGCGCTGCCGTTTCCATCCGAGCTGCTCGGACTATACGCGGGTCGCCATCGCCCGGTTCGGCGGGGTTCGCGGCGGTTGGCTCGGTCTTTGCCGCATCGTACGCTGCCAGCCTCTGTGCCGCGGCGGCCACGATCCGGTGCCGTTCCATTTCCACTTCTGGCCGCGCTGTGCGCCCGCCTCCCACCCTGGACACCCCGATGACTGACTGGTTGATCAGCAACGCCGAACTCGTCAACGAAGGCCGCCGGTTCCATGCGGACCTGCGCATCAAGGACGGCCGTATCGAACGCATCGGGCCCGAGCTCGCCGCGCGGCCGGGCGAGCGCGTGCTCGACGCCAAGGGCCGCTGGCTGCTGCCCGGCATGATCGACGACCAGGTGCACTTTCGCGAACCGGGCCTGACCCACAAGGCCGATATCGAGCACGAGTCGCGCGCCTGCGTGGCCGGCGGCATCACCAGCTTCATGGAAATGCCCAATACCAAGCCGCCGGCGACGAACCGCGAGGCGCTCGAAGCGAAATACGCCCGCGCTGCCGAAGTCTCGCGCGCGAACTATGGGTTCTACCTAGGCGCCACCAACGACAATCTCGCCGACATCCGCGCGCTCGATCCGAAGGCCGCGCCGGGCATCAAGGTGTTCATGGGCGCCTCGACCGGAAACATGCTGGTGGACGATCCGGCCACGCTCGACGCGATCTTCCGCGACGCGCCGACGCCGATCATCACGCACTGCGAAGACACTCCGACGATCGCCGCGAACGAGGAGAAGGCGCGCGAGCGATGGGGCGAGGACATCCCGCCCGAACAGCATCCGCTGATCCGCTCGCGCGAGGCCTGCATCAAGTCGACGCGGCTGGCGATCGAGCTGGCGCAGCGCCACGGCACGCGCCTGCACGTGCTGCACATCTCGACCGCCGACGAATGCGCGCTGTTCGCGCCCGGCCCGGTCGCCGGCAAGCGCATCACCGCGGAAACGTGCGTGCACTTCCTGCATTTTTCCGATGCCGACTACGCGCGCCTCGGCCACCTGATCAAATGCAACCCGGCGATCAAGACCGCCGCCGACCGCGAAGCGATCACGCGCGCGCTCGCGGAAGGCCGCATCGACGTGCTCGCCACCGATCACGCGCCCCACTTGGTCACCGAGAAATCGGCGAAGTACCCGCGCTCGCCGTCCGGCCTGCCGCTGGTGCAGTACGCACTGCAATGCGCGCTGGAGCGCGTGTTCGACGGCGTCCTCATGCTCGAACGCGTCGCCGAGGCGGTCACGCATGCGCCGGCGACGCTGTTCAACGTGCACGAGCGCGGCTACCTGCGCGAGGGCTTCCACGCCGACCTCGTGCTGGTCGATCCAAAACGGCCGCACACGGTCGTCGCCAACGAGGTGCGGTCGAAATGCGGCTGGTCGCCGTTCGAGGGCTACACGTTCCGCTCGAGCATCGCGGCGACGTTCGTCAATGGACGATTGGCGTGGCACGAGGGCCAGCTCGACGACGGCGTGCGCGGACAGAGGCTGGAGTTTGCGCGGTGACGGGGGCGAAACGGCGTGCGCAAACCTCGACGTCGGTCCCGCGGGTGCTGAACTCCGATGCCAAGCACGTTCCAAGCGCAATGGATTCCCGCCTGGGCCGTACGCTTCGCGTAAATGACGTCGGAATGTTTTTCGGTCGGCTCCTCTTGTTTTTCGCCAGCCTGATCGCCGCCCCTGCCGCTTTTGCCGAAGGCGGGACAACCTCCCCGTTCCCCGCCCGCGTCTCCCAGGGCGCGCTCGTCATCGCCAAGGTCGTGCCCGGCAGCGAAGTGAAATACGCCGGCAAGACCTTGCGCATCGCCGCGGACGGCACCGTCGTTTTCGGCGTCGGCCGCGACGAGGAAGGTCCGCTGCGAGTCAGCGTGAAACCGCCGCGCGGCGTGGCGACGGTCGCGACGATCGCGGTCGATCCACGCGACTGGCCGATCGAACGCATCGAGGGCGTGCCGCCGGCGACGGTCGAACCGCCACCGGAGATTGCCGAGCGCATCCAGCGCGAACAGGCACGCGTGGTCGCCGCGCGCGCGCGCGACGATGCGCGGACCGACTTCGAGGAAACCTTCGCCTGGCCGGTCAGCGGACGCATCAGCGGGCGCTTCGGCAACCAGCGCGTCTACGTCGTCAAGGGCAAGGACGTGCCGAAATCGCCGCACGCCGGCATGGACATCGCCGTCCCCGAAGGAACGCCGGTCAAGGCGCCGGCCGCCGGCATCGTGACGTTCGCCGATCGCGATCTCTACCTCACCGGCGGCACCGTGCTGCTCGACCACGGCCACGGCGTCAGCTCGAACTTCCTGCACCTGTCGCGCATCGACGTGAAAGTCGGCGACCGCATCGAGCAAGGCCAGGTCATCGGCGCCGTCGGCCACACCGGGCGCGCGACCGGGCCGCATCTGCACTGGGGGATGAATTGGTTCGACGTGCGGATTGATCCGTTGCTGGTGGTTGGGGAGCAAAAAAAACCATGAAGCGAGCTTTCTTATTATTTTCTTTGCTCTTCGGATGCACGCTTGGCCAATGCGTCGAACTCGGGATATTGACGAACGGTGGCTTCGTCGCCTTCACGGTCGATGACGATTGGCCTGTGGTCTCGATGCAAACGCACTTGCCCGTCGCCGTGGCGGCCTTTCAGATCCCAAATCCATCGGATGAAGGAACCAGCGATTCGACGAATCTCTCGATCAGCCTCCTTCAGGTGGATGCTGAGGAAGGAAAGGCGATGTTGGCCAAGATCGGTGCCCCATACGGCACCGCGGCTCCTCGTATCGAGAAGTCTGAGGGTTGGATGATCTTCCGCCAGGTCGCCATGCAAGGTAGTACTCCGTACTCGGTGGTCGACGCCAGGAAGGATGTCGCCGACGTGGTCGTCGGAGTGCGCTTGGCCTGGCCGCACTTGGCGAACAACCCGCCAGATTACGATCAAACGATGAACCAAAAACTCGCCGCGATTCTGAGCTCCATACGCGGCAAGCTCGGCAAGTACGAACCCAAGAATGACGAGGTCATCTGGCGACGCCAAGAATAGCGTTTCACCGCGCACGAGGTGCCGATCGTCAAGCCGCAGTCCGCCCAGCGCACACGATCTTTTCGACCAAGTCGATCATAGACAGACCGATTGATTACGGTCGATCGTTCCGCAAAGTCAGGCGGGCTCTCCAAGTCCATCCACCCGCCTCGCCTGCATCGAGACCTGTTTCGTCCCGCCATACAGCCACTGCGTTCCGACCTCATGGAACCCCATGCGCTCATGAAAGCGCATCGATGCCGGATTCGGCGGATCGAGATCGAATTCGCAGGTCAGCGGCAACGCACCGGATCGCGCTGCGAACGCAATGATGTCTTCGTAGAGCATCGCGGCGACTCCGCGGCCGCGCGCAGCCGGCGCCGCCACGATGCGATCGATGTAGAGGAACTCGGGATAGCGCTCCGCGAACCAGGCGTAGTTCGGACTGTCGTAGTCCGTGCCTTCGCGGAACGCGAGGAGGAACGCCGCGACGGCACCGCCGTGGTCGACGACCTTGTGGTACGCGGCCATCCGATGCAGGCGGTGCAGGCGCTCGGCGGTCAGCGGACTCAGGAAGTGCACCGATTCGGCATTGAGTTCCAGAATCGCCTGGAAATCGGCCGGTACTGCGTCGCGAATCATCGGTCGGAAATCCTTGCGCCGCCCGGCTTCTTCAGCGCAGCGACGCGATGCGGGAGTACTGTGGATGTCGCAGCGCCGCGTCAGTGAACGAGCCGGCAGCCTGACCTCTGACGGTGCCGATCGCTATTCGCGATCGGGTCCGTAGCCGCCAGGCACGCCCTTCGTCGCGACCGCCACCGCATCGTGCGGATGCAGGCTTTCGTAGTGCGCCGTACGCAGCCAGAAGTCGGCGAGGCGCTCGTCGGTGTTCAAGGCGCGGCGGATGCGGCGCGCAGCGTCCTCGCAGAACATGAGGTTCTGGCCGTTGGCGAGCGCGAAGGCTTGTTCGTCTTCGCGCTTGACGGCGGTCTGTACCGGCGTATGCAGCGCCTTTTCGACGAGATCGATGATGTCGATGATCGGGAAATCGAAGCCGGCCGCAAGCTTGACGCGCACCTTCGCCATGCTGCGCTGCGCATGCGGCGTGGCGACGATGCCGGCGGGCGTGCCGAGCCAGGCCAGCACGGCCTCGCGATCGACGCTCCTGCCGGCGCCGAAATCGCGCGCGAACTGCTCCTGGATCAGCTGGCGCGACAGCGCCGCCGAGGCCGGGCACGTACTCGAATACTGCACTTCGACGCCGAGCTCGACCTGGAACTCCGCGCCGTCCATACGCGCCGTGATCTCGACCGGATACGAGCGCCAGCCGCTGTTCGCGCTGGCCAGCGCGGGCCGGCGCACGAGATGATCGAAGCGCACGCGCAGCAGGGCGCGGTCGGACAAGCCTTCGTGCGAGTCGAGGAAATCGCGCAGCACGCGGCGCAGCGAGGCCGGCGTCAGCGCCTCGGCGGACAGATGGCGATCGACTTGCAGATACAGGCGCGACATGTGGATGCCGCGCACGTCGGGACGGCGCAGGTTGACGAAGGCGGCGACGCGCGCGCTGACGCGCTGTACGTGCTCGTCGGCGCCGGCCAGCAGCACCGGCATCTCGATCTCGTCCATGCCGACCCAGTCGAGCGGACCGGCCAGCTCCGCCTGCGGGTCGCTGGCGACATCGGGCATCGCGCGCTGGGTGTTGTCTCGATTCGGGTTCATGTCTCGCATTTCCGGAAAGCTTGCAGGCTCTGCCGTCGTCGACGGCCGCTTTGCGACCGCAACGAACTGCGGCCATTCTCGCCGATCCTCAATGGCCGGTGCAGCGAATCGGCGCGACGCAGCGTTCAGGCGGGCGAACGACGCCCGGCGCGCCACGCCGCCCAGACCGCCGGAAACGGCAGCTGGCCGAGGCTGCCGTTCAACGCCGCCAGCGGATCGTCCGCACGTGCGGCCCGGCGTGCGCGGACGCGATGGGCCGCAGCCATCGCGGCGCGCAGGGGGGTCAAACGGGCTTTGCGCACCCCGTCCAGCTCGGCGGCGACCGCCTGCAGCCAGTCGCTCAACGCCGCGGTCTGCGGCGCGGACGTGCGCGCAAGATCGCCGCGCGCGAGCCGGTGCCGTGCGAGCAGGTCGAGCGGCAACGGCAGCCGGCCGGCGCGCAAGCTGTCGGACAGCGACGCGCTTTCGTGCAGGGCGCGCACAGAGCTCGCGACCTGCGCGCTCGCCTGTGCATCCACGCCGAACAGGCCGGCCTCGATCGCGGACAGCGGCGCATACAGTTGTTCATAGCCCTGCAGCAAGGCAGCGCGGTCGGCCGCGGGTTCCGGGTCGCGCTGCGCGAGCGCGCCGCGCACGGCCGCGAACCAGCGGGCCGGTGCGATGCTCGCAAAGGCCGGATGCGTGGCAAGCGCCTGCGTCAGCGGATGGCGCGCTTCGCCCTTGCCGGCGCGCACGAATTCCTCGGCCCACCATTGCAGCTTGATCGCGGCCGGTTCCGCATCGCGCGTCGCGAAGGCGGCATGTTCGAGCTCGAAAACGAGGCAGGCGAATGCAGCTTGCGCCGACCGGTCGCGCTCCGCGACGAACTTCAGCGCCAGATCGAGTTCCGGGTGCGCCGCCGTCCACTTCGCCTCGAAGCTCGCCAGCGGCGTGCCGCTTTCGCTGTCCATCAGACGAAGCCGAGCGCCGGCAGCAATCCGCTCGGCGTGTCGATGACGAGATCGGCGCCCCAGGCCTGCGGGTCGCCGCCGTCGAGATACCCCCACGCCGCGGCGACCGTCAGCAAGCCGGCGGCGCGTCCGGCCTGCACGTCGCGCAGGTCGTCGCCGACGAAAACGCAGCCTTGCGGCGTCACGCCGGCCAAGGCGCAGGCGTGCAGGACCGGCGCCGGATCGGGCTTTTTCACCGCCAGGCAATCGCCGCTGACGAGCGCGGCACAGCGGTCGCTCAAGTGCATCTGGTCGAGCATCGGACGCGCCAGCCAGCCCGGCTTGTTGGTGACGATGCCCCACGGAATGCCCTGTGCTTCGAATCGCGCCAGCACCTCGGGCATGCCGTCGTACAGTCGGGTGTGCTGCACCATGTTGACCGAGTAGAGATCGAGGAAGCGAGGCAGCCATTGGTCGATCATCGCGTCGTCCGCGCCGGCGAGACCTCGACGCAGCATCGCGCGGCCACCCGCCGAGACGACTTCGCGCACGGCGTTCGCGTCCGGCGGCGGGGCGCCGAGTTCGCTGCACAGCGCCTGCACGGCGGCGACGAGATCGGGCGCGGAATCGACCAGGGTACCGTCGAGGTCGAAGAAGACGGCGCGCGGAACGGCGCTCACGGCGATCGCACCGACATGCCCCGTGCCCCGCGAACGCGGCGCTTCGGGAAACGCGGGCACGTCTCGATGGCCTTCCTCATGCTACGGCTTCGACGCGCACGCGAGATAGTTCACCGCGACGCTCCCGCTCAACCATGCCTTGCGTGTCAATGGGTTGTAGGCAAGACCTGAGAGGTCGTCGAGGACCAGCCCGGCCGCGCGCAGGTCCGCCGCGATCTCGCTCGGCTTGAGGAACTGCGCATAGTGATGCGTGCCGCGCGGCAGCAGGCGCAGCAGATGCTCGGCGCCGACGATCGCGGCGCCGAACGCGAGCGGCGTGCGGTTCAAGGTGGACAGGAACAAGCGGCCGCCGGGTTTGAGCAAGCGCGCGCAGGCGCCGATCACGCTGGCGGGATCGGGCACGTGCTCGAGCATTTCCATGCAGGTGACGACATCGAACGCGGCCGGCATATCCGCCGCGAGCGCTTCGACGCTGACTTCGCGGTAGTCCACCGCAAGCCCGCTTTCGTGCAGGTGCAGGCGGGCGACGTCGAGCACCGCCGGCGCCAGGTCGATCGCCGTCACCTGCGCACCGCTGCGCGCCAGCGCCTCGCTGAGCAGGCCGCCGCCGCAGCCGACGTCGAGCGCGCGCGCGCCCTGCAGCGTGCAGCGCTCGGCGATGTAGCCGAGGCGCACCGGGTTCAGATCGTGCAACGGACGCGATTCGCCGTCCGGATCCCACCAGCGCGAGGCGAGGCGGTCGAACTTGGCGGTTTCGGCAGGGTTGACGTTTGCCGCGTTCATCGATGCTCCGAGATGCGCTCGCGCCAGCGCCGAGCCACCGCGCGCAGCTCGGCGACGTCGAGATCGACCAGTCCGCCCTCGCGCAGCTTGCGCGCGCCGGCGATCCACACGTCGCTGACCAGGTGCCGCCCGGCGGCGTATACGAGTTGGGAAATCACGTTGTACAAAGGTTGCGTCTCGATCGCATCGAGGCGGATCGCCGTGAGGTCGGCCAGCTTGCCGGCTTCGATCGAACCGATGCGGTCTTCCCAGCCGAGCGCCTTGGCGCCGGCCAACGTGGCCGCGCGCAGGGTGCCGGCCGCGTCGAGCGCGCTGGCATCGGCGGCGACGGCCTTGGCGAGCAGCGCGGCCGTGCGCATTTCGCCGAACATGTCGAGGTCGTTGTTGCTGGCGCAGCCGTCGGTGCCGAGCGCGAGATTGACACCGGCACGGCGCAGTTTCTCGGCGGGACAGAAGCCCGAAGCGAGCTTGAGGTTCGACTCGGCGCAGTGCACGACCGAGACGCCCGACTCGGCGCAGGCGGCGATCTCAGCATCGGTCAGCTGCGTCATGTGCACCGCGATCAGGTGGTCGTTGACGAGGCCGAGCGCCTGCATGCGCGCGAACGGGCGCGCGCCGTGCTCGCGCTTGGCTTCCTCCACTTCGTGCGCGGTCTCGTGCAGGTGCAGGTGCACGGGAAGGTCGAGCTGGTCGGCGAGCATGCGGATGCGCTCGAAGCTTTCGTCCGACACGGTGTACGGCGCATGCGGCGCGAACGCCGTCCCGAGCAGGGATTCCCCGGCGAATTCGTCGTGCACGGCGAGCGCGCGGTCGAAGTATTCGTCGCGCGTCTTCGCCCAGGCGCTCGGGAACTCGATGATCGGCAGCCCGACCATGGCGCGGAAGCCGAGCCGGCGATAGGTCGCCGCCTGCACGTCCGGGAAGAAGTAGTTCTCGTTGCAGCAGGTAGTACCGCCGCGCAGCATCTCGGCGACTGCCAGCTCGACGCCGTCGCGCACGAACTCGGGCCCGATCGCCTTCGCCTCGGCCGGCCAGATGTGCTCCTGCAGCCAGCGCATCAGCGGCAGGTCGTCGGCGAGCCCGCGCATCAAGGTCATCGGGTTGTGGGTATGCGAATTGACCAGCCCGGGAATCAGCGCGTGCTCGTCGAGATCGACGCGTTCGCGCGGCGCGTAGCGCGCGGCGGCCTCGGCCGTCGGCAGCACGGCAACGATGCGGTCGCCGTCGATCGCGACGGCATGGTCTTCGAGGACGACGCCGTGCGGCTCGACCGGAACGAGCCAGCGCGGAGCGATCAGGAGGTCGATGGCTTGCTGTGGATCGGTCATGGATCCTGGCTCTTGCTGCTTTTCGCTACCTTCGTCATCCCGGCGAACGCCGGGATCCAGTACCGCTATGCCGTCTCGATGTCAGGAGCTGGGTCCCGGCTTTCGCCGGGATGACGATGGGCAATCGAGCGAATGGATCCCCGCTTTCGCGAGGATGATTGATTCGCGACGAAATCCGCTGCACGGATTTCTGCGTCGGACCCGAAGCGAACCTGGATCCCCGCTTGACCAGCCCTTCGGCTGTTGAAAGCCGCGGGGATGATTGATTCGCGACGAAATCCGCTGCGCGGATTTCTGCGTCGGACCCGAAGCGAACCTGGATCCCCGCTTCCGCGGGGATGATTGATTCGCGACGAAATCCGCTGCGCGGATTTCTGCGAATCAATCACTTCACTCTCGACATGTACTCGCCGGTGCGCGTGTCGACCTTGATCTTCTCGCCCTGGCCGACGAACAGCGGTACGCGCACGGTCGCGCCGGTCTCGAGCTTGGCCGGCTTGCCGCCGCCGCCGGAGGTGTCGCCGCGCACGCCGGGATCGGTTTCGACGATTTCGAGTTCGACGAAGATCGGCGGGGTCACCAGCAACGGCGCGCCGTTCCACAGCGTCACGATGCAGACCTCGTTGCCTTTCAGCCACTGCGCCGCATCGCCGACCGAAGCCTTGTCGGCCGCGATCTGGTCGTGCGTGTCCGGATGCATGAAGTGCCAGAACTCGCCGTCCGAGTAGAGGTACTCCATGTCGGTGTCCATCACGTCGGCGGCCTCGACCGAGTCGGTCGACTTCATCGTCATTTCGACGGTGCGGCCGTTCTTCAGGTTGCGGTATTTCACGCGCGTGAAGGCCTGGCCCTTGCCGGGTTTGACGTATTCGGTGTCGACGATGGTGCACGGATAGCCGTCCACGATGATCTTCTGACCGTTCTTTACGTCGTTCATGCCATAGCTGGCCATGTGTACTCCTGGAAAACTCGATCGGGACGCCGCGCGCAGCGGCTAGAATGGGTGCAACCTTTCCGGCCGGCGCGAGCCGACACAAGAGCCGAATGATAACCGCAATGCCGCTGGTCGCGCAGCCGCGCCGCTGGCAACAACTCTGGCGCGAGGCCGTCACCGACCCGCTCGAACTGCTGCGCCTGCTGGACCTCTCGGCGCAGGCGCCGCAACTGCTGCCGGCCGCCGATACCGGGTTCCCGCTGCGCGTGCCGCACGGCTTCGTCGACCGCATGCGCCGCGGCGATGCGGCCGATCCGCTGCTGCTGCAGGTGCTGCCGCAGGCGGCCGAACTCGGCGACGTGCCCGGTTTCACGCGCGATGCGGTCGGCGACCTGGCCGCCCGCGCCGCCAGCGGCGTGCTGCACAAGTACGACGGCCGCGCGCTGCTGATCGCGACCGGCTCCTGCGCGGTGCACTGCCGGTACTGCTTCCGCCGGCACTTTCCGTATGCCGAGGAAACCGCGGCGGCCAATCGCTGGCAGCTCGCGCTCGAACACCTGCGCGCGGACGCGTCGATCGGCGAGGTGATCCTCTCCGGCGGCGATCCCTTGTCGCTGTCGACGCCGAAGCTGGCCGAGCTCGGCGATGCGCTCGCGTCGATCGGGCACGTCCGCCGCCTGCGCATCCACACGCGCCTGCCGGTGGTGCTGCCGGAGCGCATCGATGCCGAGTTCGCCGATTGGCTGGGCTCGCTGCCGCTGCAGAAGGTCGTCGTGCTGCACGCCAATCACCCCAACGAGATCGACGCCGGCGTTGCCGCGGCGTGCCTGCGGCTGCGCCACGCCGGCGCGACCGTGCTCAATCAGGCGGTGCTGCTTCGCCGCGTCAACGACGACGCGCAGGCGCTGATCGGATTGTCCGAGCGGCTGTTCGACGCCGGCGTACTGCCGTACTACCTGCACCAGCTCGACCGCGTCGCCGGCGCGGCGCATTTCGAGGTCGACGACGGGCGCGCCCACGCGCTGGTCGAGGCCATGCGGGTGCGCCTGCCGGGCTACCTGGTGCCGCGCCTCGTGCGGGAAGTCGCCGGCGCCCCCTTCAAACTGCCGCAATGAATAGATTGTTTCATGGAAAAGAGCAGGCGAATCCGGTAAATATCCGGCTGGCAGGCCGGGATCGATGCTCGCAACACGATCCCGCCATCCCGCCGCCCACGCCTCCTCGACGGGTCCCGCCTGCGAACGGGGCTTCCGGCACGAGGCGCCCCATGCAACCCGTGGACCTTTCCACCCGCACCAACCCCTGAGACCGACCGCCCGATGAGCCGATCCGACAACATCATGAAGCTGCTGCTGGTCGACGATTCGGCCGACGACGCAGAGCAGGTCATCAGCGTCCTGCGCAACGGCGGCATCGCGGTGCGTCCGGCGCGGGCGAGCAACGAGGCCGAACTCGAGGCCGCGCTCGAACAGCAGCCCGACCTGATCCTGTTCGACCTGAACTGCCGCGACCTCAAGCTGGCGCAGGTGCGCGACGCCGCCTCGCGCGGCGGTCGCGATTTCTCGCTGATCGCCTGCGGGCGCGAGCTGACGGAAACCGTCGTCGTGGCGGCGTTCCGCGACGGCGCGCATGCACTGATGCTGCGCGATTCCGACGAACTCATCCAGATCATCGCCCGGCGCGAATTCGAATCGCTGACGATGCGCCGCGGCGTGCGCCGCCTCGAAGCCTCGCTGCGCGAATCGGAGCGCCGCTGCGAAGCCCTGCTCGATTCCTCGCGCGATCCGATCGCCTTCGTGCACGAAGGCATGCACGTGCGCGCGAACAAGGCCTATCTCGAAATGTTCGGCTTCGACGACTTCGACGACATCGAAGGCATGTCGATCCTCGACCTGATCGCCGCGGAAGACGCGGAAGACTTCAAGGCGCTGCTGAAGCGCCTGTCGAAGGGCGAGAAGCCGCCGCAGCGCCTGAACCTGAAGGCGAAGCGCGGCGACGACACCACCTTCGACGCGACGATGGAATTCGCCGAGGCCAGCTACGAAGGCGAGCCCTGCCAGCAGATCACGTTCCGCCGCCAGATCGCCGACGCCGCGCTCGAACAGGAACTCGACGCCCTGCGCTCGAAGGACCTGATCACCGACCTCGCCAACCGCCAGCACATGATCGCGCAGATCGAGACCAGCGCGGCCGAAGCGGCCAACGGCAAGACCGACCAGTCGCTGCTGCTGATCGAGCCGGACGATTTCCGCCGCGTGCTCGACGCGATCGGCCTCGGTCATACCGACGTGCTGCTCGGCGACCTCGCCAACCTGCTGCGCAAGCACATCGGCGAGTCCGACGTCGCCGGCCGCATCGCGGACCACACCTTCGGCGTGCTGCTGACCTCGCGCACCGGCGAAGCCACGCGCCAGCTCGCCGAAACGCTGCGCAACGCGTTCAGCGAGCGCATCTTCGAAGTCGGCAAGCAGTCGATCAACCTCACCGTCAGCGTCGGCGGCGTGCTGATCGGCGAGAAGAACGCCAGCGCGGCGACCGTGCTCAGTCTCGCGCAGGGTGCCTTGCGCAGCGCGCAGAGCGACGGCGGCAATCGCATCCGCCTGGTCGATCCGTCCGAGCAGGACAAGGCCGCGGCGGAGAGTTCGCGGCGCTGGGTCGCGCTGATCGACAACGCGTTGGCGACGAACGGATTCGTGCTCTATTACCAGCCGATCGTCAGCCTGCACGGCGCCGACGGCGATTTCTACGAAATCCTGCTGCGCATGACGGGCCCCAAGGGCGAGATCGCGCCGAACCATTTCCTGCCGATCGCCGAGCAGCACGGCAAGCTCGTGGCGATCGACCGCTGGGTCATCGCCGCCGCGATCCGCGCGCTGGCCGAACGCGAACGCGCGGGCAATCGCACGACGTTCTTCGTCAAGCTGACGCCGCAATCACTGGAAGACCAGACCCTGCTGCCGTGGATCGCACAGCAGCTGAAGAACGCGCGCCAGCGCGGCGATTCGCTGGTGTTCGAGATGCCGGAAAGCAAGGTCGTGACGAACCTGAAGCCGGCCCGCGCATTCGTCAAAGGGCTCGAACAGGTGCGCTGCGGTTTCGCGCTGGAGCAATTCGGCTCGGGCCTGAACTCGTTCCAGCTGCTCAAGCACATTCCGGCGCACTACCTGAAGATCGACCGCAGCTTCATGGCCGACCTGCCCAAGCACAAGGAAAACCAGGAGAAGATCAAGGACATCTGCGAGCAGGCGCACCACGCCGGCAAGCTCACCGTCGCCGAGTTCGTCGAGGACGCGGCCAGCATGTCGATCCTCTTCAGCTGCGGCGTCAACTTCGTGCAGGGCAACTTCCTACAGGAGCCGGAGAAGATCATCTCGCAGGGTGCGGCGGCTTAGAGATCTGCAACTAAAGCCTGAACCGGGCATCCACTCGAGACAGGCTTGCCGCCGTCGGGGCAGCCCAAAACCCAATCGAAAGATTGAAAGGCTTCGATCTTCGCCTGTCGAACTCGCGCTGGACGCCCGGCCAAGACGGGCGCCCAGCGAATCGTCTACGCCGCAGCGCGCAGGGCGGCGACGCGCTCGGCGATCGGCGGATGGCTCATCAGCAGGCGCGAAAGGCCGCCTTCGCCGGAGATGCCGAACGCCTGGATCGCCTTCGGCAGCGTGTTCTCGCCATGATTGCCGGCCAGCCGCTCCAGCGCCGAGATCATCGATTGCTTGCTGGTCAGGTGCGCGCCGCCGGCGTCGGCACGGAATTCGCGCCAGCGCGAGAACGCCAGCACGATCAGCGAAGCGAGGAAGCCGAGCGCGATCTGCAGCACGAATACGATGGCGAAATACGCGAACCCGCCGCCGCCGTCGCGATTGCCGCTGAGCATGCGGTCGACGACCGTGCCGATGATGCGCGCGAGGAAGATCACGAACGTATTCAACACGCCCTGGATCAGCGCCATCGTGACCATGTCGCCATTGGCGACGTGCGTGATCTCGTGGCCGAGCACGGCTTCGACCTGGGCGCGGTCCATGCTCTGCAGCAGGCCCGTGCTGACGGCGACCAGCGCATGGTTCTTGCTCATGCCGGTCGCGAACGCATTCATCTCGGGGGCCTCGTAGACCGCGATCTCGGGCATGCCGATGCCGGCCTTCTCGGACTGGCGGCGCACCGTGTCGAACAACCAGGATTCGGTCGGATTGCGCGGCTGCGCGATCACCTGCGCGCCGACCGACATCTTCGCCATCCACTTGGACAGCGCCAGCGAGATGAACGAGCCGCCCATGCCCATCACGGCGGACATGATCAGCAGGCCCTGCAGGTTGATCCCGCCGCGGGTCTGCGTGTAGATATCGATACCGGTCAGCTTGACGACGATGGTCAACAGCGCCATCACCGCCAGGTTGGTCAGAACGAACAGAACGATGCGCAGCATGGCCTACCTCGATGGTCCGATATCAATGCGATGGTGCAGTCGTCGTGACGGCGGTCCTCGCAACGCCCCGACGTTCCCCTTCATGCGTCTTCCCGGCATGGATTTAAAGCCTACGCCGTTCCGATTGCGCGCACGAGTCGGCTATTGGACCGCGTCGGCGGCCACGGGTTCACCTGCACGGACGCCGCGCCGATGACGCGCTACCGCGGCCGCTTCGCGCCGTCGCCGAGCGGCCGCCTGCACTTCGGCTCTCTCGTCGCCGCACTTGGCAGCTGGCTGTTCGCTCGCGCTGCCGGCGGAGCATGGATCGTCCGCATGGAGGATCTGGACCGCGAACGGGAGGCCCCCGGGGCCGCCGCAGGCATTCTGGCGACGCTGCACGATTTCGGATTGGAGTCGGACGAGCCGATCGTCTACCAGAGCGAACGCGGCGAAATCTATCGTGCCGCCCTGGAGCGCTTGGCCGCAGCGGGCGACGCCTACCCGTGCTGGTGCAGCCGCAGCGATCTCGAACCGTTCGGCGGCTCCCATCCGCCGCGATGCGTCGCCTCCGCACAGGCCACCCGTGCGCCAGCCTGGCGCCTGCGCGTGCCCGGCGAAGTCGTCGTCTTCGGCGATGCGATCCAGGGACCGCAGCGGCAGGACCTCGGCCGCGAAGTCGGCGACTTCGTGATCTGGCGCGTCGAAGGCAATGCGGCCTATCAGCTTGCCGTCGTCGTCGACGATGCCGCGCAGAGCATCACCGACATCGTGCGCGGCGCCGACCTGCTCGACTCGACGCCGCGCCAGCTTCTCCTGCAGCGCCGGCTCGGCCTGGCGCAACCGCACTACGCGCATCTGCCGCTGGCGCTCGGCGCCGACGCGCGCAAGCTGAGCAAGCACGAACACGCGTTGCCGGTGGACGCTGCCGACCCGCTGCCCGCGCTGCGCGCCGCACTTGCCTTCCTGGGTCAGCCTGTGTCGGACGGGCGTCATCCAAGCGCCCTACTCTCCGCGGCGCTGCACGAGTTCGATGCGGCAAAAGTGCCGCGCGGTGCCGGCGCGCCGGCGCCGTATGCGGCGCTGCGGAAGGACGTTTGCTGAGGCTGCGGGCACAATCGGGGCGACGCAACCGCGTCGCTCGCAACGAATCAACGGGAGTAAAAGTCATGACGACACGCGTCGCCCTGGTCACGGGTGGAACCGGCGGCATCGGCACCGCGATCTGCCGGCATCTGGCCAAACTCGGCCACAAGGTCGCCACGAACTATCGCGACGAAGCCCGCGCCAAGGCGTGGCAGGACGCGCAGCGCAAGGACGGTTTCGACTTCGCGATCGCGCCCGGCGACGTCGCCGATCCGGCCGGCGCCGAGACGATGGTGCGTGCCGTCGAGGACAAGGTCGGACCGATCGACATCCTGATCAACAATGCCGGCATCACGCGCGACACGACGTTCCACAAGATGACCGCGCTGCAATGGGCGGAGGTCATCAACACGAATCTCGGCTCGTGCTTCAACGTCACGCGCCCGGTCATCGACGGCATGCGCAGCCGCAAGTGGGGCCGCATCGTGCAGATCAGCTCGATCAACGGCCAGAAGGGCCAGTACGGCCAGGCGAACTACGCCGCCGCGAAAGCCGGCATGCACGGCTTCACGATTTCGCTGGCGCAGGAAAACGCCAAGTTCGGCATCACCGTCAACACCGTATCGCCGGGCTACGTCGGCACCGACATGGTGATGGCCGTGCCCGAAGACGTGCGCGCCAAGATCGTCGCCCAGATTCCCTTGGGTCGCCTCGGCGAACCCGACGAAATCGCCTACGCCGTCGGCTTCTTCGCCAACGAACAGGCCAACTGGATCACCGGCGCCAACCTCGCCATCAACGGCGGGCAGTATATGGGCTGGTAGGCAACGCGCTTGCGAGATGCGTTGAAGCGCATCTCGCGCGTTGTCTACCAAATGAGGCATGGATGCCGAATGGGCGGGTCCGCCACGGACGGCCAGCCATGGATGGCGTAAGGAACGCGCCATGGACGGCTGCTTGAATCAACCTTCACCGCGCTCAGCCGATGCCCTCGGGCATCGGCTGCGGCATTTACCAGGCGAGCCATGGATGCCGAGCGGGTCGCGCCCGCCCATCGGGGCGCGGGCGGTCGAGCCATGGATGGCGAGCGACGACCGCTCCAGCGACGGATTGCCCACGCAACGCGTCCGAAGCCGATGACCTTGGCATAAGGACCGCACCATGGACGGCTGCTTGAAATCGCCGCTCACCGCGCGGCGACGTCATCAGACATTCGCCAGGCGAGGCATGAATCCCAAGCGGCGATCGCACCGAAGAAGGCCACTTTCTCGACTCGCGAAGCGTCGAGGCGAGTGACGCCAAACCGCTGTCTCAACCTGCCAAACTCGCGCCGCAACACCCGCGTCACCCCGTGCAGCATGCCCATGTAACAAAAGTTTGCTGCGCAACATCCGCAACTGGTGCGCCGCCGCACATTCTGCTAGCGTTGCAGGAATGGCCCTTCGCATCATCAAGAAATACCCGAACCGGCGTCTCTACGACACCGAGATTTCCAGCTACATCACGCTGGAGGAAGTCCGCCAGCTCGTACTGGACGGCGAGGAGTTCGAAGTCCGCGACGCCAAGTCCGGCGAGAACCTGACCCGCTCGGTCCTGCTGCAGATCATCTCGGAGTACGAGGATCGCGGCCAGCCGATGTTCACGACCAAGCTGCTCTCGCAGATCATTCGCTTCTACGGCGATTCGCTGCAGGGCTTCATGGGCGGTTATCTGGAACGCAGCCTGCAGATCTTCCTGGACCAGCAGCAGCAGTTTCGCGGGCAGCTCAACAACATCCTCGGCCAGACGCCGTGGTCCATGCTCAACGACCTCACCGAGCGCAACATGGACCTTTGGAAGTCGCTGCAGCAGGGTTTCCTGACCTCGGCGGCGAACAGCGTGCGCAACGGCACGATCGATCCGACCAAGAAGAAAGATCCGAAGTCCTGAGCCGGTTCCGGCTTGACACGCCTGCGTCACATTCCTAGCATCGCGCGCCGCTGCGTCGCAGCAAACTTTTGTTGCGTCCGTTGACGCAGCGCACGAGCGGGGTCTGTCGAATGAGCAATCGCGTCGCAATCGTCACTGGCGGCATCGGTGGCCTCGGTACCGAAATCTGCAAGTACCTCGCCCGCTCCGGGCGTTTCGTCGTCGCCGCCGACCTCGCCAGCCGCGGTGAGCGCATCGAGGCATTCCGCCAGGAAATGGCCGAGTTCGCCGACAGCGTCGCGTTCGAGTCGCTCAACGTCGCCGACTTCGCCGCTTGCGCCGCGCTGATCGAGCGCGTCGCGAAGGACCACGGCCCGGTTTCGATCCTCGTCAACGCAGCCGGCATCACGCGCGACACCAGCCTGCGCAAGATGGCGCCGGAGCAATGGATCGACGTGCTCAAGGTCAACCTCGAAGGCGTCTTCAACATGTGCCGCCATGTCGTCGACGGCATGTCCGCGCAGGGTTTCGGCCGCATCGTCAACATCTCCTCGGTGAACGGCCAGACCGGCCAGTTCGGCCAGACCAACTACTCGGCCGCGAAAGCCGGCATGCACGGATTCACGATGGCGCTGGCGCGCGAAGTCGCGAAGAAGGGCGTGACCGTCAACAGCGTCTCGCCGGGCTACTGCAACACGGCGCTGGTGCAGGCGGTGCCGGAAGACATCCGCAACCAGATCATCGCCGGCATCCCCGTCGGCCGCCTCGGCGAACCGCGCGAGATCGCGCGCGTCGTCGACTTCCTCGCCGCCGACGACGCCGGCTTCATCACCGGCGCGAACATTCCCGTCAATGGCGGGTACTTCATGGATTTCTGAGCGGACCGATCAATGGGATTGATCATCGACGGCGCGACCGAAATGGCGCCCTGAAGGCAAGCGTGCGAACAATGAGGATCCGGGAGCATCGGCAATCGTGGACGAGGCGTGCACGAGCGGTTGCAATGGGTCCAGTCCTGTAAGCTTCTTCGCCGAAACTTCGGAGCGAAGTCATGGCCAAGCGTCCAGACATCGATCAACTTCTCTTCTGCCTCTCGCTGCTGGCGGTCCAGTCTTGCGTGATGCTGGCGGGACCCCGCACCTTCGGTCACTGGTTTGCCGCAATGGTTTTGGCCGCAGTAGTCGGCATCGTTTCCGGGCTGCGAATTGCCGGCAGATCGAATCAGCGGGACATCAACGCGAACGAACCGAAGCCGGCCGATGGTCCGGTCCGAAAAGGAAACACAAAAAAAATGTCAACGTTGTCGCCCGGCCGGCCCTCGTAGAACGTGGCGCTCACGGCGAATTGATTCCCCCTTCTTTATTAGGAGGACTACCCGGCACGCGGCGCGAATACCGGAGTCAAGGACGCGTCTTTTCGCAGAAATTCTTCCATTCCAAGTCCACAAGCCAGCTTCGGACATAAGGACGGAAAGCGGCACCGGAGCGAATTGAGGGGTCGGAGCAGCCTTAGAGAAGCGCTCTGCGCCGACGCGTATAGTAGGCCGATGAAACGGCGCTCCGCGAAATCGACCGAGGCCGGCGTCGCCGAGCTGCAGGAGCTCTACAGCCGGCCCGGGTTCCTGTTGCGCCGCGCGCACCAGATCAGCGTTTCGCTGTTCATGGACGAAGCCTGCGACGAAGGCATGACGACCACGCAGTACGGACTGCTGTTCATCCTCCGCGCGATGCCGGGGCTCGACCAGATCGGCTTGGCGAAGCTGAGCGGCCTCGACCGCTCGACTACCGGCCTCGTACTCGGCAAGCTGGAGAGTGCCGGCCTCGTCGTACGCAGCGCGGCCGACAGCGACCGCCGGCGCAAGCAACTCAAGCTGACGCGCAGGGGCGAGACGGCGATGCGCAAACTCGCCGAACCCGCCCGGCGCGCGCAGGAGAAAGCGCTGGCGCCCTTCACCGCCGCCGAACGCCGGCAGTTCCTCGCGCTGCTGACGAAGTTCGTCTGTACCTACAACGAAGTGGTGCGCACACCGCTCATGCGCTAGTGGCGACGCGGCTTCAGTCGAAGCCGTTCTCGAACAGCGGATCGGCCGGCGGCGTATCGGGGGTTCGCACGCAATCGTAGGTCAGGTCGATCAACGGACCCGGGTCGATGATTTCGAAATCGCTCGCCTGGACGCCGAACAGCGAGTGCGAATCCATGTCGATCGCGGCTTCGTCCCACTTGTGCGTGGTCAGCGTGTCCACTTCCGCGGTGAGCGGCACGCTGCCGCCGTCGGCGAGCACCATGCCGTATTTCTTCAACGTGCGCAGCATCACGCGGACGCCTTCGTTGCTGCTGAAGCCGTTGATGTCGAAGCCGGCCTTCAAGCGGAAGCGCGAACCGTAGGGAATCGAAGACGCGCTCGAACTCGACGGGCCTCCGGCGTGCGTCGCCGGATACACGAAGACGTCTTCGCGCATGCGGTTGTTCGGCAGGATGAAGCGAATCGCATGGCCGATGTCGCCCTGCGATTGGATCGCGGCATACACCTCGTCCGCGTTGAACAGCAGCGGCGCGACCGGGAAGCCGGCGGCGTCGACGCTGGTGCACTGCTCGCCGCGCCCTTCGGCCGGATACACGCGCGTCAGGTCCCAGCGCACACCGCACTGCGTCTGCAGCTGACCGGAGGAGACATTGGCGCGATAGGCCTCGAACAGCTGCGTCCCCTGCACCACGAGCAGATGGCAATCCTCGCCGTCGTTGTCGCAGCTGTAGTTCGAAGAACCTTCGATCGCGCCGCCGGCGGGCACCGGAAATGCGAAGCCTGGATCGTCGCAATCGGGCGAGTAGTACTCGCCTTCGGGATAGCCGACCACGGGCACCGTCGGCGACGACGCATCCGCGTGCACGACGACCATCGAAAAATCGATCTGGAAATGCGTGCTGCCGGTGCCCCAACCGCCCTGGCCTTGCAGCCAGTCGATCATCGAGCCCGACGTGGGACTGAGCGGAGCGGCGCTGATGTCCTGGTTCCAGACTGCACCAGCGGGAAAACGGGGCAGCGGATCGGCGGATACGGCTGCGGGGAACGCCGCCAACGCGGCAATAACGAGTAAATAACGCATGAGCAATACAACCAACTGAAGACTACCCGCCCATCCTCACGTCCACTGCCGGCCCAAACTGCGACCCAGGTCTCCGGATGGGAAATCGGCGTGTGACCCGGTTCGCGTTAGCGGCGATAGATGCTGCGGATTGGGACCTACCAGACCAGATCGGATGGAACATCGTCCTCGTCGGTCGCCTGCGCGTCGCTCAGCAGCACGAGCACTTCAGGATCGACCGCCTGCGCGGCAAGTCCGACCTCTTTGGTCACCAGCAGATAGCGGCCGGCCAATTGCACGACGGCGAGTTCGCCGCCGTTGAGCCGCGGCAGCTGCTCGGCCGTGACGTAGATCCGACGGATCTTGTTCGCGTGCGGGAAGTGACGCGGAATTTCCGCGGCCGCGTCGTTCAAGGCCTTGCCGCCGAGCAGCTCGGCAAGTTTCTGCCTGCGCTCCTTCTTCTCTCGCGCGCGCTGTTCGGCGGCGCGCTGCTCGCGCTCGCGCTGCTCGCGCTCGGTCTTGTCGCGCAGCGCATACGCTTTCGCCAGGTCCATTTCGGACGGCTCGCGCTGCGGCGGACGCGACGGGCCCTGCGCAGGCCTCTGCGAATTCGGTCTCTGCGAATTCGGTTTTTGCGAATGCTGCGGCTTCTGCGGCGACGGACGCGCCGGCGCTTGCGCGCGCGAATCCGTCTTGAATTTTGCGGCGAGGCCGCTCTTCAACAATTGGTCGCGCAGGGATTCCGACATGGCACGGTGTCAATGGTTACGGGGATCGGGACGGCCGAAGTCCGCCCGGCGAACTTCAACCTTCGATCATCCTGACAACCGGGGCATGCGGTCAAGCCGTCCGAGCCAAGGAAGTGAATTTTCCAAACAATTGCCGCGAACGCTGCAAGCGGCGCGCAATAAGGCTACGCTTGGCATGCGCCGCACGACGGTCGTGCGGCGTACCTACTGCCAAGGAAACCCGTTAAATGGCCAAATCCTCATCTGCCGCGAAACCGAAGGCGCCGAAGCCGGTTGCCGAAGTCCTCTCCAAGTCTGCGCTCGTCAGCCACCTGGCGACCCAGGCCGGCACCGACAACAAGACCGTGCGCAGCGTGCTCGAAGCGCTCGAGCACACGATCGCCGGCTCCGTGCACAAGAAGGGCGCCGGTACGTTCACCCTGCCCGGCCTGCTGAAGATCACGGCGGTTGCCGTAGCGGCGAAGCCGAAGCGCAAGGGCGTGGATCCGTTCACGAAGGAAGAACGCTGGTTCGCCGCCAAGCCGGCAACGGTCAAGCTGAAGGTGCGTCCGCTGAAGAAGCTCAAGGACGCCGCGCTCTGATGCAGCGCGCGCACCGCCGGCCCAGCGCCGGCGGTGCAGTTTTTGCGTCGCGGCAGCGCGTCTACGGCACCTGCATCACGGCCGGACGCAGCCAGTAGAACGCCACGGCGATCACGATCAGGTAAGCCAGCAGGATCAGTGTCCAGCCCATGTTGTGGCGGATCACCGTGCCCTCGTCGCGCACGAACTGGCTGGTCGACACCCCTACGCTCGCCGTCTGCGGCGCCACCGGCTTGCCGATCTCGGCGCCGACCGAATTCAGCGTCGGCAGCAGCAGCGGCGGCATGCCGAGCTGCGCGCCGACCAGCGCCTGGAACTTGCCGAACATCGCGTTCGTGGACGTATTCGACCCGGACAGGGCGACGCCGATGAAACCGAGGATCGGCGCGACGACGATGAAGGCGGTGCCGAGCGAGGCGAAACCCCTGGCCAGCGACGAAGCCATGCCGGAGAAGTTGAAGATGTAGGCGAGGCCGAAGATGAAGAAGCCGACCAGCAGGGCGCCCCACATCTGGTGGAAGGTCTTGCGGAAGATGCCGCCGATCTGATCGGCCTTGAGCTTGCCCACGCTCATCAGCAGCACGACGACGATCAGCCATGACGCGAGGATCGCGGTGCCGCCCGCCCACGGCGCGAACTTGAATGCGGACGTGATCGTCGCGCCGTTGATCGCCGGCGCCGTCGCGCTGACCTGCGCGGTGTACCACAGCACCGTCGGCAGCTTCGACCACGGCCCGGTCCAGGCGGCCACGACGACGAGCAGCACGACGAACGGCATCCACGCCTGCACGACGTCGCGCGTCGCCAATCCGTGGCTGGCCGAGGCCGCGTGCGCCGACGCCGCGATCGGCACCCCGCCGTAGCCGAGCATCTGCTTGGGCTGCCACACCTTGAGCAGCAGCAGGAGCGCCGCGAAGGCGACGATCGAGCCGGTGATGTCCGGCAGGTACGGGCCGAGATAGACCGCGACCGGATACTGGCCGGCGATGTAGCCGAGCGAGCCGACGATCGCCAGCGGCCAACCATCCTTGAGCCCGCGCTTGCCGGAAACCAGGTAGATCAACACCCACGGCGGCAACAGCGCGAGCACCGCGACGACCGCGCCGATCGACCCGGACAGGGCGAGCAACGGGTAGCCGGTGACCGCCGCCAGCGCGATGACGGGGGCGCCGAGCGCGCCGTAGGACACCGGCGCGTTGTTGGCGATCGCCGCGACGCGGATCGCGTCGAGATCGCGGATGCCGAGCGAGATCAGGATCGGCGCGACCACCGCCCACGGATAGCCGAAGCCGACGAGGCCCTCGAGCAAGGCGCCGAATGCCCATGCGAACAGCATCGTCTGCACGCGCACGTCGGCGCTGCCTTGCGCGATCAGCCAGCGCCGGAAATTCTCGAACAGGCCGGTCACGCCGAGCGTGTTGAACAGGATCAAGCCCCAGAACGTAATCCAGTCGACGTTCCACACGCCGGTTGCTGAGCCGTAGAAATACGATCGCAGGCCATCGGCCAGCGGCATCTTCCACACCCACAGCGCGAGCAGGAACGTCACGACCGAGCCGAGCAGCGTCGCCAGCCATGCCGGCAACCGGAACACCGCGAGCAAGGTCAGCAGGAACACGACCGGAATCAAGGCAACCAGGCAGGTCAGCGCGAGATTGCCGAGCGGGTCGATGATTTGCGTGAACATGGAGGAGCCTCCCTGTACTGCGCTGCCGCCGACCGGGCAAGCCGAGCCCCGGCCGCACCCGGTGCGGCGGGGTTGCGGGTGCCGCGCCGGCCACAGCCGGCCGGCCGAAACTAGCCT